>JAEEGG010022734.1_pt1 | contig 12314 bp, 7 predicted proteins | sample 9134161 | NCBI WGS metagenome assembly JAEEGG01 (sample SAMN16246543, study PRJNA631951) | gut metagenome | biome: gut microbiome; feature: rumen; material: CR-attached | host: Bos | place: Iran: Karaj | collected 2018-10
TTCTTTTTGGGCATGACTTGTCAGCACGATGGTGCAAACGACTAACAGGATGGTAGGAAGTGTCCATAAAGATACCGTCTGTTTCATAATTATAGTTTTTGGAGGCTTTGTTTTAATCCATCCATTTGCTTGCAAAGATACGAGTTTCCCTTGGAACTTCCAAATCTTTACCAAATAATTTGGTTTTTTGCTCACTTATTCGTACCTTTCTCCTTTGGAGAAGGTAGGCTGCACCTCAGAAAAACTCAAATAAATTTGGTTTTTCGTTCATTTTTGTGTACCTTTCTCCCTTGGAGAAGGTAGGCTGCACCTCAGAAAAACTCAAATAAATTTGGTTTTTCGTTCGGTTTGCACTACCTTTGCAGCCGGAAATGGAAAAGAAAGAGATGAAAGCAGCGTTATTCGACCTTGATGGCGTCGTGTTCGACACGGAGTCACAGTACTCTGTGTTCTGGGGCAGTCAGTGCCGCGAGTTCCATCCGGAGCACCCTGGACTGGAGCACGAAATTAAGGGTCAGACGCTGGTACAGATTTACGATGCATGGTTCTCTGGACCTTTGACGGAGAAGCAACCACTGATTACGGAACGCTTGAATAAATATGAGCAACAAATGGATTATCAGTATGTTGCAGGTTTTGAGTTATACGTTAACGGACTTCGTGCTAAAGGCGTGAAGACAGCCGTAGTGACAAGTTCGAACCAGCCGAAGATGAAGGCTGTCTATCAGTCGCACCCTGAGTTCCGCAGTATGTTTGATGCTATTCTGACCTCAGAGGATTTCGACCGTTCGAAGCCCGATCCAGACTGTTATCTGAAGGCCGCCCAGCGACTGGGTGTCGCTGTTGAGGACTGTGTAGTCTTTGAGGACTCGTTTAATGGACTGAAATCCGGTAGGGCTGCCGGCATGTATGTCGTGGGGCTCTCAACGACGAACTCCGCAGAGGCCATCAAGCCACTGTGCGATGAAGTGATTAGTGATTATATTGGAAAATAGAGTTTTATTAGAAAGAAATTATGAAATTTCTTTCAAAAATTAAATTATTATGGCAGGATATTTAGTAAGTGACACACGCAAGGTGACAACACACCGCTTTATGGAGATGAAGCAGAAAGGTGAGAAGATCTCCATGTTAACATCGTATGATTATACTATGGCAGGTATCGTGGACAAGGCCGGTATTGACGCTATTCTCGTGGGCGATAGCGCCTCGAACGTGATGGCGGGAAATGCTACCACGCTGCCTATGACTGTTGACTATATGATTTACCACGCCCGTTCGGTGGCTCGAGCTTGTCAGCGAGCGTTGGTCGTTTGCGATATGCCTTTCGGCTCGTATCAGATAAACGCTACCGATGGCGTGACAAACGCTATCCGTATCATGAAGGAGAGTGGTTGTGACGCCCTGAAGATGGAGGGTGGCGAAGAGATTCTCGACACGGTGAAGCGTATCTTGGATGCAGGTATCCCCGTGATGGCGCATCTGGGACTGACCCCACAGTCTATCAATAAATTCGGTTCGTATGCCGTGCGTGCCAAGGAACAGGCTGAGGCTGACAAGTTGTTGCACGACGCGCAGCTGTTGGACAAGGCAGGCTGCTTCGGTATCACACTGGAGAAGGTGCCCGCAGCACTGGCTGCAGAGGTGACGAAGCTGGTGAAGTGTCCGACCATCGGTATTGGTGCCGGTAACGGTTGTGACGGTCAGGTGCTTGTAATTGCCGACATGCTGGGTATGACACAGGGCTTCTCGCCCCGTTTCCTGCGTCGCTATGCAGACCTGAACAGTGTCATTACCGATGCTGTGGGACATTACGTGGAAGACGTCAAGAGTGGCGACTTCCCCAATGCGAACGAATCATATTAGTAGATGAACACTCAGAACACACCGGTACATATCAAATTGTGGCATCGTGACTTCTGGCTGATGGCTGTGGCGTCGCTATTGCTGACGCTGTCGGTATATATTCTGTTGCCCGTATTGCCTCGTTGGCTGATGGAGGAAGAGAACTTCACACCAGTAGAGGTAGGGCGCTCAATGGGTGTCTTCGGACTGGGACTGTATCTCTTTGGTGCCTGCTGCTCATGGCTGGTGCAGCATTATCGTCGCAACGTAGTATGCATGTGGTCGATAGTAGCTGTCATCGTCAATCTGGTGCTGTTGTGGTATATTGATACCCTGCGCACGGAATTTGTTGACTTTACCCTCATCATGTTGCATCGCTTTGTGCTGGGAGCGACTTTCGGACTGGCTCAGATGGTGCTGTCGTCAACGCTGATTATCGACACGTGTGAGTCGTTTCAGCGCACGGAGGCTAACCATAGCGCCTCGTGGTTTGCACGTTTCGCCCTGTCGTTAGGTCCTTTGGCAGGACTGATAGTCTATGCGCTTGACAGCTTCAGCAGCGTTGTCTGGGGTGCAGTAGGTTGTGCCGTAGGAGCACTGTTGCTGGTAAAGATAGTCACCTTCCCTTTCCGCACACCAGAAGAGGGCGTGAAAGTGGTCTCGCTGGACCGTTTCTTCTTGACACAAGGTTTTCTGCTTTTCGTTAACCTGTTGCTGGTAACGACCGTTATCGGCCTGCTGTTGTCAATGCCGTTTGAACAGCTGTTCTACGCCTTGATGATGGGGGGCTTCCTGTTGGCACTGTTGGCGCAGCGCTTTGTGTTCCGTGATGCGGAACTGAAGAGCGAGATTATTACGGGACTGTTTCTGCTGGTGGCGGCACTGGCCATCCTGTTGGTGGCTCCTGCCTCGCCCGTTTCGCCAGTCTTTATAGGATTGAGTGCCGGCATCATTGGTTCGCGCTTCCTGTTGTTCTTTATCAAGCTGAGCCGTCATTGTCAGCGTGGCACCTCGCAAAGCACCTATTTCTTGGGTTGGGAGAGTGGTATCGCCTTGGGCATGTGCTTGGGCTATGCTTGCTTCTATCAACAGCCCACAGCGCTCATCTATACGGCGTTGGGTATCACTGCTGCGGCATTGCTGTTATATCATTTCTTTACGCACCGCTGGTTCCTGGAGCATAAGAACCGCTAACGTCTGCACATCTGCAGATAGGGACATGAACGACAGATCTTAAGGTCTGTGGTTGGAGTGAACGGGATTTCTGAAGAGAATATCTCGTTCACTTTCTGTTCCAGCAGTTCGTTGAAACGGGCGCTGTGTTCTGCGATGTCTAGAATCTTGTCCTTGCCGAAGCAGAGCGTGGGGTCGTAGTTGGGGGCACCAGCATGCTGGATGAAAAGCAGGGCGGGACTGACGGCATGATGTCTGATGTCTGATGTCTGATGGAGAATGTCGGCTTGTTTGCGGCTGACGATATCGGCATAGACAAAAGTCTGGAAATAGTAGTCGCTATGGTCGTGGATCTTCGCAGGGACGAAGATGTCCTCCACACTGGCAAGCGGTTTCAGTCGATGGCTACCCGTCTTGTAGTCCACCACACGGATGCGCCCATCGGAAAGTTGGTCGAGACGGTCTATGCGACCACCGAGCTTGAGATGGCTGATGGCTGATGTTTGAAGGCTGAGGTCGCGTTCTACATCGCATTCCAGGTCGATGATGGTGAAAGGAGCAAGTCGCTTGTCAATCTCGATGAGCTGACGCAGGTAGCGGATGATAACCTCGCGGTTGATGAGGTGCAGACCGCCTTTGACGGCGTTGGGCAACTCCTGATGAAAAGCATCATCGACAGCCCGTTCGATGGTGGCTTTGCTTTTGAGTAATTGCTCCAGAACCTCCTTCGTTACGTATTGTGGTAACTGGTGATAGAGGGTGTCGGCTGCTTCGTGGAAGATGTTGCCGAAGATGCGGTTGTCCAACTCCTGTTCATCATCGGGCTGGTCGGGTTCCTTGATACCGGCTATGTAGCGGTAATAGAACTGCAGCGGACAGCGCATGTATTTATTGATGGCGGAAGGACTTAGAAGGCTGTCGGCTGTTAACCATTGGCTCTGCATGATGCTGAGGACGTGGGGAGTCTTCTCAATGGGTTGCGGAGTATAGCGGGCAATAATCTTTCCGGACTGCAGGGAGTGTTGCTTGATATGCTGACCACTCTCAACCATCAGCTGTAGCATGAAACGGCTCATCTCGCCACGCTGACCGTCTTCTGTAGCGTTGTTCCAGAGAATGGTGACATCCTGGGCACGCTGTAACAGACGATGGAAATAGTAGGCGTAGATGCTGACCTTGTTCTCGACGGTGGTAAGCTCGTAGGCCTGACGGATGCTGTGTGGGATGAACGAACTGTCGTTGACGCCTTTTGGCATGTTGCCCTCATTGCAGCTGAGCAACAGCACGTGGTCGAAATCGAGGTTGCGCGTTTCCAGTACACCCATCACCTGAAGACCCTCGGCAGGCTCACCATGGAAGGGGATGGAGGTCTGTTGGATAAGTTGTGAGACGAGACGCTGCATGGTGGTGTCACTGACAGAGAGGTCACCGCTCTCTTGTAGGGCATTCAATCGGTTGACGAGGGTGTAGGCACGGAACAGCGACTCTTGGAAGAGTGGGTCAGAGGGAGCCGAAGGAGAGTCCGACGATGAGTCGTCCGGAGTAGTGGCGGATGACGCTGCTATCTGGCGCAGGAGGTGGAGGAGAGGCTGGCTGTCGTCGGTGAGGTAGCGGTAGTACGGATGACGACGGAAAGCGCGCACGAGACGGGGCGTCTTGCCACCCAGCATCATGTCGTAGTAGCACTGAATGAAGGAGGCTACGGGGGTCTGTGACAAGGGGTAGCCAGTAGTGATATTTACCTTTTCTACTTCGTCGGGCAGGCTGTGGATGACGGTAGGTAGCAGGTGCTCGTCGCAGAGGACGATGGCTGTGCGACGTCCCTTGGCGATGCGCTGCTTGTTCAGCCAACTGCTGACGTAGCGCGCCTGGATATGCTCGGTGGGAGCAGAGATATAGGTGATATCCTTTGGCTTCTGGAAATTCTTGTAGATATCGTCAGCGGTGCTGTCTAGTTCGTTGGGGAAATGGCGCAGGTACTGGGCGATATAGTGGCCAGCCTCATGGCCCTGCATATAGTAGTCGTCAAAGTCCCAATAGAAGCGTGCCTTGCCAGCCTTTTGAAGTTCAGAGAAGAGTTGTTGCTCCACTTTTTGCAGCAGGTTGAAGCCGACAAAGAGATAGTGGTCGTAGGGGAAGCTGGATGTGGTATTGGTCAGAGAAACCACAGAGCGATAGAGGGCACCTTCGTAGGCGAGTCCTTGGTCAGTAAGGCGACGGTTGAAGTCGTGGTAGATGTCTGTGAAATGACTCCATAGGCGCAGGAAACGTTGTTTGAGTTCCGTCTCGTGTTCCTCCGTAAAATGACTGAAGAAGTGTTTCAGCAATTCCCGTTGTTCGTCCGTGAGATAACTCAGGTCGTCGAGTTCGTGGATGTCACGTAGGTTGGCGAAGACGTGGTCTGCATCTGCCATATTCTTGTCGATGTCATCGAAATCGCTGATGAGCAACTGTCCCCAACCGAAGAACTTATCGAGGGTCTCTTCGGAACCTGTAAACTGACGGAAGGACTGATAGAGGTCGCAGACCAGCTTGATGGGGTCGGCAACATGGAGCGAGGACTGCTGACGGAAGAGTTCGCTGATGGTGATGTAGGCAGGACTCCATAGAGGTTTCCCTTGCGACAGACGTGCAAGGTGTTCGTTCAGGAACAGCGAGGCACGCTTGTTAGGGAATACCACCGCTGTTCGTGACAGGTTGGTGCCATATTTGCTGATGATGTCTTCTGCGACGTATTCTAAAAAACTCTTCATACAATAACCAATAACCGTTAACCAATAACCTCCTCAATCTTATTGCTGTAAACGTACCATAGCCAGCCACGAACATTTGGCATACCCATCTGTTTCAAAAGCTGCATATATTCGCGAACTTGATCTAAGTATTCTGGCTTCGGACGACCGAACTTGAAGTCCACCACATGGGTCTCTTTGCCATCTGTCATGACACGGTCTGGACGCCGCTCTACGACCTCGTTCTGTTCGTTAAGATGCAGAATACTACATTCATTAAAAAGTTTCCAACGATTTGAGAACCATTCTTTTACGCGCTTGTCTTCAAGTCTTTTGTGAAGCATGGCGGTGAGCTTGTTGGCAGTCACCTCGTCGTCGTAGAGTACCCCATCGTATTGTAACTGACGTAGGGCAGTGTCGATATCTTCCGTGGTGCGGATAGTAGAAAATATCTCGTGGAGCACGCAACCCATCTTGATGTAGCTCGGTGCTTCTTGTGGGTCGTCATTGCCCGTAATGAAGTCGCGACTCTTGTTGCTCTGCTTGAACTCCGTCTTGGCAGGGAAGGTCTTGATGGTGATGGTCTCTGGAGCAACAGGTGCGAGGAAGGGGTTGGAGGAACTCACAGGAGAAACAGTGGAAGTAGTGGTAGCAACAATTGGGGTGCCGTAGGTGAAAAGGAGCGGGGCCTTTTCATCTGTTTCACCACTGAGGATGCTGTTGTCCAGTCGCAGGTTGGGTAGTACCTTCTCGATGAGTGCTGAACGATTGGATTTGCTGCCACGCTGACCGATAACGTAGAGACTGCGGGCTGCACGCGTGAAGGCGACATACAGGAGATTGAGATTATCGACGATGTTCTGCAAATGTTCGTCGAGATAGTCATGCTCGTAGATGGTTCCTCGCATCTGACTGTTGCTGAAGTCAATCGGTGCGATGGGCAGCGCATTGAAAGGTGCCTCATTGGGTTCACACCAGAGCACGTCGGGAAGTTCCAGACGCCAGTCGCAGAAGGGAATGAGAACATGGGTGAACTCCAGACCCTTACTCTTGTGAATGGACAGAATGCGTATGCCGTCTGTGGCATCACTCTGGATAGTTTTTCTTCCAATGCTATCATCCCATTCACGCAGGAACGCATCGATGTCGCTGGAATAGTCTTTCACAAACACATTCAGCTGGTCGTAGAAAGCGCAGAGATAGGCGCTCTGCTCGTTCAGACGCTCAAGTTGGAAGATGTCGTAGAGACGTTCTACCAACTCGTAGAGCGGCAACTGACGCAGTTCATCGGAATGACTGACGTATGCCTCTGGGAGTAGTGTGTCCAGCGAACGGTCCTTGATGAGCAGCTCGTTTTCATTGACTAAATCGCTGAGAACACTGCGGTGGTAAAGTTTGACGATGGTGGCTTTGGCCAGCAGGTCATCAGGATGTGTCAGCAGGTGGAGGGCTTGTGTCAGTAGACAGAGCGTCACAGAAGAATCCAGTCGGAATGCCTCGTCGCTGATGATGCGCACATCGGACAAATGCTCCTCAAAATAGGCAGCAATCAGTGGGATGTATTTGTTGGTGCGTACAAGGATAGCGATATCTCGCGGTGTTGCTCCTTGTTCCAACAGTTGGCGGATGGTGTCAATAAGTGTGCCCATCGTTTCTTCCTGATAGTCCGTTTCTGGCAACAGACGAATCTCCACAAAGCCTTCTGCTGGTCGTCCTTCAGGAACCTGTTGAGCTACGTCGGCATAGGCGCGGAGCAGCTGTTCGGCACCTTCTGGATACTCCTCGCGCTGACTCTCGTATTCCTGACGAGCCGCTTCTATAAAGAATGCATTATTAAAATCAATGATATGGCGAGAGGAACGGTAGTTGACCTCCAACGGTTGGATGTCCATCATCTCCTCGCTATTTGGAAACTCACGGTCAATGGCATTCAGTAAACGCCAGTCTCCAGAACGCCAGCGGTAGATGCTCTGCTTGACATCGCCAACAATCAGATTCTCAGAACCTTGATGACTCATACACTCCTGAAGCAATACCTTGAAGTTCTGCCACTGGACGGTGCTGGTGTCCTGGAACTCATCAATCATGATATGTTCCAGTTGGGTGCCAATCTTCTCAAAGATAAACGGTGAGTCGCTATTGCTGATGAGTGCGTGCAATAGTTGCTGGGTGTCGCTGAGCAGGAAACGGTTGGCTTCGTCGTTGAGTTGTCGTACCTTGTCCTCAATGCTCCCCAGCAGGCGTAGCTGACTCAGGTGGCGCAGGGTGAGGTCGGCAGACTGATAGAGACGGTACTGGTGTGGCCTGTCGTCCATAGCATGGGCCAGCAATGGTATCAGTGTTGACTCGGCAACGGCATGAACAAGATTGGGGTGTTCACACTTCTTGGTGTACCATTTGGCAGCGTCTTCCCGACAGTCGCAGACACGTTTGCCAACAATGCTCTCGTCCATCACGCCATTCTGTAGTTTTACAAAGAAACTGTAGATGCCGGTATGGCCATAGGCTAAATCGTCGACCTTGATACCTTCACTTTCGAGAGCTTCAAAGAAGCTGGAAGCATATTGTTGCATGCGTTCCAAGGCGTTCTTGCGTATCTGACGTAGTTGCTGTATGTAACCCTCGATGAAGCCTTTCTCCTGTGTCTTCTGACGGATAGCCTTCGCATTCTCCTTATAATAGTCGCGGAAGATGGTACGTCCGAACTGCTTGACCTGTCCGATGATGTTCCAGGAATGGTCGTCGCTAATCTTCTCCATGATATAGGTGAGTAACCACTGTAGCATAACGTCGGTATGCGTCAGTGCGTCGATGAGTTGATCGACAGCCTGTTCCTCTACCTGACTGTCGTTCAGGGAGATGCGTAGGTTAGCGGTCAAGTCGAGCTCACGGGCCAGATTGCGCAGTACACTCTGGAAGAAGGTATCGATGGTCTCTACGCGGAAGTAGTTGTAGTTGTGGAGTAATAGATGAAGGGCTTTGCCAGCGCGTTCTTGGACTACGGAACGTGATAACCCTGTCTCCGCAAGGATGCGGTCCATATAGGCGGAAGAGTCAGGGAGGTCCTTCCAGATGCCATACAACTGACTGAGTATACGCATTTTCATCTCTTCCGTAGCCTTGTTGGTGAAGGTTACGGCGAGGATGTTGCGGTAGCAGGTCGGATTCTGAATCAGCAACTTGATGTATTCTACAGCCAACGTGAAAGTTTTTCCTGAACCTGCGCTGGCTTTATAGACAGTGAGTGGTTTTACCATCTGCGGAATAGTTCTATGGTGAATTTACAACCGAAACTCTGGAAAGTGGAATTAAGGAAACTGGCAAAGACGCCTGTTGAGAAGTAACGGTTCTGGAAACCGTAGCCAACTTCAAAGTAAGGACGTGTATGTTCGATGGATAGCGCACTAAGATAGATACGCTCTGTCTCGATAAAGCGTCCCACCCAAGGTACCCATGATAACATCAGCAGGGGGGAGTCGTACGACAAATGGCTACGCACGTAATACCTCGATTCATTATACCATCTGCTGTCTACCAGTTGAAACTGACCCGACCAGTCGTCTTCCCAACCAGTAGCCAGGTTGTTATCATGGAAGTTGGCGTAGTCAACGAAATACTCCGTACTGCGATGGGTATAGAAACCTGCTCCTGCACGCATGTTCAGGATACGTACGCTTCTGTTCTGATACTTATAGACGGCATCAAACTCCCAACGCTCATAATTCATGTTAGAATGAAATATGTTACTAATGCTCCGCTCGTAATTGGCCGTAAGCGTGGGACCTTTCTGCCAAGGACGAAGATGAACAGAAATCGTTGGTGCAAAACTATGATATCGGCTAGGAAGACCCGCCTCGTTCATCTTGTCAGGGTTTACACTCCAGCGACGGCGATAGACAAAACCGCCAGTGAATTCCAACCAATCGAAGGCTGCAATGTGGTTGAGAAGCTGTAGGTATTCGTTCTTGAACTCAGGCATATCCACTGAATCGCCCATGACTGCATGAAAAGCATCGGAGAGTGCTGCGTTTGATTTTCGGTCTGCATTAGCCCATGTATACTCAACATAGCCGTTACGCTTGGGGTTATAGGTCATACGAAGGGGAACGTCGAAGTAAAACATTTCCTTCTTAAAACTGTAACCGAACTTTGGGTTCAGTGTCAGATAGCGGTGCTGATTCCATGCATAGCGCACGCCAAAATCGATTTTATAAGATATTCCTGATGACGAACTGTAACCCATATACAAAGGGTTGAGTAGTGGCGATACGTTCAGTGAGATGTTCTCTGTTTTAGCCTCTTTGCTACTCATCAGATTGTCACCAATGAAATCCCAGGCAGCATCCTTAAGACTGTTGCCGTTTTTCTGAACGGTGTCGCCCTGTTGTTCTTCTTTGTTTTGGAGCAGATGGGATTCAATGATACGTTTCTCTTCTTCTGCTAATGGCATGGGGCGCAGATTATCCATCAAGGTGAGGTCTTCAATATTCTTGATAGAATCAGGTAGGGTTACGGGACAATTATAGAAAGCCGTCACATGTGACGTGATGTTGTTTCCTAGGAACTTGAATGTTGCGTCTGTAGTACATTGGTCGGGTATTGGACTAAACGGGTTGCGTTGGTCCATCAGGGTACTGATATTGAAACTAATCATGTCAAACTCTCCCTGAAACTCTATGGATAATATACGTCCTGAGGCGATGTCGACATTGGCTTTACCTTTTATCAGTTGAGTATTACTGCTGCGAGGACGGAACTGGATAGTGGCATGACTGCCAATCTGGGTGACGCGGTATTTGTAGAAATAGCGATTGGTGCGATGGAAAGGCGACAAGATTTTCTCACGATAGAGTTGAATGCCATAAAGATTAGGCGTTATCAACTCAAAGATGGCGGGCATCACGTCGCGCTGATGAGGAATGGTGCTACAGTAAACCTGACGTTCAATTTTAAAGTTGTTAGTGCCCTGATATCTGAGCTTGGCATAAGCCTCGCCAATATACTCCCTGTCACCTCTGGCAATGCTATACATAGTGGGGATGACATAGAGTAGGGGATTACGACGCTTAGTGCCGAGATCACATTTTATATAGACGTTCTTCTCACCGTCAACAATCCTTTCAGGATGCTCATAGAAATCCCACATACGATTGATGAGCAGGGAATCGGCTGTTCGATTGGATGCATAACAAATGCTGGACATGAGTGTCATCATGCCCAGCATAAATATCGTAAATATGTGCTGTTTCTGATTCACGACCCCAAAAGTACAAAAAAAATCTGGAGTCACAAAATATTTATCCTAAATATTTCATTAGAATACGTGCATTACCAGAGTCACGCAACTTGGCAATGCTCTTTTCGCGAATCTGACGAACGCGCTCACGGGTCAGACCAAGCTGGTCACCAATCTCCTCAAGACCCTTCTCGTGGCAACCGATACCGAAGCACTCGCGGATAATGGTAATCTCACGCTCTTTCAGTACCTTTTGCAGTACGGTATTCAGTTCCTGAGCCATTGATTCGTGATCAACCTGACGGTCAGTACGAGAATCGTCACCAGATGCCATTACATCGAGCATACAGTTGTCCTCGCCGTCCTGGAAAGGAGCATCGATTGAGACGTGGTGACTGTCTGCTTGCATAGATTGGGCAATCTTCTCCTCGTCCATGTTGGTAGCGTCGCTAAGCTCGGAAACTGAAGGATGGCGCTGGAACTCTTGTTCGAAGCGGTTAATCTCGTGACTAATCTTATTCAAACTACCCACCTGGTTCAGGGGCAGACGAACAATACGGCTCTGCTCGGCAATGGCCTGCAGGATGCTCTGGCGAATCCACCATACTGCGTATGAGATGAATTTAAAACCACGTGTTTCATCAAATTTCTGTGCGGCCTTGATGAGGCCGATGTTACCCTCGTCAATCAAGTCAGTCAGCGTCAGTCCCTGATGCTGATACTGCTTTGCTACAGATACCACGAATCGCAGGTTGGCAGTAACCAACTTGTCCTTAGCACGCTCGCCTTCAGGACCGCCCTTACGTATTTTCTGAGCCAGTTCGATTTCCTCATCGATACTGATCAGTGGCGCACGACCGATTTCCACCAGATACTTATCCAGTGCCTCACTTGAGCGATTCGTAATACTCTTTTGAATCTTTAATTGTCTCATGTTTTACTCCTTAAATCCTTTCTAACTGTCTGATATTCAGCAGCGTGTCAAAATTATTACTTTTAAAAGCGGTGCAAAGTTACAAAAAATAACGATACGTTGTTATCGTACCCCCCAATTATTTTCTCTTAAAAAACCTTAAACAGTTGTTTGTTGCTGTCCCTTGCCCTTGTTGTTTCGTTTCCCTCGATGGTTATGTCGTGACTTGTTGTCATGTTGTGGACGACCATTGCGTCTTTTGCCACCACGGCCTCGTGAGTTCTTGCGGGGTGGAGTGGTTTTATATTCCGGCCCCTCGCCCAAACCTTCGGGTAGTGGATTCTTCTGGATGTCCTTTTCCAGAAAACGTTCGATATCAGAGAAGTAGCGCATGTCGGCTTCTGACACAAAGGTA
>JAEEGG010022735.1_pt1 | contig 12314 bp, 10 predicted proteins | sample 9134161 | NCBI WGS metagenome assembly JAEEGG01 (sample SAMN16246543, study PRJNA631951) | gut metagenome | biome: gut microbiome; feature: rumen; material: CR-attached | host: Bos | place: Iran: Karaj | collected 2018-10
TATCTGAAATAACTCTTGTAATTTCAGAAAGCTGCTGCATTTCTTTAAGAATCTGTTCACCACCAATAAGCATTTCGGCAGAACCATTCTTAACTTCAGTTGTTGAATCACTGATTGAACGCATAGCTTCGAGTACCTGCTGGTTACCTGAGTTCTGCTCTTCCATTGCATTGGCAATAACAGTTTCCTGTTCGCGAACTTTTTGTGAAAGGTCATAAATGCTTTCAAAAGCAACCTTAACGTGACCAATATCTGTAGTTATGCGGGAAATTGCATCAGAAAGAGAATGAAGGTTTTCATCAATTGCTTTAGATTGAGAACTTGACTGTTCTGCAAGTTTACGGATTTCTTCAGCAACTACCGCAAATCCCTTACCTGCTTCACCTGCGTGGGCAGACTCAATAGCAGCGTTCATAGCAAGGAGGTTTGTACGGCTTGCAATATTTTGGATGATGCTTGAAGCCTGTAAGATACCTGCAGACTGCTGAAGAACTCCTTCTGCTGTATCAACGGCAATCTTAACCTGTTCCTGACCTTTCTCAGAAGCATCTGTAAGAAGGTTTACCATTTCATTGTTCTTTTCGAGAATCTGAGAAACAGAAGCAATATTAGCAACCATCTCTTCTACTGCAGCACTAGACTGTGTAACGCCTGCAGCCTGAGCTTCGATAGAATTATTAAGAGAGCGGATGTTACCCATAATCTGCTCAATAGATGAGTTAGATTCCTGTACACCTGCAGACTGATTTTCAATTTCGGCTTTAATACTTGCAAGAGATTCTGTAATACTACCGATATTATTTTTTGTAATATCCATGTTTGAAACAAGGTCATCGGATTCTGATGAAGTTTTCTTTGCAGAAGAGTCTACTTTAACCAGAATGTTATTTGCCTTGTTCTTAAAATCATTTACAGCATGAACAATAAGACCAAGCTCACTACGGTTAGTAGCCCACTGATCTTCTACAGTATAATCATTTTTACTCAAAGCATCTGTTACGTGGGTTATTCTTCTTAAACACTGTTTAATATCATCCGTAAGCAGAAGGTTTACAACAACGAAGTATGTCAAAGAATAAACAACAATTGGTAAAAGTCGTCTATAAACAGATTGAGTTCCTTCCTGTAAAGTAAGAGGATTCAAAGTAACAAAGATAAGGAACATACAACCAAGAACACCAAAAGACATTGTTAGTACGTTACGCTGAATCAAATCCAAAGGAAGTTCATTTTTATTAAAAGGAATATCTCTTAATCTAGGTTCAATAACACGAACTTGAAGTACATAGAACAAAAGACCAATATCAAACAAGGCTCCAAGTAAAATCATATAAATAAAGACAGATGGATCGTGTCCCTGGAAAGCACGTAATTGAATATTGTTCCTTTTTAAGAAAATAACAATTGCGGTAGCCTGAATAAACTGCAGGGTAATAGGAATTGCAATATTGCTTAAGGCTGTAATTTTTAATTTTTTATTAGTTACTCTAATAGATTCCGGACTTCCATCATATGCTCTAAGGAATTTTCTTTCCCAAAAAGCCATTGCAAAAGCAATCACAAAGGTACTTACTGTAATGAAATTTATAGCAGGATTTGTAAAAATTAAGCCAAATTCTTCAAGGCTGAAAAGATCTGTTAAAAGTCCAACCGGTGTAAGCATAAAAAACGGAGAAGTATAAACCAGAACAATATGCATGTAAGCGTACCATGGAAGCCATATTCCGGCACGACCAGCTTTGCGATTGATTTTTGCTTTAGACATAAAAAGTCTCCTAAATCATGAAGTAAAAAATTTAATAAACACTCACAATACTTTTAATAATTTAAAGACTTTTTAAAATAATAATTTTATTATAAACTATTTATCGGCATCTGTGAAGTAAAAATATATGTAAAACTAGAATAATACTATTTTGAAATATTTTACTTGACACATTCTATTTATTGTATAAAATTTATTTATTATGAAAAAATTCTTATTTCTTACAATCGTTTTAGTTACTCTTTTGGCTTCCTGTACAACAACTCGAAGAATTAAAGTTGATGATCTTGAAGATGACATATTTGTTATTAATAAAATTGTATTAACATCTAACACAATCAAACCTTCTGATGAAGAGCTTGTTACTATTTTCCAGTCGCTGCCCTATCTTAAGGTTTGTGACCTTGTAGAAGAAAAAACCGGTATAGTACTCGACTCATATCTTATTGATTACGAACAGATTTCTGAAAATATTGAATATACAATCCTTTGTGATGCAGAAACAGAAGAAGAACTTGAAGAACTTCCTGAATGGGAGCTTAATCTTGAAGCAGAGGAAGAAACAACTCAGTTCTGTACACTTTATTTTACAATGGATCCACCAGACGGATTCCTTGCAGTAAAAGCTGTAATGCACACAACTCAGGTAATTCCTTCTGAAAAGGAAGGTAAAGAAGATAAAATTATTAATCTTCAGACATCAGTTTCAGGTACATTTGAAAGCTGGACCTTCAAACGCATATTTGTAGATCCTCGCTCTTGTGCCCTCATTAAGTTCCACAAAAACATTGAGCCAACCTTTATTCAAAACGAACTTTTCTCTGCATATAAGGTTCTTAATGGTCAGGATAAAGGCTATATTGCTGTAAATATCAGAGAACCTGTAGAAATCCGCTGTAATATTAATGACCCGGGAAATATGTTCTTCTCCCCTGCAGAAATTTACAATGCTTCATTCACAGAAATTTTCCAGCCAGGCAAAAATTATATTATTAAATATAAGCTTAAAAGATTGTCTCCGGATTCTGCTAACTGGATTGTAAAGTTTAAGATTAAAGAAGAAAAGCCAAACTTATCTAAATAATCAGTTTTCTTTCTTTGATTTTTTTACAGATGTAATTGTAAAGTTTATTGTTTTCTCGGTTTCTTTGCCGCTTTCAATATCTATATCCCAATACAAGGTAGATACAAAAGTGGCAGCAGTTGTCATGAGCCTGCTTGTTATAAAGTCTGGTCTATGGAAAATTATTGGAGAATAATAATATCCGCAGTTTTCGTTTGGTTCAAAAGCAAAGGAAATACCACGTTTTGAATCTGTAAGGCGCACAACATCTAATGCAGACATGCGTTCTTTAAGGTTCAATTCTTTTGTAGATCCCTTTGGATCAATTATCTGAACCTTTTCCTTATCTGCAACTTCTATATTAAAATAACTGATTGTTCCGTTTTCAAAGTTAACATCTGCAAAGTTTGATTCTACTGCAAATTTCAACTGTAAAGGCTTTGCACTTTCATTTTTAAGAATATACTGAACGCTCATGCCGTTAGAATTAAAGATATATTTTTTTCTAAGGCTAACCTTTTGATGGGTTGGTTTATATTCGGCTTCTGCTAAAAGCTGTAATTCTTTTCGGCTTGCAGAAAACTTTGCTTCTTTGTAATAAATTCTTGAGAAAACACCATCGCCCGCTGCTTCATTATTAATGTATCGTTCAAACTGGCTGTTTTCAAAAAGATGATCAATAAAAAGTCCGCGATTGTAATTATCTTCTGCTCCGTCGTATTCAAAAACTCTGTTTAAGTTATCTGCATAGTTTCCGCAGTTTTTCATAACATCAAGTTCCTGAACAGCGCCGCCTAAAAGAGACACATATGCAAAATAATTCTGCATTTTACAGATATATTCATTTATTCCGTCATTTGTATAGTCAAAACGTGTAAGGTCCTCTGTAAATTTTCCATCATCTCTAAGGAATTTTTCTGCTGTTATAAGGTTTCTGTAAGCATTCTGACGATGCATTGTATTGGCATAAGGCCCGTTCATAGTACATAAAACTGCACTTCCATCCTGAGCTTCCAAAAGCTTTTCTCTGGCAGCCTTTTTACGCATCTTATCTTTCTTATACTGATTAATAAGAATTGTCATGTAAGTAATGCGGTTATAAAGATTTCTACAGCTTCTGTAATTATCCATAAAGTTATAAACAGTATTCCTAAAGCTTGTACGGTTTCTGTCTCGAACAAGATATCCACACCAGCTGTCTATAGTTCTATTCATAGCGGTTGGAATATATGCAGGTACCTTTATATCCTGATTTTTTCTATACTCGTCAATTGTACCAGTTTTAATTCTGGAATCTGGTGTGTTTTTCAGATATTCATCAAACTGTTCAAACCATTTAGCTCCCACAAGTTCTGAAATTGTCTGATAATTCATACTAAGTATTACAATTTTATCTGGAGTAATCTGATAATAGTCATCCTGTTTTTCAGTTTTTTCAACAGCTTTTATAATATTCTTTGCAAATATGTCAGAAGGCATATCTACGCCAGGAATGAACTCATTATAATATGGGAAGATCTCTACAGCTTTTCCAAAATCATGCATTATGTTATATAAAAAGTTTCGTTTATTTTCGGGTATAGAACAGCTGTCTAACAAAGTATATTTAATACCACAAGTTTGAAGATTGTTTACAAGAGAAGAATCCCATATATCTCCAAAAAGTGTAATTCCACGAGGGAGTTTTCCAACAGTTTGTCTGATTTCTGTAGAAAGCATATCTATCTGGGTATTTCTGTCTACAGGGAAAAGTAATGGTAAAACAGGAGAATAAAAACCTCCACCAAGAATTTCTACCTGATTTCGTTCAACAAGCTCTTTTATGATTGTTAAAAACTCATTTCGCTTTTTCTTGTAATAAAGAAGCTGAGGACCTGTAAATGAAAAAGAAAATTTAAAATCGGGATGTGAATAAAGGAAACGTGCGAGCGGTTTGTATACAGTCTGGTACATTTTGTCGTATTCATCCGGACTATCGGAATATACAGACACTGACCTGAAATTGAAGCAAACGTATATTGAATTCATATCCACATATACGGCTTCCCACCCTTCTTGCCGCGACCTTCTCCTTTTACAATTTTTTATATAACTTTAAGAATATTCCCCAAAAATATTCTGTTATTTCTTAATAATATCTTTAAATATTCTATAACAAGTTGCCCATATTTTAAAGTGTTTTCTTTCGTTCCAGACAACTTTTTGTGTTTTTAATTCATCTGAACAGCCTGAATTTTCGTCTGACTTATTTGCACACAATGTATATTCCTTTGTATTTTTAGGAATGAGTCTGATTATCTGAATAGGACACACATCAACACATTTTCCACAGCCAATACAAAGATTTGAAATAACTGCTGTATTATTTTTTATATAAACTGCATGCTGTGTACAGATTTTTTTGCAGTCTCCAAGTCCTATACACGAAAACTTACATGGTGTGCCTGTGCCTGAATATTGATGTACTAATGCGCAGGAATATGAATCATTGAAAATCTTTCGTTTCATTTCGAATTTTTTATCACACGAACATAAAACAACAGCTCTCATATCTGATTTTTCGTTTTTCTGTTTTACAGATTGTATATATTCAATCTCTGTATCTGAAATAATAGGATCTTCCTTGATTTTATTCTGATTGTGAATTGAAGGAAAAAGAATATAAAAAAGGAACATCAGAAGGATTGCAACAATGAGAATCACAATTATAAGTAAAATTATTGAAAGAATCATTGGAAAACCTCCGGATTAGACCACGCAACATCCCAGCAGGAAAGACCAATAAGCAATATTGCCAGATACAGGAATAGTCTGCAGAAAATTGCATCAGATGTTGTATCACTGTTTCTTTTTCTGAATGCCATTATAAAAGGAATAATTCCAACAAATGCTAAAAGACATCCAGCCGAAATAAAGAAGGTATTTGGAATTGAAATACTTTCAGAAACAGAAAGAAGTATTACAAGATATGAAATAATAAATTCTGCAGAAGATTTTCCTGTAGTAAGACGTATAATTGCTTCAAGGAAAGCGTCTATACAAACGTAAATAAGAAAACATACTAAAGGCAAAAGCTCTGTAATTTTGAGAGGAAGAAGAATTCCCTTTGTTATAAGCCATCCCAAAATTGAAGAAATCAAAATGGAAATAACAATTTTACTGCAGTAAGTTATGTTTTTTAATTTATCAAATTTTGAATCGAGGATTTTATTTGTTCCAATTCCCATGAAAAGAATTACACTTGCAAAGAAAAGGTAATAAAGGAATGTATTTATTAAAATCATTTGTTTTCCTCCACCTTTTCCATAATGTCAAATCTGTTGCGAACAAATATATGAATATAAAGCAATACCGAAGACAAAATTAAAGCACCAGGAATTGAAGCCATTATTGAGAAAAATCCAAGATTATCTTGCGAAATAATTACTTTTTCATATATCTGGTGTGCTTTTCCAAAGAAAGTAAATGTTCCATATCCTGCAAGATCTCGAAGTAAGAAATAAAGGAGAACATAAATTGAGAATGTAAGAACATGAATCATATTGAGCTTGAGTCTTTTTTGTAGCGGATAATCTCTGTTTGAAAAAATATAACCAAAGCTGAAAACAGAAACAGGTATAAGATAAATCATAATTCCTAAAGTGAGCATTACTTCAGGACAAATTAAAATCATAATTTGTCTGTATAGAATTGTTGTAGATATCATCATTACAAGAATTATCATTGTATTAAGTTCATCAAGCTTCATTTTTTTAACAAGAGAGTTTGAAACTGTTCCAATGAGCATGATGAGATTAAGCTCTAAAACAAGGGCAACTCCGTAAACAAAGCGTCCGGGTGCAGGAACGAGAATTGCAAGAATTGTAGCAATCAAAACATATATAGATCTTCTTTTCATTTACATTTCCTATTTGCCTAGAATTGAAGGAATTGATTCCTGCCAGTATTCCCTACGTTTATCTGATTTATTACTCATCAGCTGTGTTTGAATTCTTCCATGAAGTGAAGAATATCCAATAAAATCAACAGAACCATCATTGTCATTGTAAATATATACAGCAGGAATTGGCCCGTAATAATTTACGATTCTTATTATAATTGCTGTTTTTTCGGAATTATCCTTTGTGTCAGATAATTTATAAGCGGCGCAGTTTACTGTAACAGGAGCATTAATTTCTATATGTTCCCCTACTTTCCATCTGTTTGATTCTTTTTCATCAAGAACTTTCTGAACTGTTATAGCAAGATTGTTGTTCCATGATTTTCTTGAAATAATAATAAAATATGACAAAATAGAAAACATAACCAGGAGGATAAGAATAAAAAAGGCATAGTTTTTGAAAAACTTTTTGTTACTAATTTCCTGCATTCAAAAGCTCCTTATCTATAGGACTCATTTTTGTCATTTTATGCATAAGGTAATCCATTCGTTTTTCTTCTATAAGTCGTATAAGCAGATTAAAGATATTACAAATTATAATTACATAAATCATTCCAACCGGAGAAGTTCCACAACCAACAGTAATAAATGCATAAAGTCCTGCAATTATTGCGTATATGATTTTTCCAATGACAGTCATAGGATGCGTTCCAAACCATTGGATAAGGAAGACGGCTGTAAATAAAGTTCCACTTGTAAAAAGAGCAAGCAATATATCGCCCTGATTTAATTCACCGCCTGAAATATATGGAAAGAACAATCTAATGAATAAAAGATAAACAAAGAGGAAGATTGTTGGTATGAGCATTGAGAATGAATTGTCTGAAAAAAGAACAAGTGATGCTATTACCGTAAGAAGATTAAATCGGAATGCAGGAATAACAGAATTTGTATCCCAGAGCATAGATAAGATTCCCTGAGGAAGAGTTACCTTAAAATGATTTAATAGATTTGAATTTAAAAAATTGGTTAGCGTAATATCAAAATCATAAACAGGGAAAACTCCATTATTTATGAGCTGCACAGAAGGATTTTTTGAACTGAATAAATCTGGTGTAATTAAAAAGCTTGGGAAGTAAACCTTTCCAATAAAATATGCAATAAGAACAGAAACGCTTACAATATTAATCCAGAAGTTTTCGGAAGATTCAAATACATATTTGAAAATAAGGAGTGTTCCAAAAGAAACTAAAAGTGCTGTAAATGGCGGATAATTTTGAGGAAGCAGCATTCCTATTAAAATACCGTGAATTAAATTTGTAAGAGACAAAAACTTATTTTTCTTTACAAGGAAAAAATGAATTAAACTTGCAAGAAGCGAGCCTAATGCAGAACATGCAATAACAATTACGGCACTATAACTTTTTGTCAAAAACAAAACTATAATTTGAAGAGAAAGCAATACAAGAATGCGCAATGAAACTGCAGAAATAGAAGGCTTTTCATAAATATAAGGCTTTAGAGAAACTCTTTTATTTTGTAAAAAATCAGATTTATCTTTACTCATTTTTATCCAGCTTATTTTTAATCATTGTAATTACCTGGCACAAAGGAATTCTTGCCTGGCAAACAGTATTACATCGACCGCAGTTTATACACAAAGTTGCAGTCATAAGGAAATCTTCAGGAATATAGTTTTTCTTTAAGGCATATTCATAAAGAAGATCAGGAGCAAGTCCTACAGGACAATTATAACGGCATTCACCGCATTTGATACAGGAATAAACCTGGCTGTCTGTTGAATTATTTTTTGAAAGGAACTCAACAGACTTAACATATTTAGTAATCGGTATATCAAGAGAGTTTACAGAGTTTCCACAAAGCTTTCCATTTATTATTACTGCAGAAAGCTTTTTAGAAAATCCGCCAAACTGTTTTACAACATCCCTAAGAGTATAGCCTAGCTTTACGTTTAAGAAACAAGAAACTGGAATTGAGTTTCCGGTAAAATTAATATGTCTTGAAAGAACAGGCTCATCAAAAACAACTGCATTATAAATATCATAAAGAGTATAGGAGTCAACAAAAAAATCATAACGCGAAACTGAAAGCGGACAATTTCTGCTCATTGATTTATTGAAGGCATTTATAATTCCGTGTTTGAATCCGTTTGTAAAATTTTTTGTATCTACACCAAGATAATAGATGCTCTGCTTTTCATCGTTTTCAAGTTTCCTTGCTTTTATTTCTTTACTGTTGAGTACAAATACAATTCCATTTGCTTCTGTTATTTTTGCAAGGATTTTTGCGCCCTGATATATCTGATCAAAATAGAAGTTTGTCATCAGAGAATCTGTAATGCGCATTGTATCTTCATCAAAAAGTCGAACTACAATTGTCTTTGATTTTTTACGTAAAAATGATTTTATCTGTTCAGTAACAGGCACAGATTTTGTACAGGAAAATACGTTTACAATACCTTTATCGTTCAGCTTTTGTTCAAGACTAGCGGGACTCAGCTTTTGCCATTCTTCTTCCTTAGGCTTTTTTCCAAGATAAGAAAAGCTTCCGTGCATATCAATAACAAGTGCTTTTTCAATTTTGCCATCAGGACAGTTTACAGAACATAAATCTTTTACAGTTCCAGGAACAGGCGAATGAATTACAGAAACATCAGAACTTGCAATAATCTGGCCTTCTTTTACTTCTTCGCCAATTTTTATTACAGGCTTGCAGTATATATCTTTTTCCTGCAAAAGAGGGATTACAACTGTTTTTGGTAAAAAGGCATTTTCTGTATGTTTATAGTTATGAATCATTTTTTACCACCCTTTCCTATAATAGCGGAAAAATAAATAAAAAGTAACATACAAAAGCACAATATCATCATAATTATGCTGAAAATGCTTGTATTATATGAAGCAGACTTAATATATCCTGCATAAAAATCATTTCCCTGATCTTTTAACACAGTTTCTATTGAATAAAAATCAAGGTTATCTATTTTGTCATATATTTCATTTTTGAAACTCTGATTGTAATACATTGTATAATTCTTTTGCGTAAGGATTCCGTCTTCTGCTTCGAACCTTGGATAAACTACATGATTATCATCATATTCAGAATTTCCGTTTATTGATTTGTAAGGAGCTGTAATAACGTTCCAGTTCCAGCGGAAATAATCTTCAAGCAAAGGAAGCTTTGTATCTGAAACTTCTGTTTTTCCAGGCAAAAGGATTTTGTCTTTATTTGTTGTACCCGCAATATTAAATGAACCAAGCAGAAAGTAAGCAATTATCACAATTACACTTGCAAGAACTAGAGGTAAAATAAAACCTGATTTTTTACCATAAACAGAAACTCTTTTTGCAGAAACTATTAAAACTGGTTTAAACTCATATTTTTTATTTCTTGAAACAACAAAGCCTGTTCCCGCTAAGAAAGCACAGAGGCTTCCTGCGAGCATAACTATATAAATAATGCCCGATAATAAGGAAACAGAGAAAGCTGCAAGAAATGAAATACCTGCTGCAATAACAAGTAGCAAATTATTTTTAAGGATTTTATTTACAGCGCCTTTTCTGTTATATATATTCGAAATTATAAACAAAAGTAATAAAATAATAACTACTGCAATTGCATTGGCGTAAAAAGCATTACATAAACTGTATATACATGGAAGAATTGCACTTAGAAAAAATACAGCTTTATGTCTTGAACATAAGGTGAGGATTACTGCAAGAGTAATTACAACAGCAGGAATGAGCCACAAATATGAAAGTGTACTGTCTATGCCCGCTTTCATGCCTGCTTTATTTAATTGCTGAACTGCCAAATCTATTTTTTTTCCATAGTGATCTGGAATATAATAAAGAGTATATTCTCCCTTGCTGTCGTGAAAATAATTTTGTCTGTCGTAAAGATATTTATTTTCTGGGGAAGAAATATTAAGTTTAAGCATTGTTTCTTCAATTGAGTTATGAGAAAGCATAATAGGAATGCGCTGATTTTTTAAAGAAGCAAACTCACTTACTCCGCTATCATAAAGAATCTGATCTGGGTTTTGTGTAATAGTATCTGTTTTTATATAAACGATATTATAGTTCTTCCAGGTTTTTCCTTTTGGAATTGTGCGGAAAGTAATTGTTAAAATTGCTGTTATTAAAATCCCAACCCAAGGGAGAACTTTTTTTATAATATTCATTTATAATTTATTTTAACAGGTTCATTGAAAAACCGATAAGAACACCCAGCAGGGCTCCCATAATAACTTGAATCGGTGTATGACCATTTACCTCTTTGATTGATTTATATTCTTTGATGCATTCATTCTTTTCAAGCTCGCGGCCAAGTTCATTCAACTTTTGTGACTGAATACCACTTGAACGGCGTACACCAACAGCATCGCGCATGGTAATAAAAGTAAACAGTAAAGAAAGCATGAATATGCTTGAAGTAACACCTTCTCTTATTCCAATTGAAGTGCATACAGCAGTTACTACGGCAGAATGGCTTGAAGGCATGCCTCCTGTACGCCAGAACATATTTGCAATAAGATCTTTTATTGTTTTAATTCTTCCATAAATAAGATGAATAAGTGTTTTTAAGAATTGCGCGCCTAGCCAGCTAAATATTCCCGCAAGGAAGGTCGGATGTGTAAAAAACAAAATTAATTTTTCATACTTAGTTGGCATAAAAAAATCCTTTAAATGATATTTAATTCTATCATTAAATCTTAAATTTTACTATACTTTTATTATGGATTTTACAGATTTTAATACAGGTAAAGATGACATTGGAAGACGCCTCGACAAAGTTATAAAAATCTTTTTGCCGTCAATTCCTCTTTCAAATCTTTACCAAAGTCTTCGTAAAAACCTTATAAAAGTAAACGGAAAAAAGCAGAAACCTGATTATAAAATAGCAGACGCTGATGTTCTTTCGATTGCAGATGTTTTGTTAAAACAGTATTCAATGCAGAATAAGACTGATTTTGTAAAAACTTCTACTGGAAATAGCATAAATATCAAAGATCTTATTGTTTTTGAAAATGAAAATATCCTGATTCTTAATAAACCCGCCGGAATCAATGTGCAGAAAGCTAAAAAGGATGAAGTTTCGCTTGCAGAGCTTGTAACACAATATTATGAAAATACCCGCGGTAAACAGTCAATTTCCTTTAAGCCAGGGCCTTTGCATAGAATAGATAAACAAACTTGTGGTCTTATCTGTTTTTCCATGAGCCTTGAAGGGGCAAAATGGTTTACCCGGCAGATGAAAGACCATAATATTAAAAAAATGTATTCTGCAACAGTTGAAGGTCTTGTAAAAGAAACTCAGACCTGGATTGATTATATTATCAAAGAGAATGAAAGCGGGGATGATTTTCATACTGTAAAAGTGATTTCGGGGCAAGAAAAAGAGCTAACTCAAAGTGCAAAAGAATGTATTACAACAATAATTCCTGTTGAAAGGTTTTCAAAAGATGGTTTTGACTTTACAAAATGTAATTTTCAAATAGAAACAGGCCGCCAGCACCAGATTCGCGCACAATCAGCCTTCCACGGGCATCCTTTAGCGGGAGATACCGCTTACGGGGCACACGC
>JAEEGG010022736.1_pt1 | contig 12314 bp, 2 predicted proteins | sample 9134161 | NCBI WGS metagenome assembly JAEEGG01 (sample SAMN16246543, study PRJNA631951) | gut metagenome | biome: gut microbiome; feature: rumen; material: CR-attached | host: Bos | place: Iran: Karaj | collected 2018-10
TCCGTTGCCGGTGACTGCCGGGTGAGGGTGAACGGACGCGACGCCGGCACCCATTTCGACAAGTACCTGCCGTTCGACCTCGACGTGACCGACTTGGTGAAGCAGGGCGCGAACGAGATTGAGGTCGGCATCCGCGATCACAAGCTCTTCAACCGGCGCGAGCGCGACTACACGAAGATGGTCCAGCCGTATCCCGCCGGGTCGAACACCGACGGGCTGGTCGGGCTCTGGCAGGACGTGTCGCTCGTCACCGTGCCGGCGGTACGCGTCGCCGACGTCTTCGTGAAGAGCGAGGTTTCGTCCGACCGCCTGACGCTTGATCTGACGCTCCGCAACGATTCGGCGAACGCCAGGAAAGTGCGTCCCTACGCCCAGGTCTACGAATGGGTCAACTGCGCGTCCGGCGACCCGATGCAGGCGGAGGATCCGAAGTGGAGACTCGGCGAAAGGGCGCTGCGGTTCGGCGGCGACGAAGTGACCGTGCCCGCGCAGGGTGAGGCGTCCGTATCGATCTCGGCGTGCGTGGGGAACCGGCTGAAGCCGTGGACGCCCGACGCGCCGAACCTCTCCGCGGCGGTCGTCACGCTCGGGACGGACGAAGGACCGGTCGACCGCAAGTACGTGCGCTTCGGGTGGCGCGAGTTCACGATCCGGGGGCGCGACCTCCTCCTCAACGGCGAGCGCATCGAGCTCAAGGCCGACATCCTGCATCCGTTCGGCGCCTACTCCTTCTCCTCCCGTTTCGTGCGCGCCTGGTACACGATGATCAAGGACATGCACGGCAACGCGGTGCGTCCGCACGCGCAGATCTATCCGCGCTGCTATCTCGACCTGGCGGACGAGATGGGGCTCTGCGTGCTGGACGAAACTGCAGTCTTCGGATCGTCCATCAACTCCAACTTCAAGATGGAGGAGTTCTGGACGCGCTGGGTCGAACACTACCGCGGGCTCGTGATGCGCGACCGCAACCACCCATCGGTGTTCGGATGGAGCGTTGGCAACGAGATGTTCGCCATTGCGCTTCTCAACAAGATTCCCGAGGGCCCAGAAAAAACGGCCTGGTACGACCGCATCGCCGACATTGGCCTCATGGCGCGAACATGGGATCCCACGCGCGCGTTCATCACCTGCGACGGCGACGAAGACCTCGGCGGAAAGCTCCCGACGTGGAGCAAGCATTTCGGGCACCACCCGAGGGACGTCGAGAGGGAGTGCAAGGGCGTAAGGAAGCCGCTTGTTGTCGGCGAGAACGGCGGCACCTACTATGCGCGCCCCGCCGACCTATACAGGCTGGGCGCCGAGGCGGCGTACCGCGACTACGCAGGGCGCAACGACGCGCTCGGCACGGACGTCTATTCGAACTACGTATGCATGGCGCGAGGACGCCTCGCGTATTGGTCGGCGAGCGAGACGGCGTGGTTCGGGCTCGAGCCGCTCCCGCTCGGCTACACAGACCACTCGCGCCTTCCCGGTCGGGCGGACGGCATCCGCTTCGCCGACGTGCCAGACGGTACATGGGGTCCGCAGATCGAGCGCATGCCGCCATATGTGACGACCTTCAACCCAGGCTTCGACCCGGCGCTGCCGCTCTACCGTCCGCTGGCGATGTTCCACGCCCACAAGGCGGCGATGGATCCGCGCGGTCCGCAGCCCTGCGCCTGGGACCGCTATCCTGCGCGTCCCGTCCGCCCCGCGCCGCCGAAGGACGTCAAGCCGGGTGTCAACCGGCTCGTTTTCGTATCCAGCGCCAACGAGCTCGCGGAGGCAAACCGCATCACTGGCGGAAGGTTGTCCCTGACCGACCGCACGGCGACGCAGCTCGTGCGCGGATCGGAGACAGATCCCGCCGTTGCGTCGTTTACAGTCGATGAACTCTACTTTGCCGAGGCGGGCGAAAAGAATGAGCAGCGGCAAGTCGCCCGGCACGGTTTTGACCATACGGACGGCGGCGAAGTGCTGCTGACCGCGGCGAACACCGACTGGGCGCTCTTCAGCCGGCGCCCAGAGAACGCGAAGGTCGCGGCGATCACCTGTTACGAGCAGCTCAAGAAGCCTGCAGGCGCGGTGCTTGTTGCGTATCCGGCCGGCAAAGGGCGCGTCTTCGTGACGACTGTCGAACGAAATCCGCAGACGGTGCGCGGGCGACACTTCCTGAGGCGGCTGTGCGCCAATATCGGCGTGCCGGTGCCTTTCGACGAAGCCGCCGGAGAGCATGGCAAATCGCATGAGCACGACCTGCTTCTCGACGGACCGAAGGATTGACAACGCAGGGACTGTCCCCTCTGAGTTCCGGCACGAACTCCTATACGGCAAACTTCCTCAACCAGTACACGCTCATCTACAACCTCTGTGACTCTGTGGCTCTGTGTGATGAATTCGTCCTGCGGATTCGCGGATGCTGATTGAACCTGCGCGTTTTTCACGATTCTTTTTGCGCAAAACTGTCTCACCGGTTCTTGGGATGTGATACAATTATAACATCTCAGAAACTAGGAGGCAGTTATAATGACAATCTGTGAATTCAGTTCGCGTGCGGCAGGCACCTTCAAGAAGGTGGCATGTGTTTCTCGCTTCTATCTTGCATCGGTCCTTGCGCTGTTCGTTACCAGTTTTGCAACGGCCGCAGAAATCGCCTGGCAGCCGCAGGACGGCTCGACCGACATCAGCGATCCGCGCAACTGGGCCGGTGGCGTTCTGCCTGGCAATGGAGACCTCAAGAAATTCGGCAACGGCAATCTCGCCGGCGACTACACGGTGAAGATTCCAGCCATAGATGAAAGGCTGTATCTTGACAGAGCGGGTCTTTTCATCGACGGCGTGAACGACGGGCAGACGGTGACGATCGACGCAGTCGGTACCACGTGGCTCCAGATGGGCGACGAGGGAGAGGCTTGGCATGGCAACGTGCCGGTGCGCGTGCGCCCGTGGGATCACTTCTTTGACATCGACAACGCGCACAACCCCGCCAACCCGGCAAACCATTTCGGATTCTCGTTCACCGACGGCACCATCACCTTCAAGCGCGACTTTACGAACGGCTCAGTGCTGACCTTCGACGGAAGCTTCAACATGGCTGTCGCCCCCGACGGTACGGAGAATGCGCACAGAACGGTGCTCTTCCACGACACGAACCCCAACAGCAAGAACTCGAAGATTGTATTCCACAGCGGCGAGTCTACGCTTCGTTTTGTCCAGTTCCGCGGCAAGACGGAGGGCAACGAGTTCCGCGTCGACGGAGGTCTTCTCCATGTCTTGAGCGGTCTCGGCATCAACGAAGATTCAGCGGGCTATGCGACCGACGCATACATGCATGTCACGGGAAGCGGCCAGGTGAGCGTAGATTCGGGAGCGCTCTGGATTGGGCGCAACAACGACGGACGCGGCGTGCTGCGAATCGACGGCAACGGCAAGTTCAGCATGACCAGCGGTACGATAATCACCTATTTCCCCGATGGCGCTGCGCAGAAGGGCCTTCTCTCTGTCGGCGGCAGCGGCGAGTGGAATTCCGTGAAGAACATCAACGTAGGCCACAACGGCGGCACTGCCGACATCCTCGTAGAGGAGAACGGCTGCTTCAACCAATCCGGGTGGATGAACTTCGGAGCTGGCGACGGGAGCCACGTCTCGTTCACGATGAAGGACAATGCATACGCCAACATCGTCAACGCCTCGATTGTGAAGGACGTCAATGCCGACAAGGTCCGCACAGGCGTCATCGACCTGAGCGGCGACGCCATTCTGGACATCAAGTCAAACGGAGACATAGCCAACAGGGACGGTTCCGTTTTCACGCTCAACATGTCCGACAGGGCGCAGCTGCGCATGAGCCGCACCGACGCGGGTCAGGACTGGATACTTCTCGGCAACAACAGTGCAGCTACTGTCAATCTCAACCTCGCAGGCGGCACAATCGGCAAGTTCGGCGGCGGAGAGCTTGTCCATTTCCAGCTCAAGAGCGGTTCTGCGTCGTCATACAACTTTTCCGGCGTCACCCTCGACACGCAGAACTTCGTCATAGAGGGCAAGCAGGACGCGTCCAATCAGGACGCATGGCATGTCGCCCGTCAGAGCGCCGGAACGATAAACGTACGCTGGCACGGCGCAGGCGACGGCCTTGACATCCGCGGCGGCAACGGGCGCAACTGTATGTACCTCCTCGAAGGCGGCACGCTCAATGTTGGCAACATGCTACGCGTTGGGCATGGCAACGACGACTTGTCCGGGCAGTGGCGGTCCGTATTCCGCCAGACGGGTGGACAGGCGAACATAAGCGCTGTCATAAACATGTGCGATTCCCGGACGATGGCGGAGGTCGAGCTTCTTGGCGGCCGCACGAGGTTGAACTGCATCCGCGGATGGAACCATAGCTTGGCTCGCAGGGCGGATGGCGCCAAGGCGACGGCGCTCTTCGACGGCGGCACGATTGAACCTTGGGGGAACGGATATACGGTGATCTACACGATGCCGGAACTTCGCCTCGGCGCGAATGGGCTGACGATTGACACGCTCGAATTCGACAACATCACCATCGACGCCAAGTTTCAGAACGAGGGTGAGGGAACTGACGAAGAAGCGGTTGGCCTCTTCGTCAAGACTGGCACCGGAACGCTCAAGGCGAACATGGTTGAGACGAACGGATTGTATGTCGACCGCGACATTCGCAGCTACCATTCAGCAACGCGCGTAGAGAAGGGCACGCTTGTGCTCGCGAAGGCAGAAGACGCAGCCTTTGGCAAGAACATCACGGTGAACGGCGGCGCCACGCTTTCGCTCGCAGGAACGGCCAAGACTCTGACGGTCGACACGCTTTCGCTCGGCGACGGCGTCGGCTTTGCGGTCCTGGTGCTTGACGATGGAGACACGGTGGTCGTCGAAGGCGCTGATGGCATTGCTGCGAACTGCGGCGCAATTGACGCGGGCTGGAGGTCGACAGACGGAACGCACGCCGTCTTCGTCTGCAAGAACGGCGTCGACATCGACGAACTCGACAAGATCGTTGTCTACAACGCCGACGAGACGAAGGATTATGCGTGGACGACAGAGGTCGACACGGAGACCGGCTACACGGTCTGCTCCGTCGTTGTTGCCGCAAGGGGCACGCTCACGAAGACGATCACCTACTCCGGCGGCGCGGTCGTCACGAACGGGACGGGGAAGGTCTCCGGCCTCATAGCAAATGAGTCCGGCACACAGAGCGGCGAACTACTCCTCGCGAGTCCGTCTTCCGCCTCGGTTGATTCCGGAGCGACGCTTGTCGTCAACGGGCCGCTCGTCGGCATGGGCGTTGAATTCAAGAAGACGGGTTCAGGCAAGGTCGTAGTCGATGGCTACAACGCTGATTTCCACGGCTCCTTCGTATCCGGTGGTGGCATCTTCGAGGTCTTGTCCGCAGCTTCGTTCGGAATGAATCCGCTGTACTTCCCGCTTGTCCTAGGCAGCGGCACGTTCAGATACGCAGGCTCGGAAGAGGTTGTGTTCGATTCCGCACTACGTATATCCGCCAAGGAGAAGAAGCAGCAGGTCATCCTCGACAACGATGGCAACATAACGTTCAAGTCGACTGAATACGTGCAGGGCGGCTTCGTCAAGACGGGCGTTGGCACGCTCAAGTTCGACCTGCCCGCCGGCACGTTCGCTCTCGGCAGCGGCGATTCAAGCGAAGACATCGGGGCGAACGCCGGACAGGTCAACCTGCCGGCTAGCGGCGACTCGCCCACTTCCAGGAACGGACTCTACGGCGTCACCGTGCTTGAAGGCACTCTCAAGGTAGTCGGCGCGGGCAGGGACAAGACCACGCTCGAGACGCGCAACCGCGCGCTGCTCGGCGGTGGATATCCGGCGGAGTTCGCCGCGAAGCTCGTCGTCGAGAATGCGCGCGTCAACTGGGGCGCGGGATCGCGCACCGCCACGTTCTGCCACGATCTTCCTGCAGGCGCTCCTTCGCCTGAAATCCACCTCACGAACGCCATGCTGTGGAGCGATTCTCCGTTCCTCGGATTCTATGCGCTTGGGGATGCCTCGGTCAAGCTGACGATGAAGGATTCCGAGTACTACGGGCACTACAATTCGCGTATCGGTTCTGCCACGGTCGGCGTGGAGATCGACGCGGACAACTCGCAGATGCACAGCGACGGACAGGTCGGCTGGGCAATCAACGCGAAGGCGCTCCAGGCAGACTTCCATGGCGCCGCGGCGGAATTAGGCTCGCTCAATAAGGACCAGACAGCCGACAACAGCATTGGCGGGCGCTTCTCCGCGAGCAGCGACTCGGCCGGAAAGATCACTTTCCGCGATGGCGCGCGAATGAAGACGACGCGCGGCATTGCGTTCAACGACAGCAAGCTGGAGCTTGTCTTCGACGGCGGAATCTTCGAGATTGTTCCGCATGACACGCTTCTATGCACCACCTCCACCTGGATGAACGTCCAGGGCGGCCTTACGACTCAGGGCGATGGGTTGTCCGTCGAAATCTGCGAAGGTTCCACCCATTCGCTTGACTTCCCGATCAAGGGAAGCGGCGGACTCGTGAAGACGGGCACTGGCACGTTTGAGCTCCTCGCTCCGCGTGCGCAGGGCGAGGCGCTTCTCCAGCATACGGGCGGGACGACCGTCTCCAACGGCACTTTCGTGATTGACGGGGCGCTCGTGGCGGATAAAGCAAAATCGTTCGCGGTCGCGGAGGGCGCGTTGCTAGACCTGAACGGAACCACGCTGTTCGGCGGTACATTCTCCGGCGCGGGCGTCGTCACGAATGGCATGCTCGATGCCCCGACGGTCAAATACGACGAAGCTGCCGTTCCCACTTTCTCCGACGTCGTCTTCTCGGGCAGGATGACTGTGGATTTCTGCCACACGGAAGAGGATCCGATCGACAAGGATGCCGCCCGCGAGGGAATCGTTGTGGCGCACTACACCGGCGAGGCGCCGAAGAAGCTGTCCGTCATGGCGACCGGCACTGGCATCTCGTTGGCGAGGACGAGCGCCTGGTGTGAGGATGGCGACGTGGTGGTGAGCATCACCCGTGCAGGGTTCTACATCATCTTCAAATAAGACCACAGCGGAATCGAATCCATGAGAAAATTGACATCAGCGGCACTGTCGCTGGCGGCAGTTGCCGCCTTCGCCCAGCCAGCCTATCTCGACACTTCGCTCTCCTTCGAGGAGCGCGCGGCGGATCTCGTTTCGCGCATGACGCTGCAGGAGAAGATCGACCAGCTCGGACGGAACACCAAGGCCGTGCCGCGCCTCGGCGTGGAGCGCTATGACTTCTGGAACGAGGCGCTGCACGGAATCCAGAACGGCACGGGCGAGGGCACGAGCTTCCCCATGCCGCTCTCGCTCTCGGTGACTTGGGACGAGGAATTCATCCGCGCCGTCGCATCCGCTATCGCCGACGAGTGCCGCGGGCACAACCAGCCGCTCGACGAGGGCGGGCGTGGCCGCGGGCTCACGTACTGGTGCCCCACGATCAACCTTGCCCGCCACCCGCTCTGGGGCCGCACGAACGAGGCGTGGGGCGAGGATCCGCTCGTCGCGGGAATGCTCTCCGGCGCGTTCGTCGAAGGCATGATGGGCGACGACGCGAAGTACCTCAAGACCGTCCCGACCATCAAGCACTACGCCCTCAACAACCACGAGAACCAGCGCGGCTCCACGTCGTCCGACGCGAGCGAGGCGGACATCCGCGACTACTACGCGCGCGTCTATCGTTACGTCGTGGAGCGCACAGGCGTGCCCTCGCTCATGAGCGCGTACAACGCCGTCAACTTCACGCCGTCATCCGCAAACCCGTTCCTGCTGACAACGCTGCTGCGCGAGACGTTCGGCTTCACGGGATTCGTCGTCTCGGACTGCGGCGCCATCGACAACATCGAGCGTCAGCAGCGGTGGGTGCCGACGCGCAACACGGTGCAGCGGAACAACTTCCGCACGTGTGAGGGGAAGGACGTGAGCGACTACGTGGGCGAGGATGGCGTCGTCACCAAGCCCGGATCCGTCGCGACGGCGCTCATGGCCGGGTGCGACATGGACTGCAACGGCGACATCTACCCGAAGCACGCGGGCAAGGCGATGGAGCTCGGCCTCCTCGACGAGGCGCAGATCAACCGCAACGTCTATCTCAGCCTCCTCTCGCGCTTCCGGCTCGGCGAGTTCGACCCGACGGACGCCGTCGCGTACCGCTCGGCGGACTACGGCTTCGCCGCGACGGTAGAGACGCGCGAGCACCGTACGCTCGCCGAAGAGGCCGCAGCCCGCAGTGTGGTGCTGCTCAAGAACGATGGCGGCGTGCTGCCCCTCGACGCGAAGAAGCTCAAGAAGGTCGTAGTTGTGGGCGACATGGCCGACGAGTGTTTCCTCGGCAACTACCACGGCAAGCCGAAACTGCGCAACCGCATATCCGTCTTCGCCGGAATCGACGACTACATGTTCGCGCACAACCGCGCGGCCGAGGTGCGCCTTGTCTCGGCCTTCGGGCCAGACGGTGCGCTCAGGAAGGAGGACAAGCCGCTCATCTACGCGGCGGACGTCGTCATCTTCGTCGCGGGCGACCATCACGACGACTCAAGCGAGGGCAAGGACCGCGAGGCGCTGACGCTTACGCGCGGACAGGACGAGACGATCCGCCAGGTCGCCGCGCTAAACCGCAACACGATTCTCTTTCTTCAGACGTCCAACGTCGTGGAGCTCGGCGGATTTAAAGACATTGTCCCCGCCATTTTCTGGTCGTCCCAGAACGGACAGGCCCAGGGCGTGGGCGTGGCGCGTCAGCTGTTCGGCGAGACGAACCCGTGCGGCAAGCTCACGTTCACCTGGTACGCCAAGGAGAGCGAACTGCCCGGCATACGCCAGTACGGCATGAAGGAGAAGTTCCTACTGGAAGAGAGGAAATATCCCTGCGGCGGCTACACCTACCGCTACTTCAGGGGCAGGGTGGACTATCCGTTCGGATACGGGTTGAGCTACACCACGTTTGCATATTCCAATCCGCGCTTCGAGAAGACGAGTGCAGATGCAAACGAGTCTGTTTCCGTGTCGGTGGACGTGACGAACACGGGTCGCCGCGCGGGTTCGGAAGTGGTGCAGGTCTATGTGGCCTACCCGCGCGGGAAGGGGCTGCCCGCCAAGGAGATCAAGGCGTTCGCGAAGGTTGACCTCGCGCCGGGCGAAACGAAGACGGCAACGATGAAGGTAGACGTGTCCGACTGCTGCTTCTGGGATGGTACGCGCCGCGTGGTGCCAAACGGCGACTGGCAAATCGAAATAGCCGCGTCGGCGGAAGACGTGCGTTTCTCGAGTCCGCTCCGCGTCACCGGACGCCTTGCAGACGCGCTCAACGTCATGACCGCGCGCCCCAGCAACCTCGTCGTCAAGGTAGGCGGGGAGGTGTCCACGACTGTAACGCTGACGCTGAAGGACGACAGTTTCCTCGATCCCGCGAAGGCGCAGCTTGCCTTCGCGTCGTCGCGTCCCGATGTCGCGTCCGTCGACGCGAAGGGCGTGGTGAAGGGCGTTGCGGACGGTGTGGCCACGATCATGGTAACGGCGACGTACAACGGTTCGGAAAAGTCGGCATCGTTTCCCGTAGCCGTGGTTGGGTCCGCTCATTCCGCGCCGTTCGCGTTGCCGCAACGCGGTCCGCGCACCGGCAAGGCACGCCGCAAGGCAACGCCTGCGCCAGCTGTTGACCGCGATGCGCTGGAAGAGGCGATCCGCGTGCGCGTTTCGGGTAGCGACTACGATCCCGCGACTATGAAGGCTTACGAGGCCGGCCTTCAGAAGGCGCGCGCCGTGTTCTTCGACGCGGCCGCCACGCAGGCGGAGGTCGACGCCGCGTGCCGTGCGCTCCTCGGCGTGAAGGCGAAGCTGCGCGACTTCCGCTACGTAGTGGCGAACTTCCCCGGTGCCAACAGGAGCTACGGATTCAATTCAGGCCGCAGCATCTGGGTTGACTGGGCTAACGCGAAGAACGAACTCATGCAGAACACAGAGGCCAACTTCACCACGCATGATCCAGCCAAGCTCGAGCTTCGGTTCCGACTCACGCTTACGCCGTCGGACTACGAGACGCCGTTCCTCAAGGCGCTCGCAGGAGGAAGCTTCATCAAACTCCGCTCCGTGAACGTGGCTCAGAAGGACAATGACCCCGACCTCCAGGTGTTCGGCGGGAGGATGGCCGAGAACGACGAGCACAACTACGGCTGGAACGTCGCGGAGCTCGTTAAGGACTGGGGCGTCACGGAGATCGCGATTCCGCTCGTGACGAAAAACCCCGACGGCACGATGGGGCTGCCGTTCATCGACAAGGGATTCCGGGCGGACGGGAAGTCCCGCTACTCGCGGGGCAAAATCGACTGGTCCCGGATCGACCGGTTCTTCATGAACCTCAACTTCACGGACTCGTTCAAGAACTCCGCCACGGTGACGGCGAAGCTGGAGGGTGTGCGCGTGGTGGACCGCACGCTTGAAGAGGAGCGCGAAAAACTACAGGCCGTCCTCGACGAGAAGGTGACGGGCGGCTGTGGATGTCCGTACGAGGAGGCCGCCTACGAGTCCGCGCGCAAACGCGCCCGTATCGCGCTAGCGTCGGAGAGCGTGCTTGGCATACGCGCGGCGGTCAAGGACGTGCGTGAGGCACGGCAGGCGCTTGGCGGGAAGGTCGTAACCGACAAGTCGAAGCTCCAGGAGCTGCTCGCGGCGCGCGTGAGGGACTACTCGCGCTACACAAAGGAGTCCGTGGAGGCGTACCGGACGGTCGCAAAGGCTGCCGCTCTCGTGTGCCGCGACGACAAGGCGAAGCAACTCGACGTGAACCGTGCGGTCCGCTCGTTCGCGGGGGCGAAGGAGCTATTGAAGCTTGTCCGCGTGCCTGTGCATTCGATAGCGACGCTTCTCGACGGCGAGCGCTCGGTGGAGGCGCACCATCTATGTGTGTCGCTTCCTGCCGACGTTGACCTTTCCGGCTGCGCCGACTACCGGGTGATCGTGCGCTACGAGGTGAAATTCGAGACAACGCATGTGACCCGTCCGAAGGATGCGGGATGGCTCAAGCTAGTCGTCAACGGCAAGGCCCGCGTATGGGGCCAGGGAACTGTAAAGAACGAAACTGCGATCGATCTTGCGCCGCTCAACTGCGCGAGGGACAGCGCCCTTGTGGCGTATACGAAGCCTGGCGAATGGATGACGCTCGTGCACGAGGTGCCGGTGGCCAAGCTGCCGGGCGAGAAGCTCACGCGTTTCGAGGCGTACATCTTCAACGACACCGGCAAATACGCGCCTGAGCCGCCGGACGGCATCGCCTGGAACAACGACACCGGCGTGAAGATGACCGTCCGCAACGTGCAGGTCCTCACCGACCGCCCGAAGACGGCGCAAACATTGTCGCGATAAAACTTTCGAGAATATCAACATGAAAAAACACTTGCCACTTGGTATTGCTGCCCTTGTCACTTTACCGCACCTAGTAATTCCGTCCGATGCGTGCCGCGCCGACGACACACGGGTTCGGCCCGAGATCGGCGCGCGCGTCGAAACCCGTCTCGGAGGGGACGGGTGGAAGCTGTGGCTCGACAGGAACGCGTCGTATGTGGAAGACGTCCTCCATCTCAATCCGGTGGACGCGGAGAAGATCCGCGCTAATGCCGGAGACTGGCTGGCGCCCGTCGACGTGCGCGCGCTGTCGGTCGCGGATCCAGGATGCGGGTGGGACCGGCTCTTTGCGAAGTCAGTTCCCTGGACGGAGGCCGAGGCGGCGTGGAAAGACCGCGAACTGTCGCTCGAAGTGTCAGTTCCTGGCACGGTCGAGGGCTATTTCTTCGACGCGATCTCCGGAAACCGCCAGGGCGCGCGGGAGACGGGCGACTACAAGGGCGTGAGCTGGTGGGGACGCACGTTCGACGTGCCGGCCGCCGCGAAGGGCCGCCGCGTGGTCCTCGCGTTCCGCGAAGGCATCCGCCAGCGCGCGGAGGTGTTCGTCAACCGGAAGCTCGTCGGCTACGAGCTCGTGCTGCAGTCGCCGTTCGAGGTGGACGTGAGCGACGTCGTGAACTACGGCGGCGCGAACGAACTCGCCGTGCGCATCACGGACGCGAACGGCAACTTCGGCTGGGGCGACTACACCTTCACGAAATGGGGGAAGTACATGTTCCCGCTCTCGCACGGCTTCGGCGGCATCCCCGGCGGCATCGACCTCGTCGTCACGGATCCTGTCCGCATCGAGGACGTGTTCGTGCGCAACAAGCCGGCGCTCCGCGACATCGACACGTCCGTCTACCTCGTGAACGGAAGTCCGCGCGCGGCCCGTCTCACGGTGGAGG
>JAEEGG010022743.1_pt1 | contig 12310 bp, 9 predicted proteins | sample 9134161 | NCBI WGS metagenome assembly JAEEGG01 (sample SAMN16246543, study PRJNA631951) | gut metagenome | biome: gut microbiome; feature: rumen; material: CR-attached | host: Bos | place: Iran: Karaj | collected 2018-10
CGATGTTCTTAACGGTCTCTCCAGGGCCTTCGCTCACGCCCCTTCACTGACGCTCCCGAATACTTATATCCAGGCTCCGTAAACCGGAATGCCACGTGCACCCAGCATCCTTTCTGTAAAAGAAAACCGCTCCTCAATAATGAGAAGCGGCTAAAATAGTACAAAAGGGGTCTGTCCCCTTTTGTATCATTTCAGGTCAATTTTAAGCTGAAGCTCATCAAGCTGGGACTGGTCAAGAGGACCGGGAGCATCCAGCATGACGTCGCGGCCTGAGTTGTTCTTGGGGAACGCAATGCAGTCGCGGATGCTGTCAAGCTTTGCAAAGATGCTCACAAAGCGGTCCAAACCGAATGCCAGACCACCGTGAGGAGGTGCACCGAACTTGAAGGCATTCATCAGGAATCCGAACTTGGCCTGAGCCTGCTCAGGAGTAAAGCCCAGAATCTTGAATATGGTAGCCTGCAACTTGCTGTCGTGGATACGGATAGAACCGCCGCCAACCTCTATACCATTGATTACCATATCGTAGGCATTTGCACGAACGCTAGCAGGATCAGTATCCAGCAGAGGAATATCCTCGGGTTTGGGGCTTGTGAACGGATGGTGCATAGCCATGAGGCGGTTCTCCTCATCACTCCATTCGTACATGGGGAAGTCAATCACCCACAGGCACTTGAACTGGTTCTTGTCACGGAGGCCAAGCTCATCGGCCACCTTAAGACGGAGCTCGGAGAGCTGCTTGCGGGTCTTCATGGCGTCATCACCTGAGAGAATCAGGATAAGGTCACCGGACTCAGCGTTCATGGCAGCCTTAAGCTGCTGCAGAACCTCCTGAGAGTAGAACTTATCGACCGATGACTTGACGCTGCCGTCAGCCTCAACGCGGGCGTAAACCATACCCTTGGCGCCAATCTGAGGACGCTTAACGTACTCGGTAAGTGCATCAATCTGCTTGCGGGTATAAGTAGCGGCACCCTTGGCGCAAATACCGCCTATGTATGCAGCACTGTCAAATACACCGAATCCGTGGCCCTTGAGAACATCCATAAGTTCAACAAAGTGCATATCAAAGCGCAGGTCCGGTTTGTCACTGCCGTAGTATTTCATAGCGTCCTGCCAGGTCATACGCTGGAAGGGCTCCTTAAAGTCTATGCCCAGGATGCTCTTGAACAGATGCTTGGCCATAGCCTCAAAGATCTGCAGGATATCCTCCTGTTCCACGAATGACATCTCGCAGTCAATCTGGGTGAATTCCGGCTGACGGTCGGCACGCAGGTCCTCGTCACGGAAACACTTGGCAATCTGAAAATAACGGTCAAATCCCGATACCATAAGCAGCTGCTTAAGAATCTGGGGGCTCTGAGGCAGAGCGTAGAACTGACCGGGGTTCATGCGTGAAGGTACAACGAAGTCACGTGCGCCCTCAGGAGTTGAGTTGATAAGGATAGGAGTCTCAACCTCCATGAAGTTCAAATCATCCAGGAACTTACGGATCTCCATAACCATCTTGTGGCGCAGTTCCAGGTTCTTGCGTACGCACTGGCGGCGCAGGTCAAGATAGCGGTATTTCATACGCAGGTCATCGCCGCCGTCGGTATCGTCCTCAATGGTAAATGGAGGCGTATCGGCCGCATTGATAACGTTAAGAGTATTTACCAGGATTTCAATGTCACCTGTGGGAATCTTGGAGTTCTTGCTTGAGCGCTCGCTCACCTTACCGGTAATCTGGATCACGAATTCACGTCCCAGACGGCTGGCCTGCTCGCACAGGGCGGCATCGGTAGCATCGTCAAACACAAGCTGGGTAATACCGTAGCGGTCACGAAGGTCAACAAAGACCATACCACCCATTTTCCTAACTCTCTGAACCCATCCTGCCAGTGTAACGGTCGTTCCGGCATCGGCCAGGCGGAGTTCTCCACAAGTTTTGCTTCTAAACATAGTCAGTTTCCTAAAAAGACCTGCAAATTTACCTTTTTTGTTTGATAACTGTATATTATTCCCGTTTGATTTGTTCTTTGTGCCACTCGTATTACAGCATTTGCAAAAATTGCTTAACTTCGCCTCAATTAAACTATATTTATAAAAGGTAAAACCAATTCAATTGCTTTATGAAAAAGAAACTTACCCGCTGGTCATTAGTGCTTGCAACTATTCTCTTTGTCTTTGCAAGTTGTAGTCTTCTGGAAGACGATTATGATGAAGACATGATTGTTGGTTCATGGACCACAAGCGGCTGGAGCTATGTATTCAATGAGGACCATACCGGTTCACGTACCCAGTCAGGCAGAACCCAGAACTTTACATGGAGCCTGGACGGTGATGAACTGGAACTCAAGATTGAAGGATATGAAGAGGGACAGACAGAAATCGTAACATTCATAGTTTACATCATTGAGGAACTCAATGAAACCAGAATGGAGGTTTACGACAGCGCCGATTCCAAGAAGGAGATAATCGTATTTAAGAAGAAATGAAACCTAAACTGAAAAAAGCCCTCAAGATTACCGGAATCTCCCTTGGATCACTGATAGGATTAGTGATCATATTGGTTCTGGTGGTTTGCTGGATCGTGTTCTCATCATCCGGCCTTACCAAAGTTGCGGAGAAGGCAATTGACAAATACTCTCCCGCCCGCGCCAAGATTGATGACGTGGACCTGACTCTTGTGGGTTCATATCCGTTCCTGGGATTCCGTCTGAACGGTCTGGTGGTGTATGATGATATGGAGGCGTCTCCGTATGACACACTGGCCGCAATAGACGCTTTCACTGTAACGGTTGATTTCAAGACTCTTTACAAGGAGAGAAAGATAATTCTCACCAACCTGTTCATTGACGGTGTATATGCCAACCTCTTTACGGCTGCCGACGGAAGTTCAAACCTGGATGTATTCGGTATGTCACAAGAGGAAGAGGAAGAACCGGAGGATGATGAAAGCAGCATGGATATCTATGCAGACCTTCAGAAAATCTCCATAGGTGACATAAATGCCTCGTACAAGGACCTTGCGTCAGGTATTGATGCCGGAATTAACGGCCTGGACATCAACCTTAAGGGACTGCTCAATTATGACAGCCTGGATGCCAAGGCTGGCATTAAGCTGGCATCGGTCAATGCAGCCATCAGGAATGATTCGATGAATGTAGGTGCATACCTTAAGGATATCAACCTAAATGCCGAACTCTCCAAATACAACGATGATGTGGCTGCCGATGTCACTCTGGATCTCAAGGAGACTCAGGCCACCATGGATGACATAAAGGCTGACCTGAACAACCTGAAGCTGGTTCTGAGCAATGTCAGCACCACTTTGGGCAATGAAGGCTTAGGAGACCTCATGGCAGCATTCCGCATCACGGCATCAGACCTGTCCTACTCATCAGAGGGCATGATGACCCAGACCGGAAACATAATCATGAAGGCCGATAAGGCATTGCTTGCAGGTGACAGCGCCAATGTAAGCGGATTCACGTTTGATTCGCGCGACATTTCACTCCAGCTTGAGGACTCCGTAGGAACCATTACCAAAGCCAGCATAGCCAAGGTGCTGCTGGGTCTGGAAGGTGCGCTAAAACTTGATCTGAGCGATGTGGCCACCGGTCTCACCATAGATGTAAACGGCACAGAGTACAATCAGGGCGGCGATGATCCCATCAACGTCATTACCGATGAACTCTCACTCAAGGCCGATGCCACCATCAAGGATGGAGATATTGCACTTCTTGCCGAATTCAACACCCCGTCTGTAAGTATTGAGATGGACAGTGACATGTACGTTCCGGGATGGTCATTCGGATTTACCCTGCCGCTTGAAACCGACATGGACATAACCCGTTTCAACGTAAAGCAGGGCGCAAATGTACGTATAGACGGTCAGCAGATAGCGTTCAACGCCAATGGTACCCTGGGCGGACAGCAGACAGTTGCCGGCCGTGCCAGAATCAACACCCCGCGTGACCTTGACATAGACAGGCTCATTTCCATGATTCCCGATGCGTTCAAGGACATGCTCCAGGGCATTGACGTCCACGGACTTGTTGGACTGGACATCAACGTCAAAGGTGGTTTGGCCGATGCAGGTCCCGTTCTGGATAATGCTACGGCCAGAATCTCACTCAGGAATCTGGATGCATCGGTAAATGATTCGCTCAATGCCGCATCGGGCAAACTGACTCTTGAGGCAGCCTACCCCAGCCGTGTGGCTGTTGACAAACACCGCCAGACTGCCGATGTAATTATCAAGGCTACTGATCTTGATCTGTCGATGATAGATTCCACCAATATCAACGCCGCTATTGAGGACCTTAATCTGAGCGCATCGGTAGCAGGTCTGGATGAAGACATCGACAAGATGAATGTCCTGGTTGACCTGAGTGTAGGTAAACTGTCGGGCGATATGGACACTCTGGCCGCCTCACTCGGCAATACTGCCATCACGCTCAACATGGCACCTGCAGACGGAACTATCGCCATGAAGGCCGATATAAGATTCGACCAGTTGGCCGCCACAATGGGAAGTGCACTCTCCGCAACTCTTGGCGCCACTAAACTGCAGGCTATGGCACAGTATGACTCCACCAAGACCGATATCCTGAACCAATGGAATCCTCAACTCAAGGTGCTGCTCAAGGATGGTCAGGTTGATATGCTGGCCTCGCCCATCTGCCTCAAGACACTTGACTTTGACTTCTCGCTTGGCCGGTTCAATATCAACGAATGCCGTGCAGAGATTGATGATTCGGATATCCAGTTGTGGGGTGATATCTATAACATAGGTGAATTCATGGACGGCACCGGCCTTCTGACCGGTGAGTTGTCTCTGGAATCGGACCACATGAACCTGAACAGACTCATGGCACTTACCGGCGATGAAGAGGATCAGGAAGCCGCCCAGGAGGCCGTTCAGGAAATTGAGGAGGGCCAGGATACCATCAGCACCGGTCCTATCATGATTCCTAAGGGCATAGACCTTACGCTCTACACCAACCTCAGTGAAGTTGACTTTAACGACCATACATTCAACAATGTAGGTGGCGATATCTCAATCAAGGACGGTGTCATGATAATGCAGGAGCTCGGCTTCTCATCAAAGGCTGCCGAGATGCAGCTTACAGCCATCTACCGCACGCCCAATGTCCAGGACCGTTTCATGGAACTTGACTTCCATCTGCTGGACATTGAGATTGACGAACTCATTGACATAGTACCTTCAGTTGACTCGATCATGCCTATGCTCAAGGCTTTATCAGGTAAGGCGCAGTTCCATTTTGCCGCTCAGACATATCTGGAGCCCGATTACGTAACGTACGGACCTCTGTATCCGCAGATGTTCACCCTTATGAGCAATGCCGTCATTGAGGGAGCAAACCTGCAGGTACTTGACTGCGAGATGTTTGATGAGATAAAGCGCAAGCTGTTGATGAGCAAGGATGCCAAACCCGTTATCGACAGTTTGGATGTCGAGATCCAGGTTCTTGACGGTAAGGTTGACGTCTATCCTACCCGTATCAAGATGGACCGTTACGAGGCTATCCTGAGCGGCCGTCACAATATCGACGCCGGCTTGAGCTGCAGTTACAACATATCGCTTGTTAAGTGTCCGCTTCCCATCCGTCTGGGTGTGACCATAAGCGGTCCGCTTGAAGAGATTGCCGAGTTCCCGGTACGTCACATCAAGGTTGGACGCGCACAGTACGACAAGCTGTACAGTCCCGAGAAGGGTAAGGCCGAAGAGGCTATCATGCGTCGCAAGAACGCCATCCTCGAAGCCGCCCGCTCAAACGTACGACCCCGCTCCTCAGAAAAACATGTAAAACCTGAATAACCCCAAAAAGAAAAGTCCTTGGAAACCCCAAGGACTTTTCTTTTAATTTTCAATTTTCAATTTTCAATTCGTCACGCGTTGAGACCAACTAAAGCCTGGGAGATGTTGATCATAAAGTCTCCCATCGTTTCAAGTTCCTGGATAAGGTCAAAGTAATAAACGCCCGCCGTGTAATCATATGATTTGACCTCCATATTCTTGAGGTGCTCCTCACGCAGGCTGTCACGCATGTTGTTAATGGCATCCTCGGCCACATATGCGTCCGTTATGTCTGTCACGTTGGCCTGTGCCAGGTTGGTGTTCATAACGTCATAAGCCTTCTGCATGGTGTCCAGCATCTCATTTATGCGCTTGCGCATCAGGTCGTTGAATACCTTGCCGTGGTCGCGCTTACGCTGCAGCAGACGTGAAATGGCCTCACCCGAATCACCCAGAGACTCCATCTCACCTATTATCTTGAAATATGCCTTAACCTGCAGACGTGCCTGGTCCGATATGTCATTCTGGCTTACCTGATTAAGGTATGATGCAATCTCAAACTCAATACGGTCCGTAATCTCCTCATACTTGACAAGTTTCTGCCGGAGTTCCTCAAATCCGTCGGTCTCGGACTCCTGAATGGCCTGACGTACATATCCGAATCCCTTGGCGCATATCTCGCCAAAGTGGTTTATCTCCTTGCGTGCCTCAGTTATTGACAACTCGGCCAGATTGGCGTTACCCTTGCCGATATAAACCAGATGGAACACCTCTTTCTCCTCCTCCTTGTTGGGAACCATCTTCATGACCAGTTTCTCCAACTGAGGTATGAACCATACCAGGATAAGGGTTGTGATGATGTTGAACAGAGAGTGTACAATGGCTACACTGTACGGCAGACTGCTTGCCAGGGTTGTCTGGGCGCTCAAAGCGCTGCCTTCAAGACCTGTCTGTGACAGGATGCTGAAATCGGCCGTAAGAGGATTTGGGAATCCCATAGCCTCTACGATATAGGCATTCAGCATCATATAAGGTCTGAACAGCGCAATTACCAGAACAGAACCGAACAGGTTGAATACCAGATGCGCACGGGCGGTACGCTTGGAACTTACGTTGGTCGACGTTGCAGCCAGGTTAGAGGTAATTGTGGTACCTATGTTCTCACCCAGGATAAACGCGACAGCGTTGGGGAACGTAATGGCACCCGATGCCAGCAGCAGCATGGTGATACTTGTTGCGGCGGCCGATGACTGCAGGCAGAAAGTCATCACGGCACCTATTATGATAAAGAGCACGGTGCTAAGGCCCATATCGGTTATAGGAGCCAGGAAATCACGTACCGGCTGGCTTGACAGAAGCGGATAAGATGTATCCTTGAGCATGCTCAGGCCCAGGAACAGGAACGCGAATCCTATCAGGAACGAGCCGAAATCCTTGGTCTTCTGTTTCTTAAAGAATGATGTCAGTACAAATCCCACAAAAATCAGGGGAATTGCAATGGCACCCAGGCTGAACGTTCCGTCCATACTGACGGCAAACAGCCATGCGGTAACCGTAGTACCTATGTTGGCACCCATGATCACGCCGATGGCGCTCTTGAGTGTCATAAGTCCCGCATTCACAAAGCTTACCAGCATAAGTGTGGTTGCGGTCGATGACTGCACCAGAACGGTCACCAAAAAACCGGTAAACAGGCATTTACCGGTATTTGACGTCATCTTCTCAATAAATGAACGCAGGCCCTTGCCCGCAAATCTCTGAAGGCTGCTGCTCATAAGATTCATGCCCCAAAGGAACAGGGCAAGGCAGCCAAGCATCGTAAGAATCTGATAGAATAGTGAATCCACTTCTTAACCTCTTATAAATCGATACAAAGATAATTTATTTTTGAAAAACAGCACAAAAGGGGACAGTGACTTCGTCGAGCTAAACCTTCCCCTTTTGTATCATTTTATGTCCAGTTTGAGGCCGTCGTAGGCAAACTGCATGTGCGGCGGGAACTTGGCGTTCATTATGGCATGCATGCCTGCACGGTGGCTCATATGCACGAAATAGGTCTCCCTGGCCCCTACCTTCTCTGCAAACAGCACAGCCTGGCGCACGTTCTGGTGCGTGGGATGTTCCTTGGTATGCAGCGCGTTCACCACAAGAGTCTCAGTGCCTTCCAGCAGTCTGAATGACTCCTCATCAATGCTTTTCATATCGGTAATGTATGTCAGGTTTCCGATTCTGAACCCAAGAATGGGCAGGTTGCCGTGCATTACGCGTATGGGCAGAATTTCCAGGTCACCAACCCTGAACCTTTTGCCCGGTTGGATCTCACGCAGTTCCATATGAGGCACACGGGGGTTGATATTCTGGTTGAAACAGTACGGCATGCTCTGCACGATATGACTTATCACATTGCTCTCGGCATAGATGGGAATGGTGGTCGTAGTGCAGTAAGGACGCAGGTCATCAAGGCCTCCTATATGGTCGTAATGCTCGTGCGTAACAATCACAGCATCAAGCTGTTCGATATCAACCCTTAAAGCCTGCTGACGAAAGTCGGGACCGCAGTCTATAATGATTTTGGTGGTATCAGTCTCTATCAGGGCCGATGTGCGCAGACGCTTGTCATGCGGATCGGTTGACATGCATGTCTGGCAGTGACAGCGCATCTCGGGTACGCCTATGGATGTTCCGGTTCCAAGGAAAGTCAGTTTCATATATAGTTGACCTCTGTAGAGAGTGTTATACCGAATTTCCGTTTCACATCGGCAATTATGGTGTCAGCCAGGCGTTTGATATCGCCCCCGGTGGCCCCACCCTTGTTTACGAGCACCAGAGCCTGCTTGTCATAAACGGCTGCAGGACCCAGTGAGCGGCCTTTCCAGCCGGTTTTCTCAATCAGCCAGCCGGCCGGAACCTTGATTCCGCCCGGAGCCGGATATGAAGGCACATCGGGATAGTTACTCCTTATTATATTGAACTCCTGTTCTGTCACCACCGGGTTCATGAAAAAGCTTCCGGCATTACCAAGTACCTTGGGATCGGGCAGTTTGCTGTCACGGATTGAAATCACGGCCTGGCGTATGTTTGCCAGTGTGGGACCGCCCAGACGCTCCACCTCCTGCTCCAGCGCTCCGTAACCCAGCTTGGGCTGAGGAACCTTGGAAAGCGCATATATCACGTATGCAACTGCATACTGTCCCTTAAGTTCATTCTTGAATATGCTCTGACGGTATCCGTAGCGGCACTCGGCATTGCTGAAATCACGCTCGGTTCCATCGGTCAGGCATATGGTCTGCACAGTATCGATAACGTCCTTTGCCTCAGCACCGTATGCGCCTATGTTCTGGACTGTGCTGGCACCTACCTCGCCGGGAATGGCCGACAGGTTCTCTACACCCCACAGCCCGTTTACCGTGCACCATGCCACGAAATCATCCCATACAACTCCTGCGCCCACCTTTACGTAGACGTGGTCATCAGTACTGTCTATGATATCTATCGATGTTATTGTGGAGTGCAGTACCGTACCCTTGAAATCGCCCATAAACAGCAGATTACTGCCTCCTCCTATCATCAGGACGGGCTTTTCTATATCCGGCAGGGCGTTTTTGAGCTCATCGGTAGTAGCCCAGTCAATAAGCCTGTCTGCCCTGACATCCATACCGAAGGTATTCCTGTCCGCAAGTGAACAATTGTCTCTAATCGTCATGCTGCAAAATTACTCATTCTAATTGTTGAAATCGCTTCTTTTTTTGCTAATTTTGCGCCTTGTAAAAAAGTATCGTGATGATTGAGAAAATAGAACAGCTTATAGCCGAAATCAACGGCCTCAAGGCATCAACTGCCGAAGAGCTTGAATCACTGCGTCTTAAGTACCTGAGCAAGAAAGGTGCCATCAATGACCTCATGGCCGATTTCCGCACTGTTCCCGCCGAGCAGAAGCGTGAGGTGGGTCAGAAACTCAATGAACTCAAGAACCTGGCACAGGACAAGATAAACGCCCTCAAGGAGATTTTTGATGCACAGAAGGCCGAGTCCGAGAAACCCGACCTGACCCGCACCGAATACCCCACAGGACTTGGCACACGCCACCCGCTCAACATAGTCAAGAATGAGATAATCGATATTTTCTCACGTCTGGGCTTTGTTCTGGCCGATGGTCCCGAGGTTGAGGATGACTGGCATGTATTCTCATCCATGAACTTTGCCGAGGATCATCCCGCACGTGACATGCAGGACACCTTCTTTGTCGAGGCACATCCCGATATCATACTGCGCACACATACATCATCCGTACAGAGCCGAGTAATGGAGGTTTCAGAGCCCCCTATCCGCATCATCTGCCCGGGTCGCGTATACCGTAACGAGGCCATCAGCTACCGCGCACACTGCTTCTTCCATCAGGTTGAAGCTCTGTACGTTGACAAGAAAGTAAGTTTCTCGGACCTCAAGCAGGTTCTGCTCTACTTTGCACAGCAGATGTTCGGTCCCGATACCAAGATCCGTCTGCGTCCCAGTTACTTCCCCTTCACTGAGCCGTCGGCCGAGATGGACATAAGCTGCAACATATGCGGCGGAAAGGGTTGCGCATTCTGCAAGGGCACCGGTTGGGTTGAGATCCTGGGCTGCGGTATGGTAGACCCCAATGTGTTGGAACTCAACGGCATAAACAGCAAGGAATACTCAGGCTTTGCACTCGGTATGGGTATTGAGCGCATAACCAACCTCAAATATCAGGTCAAGGACCTGCGTATGTTCTCTGAGAACGACGTGCGTTTCCTCAAGGAGTTTGAGGCAGCCAACTGATAACCCAAACCTCTTATGAGAAAGAGGGAATTATACAATAAATGCAGCGAGAGACTATCTCAGGCATATCCTGAGGCAGCAACCGAGCTGCATTTTTCGTCTCCATACGAGTTGCTGGTTGCCGTCATGCTTTCGGCCCAATGTACCGATAAGCGCGTCAACATGGTAACTCCAGCCCTCTTTAAGGCATTCCCCACGGTGCATGATATGGCTGCAGCCACTCCGGAGCAGATATTCCCGTATATCAAAAGCGTTTCTTATCCCAACTCCAAAGCCAATCATCTGGCCGGAATGGCACGTATGGTATGTGACCGTTTTGACGGCAGGATACCGGATACCATGGAAGAGATGACCTCTCTGCCAGGTGTAGGCCGCAAAACCGCCAACGTGATGCTTGCAGTGGCATTTAACGGCCAGGCTATGCCGGTTGATACCCACGTATTCCGTCTGAGCCACCGCATAGGTCTTGTACCCAAGCGCTGCACTACCCCGTTAAGCGTTGAGAAAGAGTTGGTTAAGTACTTCCCAAAAGAACTGCTTTCACGTGCTCATCACTGGCTCATCCTGCACGGGCGCTACGTATGTACCGCGCGCGCACCAAAATGTGCAAATTGCTGCCTTAATGACATATGTTTGCGTGATTTTGATTAATTTTGCGGTCTGTTACCAGTGGCAATGGAAAAGAAAGACATTTTTGAAAGCATCAGGGACGTAAAAAAATCCCTTCAGAAAGCCGATAAATACATCCCCAAGGTTGAGGAGCGCTCCATTGACCGTGCCGAGATAAAGGAGGCGGTCAAGCTGTTCCGTCATGTGGTGTTCGGCAATTTCTTTGGAGCGGTTGACCTCTCCACGTCTTTAAGCCGCCTGTATACCATTCTGTCCCATCAGATTGACTATATCAGCCGGATATTCCATGAGTCCATGCCCTGTTGCGCAGAGGAGATTTCCCAGCAGTTCATAGAGAGCATCCCGGAACTGCGCCGCCTGCTTGGTACCGATGTCAAGGCCATATTTGACGGTGACCCCGCAGCCGTAAGCCATGAGGAGGTAATCCTGTGCTACCCGTCGCTGGTAGCCATGTACCACTACCGTATGGCACACCGCCTGCTTGAACTTGGAGTACCCATCCTGCCCCGCATAATCACTGAACTTGCACACTCGCTTACCGGCATAGACATCCATCCGGGTGCCCGTATCGGCGAGTATTTCAGTATAGACCACGGCACTGGAGTGGTTATAGGCGAGACTGCAATCATTGGCAATCATGTGCAACTCTATCAGGGAGTTACGCTTGGCGCCAAGAGCTTCAAGTTTGATGAGAACGGCAACCCCATAAACGTACCGCGTCATCCTATCATTGAGGACAATGTGGTCATATACTCCAACACATCGGTACTTGGCCGCATAACCATCGGACATGACACCATCATTGGAGGTAACGTTTGGCTTACCCAGGACCTGCCGCCCTACTCCAAGTTTTTTCAGAACAGAGAGAAATAATTTAACCATAAACAAACAGTAATTATGACAATTGATCAATTCAATTTCGCCGGAAAGAAGACTTTCGTACGCGTAGACTTCAACGTTCCTGTTGATGAGAACTTCAACATCACCGATGATACCCGTATCGTCGCTGCAATGCCCACCCTGAAGAAGATCATCGCCGATGGCGGTCGTCTTATCATCGCTTCACACATGGGT
>JAEEGG010022747.1_pt1 | contig 12309 bp, 5 predicted proteins | sample 9134161 | NCBI WGS metagenome assembly JAEEGG01 (sample SAMN16246543, study PRJNA631951) | gut metagenome | biome: gut microbiome; feature: rumen; material: CR-attached | host: Bos | place: Iran: Karaj | collected 2018-10
GATCTACGGTGCATACCCCTCCGGTCTCTGCACGAACACCAAGGAGAACGACGATGACATCGTCATCCACTCGTACATTTCGATCGGAGCCTCCGCAGGCGCGACCTATCAGTGCCCGGCCAAGCTCGACAACGGCAGCTACCCCTTCGAGGTCGGCATCGCTTCGATTCCGCAGGCAGACGCCTCCAACAAGAAGGTTATCTCCCAGGGACCGTCCATCTGCATGCTGAGCCAGAAGGACAAGAGCGTGAACGACGCGGCTTGGCTCTTCGTCAAGTTCCTGCTCACTTCGCCCGAGTTCCAGGCTGAGTTCTCGATGACGTCCGGCTACGTTCCGGTTCTCAAGTCCCCCTTCGAGATGGACGCTTACAAGGAGTTCCTCTCCGGCGCCTCCACCAACAAGGAAGGCATCGCGGCGCTCTCCGCAAAGGTCTGCATGGAGCAGGAGTCCTACTACTTCACCTCTCCTGCGTTCGTAGGTTCGTCCGAAGCGCGCGACCAGGTCGGCGGCCTTCTTGTCTCCTGCCTCACCGCGGCAGAAGGAACCACCCAGGCGGATATTCAGAAGCTCTTTAAAGACGCTGTCGACCGCTGCATAACTCTCAACAAATAACAACTCGGCAGAATAAATATATTCCCGCTTATAAAGGGGCTTTGCGGCCGCCGATTTCAGGTCCGAAGCCCCGCGGGAATGACATTTCAGTCGAAAACAGGAGGAATTATGACTGACAGATTCACAATCCTCAAATATACGAAAAGGGCGGTCTCGCTGCTGCTCGTTCTCGCGCTCGCGTTTTCGCTCGCGCTCGCTTCCGGCTGCAAAAAGCCCTCCGGCGACCCCGACTCGACTTCCGAGCCCGACCTCGAGGGCAACTGGGAATACGTGCGCGACCCTTCGCTTCCCGACTACGGAACGATGGTCACGCTTAACCCTGCCGGCCACGACGGTGACATCGACAAGACGGGTAGGGGACGCGTAACGGTCGAACAGTTCATCGACGGCGACACCGTTCACTTCTACAACAACTCCAAAACCGAGCTGATCAAGGCGCGTTTTCTCGCCATCGACACGCCCGAGTCCACCGGCCACCAGGAGCCCTGGGGCCATCCGGCTTCAATCTACACCAAGACGAAGCTGCGCAACGCGGAGGAAATCGTTCTTGAGAGCGACACCGAAGGCGTTGTTGGGATGGACGGAAACGGCCGCTATCTGTGCTGGGTCTGGTACCGCGAGAAGGGCTCCGATACCTTCAGAAACCTCAACATCGAGCTGCTCGCCGACGGCCTCGCAATGGGAAAGAGCACTTCCTCCACCCGCTACGGTTCGGTCGCTTCGGAGGCGCTTCAAAGCGCAAGGTCCAACAGGATCAACATGTACTCCGGAAAGCGCGACCCGCTGTTCTACTACGGCGAGACTGTCGAGCTGTCGATAAAGTCGCTTGTCAGCAACAAGGAAACTTATAACGCGTTCAAGGTGCGCTTTGAGGGCGTCGTCACGAAGGAGAGCGGCGGCGGCATTTACGTCGAGCAGTACGACGAAGACACGCAGCAGAACTACGGCGTTTACGTTTACGGCGGCTACGCGCCTCTCGCGCCCAAATTCCTTGTGCCCGGATACAGGCTTTCCATTACCGGCACCGCCGACGACAACGAGAACTTCGGCTTCCAGGTCTCGGGTCTTTCGTTCTCGCTGATCAATCCGACCGACGACGACACGAAGATCCTCGAAAAGGACGTTGAAATCAAGCCCACGCTGATCACGGCGGAAGACCTCACGAACAACCCGATGCTCGAGAACACGTTCGTGCGCCTCGAAAACCTGAAGGTGGTCGACATCTACACGACGCACAGCACCACCGACAGCAACGGCGCGATGACGCTGACCTGCAGAACTCCCGACAACAAAACAGTCACCGTGAGAACGGTTCAGCTGACTCAGGACGGCGAGATGGTCACCGAGTCCTACTTCTCGGGAAAGACGATCAATGTGGACGGCGTGTTCGTCTACTACAACGGCAACCCGCAGGTCAAGCTGTTCACGCTGTCAGACGTTACGATTACAGGCTGATCGCGAAGTTCAGGTTCTTAACAAACAATTCAGCCTATTCCCGCTACGCGGCGGAGGGCAGGCAAACATACAGGTAATTTTCCATTTTTGTAAGGAGCAGTAAAATGAAAAAGTACATTACTATAATTATCATCGCGCTGGCTCTCGTTCTCGCATTCGCGGCCTGCAAAAAGCCCGACAACAACCAGGATGCGACGAAGGAGTTCTCCCAGCAGCTCGTCGACGACGCGGCACTGATGATACACGATTACTACAAGCCCGGCGAGGACAATTCGGTAGCGGGAAGCTTCACGCTTCCTAAGAAGGTTCTCGACTTTCAAGGGCAAGACCTCGACATCGACTGGTCGGTTGAAGGCGGCGAAGGCCTCGTCACTCTCAACGACAAGGATGCCGACAAAGTCCAGATCGTAGTTGATCCGTACGCCGACACCGATACTCCGTTCACCGTCAAGGGCAACGTGAAGGGCGGCGAGTTCACGAAGGAGATCGCGTTCAACTACATAATCAAGGAGTTCAAGATTGCCGACTGGGCGTTCTGGGCCGAGAACACGAGCAATGCCACGATGAACATCCGCGGTATCGTGACGGCTGCCTGCCCGTACAACGAGGCGAACAAGAACGTCTGCGTATTCCTGCAGGATCTCGACGGCGAGCACGGCTACTACGCTTACAGACTGAAGTGCAACTCCCAGGCTGACTGCGAGAAAGACCTGGCCGTGGGCAACATCATCATCGTCAACGGCACGACTTCGCTCTACAACGGCTTCAGAGAGATGGGGCAGGGCTGCACCTACACGCCTGTTCTCGCTTCCGACGGCAGCTACACCAAGGGCGAAATCAAGGAATTTCAGATGGACGACCTGTTCACCGGCAAGGATTTCTCCGGCGCAATGGACGCGCGTCAGGGCCTCATCGGCGCAATGACCGGCGTCACCGTCAAGAACATAGAGTGGAACTCCAACAACGCCGACACGTACTACGAGAAGGGCGCCGGCTCCGTGACCGTTATCGTCGCGAAGAACGGCTCCGAGTTCAAGCTCTACCTCTCGACCTCCAACACGCTCACGATCGACCAGCTCAAAGCCGAGTACGAAAAACTCGCGGTGGGCTACGTCATCGACGTGAAGGGACCGATCGGCTGGTACAACGGACCCCAGATCTACCCGATGCCCGGCGGAATCACAGTAGTCTCCACCGAAGTCGCGGCTGCCGACAAACTGGCAAGTGAGCTTTCGGCTCTCAAGCTTGACGCTCTCGTAAAAGAGACCAAGGAGATCACGCTTCCCGCGGAAGGCACCAACTACAAGGACGTCGCTTTCGAGTGGGCTGTTGTTTCCGGTGAATCCGCCGCGATCGACGGCAGCAAGATGACCGTAACAGTAGGCGAGAAGGCCGAAGTCGTGAAGATCAAAGCGACCGCGAAGTGCGGCGAAGAGACCGCCGAGAAAGAGTTCAGCGTGAACGTCATTCCCGAAGGCGCAGGCCAGGCCGCTCTTGTCGACCTCCTGTACACACTCGGCGACAGGGAAGTTCTCGAAGGACCCTTCACGCTCAAAGGTGTCGTAACCAAGATCGACACTCCCTGGAGCGACCAGTACAAGAACATCTCCGTGCTCATGGTAGTGGACGGCATTGAAGACAAGCCGGTGCTCTGCTACAGACTCGCGGGCGACGGCGCCGAGACCCTCGCGGAAGGCGACATTATCACCGTCGAAGGCAACTTCAAGAACTACAACAACAAATATGAATTCGACCAGGGCTGCAAGCTCATCGCGAAAGAAAGCGGCAGCGGCGAAGTCGAGAATCCGACTCCCACGCCCGAGAATCCTTCCGTTGATCCTAACGACGCGGCTGCGATCCTGAACGCGCTCTACGCCCTCGGCGACAACGAAGCGCTTCAGGGCACATACACTCTCACCGGCACCATTACGAAAGTTGACACTCCCTGGGATGACGGCTACAAGAACATCACCGTGACGATAGTTGTCGACGGCCACGACGACAAGCCGGTCCAGTGCTTCAGACTCAAAGGCGACGGCGCGAAAGACCTCAAGGTCGGCGATAACATTACCGTCACCGGCGCGCTCAAGCACTTCGTGCAGGGCTCCAAGAGCGTTTTCGAATTCGACGCCGGCTGCACCCTTGACAAGGTGAACAACGGCGGTTCCGAGCCTCAGCCCACGGAAGTTCCTCCGGCAACCGAGCCTCCCGCACAGGACGTCGGCGAAATTCTCGCGGCGCTCTACGCTCTCGAAGCCGGCCAGGCCCTCGACGGCACTTATACGCTTTCCGGTACGATCACCAAAGTCGACACCCCCTGGAACGAAGGTTACCAGAACATCACGGTTACCATAGTGGTTGACGGCTATCCTGACAAGCCTGTGCAGTGCTTCAGACTTAAAGGCGACGGCGCGAAGGACCTCAAAGTCGGCGACAAGATCACCGTTACCGGAAAGTTCAAAAACTACAACGGAACTCGTGAGTTCGACCAGGGCTGCAACCTTGACAGCGTCGACTACAAAGCTCCCGCAGTCGAGACCGACGAAGACAAATACAAGACTCCCGAAGAGATCGTCAACGCACTCTACGCGCTTCCCGGCGGCGAGTACTTAAACGGCACGTTCACTCTCACCGGCAAGATCACAAAGATCGACACAGCCTGGAGCGACGAGTATAAGAACATCACAGTTACGATCGTAGTCGGCGACATGACAGACAAGCCTGTTATGTGCTACAGACTTAAAGGCACCGGCGCCGAGAGTCTTAAAGTCGACGACGTGATCACAGTAAAGGGCCAGCTCAAGAACTACGTCAAGAACAATACAAGCACGTACGAGTTCGACGCGGGCTGCGAGCTTTTGTCAGTCAACTGATTTAACTTAGCCGGCGCCTTGAAAAAGGACTACAAGAGCCCGCAAACGTGGCGCCGGCATACCGCGCTTTTTGAAAGCTAATTAATGGAGGTGCTTTCCGGATGTTTAAGAAAGAATTATCACTTATACTCGCGTTCTGCATGATTTTCACGGCAGTGGTCTTCGGGAACGCGGTACGTTCGTCCGCTGATGCCGCTGTAGTCAACATTGACTTTTCGGCGCAGGGGTTCGAAAACGCGCAGGAGCTCACAACGCTCTCTGTCGGAGGCGTTGACGTGACCTTCGACAAGGGCGCAGGCTCGAGCGCTCCCTCGTATTACGACACGGGAACTGGCGCAAGACTTTACGGCGGCAACAGCATGACTGTTTCGTCTTCAGTCGCGATTACTCAGATCAAATTCACGTTCACCCAGGAGAACGGAACACTCAGCGCAAGCGTCGGCACGCTCAGCGGCGACACATGGACAGGCTCCGCCGATTCCGTTACAATTACAAGAGCGACAGGCAAGGGCCACTTCAGAATTAAAGCGATCGAAGTAACTCTTGTCAGCGCGCCCGCGACAGGCACCGGCACCGAGACGACGCAGCCTTCGGAAGATCCTTCTCCCACCGGAGAACTCACCGTCGGCCAGATCCTCGAGGCTCTCTACGCTCTCGAATCCGGCAAATCTCTTGAAGGCACGTACACGCTCACCGGCACCGTTACCGAAGTTGTCACCGCGTACAACGCCGAATACAAGAATGTAACCGTCAACATGGTTTGCGACGGCTATCCGCAGTATCCCGTTCAGTGCTTCAGACTGAAGGGCGAAGGCGCCGACATTATCGACACAGGCGACACCATCACTGTAACAGGCGTTTTGAAGCGCTACAACAACACGTACGAGTTCGACAAGGACTGCACGCTCGACTCCTACACGCACGTACAGAGCACCGAGCCCGAGCCGACCACGCCTACGACGACTCAGGAAATTCTCGAGGCGCTCTACGCTCTCGAAAAGGGCAAGACCGTTCCAGGCGGACCTTACACGCTCACAGGAAAGATCACCAAAGTCGTTACGGCTTTCAGCTCCGAATACAACAACGTCACCGTCAACATGGTCTGCGAAGGCTTCGACCAGTACCCGGTCCAGTGCTTCAGACTTAAGGGCGAAGGCGTCGACGTCATCGGAGAGGGCGATACCATCACCGTAACAGGCACGCTCAAGAGATACAACGACACCTACGAGTTCGACCAGGGCTGCAACCTCGACTCCTACGTCAAGGCGACGACTCCGGGCGGCGATCCTGAACCTACCGGCGATCCCGCTCCGACGTACACTACTCCCGAGGAGATCATCAACGCCGCGTACGCACTTGAGACCGACAAGGCTCTCGAAGGTACCTACACGCTCACAGGCGAGATCACGACCAGCAACACCGCCTACAGCGACCGCTACAAGAACATCACCGTGACGATCGTTGTTGAGGGCTTCGAGGATAAGCCGATCCAGTGCTTCAGGCTTGAAGGCGAAGGCATTGAAGGCCTCATGCCCAAGGACAAGATCACCGTTGAGGGCACGCTCAAGAACTACCACGGAACAGTCGAATTCGACGCAGGCTGCAAGTGCCTCGCGATCGAAAAGTCGCAGGAAGAGGTAAAACTCCCCGAGACGACCGACGAGATCATGGACGCTCTGTACGCGCTTGAAGCGGGTGAATCGCTTCCCGGAACGTACACGCTGAAAGGCGTTATCACCGAGGTTCAGACGGCTTACTCCGCGGAGTTCAAAAACGTTTCCGTCGTAATCAAGGTTGCGGGTCACGAAGACCGTCCGGTCCTCTGCTACAGACTTGAAGGCGAAGGCGCTGACAAGATCCAGGCCGGCGACACGATTACGGTAAAAGGAACGCTCAAGAACTACAACGGAACACGCGAGTTCAACGCGGGCTGCACGATTCTTGAAGTACAGTACGCCGACAGACCTCAGCCGCCCACCGGTGATACAGTTTCCGCCGCGATCTTTGCGTGCGTGATCGTTATCGCTCTCGCGGCAGCGTTCGTCGCAAGGAAAAAGAGAGAATTCTGATTCCTTTATAATTAATTGAACCGGGCCCGGTTTCCCCTTGTTTTAGAGGAAACCGGGCCTTTTCGCATAAAATATGAACGTCTGTCATAGAGCGGAGAAGGTTGACAACCGGTTCAATGTCGGGTAGAATGCATAATAAGAAATGGTTTCAAAACCGCTTTATTACTTAAAGGGAGATATCACTATGCCAAAGTTTTCGGAGATTTTCAAAAAGGCTCTATGTTTCGGCCTTTCCGCAGCGATTCTGGGAGTAGCTTCAGGAGGCTTAAGTCCGGTCGCTTCAAACGGTTCGCAGGACGGAGGGTACGAGGTCAGGACAGAAGTGTTTCAAACGTCGTCCGCATACGACCTTGGAATCGACGCCTCGAACGTAAGACTCGGCTGGAGGATCGTTACGGAAAAGCGCGGCGTGATTCAGGACTCGTACAACATCGTAGTTACTGCCGAAGACGGTAACGTGGCGTGGGACAGCGGCTGGGTGAAAGGACGCGAACAGACAGGCGTAAGACCCGAAAACCTTAAACCCGAGACGGTTTATTCGGCAAAAGTCTCGATTAAGACAACAGGCGGCGTCGAATCCGGCTTCGGGAAGGAGCTCGTTTTCGAGACTGCGCCTTCCACTCCCGAGGGCGTCTGGCTCAATACCGCAAGGCTTTTGAGACATGAATTCACTCTCGACAGGCCTGCGTCTGAAATCAAGCGCGCGAGAATTTACTTCGCGAGTACCGGCATTATCGAAATACGCCTCAACGGCGGTAAAGTCGGCGACCTTATCTGGGGGCCGCGCAAGAGCGTTCCCGACAGGATTGCGTATTACAACACCTTCGACGTAACCGGCATGCTGAAGGACGGCGTCAACTGCGTCGGCGCGTACGTGGGCGGCGGAACATACCTCGGCAAGTGTCTTCGCGGAATGCTTCGCATTATTTATATAGACGGAAGCGTTCAGACGGTCGCGACCGGAGAAGGGTGGCAGTCGTGCGCCAATTCGGAGATAGTGACCGAAAACCTCTCCAAGGGCGAGGACATCAACCTCACAAAAAAGACTGACTGGGACACGCCCGGCTTCAAAACCGGCTCCGGCTGGAAAAAAGCGGAGGAGGTATCATTCAGCGCCGTAAGCGGCGAGCTGACCGTTCCCGACAACGCTGGTACGTTTACGACTTACGATACTTTCAAAGGAAACTACACGATCGAAGCCGTCCTTACGGTCAACAATAACGTCGCGGCGATAGAGTTCGGCGCGAAGGACGGAGTCAGTTCGCCTCTCATGTGGCAGGTCACGAACAGCGGCCTTCGGCTCCACCACGTCGGCTGGACCGAGATCGAGACGCCTTCCGCGAAGGGGCTCGGCGCAAACAAAAAGGTCACGATGCGGATCGAAATTCAAGACGGCACGGTGACGACCTTTATCAACGGCAATAAAGTTCACTCGGGGAAGTTCCCGAAGTCCCAGACTGACGGCGCGCTTGGGATCCGCTCGGCTATAAACGAAGTCGCGACTTACGACCGCATCACCGTTACCAAAAACGGCGAAGTTGTGTGGGAGGACAATTTCGACACGGTCGACTCGTCGAAATGGACGTTCCCCGGAGAACCCGAGCTCGTTCCCGCGCCGGCTGGCACTAAAGTCATTGAGGAGATAAAGCCCGTCTCAAGCACGAAAATCGAGAAAAAGGGCAAAACCTTCTATATTCTCGACTTCGGCGTCAATATGCAGGGCTACGTAAAAATGACCGTAAAAGGGAACGCGAAGGACAAGTACAAGATCGAATATTCGGAAATGCTAGACGACGCCGGCGACATCTGGCCGAACACTACCGCGCACAAGCCTGTATCTAATTATACTCTTTCCGGAAATGACGACGTTTTCGAGCCGAGATTTTTCTACACTGGTTTCAGATATATAAGAGTTACGCCGCCGGAGAGCGTCGCCGGAAGCTTTGACCCGGATATTTTCACAGCGTGTTTTACGAGTGACGACGTACCGCAGACAGGCTTTTTCGAATCCTCCGACGAAAGGCTTAACAAAGTGTTCGAGATGTACCGCGTTTCGCAGCGTTCAAACATGATGGGCAACTACACAGACTGCCCGCAGCGTGAGAAAAACGGCTGGACAGGCGACGCGGCAGTCACTAAAGAGTCGGCGGCAGTACTTCTCGCAGACTGGCCGACAGCCGAGGCTTACCTCGACGCGATGCTGCTTGACATCAAAAAGGACGGCAGGCCGGAGATCGTCGTTCCGCGTGCTTCCGGAACCGAGAGCGGTGCCCAGTACGACATTACGTGGGCGAGCGCGATATTCATCTTCCCGTACGAGCTCTATATGCAGACAGGCGACAAATACTACGTCGAGCACAGCCTCGACAGATTGTACGAGGTGTTCGAGTACGCGAAAAAGTACGAAAAGGATTACATAGTCACTCAGAACGTTTACGGAGACTGGGTCGGCTTCGACAACGGTGCCGGAAAGCTCGACAGCGGCTTCCTGTCGGCCGCCTGCTTCTACAACTGCGGAATGCTTCTCGCAGAGATGACTGATATCGCGGGAAGGGACAGCACCGCGCTTCGCAAGCATATGAGTTCGGTCTACGACGCGATCCAGAAAAAATACTTCAAGAAGGACTATTACGCCACGAGATCGCAGACATGCTGCTCGATGGCGCTCGATTTCGGGCTTGTTCCGGCGAAAAACGTAAAGAAGGTGCTGGGTTCAGTTATTGAAGTGTCCGAGGAGAAGGGCAAGACGCTGGGAACAGGCGTACTCGGCACAAAGTCGATCTACGACGCGCTCAGCGCCGCAAACGAGCATAAGCTGCTGCTCGACATGACGGTCTCGCACGAAAAATGCTCGTTTGGCTTCATGATCGACAACGGCGCCACTTCGCTGTGGGAGTACTGGGACACTCCGGGCAACAACTTCAACTCACACCAAGGCGACTTTCTCGCGTTTTTCGACTCGCTTAACCACGTGATGTTAGGAGGCGGTCCTGCGTGCTGGATGTTCGGCGGAATCGGCGGAGTCAAGGCGACAGGTGCGGGCTACAGAAACATAACGTACAGACCCGGGCTCGAGAGCGGCCTCACGCACGCCAAAACGTCCGTCGAATCAGTCGCGGGACTTTGCGTCTCCGACTGGACTTACGAAAACGGCATTCTCAAATGGAACGTCACGGTTCCCGCCAACTCGACGGCTTCGGTTATCATTCCTGTCAAAGACGCGAAAAGCATCCGCGAATCGGGCGTGAGCATTTATAAAAAAGACGGAGACGGTATAAAGTTCGAGGGCACGGGCGAAAACGGCGAGTTCCTCTACACGTTCGGCGGCGGGACCTACGTTATCGAAACGGGACTTACCGCAGACCCTGACGTCGATGACGGCAACCCGTGCGAAAATAAAGAAAACGGTAAAAAAACAACCGCGGCAATCGTCGCGGGAAGTGCGGCGGTTGTCGCGGCGGGAGCTGCCGTTGTAACGGCGCTTGTCGTCAGGAAAAAGAAGAAGGCTTAATTTAGGCTTATTCGAAAGAGCGCGTCTTTTCGAGCGCGTTGTAATCTGTTTTGCGTGTGGTGAGCGGAGTCACGGAGCAGTAGCCCTCCAGGATCGCGTCGATGTCGAAGTTGACGTCGATCTGTGCGTCGCCGGCCTCGCGCGTAACGTAATACTGGGCCTGGAACATTCCCGGTTCGGGCTCTAAAAAGTGGTCGCGGTAGAAGTTGCGCCCCTGTTCGGTGAGGAGAATGCCCTTCGGGTCCTCTGGGATGTTCACGTTCCAGAGTGGGCAATGGGATAGCGCGTCGCGTTCCTCCATAAACTGCCAGACAGGGTCCAGCCACGCGGCCGCTTTTTCTATATTCCCGAAAACGGTCGAGAACGACACCGATTTGATGCCGGCGTAGTTCGCCTCGAAGGATGCGCCGACTGTTCCCGAGTAGGAGATGTCGTGGCCCAGGTTGATGCCATTGTTCATGCCCGAGAAGACCAGGTCGAAGTCGTCGGCGATCCTGTCAACGGCGTACCTGACGCAGTCAGCGGGAGTGGCGTCGACGCTGAAGGCCTCAATTCCAAGATCGGCGAGAACGTCGCTGCGTTCGACCTTAAAAGCTCTTCTGAGAACGATCGCCTGGGATTTGGCGCTCTGTTCGAATTTGGGCGCGGCGACTGTGACGGTTCCGAGGCGGCGGCTCCACGAAGCAAGCACGCGAAGGCCGATTCCGTTTATTCCGTCGTCGTTTACGATAAGTATCTTCATAACCGTTTGTTTTTTCCTGAATTCAGTCACACGCCGTCAGAGGCGTTTTAAAGGCTTTTGCGGCGCTTCAAGCACTAAATGTTAAAACATGCGTCTATTTAAATGCAATCGGGATTTGAGGCCTTAAATGAAGCGAGAAGGGCATCCGCGTCTTTAAGGAGCTCCTGTTCCTCTTCAAGGCTGTAAACTGTCGAGCCCGCTGCGCATGCGTGACCGCCTCCGTGGTACTTCTTCGCGACCGGCTGGATCTCCACAAAGCGCGAACGCAGCCTCACGCGAACTGTGCCGTCGTCGTTCTCGATAAAAGCGATCCAGATAAGCGAACCCTTTATGTGCTCCATCAGCGACACCGTGTTGCTGGCGTCCTCGAGCGAGATGTGGTGCCTGTTCCTGAACGCGCGGCTGATCCTCAGATACGCAACGCCGTGCCTTGTCATTTCGATCTTTTCTGTGAGCTTCGCCTCAAAAAGAAGCGTCTCGAAATCGTCGGCTCTCAGAATCGAATATATGCGCTCGTAGTCGACGCCTTCGTCAAGAAGGTTGCCGGCGAGTCTCATCGTCTGCGAGGTGGTGCCGCGGAATCTGAAACGCCCCGAATCCGTGACCATTCCCGTGTAGAGACACTCGGCGCCTTTTTTGGTGATTTTGAGTTCCTTCGGGAATGAATAGTAAAAATCCGCCACCATTTCGCAGACCGAGGAACGCTCTTCCTCGACCCACTTCACGTCGCCGTAGTCGTCGTCCTTTATATGGTGGTCGATCTTCACGACCCTGCGGCCGGTGAGCGCGCGGGGAGAGGAGATTCTCGAAGAGCCGCCGGTGTCCAGAACGATCACAAGCGCGTTTTTATAATCCTCGTCGGTGGGAAGGGCGCCTTCCGGTCCGAGAAACGCGAGATATTCGGAGTAGTCGGTGTTGTCGAGAAATACGCGTTTTTCCGGAAATGAAGCGGAAATGATATCCGCAAGTCCCATAGTGGAGCCCACCGCGTCGCCGTCGGGTCTTTTGTGGCGGCAGAGAATAACAGTGTCCGCGTTTTTGATCTC
>JAEEGG010022748.1_pt1 | contig 12308 bp, 9 predicted proteins | sample 9134161 | NCBI WGS metagenome assembly JAEEGG01 (sample SAMN16246543, study PRJNA631951) | gut metagenome | biome: gut microbiome; feature: rumen; material: CR-attached | host: Bos | place: Iran: Karaj | collected 2018-10
GTCAGTTCGCGGACGGTGAGGATGTTGAAACCATCGCCAACGATGTCAGCACGGAGCGGGCATGCGCCTGCGAGTTCCTTGTAAACGCGGGCCGGGCGGAGGTTGCAGAAAAGCTTGAAGTGCTTGCGGAGCGGGAGGAGAGCGCCGCGTTCCGGCTGAAGGTTCGGCGGAAGGTGTTCCCACTTCGGGCCACCCACGGAACCGAAAAGAATACAGTCAGAAGCTTCACCGAGCTTGAGGGTGCTTTCCGGCAGCGGAGAACCGCTTTCGTCATAGGCGGCACCACCGACGTTTGCCCATTCGGCGTTCACGTCGAAGCCGAACTTCTTGGAAACCACGTCCAGCACGCGGACAGCTTCTTTCATGACTTCGGGGCCGATACCGTCGCCCGGAAGCACTGCAATCTTGTAATTCTTGCTCATTGTTAATCCTTGGTTTATAATTTGAACGGCTCAAATTTAGTAAAATTATGGGTGAGGAGCGCTTTTTTGCGGGTGATGTATGCTTTATAGAGTTCTGGTTCTTTTGATTTTAGCGGTTTTGGCTGGGTGTGGCCAGCAGGCCGAGACGGCTGATACGAAAAAGAAGCCTGTGCAAATGCCTGCCGAACCTCCTGTTTCGTTTAAGACCTATAGCGTCATGGATTCTGCCAATCTCGAAAAATTTTTTGAGTTTGACGAAAAAAAGACCATGTACAGCAAGGAAATCCAGAAGGTCCTAGATGATATCGAACTCCTGTTTGGAAAGCGCGATTCGTCTGATATATTGGATAGTAGTAAGCAGATTTATTATAAGGTCTGTTATTCCGATGTTGATAGTTTTACCGTCAGGCATCCGTGTTCTCTGGATTCCACGTTGCTTGTAAATATCGTGAGAAAGTTCAACTATGTTGATTCGTTAAAGGGCATCAAAGTGAAGCTTGACTTGATTGCGTATTCGAAATCAAGTGATTTTCTGGAAAGTTCGAAAATGTACCTGAACGAGGATGGTTCCATTGAGTCCATGTGCTCTTCAAAAGATGGACAGAAGTGCGATAGTCTGTTTGTTGCCGCAGCTGTTTCAAAGAAACTTTTTCCTGATATTGCGTTCCCGGAAGGTAGCAATCATTTAGTTTGGACTAGTCCTAAGCTATTCAGTGAGAGTATAGACGAGTCGTCTTTTGTCGAAAAATTTGAAATAGATTCTTTTCTGACTTCACGGAATGAGTGGTTAATAGAGCGAAGGTATCGAAAAGAAGAACGTAACTCTATTATTCCTTTTGAAATGTGCTACGAAGACGGTTTTGCCAAACCTTGCGGGCTTACCGAGGAACTTTATTCCCGTGTAAAAGAGTCCATGGAACAAAATAATTTCAAAATCGTTGCCGTGACGTTCCAGAGGACTCTAACCGTCAATGAATTTGCCTACGGCGCGATGTCCAGTAAGCATTTCTGCAAGTCCAATGACGGCTCCCGGTGTAGCGAACTTTATGCATTGGTTTATAGGCATTATGCCGCAGAAGATATATATGGCAGCTTTTTTGCCTTGTACCGTTTTGACCTGAATGATTTTACGTTTATTCAAGAAGACTTGGGCCACGGAGACTTCTTGAATAAAAGTGAACATGACTTGTATCGAAAAGACGGCACTTTTGTAGCCCGAGAAAAAACAATCAAAAATTAACGTGCTATCCGCACTTGCTTTACGGTGCCGTTATTGACGGAGCGGAGCATGTAGATGCCCTGGACCTTGATGTCGCTGGTATTCTGGAGCACGGAAACGGCCTCGTCCATGGTGTAGGCGCGCAGACGGCCAAGGCGGACCCCGTTCAGGTCAAATACATCGTATGCCTGGAGGGTATTCGCTTGCAAGTGGAGGCTACTGCCGATTGCAATCGTGGAATCGCCAATAGTCGAATCCTTCGCGGTGCTATCTTCCTGAAAATTGAAATACTCTTTGAGCCATGTCATTGCCGGGCGGTCCATGCCATCCTTGATAATGCCGGAACACCCTAGTTCCGTTGCGCTGCAAGACGCCCATGTCTTGCCATAGATATAGCCCCAAAGGGTAATGCCTGCAATACGCTCTTCTTCCATGAAGAGGGGAATTTGTTCAGAATAGCATTTTTTCTGAATTTCATCGTCCAAAGTCGCAATATCGTACTCGGTAATGTACAATGGAATTTGCGTGCTGTCAATAATTTCTTGTAGGTATTTTTTAAGGGTCATGAAGTGGATGCAGTTTGTCGGGCCGGAGCCTGTTGCCATTAAATCATGTCCTTGCATTCCGTAGCCATCGACAGGCGCACCGTTCTTTTTGATGGTATTGATAAGATTTATGCCGACATCTCTTTGCCATTGGAACGTATTGTAGTCGTTGTAAATGAGGATTGCTTGGGGCCAGCGCTCGCGAGCCATCTTGAAGGCCGTAGTGATGAAATTGTAGTCGCCATCGTTGTCGCCGCCTAGGGCTTCGATAAAGAGATTGCCTCTACCGAATCCGGAATGATACTGGTTTGTCGCTGATCGGCCAGCTTCGTTTACCACATCGATCATTTCTAGGTCGGGGTAATGTTCCGCGACGGCATCGAACCAGGCGGTAATGGCATCCTTGGTTTCTTCGACATTAAGTTGATTGACCCAACCTGGGTAGTGTGTGCCCCATACGAGTGTGTTAAACTTGAATAGGACTCCGTTCTCTTTTGCCCAGTTGTAAATCGCATCGCACTTGGAAAAGTCGTATTCGCCACGATTTTTTTCAATTTGAACCCACAGGCATTCGTATTCAGGGGTAATCTGGTTCCAGTATTTCGCGAAATCAGACGGAACTTCGCCATCGACCGGAATGTTGCCGACGAACTTTGCGGCCCCGTCGGCAAGGCCGGGACCAGCAAAGGCCCCGGCAGATGCGGTAAATAGCGCAAAAGAGACAACTTTTAGGATTCTAGAGCACATCTAAATCCTAGAACTGTTCGAAGAACTTGTGGACTTCTTCGGGCACCCAGGTACTTTCCCAGTTCCAGCCGACGCTCATGTTCCCGGTGTCGTGGGCGGTCCACTGGTGGCTTCCTGGCCAGCTGCACCACTTGACCGGGAATCGTTCGTCAACAGTCGTAAAGTCGTAGCAGACGTGGCCGGTGTTGCCGCTGACTTCCTGCGGCTTCTCGCTGCTGGCGTCGGTGAAGTCGCCGTTCGCGTCGGCCTTGCCATTGCGCTTCAGGATGCGCGTGAGGGCGCTGTTCTTGGCGCGGCTGTAGTCGCAGCGATCGTCATTTACGCCGTGGACGTTCATCCAGGCGATTGGCTGGTTCTTCATGTTGTTGCCTTCGGGGAGCCAGATATTGTAATCTGCCACGGCGTAGGTCGCGGCGGCACGCACGCGGGTCTGCATATCCTGCATCAGCGAGTAGCTGAACATGGCGCCGTAGCTGAAACCCGTAATGAACACGCGGCTCGTGTCAATGCAGTAGTTTTCGTTCAGAGCGGTGAGCGTCTGGGCGAAGAAGTCATGGTCGCCCTGGCCCTTGTTCCACAGGCCGCCAATGGCGTCGAGCGAGACAAAAATGTAGTCTCCATTCTTGTCGAGCACTTGCTGGCCGTAGTACGGCGTGGGGTGATCGTAGTCGGCGCTGTGATGCACAAAGTCTTCGCCACTGCTGCCGTAGCAGTGCAGTGCGAACAGGACCTTGTGCGGTTTTGTATTGTCGTAGTTCTTGGGCAAGGTGATAAAGTATTTGCGGCTGTCGCTGCCTACCTGTATCTGGAACTGGTCGCCGTTTTCGACGCTCTTGACCTTCTGCAACTTGGAATTGGTGCCGCAGCCCTTGCTCGGGGTCGGGTCGTTGCCGAGTGCGTAGCCGAACTTGAACTGGGGAGCGGTCGCCTTGAGCTTCACGTCGAGCGTGGTGTCGAGAGTGCCGAGCGGCACGGTAAGCGTGTCGAAACCCTGGGCCACAAAGCGGATTGCCTCGCCCTGGGCGGCAGCCTTCATGAGTGCTGCATTATCAGCCTGCATGCCGAGTGTAGCGCTGTAGCTGCCGTCGGTCGTGAACTTGAATGTCTGTTTGGCGGACCCGACGGAGACATGCGCGAAATACGTGCCGCGGGCCTTGATTGCGCGGTTCAGGTCGTAGGTGCCGGAACCCTGAAGGGTCGTACCGAAAACCTGGTGGCCGAGCGAGTTGAAAATCTTGACCTGTACGGGCGAGGAGCTGCTTTGCGAATACGAGAGGACACCGCCGTTCACTCCGATGTAGCCGACGGAGTTCCTGTAGCCGTGAAGCGCATCGCTTTCGTCTTCGTGGATGGTGAATTTGCCCTGGTCGTCGGTGGTGGCGGACTTACCTTCCTTGAGAAGGCTGACCGAGGCGCCCTTGAGGGCCTTGCCCTGGTCGTCAGAAACGCTCCCCGTTATGGTGTATGCCGACGCGACGCCGCAGAACGCGAGAAGGCTTGCTGTCGCAATAAGATTGCGTGTTTTGCTACTCATGTGTACTCCTTTTTCCCCTAATCCACCATACAGTCCCATTTTACCATAAAGTAATATATATTATGGCGCAAAAAGGGGACCGCGAGGGTCCCCTTTACCTATGGACGAATTGTCTATAAAAGGAAGTTTACAGAGTGGATCTCCTGAATGGCAATAGCCTAACAGATTTTGTTCTTCAGGCCCCCAGCGGTTTCGATAAAGATGATGAATATGGAGATGAATATGAAGATGAAAGCACCGACTGCCATGAGGCCGAATTTTATGATAATGTTGAAGAAGGTGCCGGCAATGTCCGATTCCCTGCGGGTTTCGGTGTGACCGTCCATGAATGTGGTCTTTACGATATAGTCATCGGCAAAGAGCTTGGCTGCAAGTCCAGCGCCGAAGAACGTGCTTGCCAAGGAGAATCCGAATTTGCGCACCCATTCGAGGATCTTGTTGCGGGTGCGGCTGCGCGTCATTTCGTAACCATAGGGGTAACCGGTCCAGATGTAGAGGCCGATGAGAACGGCAAGGAGGATGATGAAAACCAGGTAGGTTGTGGCGCTGGATTCTGAACTCTTGATGTATCGATTTTCATCCGCGATGACACTGGCTTTGATTTGCTGGAAGTTCATCGCGGCAATGCTGTCGAAAATGGCACGGCTCTGGTTCATGTCTTTTGTGTTGTATTCAATTTGCTTTTGGATTGCATTCTTGCTGGAGTCGGTGGTGGCCGTTTCAAGAGACTTATTGAGGGTCTTTAGGTTCTTTTCGCACTCGAGGTAGTTGGTTTTATACGAGGCCAGCTTGTTCGCTTTCCACTTGTTCGCGGAGGTGAAAAGTTCGCTGTAGTTGAAGTGCGTTCCGCTCTTTTCCCAAGAGATGGTGGTGTCGCTTTCGGTCCACGCCTCGATTTTTGCGATAGTGTCTTTTGCTGTTTGGACCGAGTCCTGACTGCTGCTGCGTGCCCATAGGAAAAGAAGGGCCAAAAGGATGACGCCACAAATAAGGCTAAACTTCCATGTGCGATGACGGGCGTAGGACCACTGTACGATATCGTTTAGCTGGTCGAATTTTTCGACGAATGCCGGGTCTTGGGCGTTGTCGGCAGCAGCTTCGGCTTGTCCCAGAAGTTCTGCCATGCGGTCGGTCTCTTTCTTGTTGACCGGGTACATATTTTCTTCTGTTACAATGCCGCTTTCGCGTTCCTTGGCCTTGATAAGGGAAGAGGTGAAGGCAGCCTCATGGAGTAGTTCCATGGCTTTCTGGTTTGTTTCGCTTGTTTCCATAAAAGGGTCTCCTTGGAGGGGATGGGACTTCTGCTGTAAAAAAGAATATAAGTTATTTTTTTATTAAAGCAAACATATATTTTGCAAAAAAAGGAGCCGTTAGGCTCCTTTTTAAAACATTTGTCCAGCCGGATTTGCCGCAGAAGTATTCCGCATCCTGTTCCTTGGCGTACACGGTATCGCCCATGTTGTCATCGCCGCAGGTTCCCTGTTCGTAAATCGAGTTTACTTCCGTAATCACCTTGCGGCCAGAGGAATCGTCGTCGCAGCAGGCGGTAGGAATATTGCGGCCGTAGCTGCCGTGAATAGAAGGGAAGGAATTATTTTGCTCGTGTACATCTCCTTTTCGGAAAGGGCCATTCCAGATGTCATTTCCTATGCCAAAATTAGATAGAATCGGCAGGCATGTCAATGAGTCTTTTCCCTGGGATGGAACTGCCGGTGCTCCTGCTTGATGAATTCCTTGTCGATGTGCGTATAAATTTGCGTAGTGCTGATATCGGCATGCCCGAGGAGTTCCTGCAGCACGCGCAGGTCCATTCCCGCCTCCAGGCAGTGCGTGGCGAAACTGTGCCGGAAGGTATGCGGCGAGACTTGCTTGCTAAGGTGTGCGGTATGCAGCTGCACGATTTTCCACGCTCCCATGCGGGTCATGGGCTTTCCGCGGGAATTCAGGATAATGTTGTCTGTAGTCGGGTGGGTGAGGGGGCGGCCATCCTCAATCCAGGCGCGCAGGTTTTCCTTCGCCTTGCTCCCGAGGGGCACCAGGCGCTGCTTGTTGCCCTTGCCGATAGGCGTGAGCCATTCGTTATCGAGGTCCAGCTGCGAAAGCTTGATCCCGAGGGTTTCCGAGATGCGTAGCCCCGCGCTGTACATGAGCTCGAAAAGCGCCGTATCGCGCAGCGGGTTCTTGCCGTTCGCGGCGCTCTCGAACACGCTGTCGACCTCCTCGCGGGTCAGGTACTGCGGCAGGTAATGCCCGAGCTTGGGGCGTTCGAGCATCGATTCGGTGCTATAGTCGTATTCGCCCTGGCTTTGCATGTACTTGAGGAACCCGCGCAGGCTCGAAAAATGCCTCGCGATGGACGTGGGGGAGTATTCCACCTGCCCGGCGGTGAGCGTCAGGAACTCGTCGAGCTTTTCGGGAGTCAGGGCCTTCAGGTCGAGCCCGGTTTTGTCGAGCCAGTCCACGAAATGCCGCAAATCTTCCTGGTAGCTCTGGATCGTGGCCGGAGAAAGGTTCCGTTCCACCCCCAAAAACGCCAGGTAGGTGTCCATGCGGTTCGAATTGAGGCTCATATACCGGAATTTAGCATTTTTTTAGAAAAAAACGGCGCAAATCCTCTTGACAATGGCAAAATATTATTCTATAATTGACCCCGTCCAAGCGACAATGGATGATTAGCTCAGTTGGTAGAGCAGCTGACTCTTAATCAGCGGGTCGCAGGTTCGACCCCTGCATCATCCACGAAAGCCTCTCCTAACGGAGAGGTTTTTCTTTTTTTGCCAGAATCCACGCCCCCGTATGTCGGTGAAATCACATATTTTTGCATTTTTGTGAGACCCGTCAACAATAGCAAACAAATGTGCTCCGTTGTGGACAAATTTGCTACGATTTACTATCTTTACACTTCAGAGTGTGTGGTTAGGGTTGATTCAAGGAAGGAACATTTATGAAAATTGTTTTGCCAGTCGCCGGTAATGGACTCCGCCTCCGCCCCTATACGGAAGATCGCCCCAAGTGTCTTTTGCCTCTTGCAGGCAAGACCATCATCGACTGGATTGTCGAGGACGCTTCGTGCCTGAAACCCACCGAAACCATCTTCATCACGGGCTACAAGGCCGAAAAGATGGACGAATACCTCCAGACCAAACCCGAATGGGGCAAGGTCCGTACGGTGCTCCAGGCGAACCCGCAGGGCTTGGGCGAGGCTATCAGCCTTGCGCTTCCCTATGCAAACGATGACGAACCGCTCCTGATTATCTTGGGCGACACGCTTTTCGAGGCTGACCTCTCCATCCTGAACGATGCGCAGGAAAACATCCTCTACACCTACAAGGTCGAGGATCCCAAGCGTTTCGGTGTTGCGGTTGTGGGCGAGAACGGCCTGATTGACCGCCTGGTCGAAAAACCGCAGGAATTCGTGAGCGACGAGGCTATCGTCGGTATCTACTACATCAAGGACGTGAAGGCCCTGAAGGCCGCTCTCAAGTACCTGATGGACAACGACATACGTACCAAGAACGAGTTCCAGCTTACGGATGCGCTCGAAATGATGATCGAGCAGGGCTGCAAGTTCAAGACGGCTCCCGTTTCTCGCTGGCTCGACTGCGGCCTCGTGGAAACGCTGCTCGACACGAACGCGCATATCCTCAAGAGGAACGACAACAGTGCCGAGTTCGCGGGCAAGGGTGTCGATATCATCCCGCCGTGCTATATCGGCAAGAACGCTAAAATCCACGGCTGCAAGATCGGCCCGTTTGTCGCTATCGGCGACGACTGCGAGCTTTCGGGTGTCGAAATCCGCGATTCCATCGTCTGGAACGGCGTGAAGATTGCAAACGGCAAGGTCTGCAACACCGTCGTCCACAAGTAAAATTCGAATTTTGGGATAAAAAGCCCCGTCCGTCCGGATTTGGGGCTTTTTTCTTTGTCCTGCATCCGTGAGTTTACCTTAATTTACGTAGGACGCCCGCCGCCGGGGCCTATATTTAGGACGTATGGGAGAAAACAACCAAAAAGGAGTCAAAATGAACATTAAGAAACTTGCCTTGGCCTTCTCCCTTACGGCGGCCTTCTGCTACATGGGTTGTGAGGATTCTGCGACTGCGCCCGCTAGCGGCGACGACCAGCAGCCGATTTCCAGCGAATCGAACGGCGCTGGCGGCGAAAAGGTGACATCTAGCGAATCGGCGGGCGAAGAACCGGGCGACAAGACGGGCGTCTCCAGCGATTCTAACGGCGGTAAGGCGCCTGAAAGCTCGGGCGATGCTGCTCCCGAAAGCTCCGCGGGCGGTTTTACCTTCGATTCGACCGGGTTTACTTTCGATTCTACTGCGTATGCCGAGAGGATGAAGTGCGACGAGGAAGGCGCTGTCCAGGAAACCTTCGGCATCAAGATGACCTGCGTTGGAGGCCAGTGGGAAGTCGATTCCGCCTCTGTTGCCAGCATGATGAATTGCGAAGCCGGCGAAACCATGGAACAGATGGGCATGGTGCTGGTTTGCGAGGATGGCCAGTGGGCTTATGATTCTACAGCGACCGCGGCTGCAAACAAGTGCGACGAGGAAGGAGCCACGAAGACCGAAACCATGTCTATGATGGGCATGGATATTGAAATGAACTATGTCTGCAAGGATGGCCAGTGGTCCATGGACATGGGCGGATTCCCCGGTGGCGGCACGGGTAGCTGGGGCGACAGCTCCTTCACGATGCCCGGCGGCGGCAGCTGGGGCGATAGCTCCTTCACGGGCTTCCCGGGCGGCGGTCAGGGCGGTTTCCCTGGCGGCGGTCAGGGCGGTTTCCCTGGCGGCGGCGATGCCGAAATCCCGGAAATTGAACCTGTACAATAGTTGAATCTCCTTATTCGACAGTGAAACCCCGGCCCCGTGCCGGGGCTTTACGTTACCCGCATGTGCGAAAAATCAAGTTTTTGCCCCCTTTTGTGTGTGAAATGTGCCAAAGCCCCCCTTTGAGACTATATTTATTTCAAACAATAAAAGGAGTATACCATATGCTTTGCAAAAAACTCGCATGCATTCTTTCCCTTACCGCGGCGTTCGCATTCGTGGCCTGCGACGACGAATCGTCCCCGACATTCACCAATGGCGGCGATGACGAAACCCAGCTTTCCAGCGATTCGAAGGGTAACGATAAATCCAGCGAATCGAAGGTCGAAGAAAAGTCCAGCGAATCCAAGGACAATGGAAAGTCCAGCGAGTCCAAGGACAACGCCACTTCGAGCTCGTCTATCGGTGGCGGCTCCATCGATATCGATGACTTTAAGTGCGACGACGAAGGCGCACAGAAGACGGAAACATACCTGGGCCAGGAAATCGTCCTTGTCTGCGAAGAAGGCTACTGGACTTACGATGAAGAGGCCATGGAAGAACTCGAACGCTGTGACACGGAAGGCGCCACTATGTCTACCGAGATCCTGGGCATGCCCGTGTATTATGTCTGCACGGATGGCGTGTGGGAAGTTGATTCCGCTGCTACGATGAAGTGCAACGAGGATGGCGCCACGACGGAAATGGACTTTGGCGGGGTTAGCATTATGCTGACGTGCGTTGATGGCCAGTGGGTCCAGGACGAGGGTGCAATGGAAGACCAGTTCAAGTGCGATGAAGAGGGCGCCACCAAGGAAATGATGGGAATGCCCTTTGTCTGCACGGACGGCGAATGGACTCCCGACTTTGGCGATATCGACTTTGGCGGAGGTGATGTCACTCTCGACTGACGCTCACGTCAAGATGTAAAATGAGAAAGCCTCCCAGACGGGAGGCTTTTCTGATATGGCTTGTCGCTCTGTCGAGTGCTACGCTTGGCACTCGACTTGCTACGCTTTGATAATCGTATCCTTCGCAAGCACCACGATGCCGGATTCGGTCACATGGAAGAGCTTTTTGTCGCGTTCCAGGTCGTAGCCGATCTGGAAGCCCGCCGGGATATGCAGGCCCTTTTCGATGATGGCACGGCGTACCTTCGCGCCCGGGCCGATGGTCACGTTCGGGAAGAGGATGGATTCCTCGACGAGAGCGTCCTTCTGGATGGAAACACCGGGGGAGAGGATGCTCTTGACGACCGTTCCGCCGCCGATGATGCAGCCCGAGGACACGATGGAGTCGATGGCCGCTCCCTGGTGGGAGTTGCCGTCGCCCGCGAAGAACCTTGCGGGCGGCTGGTTCCAGTTGAACGTGCGGATGGGCCAGTAGTTGTTGTAGAGGTCGAACGGCGGGTTCTCGGAGCAGAGGTCCATGTTCGCCTCGAAGAAGGCGTCGAGCGTACCCACGTCGCGCCAGTAGCCCTTGGTGGAAGCCTGTTCGCCGCGCACGATATTCGTGTTGAAGTTGTACACGTAGACGGGATAGTCCTTGTAGAGGCGCGGGATGATGTGCTTGCCGAAGTCGGTCGCGCCTTCGTTCGCGCCCTTCAGGAGTTCGCGCACCAGGAACTTGCTCGTGAAGATGTAGTTGCCCATGCTCGCGAGGCACCAGCCCGGATGGCCCGGCATTTCTTTGGGGTTCTGGGGCTTTTCCTCGAATCCGATCATGCGGTTGTCCTGGTCCACCTCGATGATGCCGAACTCGCGCGCATCCTTGATGGGGACGGGGATTGCCGCAATCGTAAGGAGTGCGGCGCGACTCAGGTGGAAGTCAATCATCTGGTTGATATCCATCTTGTAGATGTGGTCGCCGCCGAAGATGGCTACGAGGTCCGGGCGTTCGTCCGTAATCAGGTTGATGTTCTGGAAGATGGCGTCGGCGGTGCCCTTGTACCAGTCGTCGCCAGTGCGCATCTGTGCAGGCACCAGGTCCACGTACTGGTCGAGGCTCGCGTTCAGGTTCCATGCGGCGGAGATATGCTTGTTCAGCGAGTCGCTCTTGAACTGCGTCAGGACCTTGATCTTGAAGATGCCCGAGTTGATGAAGTTGTTCAAAACGAAGTCGATGATGCGGTATGTTCCGCCAAAATGCACGGCCGGTTTCGCGCGGTCGCGGGTGAGGGGCTGCAGGCGGCTTCCCTGGCCGCCGGCCATGATCATGCAAAGGATGTTTTTCTGATGTTCTCTTGAATAGGACCAGCTCATAAAACCTCAGTTCGTACTTTTGTACCGTTTTCTTGTATACATGCGTAATTTATGTAATTTTTTATTGAAAAATCATTTTTTTTGCAAAAAATCGAGAAAAAATCAAAAAAAGTGGTCCGGCCGACCTCAGGTGGAGGATTGGGCGGATTTTTTTTTGTAAATTTTACCGCGTTCGAAACTATCGAAACTTAACGTTAAACCAAACAGGAGCTCATAATGAGTCTTACCCTTAACGATATCAAGCACCCGAAGATCAGTACTTGGGTGAATGAAATGATTGCCATGTGCGAACCGGACAACGTCGTTGTCGTTGACGGCTCCAAGGAAGAATACGATGCCCTTATGCAGAAGTGCGTCAAGGCTGGCCTCGCCACGAAGCTCGCCAAGAAGGAAAACTGCTACCTGTTCCGTTCTCTCCCGTCTGACGTGGCCCGCGTCGAATCCCGTACCTTCATTTCCTCTGTGAAGGAAGAAGATGCAGGTCCGACCAACCACTGGATCGACCCGTCTGAACTCAAGCAGACGATGCGTAAGCTCTACAAGGGTTGTATGCACGGCCGTACCATGTACGTGATTCCGTTCTGCATGGGCCCGCTCGGCTCCCCGATTTCCAAGAACGGTATCGAAGTCACGGACTCCGAATACGTCGTTCTCAACATGGACATCATGACTCGCGCTGGCAAGAAGGTTCTCGATATCTTCAATGCTGACCCGAACGCTGACTTCGTTCCGTGCCTCCACTCCGTTGGTAAGCCGCTCC
>JAEEGG010022750.1_pt1 | contig 12307 bp, 10 predicted proteins | sample 9134161 | NCBI WGS metagenome assembly JAEEGG01 (sample SAMN16246543, study PRJNA631951) | gut metagenome | biome: gut microbiome; feature: rumen; material: CR-attached | host: Bos | place: Iran: Karaj | collected 2018-10
CTCCCCGTGCACGTGGAATACTTCGAAAACGGAAGTTCCACCACCGAAAAGACCTGGGAAATCGACGCAGGCATTTCCATTATCGGTAACTACAGCCGCTACAAGCCCAAGAAGAGCGTCGCCATCAAGATGGACAACGATGACTACGGCGACAAGGTTCTCAAGTATTCCTTCTTCAAGACACGCCCTGAAGCCAAGAAGATGAAGAGCTTCAACCTGCGCAACAACGGTAACCGTTTCTGGACAGACTACTTTGGCGACCCCATGCTGGTAAGCCTCATGGAAGGTACGGATGTAGATTACCAGCGTAGCCTTCAGGTGGTGGTATTCTACAACGGCGAATACTTCGGCATTCACGACCTGCGCGAACGCCTGAACAGAAGCTATGTCGAGACCAACTACGGCATCGATTCCAAGAGCATCAACGTTGTCAAGAACTGCGCCAACGGCGACCAGGGCTGCGTCAACGGCTGGGCACCCAGCGGCACCAACGGAGCCTCCAGCACCGAATTTGGCCAGCTGACCAATTCCATTACCAGCGGCAACTTCGCCGGCGAAAACAACCAGTCTTACGCCCAGATCAAGGAAAAGCTGAACGTCAACAGTTTCGCCCAGTACATGGTAGCCGAAATGTACATCCACAACGGTGACTGGCCCAACAACAACATTCGCGCTTGGGGCAGCCCGCAAAACGGACACCCCTTCAAGTTCATGATCTTCGACGTGGACCACGGTTATGGATTTACCCCGGGCATCATGAACTTCGATACCGAAAGCCAGAACATGTTCCAATGGGTACTGGGCAGCGCCACCATGGATAACGGCCAAGGAAACGCGCAACAACCGGGCGAACAAAACCCCGGACAGGGACAATGGCCGGGCATGGGTGGCGGAATTGGTGGCGGCTGGGGCTTCGGTGGCGGAGCAAACACCACCATCGGCAACATGCTGAAAAAGCTTCTGGAAAACCCCGAATTCAAGCGACTGTTTATCAACCAGGCTTGTATCCTTTTGAACGACTACCTGACCTACGAAAAGGTTCAGCAGGCAATCAAGAAACAGATGGATATGCTCCCCAGTTCCGAACGTTCCCGCGACGAACAGCGCTGGCCCCGCAACCAGGCAAAATACAACTGGTCTCCCGAAGGAGCCGACATCCTGAGATTCGCCCAGACCCGCACAGAAACCTTCAGGCAGGAACTGGCCACCTATTTCGGACTCCAGGGCGAAGCAACCGTAAGCATTTCTGCAAACGGCGGCACCGTCTTGGTCGACGGAATGAAGCTCCCGAGCACCAGCTACCAGGGCAAGTTCTTCACCGGAACACAGATGCAACTGCAGGCTGTCCCTGCCGCCGGAAGAATTTTCACGGGTTGGTCGGATGGTTCTACCGAAAACCCGCACCTTGTCGACATCTCGGGCAACATAAGCATCACCGCTCAGTTTAAGTAATAAATGTCATCCTGAGCTTGTCGAAGGATCTAAACCTTAAATGTCATCCCCGACTTTCTAATTGTCATCCCCGCGCAGGCGGGGATCTTTTTATTTCTTGTACTTATACAACAAGTAAATCCGCTTAGGGACATAGAACAGGAACGCGCCCCAATAGCGCAACAAGAACCAGGAAACCTCCGGAAAATCAAAAGGAAGCATCCGCAACAAATGCAGCCTGTTCCTCAGCCACCACCAGAAAACTCCCCCGCGCTTGCGCTTGGCGTTCTTGCCAAAGTTTCCGTCGTCAGAGAGTTCACCAAGCAGCACTCGCCCGCGTGAAGAATCCGGAGCGCAAAGCAAATATTCGTCTTTTAACCCGAGGCATTCCGAAAGCACCCACATGAGCGCCCCCGCCATGGGCTTTAGCCCCGTCGCCGCAAGCGCCCGGCTGACTTCGGCTCGCTCCGATTCCAGCGAAGAACGCAGCAGCACCGCATAGTCCATAATCTGGCGGAAACCGATTCCATGCCCCAGCAAATGCTTGCGGATATGCGAAAGCTGCATCAGCATCGAGAACTTGTTCGAAGCCACGTTGAAACCCTCGCCCACCGCCACCGGACTTTCGATTTCGTACGAAAGAATCTGCTTTAAGCGTTTGTTCGCAAAGGGGTTCCGGCAATCGTAGATGTAGTTAAAATGCACCTCCACATCGATCCCGAAAACATCCCTGGGGAGAGTCACCTCGTGTGCAGAAAACTTACCCTTCTCCAGCAAACCCATCTGAGAAAGCAGCGAAACCACCTTGTCGCGGCCACCCGCCACCCAAATATCGATATCACCCGTCTGACGTACAAACTTGTCAGGGTAAATCCGCGAATTGGCCTGCCCCTTAAGAATAACGGACTTTGCACCCCGTTCGGCAAAAAGCTCCGTCAACTTTTTCGACTGTTCGTAATGGGTCTGGTTCAGCCCGCGAATGGCCTCGGCCTGGTAAAGCCACTTAAGGTACAGGTCCTTGGGCACCTGGCCTTCTATATCGGGGAACGCACGCTGCAGCCCATAAAAAGCAACGCCGAGGAGCGACTGACGGGCAACCTGCTTATACAGCCCGTACCACTCTTCGGCATTCAATTCGACCAAATCACCCGGCGTATCGCCTAAGGCCGCCCGCAACAGGTCAAAAAATACTGCGGACAATCGGTTATCGCGTACAGCGCTACTACGCGTGGCGGTCCGTCCCTTTATTAAGGTTAAAGCCGAATTCGTCATCGTACTCGTCGGCATCGGAACCATCATCAAAAGGACCAGAACCTGCAAGCAGGCTCATTTCGCCGCGCATATCCAAAACGGTCATCTTAGGCGCAACATACTCTTTTTTCCAAAAAACAACCTTCATCGCCTACCCCTACTTGATGGTTACCTTCTTTCCATTATAGAAGTAATTGCCCTTTATGGTCGGCTTCTTACTGAGCTTGCGGCCCTTCATATCGTACCACCCCGTAGTGCTATTCGAGAACTCTCCGGTATAGGTATTCAGGGAATGGATTGCCGCAGTCTCACCGTTTTCATCCAAGAAGATTACATCGATATTCTTAGGCAATTCTTCAGGAGTCAAAGCGGCAACCGATTCACCATCAGCATCCTTGGCAAGAGCCTTTTTCTTGGGGTTATACTTCAAATAAGCTCGCAAAGGACGGACATAGGCACCGGCTTTTCCCTTGACAAACTGGCCAGCCTGAATCTGCTTACCATCGACTTCTTTTTCTTTCGCAGCAAAACCATAAATATAGCCCAGTTCAGAATCACCGGTTTCCCACGCCTTATAGGAATAGGTTCCCGTAAATTCCCATTGTCCAAAGCTTTGTACCTTATTACCACCAGTTGTCGTATTTAGGACTATCGGATAACAATAACTACCTAAAGATATGTAATCCGAATGAACACGCAAGAAATAAGGAACATTGGCTTCCGTATCACTTACATAATCAGCCTGAATAGACCAGGTTTCTGAGTGGTTAATAGACGAGAACTTATGTATACCGGCCCATGCACTCATGCAACTATTTTTTATTGCAAAAGGGAATATAATGGTGGCCGGCTTACCCCACACACCAGAAAAATCTCGATCGTAAAAGAACGAATCCACCACCACATCTTCGGTGATTTCGACAGTTTCTTTAGAATCGGCATCGAAAATGGCAGTCCTTTTACCATTCAAGTATTTGATGGTCACGGCACCGTATTTGCCAAGAACCTCGCCCTCTTCGGCAGCAAAAGCGCAGGTCATACCGACAACCAGGCCCCAAACAGCGATTTTCGTGAATATACTCATATTCTACCTTTCCTAATTTTTACATAAATATAGGTTTTTAAAGGCCCTTGGTAAAGTGTTTTTTATCACGAACCAAGCCAAAAAGCGCCATTTTAGGCCTATTTTTCAGGATTTGCTAACTCTTGTAGCCTTTTCCATAGTATCCGTAGCCATAACGGCCAGGTTCATGCTCGCAATGGTTCATCACAATCGCACCCGGCTTGTCGGAATAGCGTTTCACCCTTTCAATGGTTTCCTTGATTTCCTCCATACTGTGGCGGCCATAATGCAACACATACAAGGAGTAATCTACCAGCGGGCAAATCAGTTCGGTATCGGTTACCAAGTTCAGCGGCGGAGTATCTACAATCACCAGGTCATACTTCTGGCGAGCTTCTTTCAGCAACTTATCCATGGCATCGCCACGCAACAATTCGCAGGCAGCTAGTTTCGTCTTTCCCGCATTCATCACAAACAAATTATCTTCTTGTTTAGAAACAGCCGCAGTATCCAAAGTTGCCAAGCCAAGCAACACATCAGCCAAGCCGAACTTACACCCGCTGTGGATAACGCCACGACGCATGTCTGCATCAATCAGCAGAACCTTTTTGCCACTGGCAGCCAAAGTTGCCGCCAAGTTCAAAGAAACAAAGCTCTTTCCCGCTCCCGGGATAAGGCCCATAACCAAAATCACCGAATGTTCTGGATTAGGCATCAAGAAAGTCAAAGCCGTCTGCAGAGCTCTGAATGCTTCGCAAACCGAAGCATCACATTCTTGCAACACAAAGGGTTGACCATGATGCAAATGCCTATGACCACGCAATATTTTACTAGTGGACTGCGGAATCTTTGCAAATACACTGAGACCCGTTTCTCGCTCTATTTCGGAAGCACTCTTGACGCCATTTTTGAGCATATACATTATGAATACAAACAGGACGCCAAGCATGAATCCTACAACAGCTGAAGCCAATAAAATTCTAGACTTATTCGGTTTACTCTGACTCTGTTCTACTTGAGCAAAATCAACAATACGAACATTCCCCACTTCACCGGCACGAACCACACGCAACTGCTGAATATTATTGAGCATATTTGTATAGACTTCGTTGTTTACCGCAACTTCTTCCTGCAAGCGACTGACCTCTTGCTGTGTCAACGGCATCTTTTCAGCATTTCTCTTCAACTGAGCCAATTCAGCACGCAATTTACTTTGCTGCTTTACAATTGTTTGAACATTCGGGTGTTCTTCCTTGAACAATCGAAGAGCCGCCTGACGTTCCTGTTCCAATTGCATAATTTGGCGTTGCAACTGTCCCTCTTTATCTAGGTGCGCCTTAGTTTCCCCAGTCATATCCACAGAACCAATGCTATAACGATAATCCGCCAAAATCTTTTCAGCACTATCTAACTTAGCCTTGACTCCCGGCAACTGTCCTTCAAGAAATTCCAAAGTTTTTTCGGCTTCGGCACTGCGCATTTCCACATTCTGTCGCAAATAAGTCTTTGCAATGGTATTCAGGATAGACGCAGCCCTATCTGGATAACGATGACTAAAACGAACCGAAATAATACCAGTCTGTTTGCCCTTTTCCGACACCTTCAAACTTTTCAACAAAGCTCGTTCGGCTTTCAAAGGAGACCCCTGAATCAACTGGAACTTTTGCCCCTTTGATGCGTCCATATAATTCACCCTAATCACCAAGGAATCTCCAGCGTATTCAACAGAATATACTTTACCAACAGTTCCTCTAAGAACCTCTCTTCCCTTGGGATCTATAACAGAATATGAATTTTCATCTTTTGCCTGTGCAAACCATTTTTCCATTCGAATCTTTTCAGGTATATATAGAGAATCTAGATCTAAGCGTCCTTCTCTATGCATAAGACGATTCCAAAAACCAATTGGAATAGACTTCAAATACAAGTGTTCTGCAGAAACTACATAACTCAAAACCATTCGGCTTTTAATTAACTCAATTTCAGCATCTGCAGGACTAGCCAAATCAAGCAACGCCCCCATTTCACCAAGAGCCTTGGTCGATTTGCTACTAGCCCCTTTTGTATTTACTTGTAAAAGAGCATCACTTGTAAATTGTGGTCGCACCCACATTGCATACGTTGCACCGAGCAACATAAACACAATAACAAATAGAAAAACAATCCATTTCTTTTCCCACAAAAGGGAAAATGCCTCTAACAACGAAATAGCACTAGAGCCCCGATTAACAGGATGTTTTTGCTCTTTTTCTGATATTTTCATTTCTACCATATAAACCAGCCTGCTTTTTCAATGAAAAAATATATATAAAAACGTCTCTTTTTCATTTAAACATTACCCAAATGGTCGATATTACCTGTTCCTTTTTAATTTTTTTGTGATTTTAATTAGAACAAATCGATTCATATATACAAACAAGAACAACGATACGGGAATAGATAATAAGTGCAGATTCAAGCAATTTATATACTGGATTACAACAAAAACTAAAAATATCAGTACCCTCCACACAATATCGCTGTTCACACTAAGAGACAAAAATTTTTTCAATTTCACCCATCTAAAAACAAATAGAAACATATAAGAAAATAAAGTTGCAATTGCAATAGCATACAATCCTATAAATTTTATCAAAATCAGTGAAAAAAGAATATTCAACAATGCTGAAATAATTGTTGACAAACCATTAACAGAAGTTTTCTGTAACGCATTAAATATTCCCGAAAAAAATTCAGAAAAAAAGAAAAAAATCATGGCCATTATCAAAAAAGGCGATATATAAGCAGCCTCATAATATTTTTCATCAAAAATATATGTAAACAAGAAATGATTAAAACTCAAAATAACCATACATGTTGAAAGCAGCAGTTCAAAGCTTTTGTTAAAGACATTATTATAAAAAGAATTTTTTTCATTGCTATTCATCGCATCAACAGCACTTTCTTGCCACGACATATGAAAAGAATTAAACAGCGCCGTACAAATGATTGGAATTTTACTAGCAATTGCAAAAACCCCATTAGAAGCAGCACCAATAAATAGTAAAATTAAAGTTCTACTGATTATATTAACAAAATTCCAGGATATTTTATTTGGTATTAAAGGAAGTGAATAAGAAAGCATTTCCGCAAAATCTTTTCTTTTCACAAAAGCAAAATTAACATCCTTGAAAAAGCCGGTTCTACAAACGATAAATACACTCTCTACATAAAACCCAAGAGAATACCCATAAAGAATTCCTGGCAAACCCATTTTTTTCAAAAACACAAAATAAGTTACAGAAACCGCCATTACGCATACAAAAATAAAACTAGAAGAAGCATACAAAACAGTTTTTTTCTTTCCTCTTGCATAATTCGTTAATAAATATGCAATTAATTCCCCTAACGCCAAGGATAAAAAAGGGATGGTCAGTTGTTCATTATAAAAATGAAAAATTATTGGAACTATAATACAAAATAATAAAGCAGCAACAATGGTTTGTATAAAAGCAACAGTTGTAAATCTAATCGTCCGCTCTTTATCAGCATCAATAATTTTACGAAAGACACCTTCTCCATTAGATAAAGACAATAAAGGAACACTCATTGCAACATATATACATAGTAAATCAAACATGCCAAAATCTTCTGAAGACAGCCAACTACTAAAAAGAGGTACTACTAAAAAAGATATAGCCCTAACACAAATTGTTCCTAAAAACAATATTGATGTATTTTTCAGCAAATTCGCGTAAATATTCATTTCACTTCTTCAACAAAAATTTTTTCTTTTGATTCAGAACAAATCAACAGCAGAAACAAACAAACCATTGGTTGAAATAACAATTCTGTTCCAACATTCAGAAACAAAAAAACAAGAATAAGCATTTTCCGTAAATAATCAACATTTTTATTAAAAAAAAGCATTCCCATACAACAAAGAAAACAAGCACAGCCTAAAAAACCAAAAAAAACATATAATCTTGCGAATCCCGCCAAATAAGTTCCAACCACACTAGTGTCCATACCAAAGCCAAACAAAACATCAAATAATGATGAAAATGAAGATGAAAGATCTTCATATCCTTGAAATCGCCCCGAAGCAGATTGTCCCATTTCCATCCGTTCTAAAAAAAACGAAAAAAAAGAGGTATTAACAAGAATAAAAAACACTATGGGAAGCATCGAAAAACCAATTAAAATAGGCAACCTAATCTGATTTAATCGACTCAAAAGGAAAAAAAGCCAAACAAAAAATGCTGTTAATATTCCTGTTGATGACATTGACACCAAAAGTCCAACTGTTAAAAAAATTGCAATATATAGATTTCTTTTTTTATCCAAACAAAAAAGTGAAAGTGCGAGATAATTCACAACATACTCAGAATAATGAGCTGGTTCTGCAAAAAAAGAAGATGGCCTCAAAACTGAAAACCATGTTTGCAATAAATTGTCTTCTAACAACGCTATCTGATTGGCTACTACAGGGAAAAGAGAATTTTGTATATATCCAGGAAGATAATAATTTAAAAAATGAAATAAAAATGATTGAACAAACAAATAAGCTGTAGAAACAATACAAACCCACTTATAAATTTTTTTGCAAACATCAAAATCAAAGAATTCCTTTCCAAATACAACAACGCATAAATACAGGACATATCTCAAAGTAGAACCAATAAATTTTTCTTCATCCGACAAGATGACAAACAACAAAAAATGAAATACAACATATAACAAAAAAGGTAAAAAAGGCGATTTAAAATGCAATTCATCACATTTTATTGTTTTATAACAAATAAGTACTGGAATAAACGCAACTAGCAAAAAATCCGCCAAAGTAAACGACGAACCACCCAATGTATAAATAAAGAGTAAAGGGAATAAAGCCACTAAACCCGTAAAAAAAACACGAATATTCGATTCCGCATTCACTATCTAACAAAATCCTTCATTAAGACTTTCATAAAAGCAAGCCAAATAATCCGCTGTTTTTTTTATATCATAACCAGCACACACAATTTCATTCTGTTTATTAGGTCTATCTTTGACATGAAGAGCATTTAAAATTGACTCTGACCATTTTTCTTTTGACTCTTTTAAAGAGATATATTCAATCAAATCAGTTATTTCTGTTTCTTTTGGAATTCTATCCGAACATATTGTACGAAGTCCAGCCGCCTGCGATTCAACAGCAACAATACCAAGACCTTCATATATAGACGGAAATACAAAAACATCCATTGCAAACATTATCGCAGGAATATCTGAACGTTCTCCTAAAAAAACAACATTATTTTCAAGTCCAAGTAAAGAAACTTTTTCCCTAAGTTTTTTCTCCAACGAACCTTTACCAACAATAACTAAAACAGTATCGCAATTTTTTTTGCAAACTTCTTCGAAAACTTCAATTAAAAATGACTGATTTTTAGGATAAGTTAAACGACCAATATTACCTATAATTAATTTATTTTCCAAATTCAATTCTTTGCGCATTCTATTCCGCAATTCTGCAGAGTAAATAAACTTTTCAGTATCAATCGCATTTCTCAAAATATGATATTTAGGCGATTCCACAACTTTCTTTCCAAACAGCCACTCGCCCGCTTCTTTGGAACATCCAAAGAAATAATCTGCCTGATAACGCAACGGGAACTGCATCAGCCGCTTAACAATAGAGGACACGCCCTTTCCATCAGAGGTACTATGACTATGTATAATCGTCTTCAAGCCAGCTTTTTGGGCTATTGGCAAATACAACGAAGCATAGCTACGCACATGGGAATGGAGAATTTTATATTCAGGATGTTCCTTAAAAAATTTTATCCAAAGTTTTCTTAATTTGAGAAAATTTGCACCCTTGAATTTCGGGAAATAGTAGATTTTTCCGCCAAGCTTTAAGATTTCATCTGTATAAGCCTGGCTTCGGTCAGTATGGGTAATGAAATCAAATTGAATTTGGGTGCGATCAATTGCGCGATACAGATTCATTACCATCGTTTCTGCACCACCACGGTCTAAGCCTCCCAGAACATGGAGTATACGAATCATTTCAAGTCCTCCGTTTCATTCAAATACGCATCAACAACAATTTTACGGTTAAATTCCCGTTCAACTTTAGCCCGACCGGCCAAACCCATCTTCATTTTCTCTTCATGCGGGAGAGCTATAAATTGCTCTATTTTCTGGATAAGGTCTGCAGAATCACGTTGTTTTACGATAAAACCGTTCACGCCATCATCAACAACTTCCTTGCACCCGCTTCTATCTGTAGTAATGATAGGGCGTGCACTAGCACAACTTTCTAAGAGAACATTGCTTAGGCCTTCCGGGTAAAAACTAGGATGAATCGAGCAATGGATATCTTTCAAAATTTCACGAACATCGCGAACCATTCCATGGTATTCAACTACCCCTTTCGCAATCAGTTCATCCAATTCGCCCTGATATTCTTTCTCGCAAAAACCGCAAATGTGAAAGGTTACGTTATGGGAGCATTCTGCACTGGATCCTTCGACTCCGCTTGCGCTACGCTCAGGATGACACGAATCAGGCGCATCAACAAGTTCTGCAGCCTTGAAGTGTTTCGCGGCGGCAAGATACTGGTCTATTCCCTTTTCGCGCATAATGCGGCTAATGAACACGAAATGGATTCCGTCGGTTTCGTTGGGATAAGGGAGCGGTGCAAAATGTTCAAGGTTTACGCCGCTGCCGGGGAGCAATGAATACGCCCCCTTCACGACTTTATGCCTAAGCATAAAATCCTGGTTTTTCTGATTCTGGAAGAACACCCGTTGAGCTTTCTTTAAGCCCATCTTATACAGGGTCAACGTAATAGTCTGCAAAAGCCCCTTGTTTTCGACAGCCGTACCAAGGCCTGTCACATTTGCCACATACGGAACTTTACACCACCGGCAAGCAATTCCGCCATAGACATTGGGCTTGATTGTATAAGTAAATACGATGTCCGGTTTTACAGACTTGATAATTAAACAGTATTTCTTTACCAAGGCGAGATCTGTAAATGGATTAACTCCATGGCGAGATATTTCTGTTTCAATAAAGTGGCACCCCATCTGTTGCATTTCGGCAATAAAATCACCATTTGGAACAGACAGATAAACTTCATGATTATGCGCAATTAAAGCTTCAAGAAGTTCTCCCCGAAACTTGTACAGGCCTGTAGATTTATTTGCCAATATCAAAATTTTCATCAATTATTCCTTTGGCAAATATTCAATATAATAATACCCGTTATCTAAAGTTTCTACAATTCGAACTTCATTCACTGCTTTAGATGATGCCAATGACGCATAATTATCGGGCGAAATCGTACCAAACATGCGAATTCCTGTAGCCACCGAAATTTTAGTCATCGCAAGGCCCTGCAGTTTAGCAATCCCTTTACCCCTATAACGGTAATCTACGATTTTTCCTCTAAAACTCTTTCCATTCACAAAGCAACGCAAAAAGAAATAGCCTACAATCTTTTCGCCATCTAAAACCAAGAAGGTCAAAAAGGCTTTATTGCGAATGATTTTTGCCAGAGTCTTTTCGTCGAATGCATGGGGCTTAAAGAATTTAAAAGACTCTTCCGGCTGTTCCGAAAAGAATTCCGCCAAGGGGGCTGCATCGGCACATTCTGCCATGCGGAGCGTATACTGCCCAGAACATTCCTTCAATATTGCAGGAATTTTATTCAGCGCCGATTTGTGGATCAACGCAAAGACAAGTGCATTTCCCCACTCGACCAAATTCCAAATAAAGCCGAAGCGATCACGAAGAATGTGAGCTAATTTGTAAAGCATTACGCAGCCTCCCTATAGTTCATACAAGGCACTTCCGCAAATTTCTTTTTACAACAAGTTGCAATCAACTGTTTGCAAAGTTGACGTTTTTCGTTTGTAGATTGCAACGACTTCTTGACAAGGACTTCGCTAAAGATGTATCTTTGAAGGGGTATACCGACGAAACGCTTTTGAACGAGGTTGACGGAATGACAGACATGCTTTACGAGAAACAGGGGTCTTACTTGCAAGGGAAAGAAGACGACGCCAAGGCAATGCTTATCCGCAACTACCCAATCGAAGACATCATTGCCATAACAGGTCTTTCCAAAGACAAAATCGTCAAACTGCAAGTGGGACTTGCCAAAAGCGCTAAATAAGCAACCTGATAGACTCATCACCCCGCCTCCGCAATAAGCCTTTTCGCTTCTTCTTGTCCGCGGTCGTATTCTTCTTGGGTAATTTTACCAGAAGCAAGCAGGTAGTCGCCAAGATCGGTGGCGGTATCGCAATTTTCTTCGGTGATGTCGGAACGCTTGATGAACGCCTTGTTCAGCGTGGTGAGGATAATCTTCACATCACCCCAGAAGGTAATGTTCTGGATATACTGCAAGTCAAAGGCAATCTTGGTTTCCCAGGTAACGACGTTACGACCGTTAATTTGAGCGAGTCCACTCAGGCCCTGCCGTACGGTATGGCGTTTGCGCTGTTCCGGGGTCATAAAGACCATGTCGCGCACCAGCCGCGGGCGCGGGCCAATTACAGCCATGTCGCCCTTAAGAATGTTGAACAG
>JAEEGG010022751.1_pt1 | contig 12306 bp, 19 predicted proteins | sample 9134161 | NCBI WGS metagenome assembly JAEEGG01 (sample SAMN16246543, study PRJNA631951) | gut metagenome | biome: gut microbiome; feature: rumen; material: CR-attached | host: Bos | place: Iran: Karaj | collected 2018-10
GGATTCCTGCGCTTGTGACTGATGATGGCAAGCTCACTCTGGATTGGGAAAGCTATTTTACTCAGCAGGGAATCGAGGTTGTGCATCCTGGAGAAGCAGTAGCAGCTTGTGGTATAGACGGCAAGGGATGCTGATGTTGTCAATATAATGAAGAGGGAGTTGTTTAATTTACTGTTAAATGGCTCCTTTTTTGATATAGTAGAAATTAGTTTTTATCGTGGAGGAAGAGTATGCAAGAACTAAGTTTCAGAAGCGCAACGACTGAAGACTGCAAGCTGATCCTGTTCTTCATTAAGGAATTGGCGAAAGACAAAACTTGAAATAGTAATTTACTGCAAAGTGAAAAGGACAGAGTAAGATGAATTTTAAAAAGATAGCAATAATCGGAGCTGGTGCTGTGGGATGCTATATTCTGTGGGGACTTTCAAATAAAGAAGACATAGATATTTCAGTGATTGCACAGGGAGAGCGCAAGGAGAGAATTGAGAGTGAAGGACTTGTTATCAATGACAAGCTATACAGGCCAAAAGTTAAAACTCCGGCAGAAGCATATGGTGCGGATCTGGTCATTGTCGCTGTAAAATATAATGACCTGCGGTCAGCAGTTGCAGATATAAAAGAAATCGTAGATGAGCACTCAGTAGTGATAAGCCTTATGAATGGTGTAGACAGCGAGGAGACAATCGCATCAGCAATTGGAGATGATCACATTGTTCCTTCTCTTATAAAAGTTGCATCTGAAAGAAAGCTGAACAATATCCGCTTTGATCCCGAAACCACGATAGGAATAATATATGGAGAAAAAGATGGAAACCGGTCTGACAGGACTGAAGCCATAGGAAAACTGTTTGAAGGAACGGGGCTTAACTATAGGGAGACGGATGTAATCCTGCCAGAGATATGGAGCAAGTTTAGATTAAACGTTGGGAACAACCTTCCCCAGGCGATGCTCGGGGTAGGAGTCGGAGCCTATGGCGACAGTGAACATGTGGCTGCACTCAGGGAAGGACTTGTAAAAGAGCTTGATGCGATTGCAGAGGCTAAAGGTATAGATATATCTTTGGCGGATCCCTCATCAACTAGAGGAAGTAAGGTTTCTAAGAGGGCAAGATATTCGACTCTTCAGGACCTGGATGCAAAACGGCACACAGAAGTGGACATGTTTTCGGGGGCAATTATCCGTATGGGAGAAGAACTTGGTATCCCTACGCCGTACAATGAATTTGCATTTCATATGCTGAAGGCATTGGAAGAAAAGAATGATGGGATTTTTGATTACGAATAATTGAAGCCTTTATTGCAGCTATGAGGATAACGGAGCTGTTCATGTGGGGACAAAGAAACTTGATTTCTTTCCATTTACATTTGGTTATATGAAAAAAGAACTGTAGATTATGGAGGCAATGGACATGACAGATAAAGGAAAAACGCATAAAGAAATTGCCAAGAAGCTAAAGATATCAGAAGAGCTTGCAGAGAGCATTTGCAGAATGTACCTGACGCATCCGGGAGTGGATGTTGCCGGGATACTACAGAGGATAAGCTGAGGAGGAACTGTATGATCACAAGGGATGAGGCATTTGAACTTTTAAAGAAATATAACAAGGATCCATTTCATATCCAGCATTCATTGACAGTTGAGGCTGTTATGAAGTGGTATGCAAATGAACTGGGATACTCTGATGAAGCAGAGTACTGGGGGATTGTAGGTCTTTTGCATGATATAGACTTTGAACTGTATCCAGAAGAGCACTGCCTGAAGGCTCCTGAACTCCTAAGAGAAGGTGGTGTCAGTGACGACATTATTCACTCTGTATGCTCGCATGGCTATGGAATAACTGTTGGATGCGGGACAACTATAGATGTGGAACCCATTCACGAAATGGAGAAAGTTCTTTTTGCAGCAGATGAGCTTACCGGACTTATCTGGGCAGCGGCGCTCATGAGACCGTCCAAGAGCACCAAGGATATGGAACTTAAGTCTCTCAAGAAAAAGTACAAGAGCAAGGGCTTTGCCGCAGGCTGCTCCAGAGAAGTAATTGAGCGAGGCGCGCAGCAGCTTGGCTGGGAACTTGATAAGCTGCTTACCATGACTCTTCAGGCTATGGCAGCAAGCGAAGATCTGATAAACGAAGAATTTGAGGAATACTCATGTGGAAGATAAAGCAGGTTTATAATGTACTAAACTGAATGATGAATAAGTTGATTTTTTTTGCCTTGGGGATATACAATGTATATACAAAAGGAGGTATTGCTTATGCAGGTTCAAGTTAAAGCATGGGGAAATAGTCAGGGAATTAGAATACCCAAAGAAGTGCTTCAGGAGGCAGCTGTTTCGGTTGATGATGTTCTCGATGTCAAGGTGTCTAATGGCATGATAATGCTTGTTAAACCATTTAGACATAGAACACTGGAAGAACGTGCTGAAGAATATGGTGGGCAGCTCCATTTAGACGGTGAATTTGACTGGGGTGAACCGGTAGGAAGAGAGATTTGGGAATGAAGGAAGAATTGCATCAGGGGGATATACTTAAGATTGAACATATCAAGAAACCGGTTCTTATTGTGAGTAAGGATTTCTTTAATCAGACTTATGAGATAATCGGATGCCCTATTTTTGAAAAAGGGGAAGCAGGACCTTTACATATACATATCGAAACTGAAGACGTAGAAGGTTATGTGCAATGTGAAAAAATGGCACTCCTTGATTTGAATATCAGGGGTTATTCAAAGATTGATAGGATACATTATCCTGACATTATAAATATCACAGACGCTATCCAAGGAATCTTTGACTACATCTGAAAATGAATCAACATGGAGTCAGTGAGATTTCTTTAGTAGGAATATATTAGCAGTGTATGATTCGGATTATTGATTGTACGCTGCTTTTGTATATGTCTATGAAAAGCCGGTAGATATCGGCAATCTTGTACTTCAGAAAGAAGAGGTTGATGAGGTCAGGTGGTTCGACATAGAGGAAGTACATGAGGGGTGCCTTCACAGAGACGGAACGTTCTGTGTACCGATCGAGGGCCTTGAGACACTTATGAAATATCTGGGGACGGAGGATATTGATTAACTATGTTTTTTATCATGGGAATAACAGATGGCAGGAAGGATTTTGATTTTAATCAGCTGATTACCTGCGCAATCTGTGGAAAATATGGACGCTTCAACGTGTTTATGACATATACAGTGCTGTCTCTTTTCTTTATACCGACCTTCAAGTGGAACAGGCATTACTACGTGCAGACCAGCTGCTGCGGAACTGTTTATGAGCTTGATCCGGAGATTGGTAAGATGATCGCAAGAGGCGAAGAAGTGGAGATTCTGCCAAGTCATCTGACTCAGGTAAGCGGCGGAAGAGGATTCACGACCGGTTATAAGAGATGCAGACAGTGTGGATACGAGACAACAGAGGACTTTGATTTTTGCCCTAAGTGCGGAACGAGGTTTTAATCATTGTTGGATGAAGTAAGCAGCTTACCCATTCAGGGGGTGAGCATTAACTGGGATAAAATTGATAGACGAAGTTATTTGCTGTATTCTCTTAGACCATAGTAGTAGAACTTCTTGATTTTTTCCTTGAGAGATTCTGGTTCTATTACTATCGCATCCCTTCCAAAGCGCTTGAAGTATTCTTCCAATTGGAGTTCGGGCCAGTCAAAGTAGTACAGGTCGCCTTCAATCTTCGATACTATAGGCCTGTTCTTGGTGATTGCCTTGAACTTTCTAACTCCATATTTGTTAAGATGTACAACTGCTTGTACTGTCAAAGATACTGAATGAGGGCTCCGGATAGCTTTTTCCTGGAGCTCTTTTTGCGTCTCCGGATTTATGGGAAAAGAATCTGCTGTTACAAAGACACTTCGTAACCTGGAAATTCTGAATGTCCTTGGTCTTCTGGAATTTCTATCCATGCAAAGAAGGTAGTTGCACTGTTCTTCCTTAGATGGCGCAATTACGTATGGCTCCACTAAATAGGCATGCTCATCACCTGAGGTTGTGTTTGTAAAAGAGAGAATCTTATGCTCCTTAAGTGCCCTGGAAATGTCTTCATAAGAGTCTTTGAAAATGATTGCCTCTCTTTCGCTCCTGGGGATAGACAGATATGAATTAAACATGTCCTTAAGGTACTGGGACAGAGACTTATCTTTTAACATGTTGTTCTCTATGATTTTGATAATGTCGTAAGAAGAACCGCTGACAGTAAGAGTTACTGCACTGGTCTGCTTGCTCTGGAACTGGTCATTCTTGATATAGGTGCTTACAATCTTGTCTGCGAGCCTTATTGCGTCCTTATCTGAAATACTGGTAATGCTGGTCAGATCCTGCATTATGTTTGTCATCAGCTTCTCACTGTCATACCTGTACTGGTCAAAATAATTGACAATAAGCGTCTTAAGAAAAGCGTTGAGGTTCACGGATTCATCCTTCTTGGTGAACTCAAACAGCTCTGCATCGTTTATAAGTCTTGATCTGGTATCGTCTGAAAGATAAATCTTATACTTCTCAGTCATAGTACACCTCTTAATTGGCGATGTGAAAATACATAGTATTTACGATAATAAGCTATATATAGAATTATATTGGGGTTGCATAAACAAGTCAAACTGCATCTTTTTATCTCCAAAAACTTACGCTAAGATAAAATCACAACAAAGATACGAACAGCAATATCTTAGGGAACCGATGAAAGGTTATCTGTGGCATAACCTAGGCATTGCGGGGTAAGAGCCCGCGCCGGTTAAAAAATGTATCTTGAAAAGTTGGCCCATGAAAGCCACAGGATTGTGGGCCATGAAAGAGAGGAACAGAAGATGTTAGAGTTCTTAAAGAGAGAAGCAAATAAAACATATACTGAGAACGGTGCAGCAACTTACGTATCCACCAAGTCTGACTGCCTGGATCTTTTTGCTACAATTGGTGCGCTTAGACATGCGTCTGACGAAGATATCATATGCAGATTCACTAGAGCTTACGCTGAGAATGCAGATCTTGCAATGAAAATGCTTTTCTTTGCAAGAGATATAAGAGGCGGACTTGGCGAGAGAAGAGTGTTCAAGGTTATCCTTAAATACATGGCTGAGTGTGAGCCTGAATCAGTTAAGAAGAATATCGAGTTTGTTGCAGAGTATGGCAGATACGATGATCTTTTGGCGCTGTTTGATACACCGGTAGAAAAAGAAGTATTGGCATATTTCGATAAAGCACTCAAAGCTGATATTGCGGCTCTGGAAGCTGATAAAGAAGATGCGGAAGTATCTCTTTTGGCAAAATGGCTTCCTTCAGTAAATACAAGCAATAAAGAAGCTGTTGGAAATGCAAGGAAGATAGCAAGAGCAATGAAAATGTCTGATGCTGAGTATCGTAAGACACTCTCTGCTCTCAGAGCACAGATCAAGATCATAGAGAACAGCCTTCGTAAAAAGGACTACTCTTTTGACTATGCGAAGCAGCCTTCAAAAGCTCTTTATAAGTATAGACAGGCTTTCATCAGAAACGATCAGGCAAGGTATGAGTCTTTTATCCAAAAGGCGTCTGAAGATCCTTCGGTTATGCACACTGGAACACTTACACCTTATGATGTCATAGCTCCTGTTATAAGCAGAAGAGAGTTCTCTGAAGCTGAAAGACAAGCTATGGATGCAACGTGGAATGCACTGGAGAATTACGCTGGCGCTGACAATTCTCTTGTTGTGGTTGATGGCTCTGGCTCAATGTACTGGAATGCTAATCCAAGTCCTGCAGCAGTGGCACAGTCACTGGGTATCTACTTTGCAGAAAGAAATACCGGAGCATTCCATAACCACTTCATAACTTTTTCTACAAACCCAAGACTCATCGAGATCAAGGGCAGAGACATAGTTGATAAAGTGCGTTACTGCATGAGCTTCAATGAATGCAGCAATACAAATATTGAAAAGACATTCATGTTGATGCTTCAGACTGCTGTGCACAATAGGCTGAAACAGTTCGATATGCCTGAAAAGCTATTCATCATCTCTGATATGGAATTCGATTCATGTACAGGTAATGCTGAAGCGACAAACTTCGAGCATGCCAAAGCTGAATTTGCAAGACATGGATACAAACTTCCTCAGATAGTTTTCTGGAATGTTAATAGCCGTAATCTTCAGCAGCCAGTCAGAATGAATGATCAGGGTGTGGCGCTTGTATCAGGCGTTAGTCCACAGATCTTTTCAATGTTAAAAGAGGGTAACCTCGAACCATACAAGTTTATGATGAGCGTCCTTTCATCAGCACGATATGAAAGGATCGCTGGCTGAGAGAACCTGGCGATGTATTTTAGAGCCTGGTTCGAACGTCTTCCGGCGAGCGAATAGCGAGAGCGGAAGTTCCTTATTATAGATGCGGCTGGGAGAATGGAGACTCCCGGCCGGAATGGAAGGACAATTATGAATACAATTGAGATAAAAGGTAAGGTTAATACTGCTCTCTGCTACGCAAAGGTAGTAGAGGATGAGGCAATAGAGCAGATCCGCAGAATGTGCGATTATCCTATGACTGAGGGCTCAAAGATCAGAATCATGCCTGATGTTCATGCAGGAAAAGGCTGCACAATCGGTACCACAATGACAATTGCTGACAAGGCAGTTCCTAACGTTGTTGGTGTGGATATCGGATGCGGCATGTATACAGTAAATCTTGGAAAGCAGAAGATTGACCTGGAGAAGTTCGACATGTCTGCTTTTACAATTCCTTCCGGAAGAGAGGTTTGGGAGGGAAGAATTGAGAAGTTCGATCTGACTGAACTTCGCTGCTACAGACAGCTCAAGGAGGCTAAGCGTCTTGAGAGATCCCTTGGAACTCTTGGAGGTGGTAATCATTTCATTGAGATAGACAGAGCAGCAGATGGGACACAGTATCTTGTCATCCATTCCGGTTCACGTAACCTTGGTAAGCAGGTGGCAGAGATATATCAGACACTTGCAGTTGACCTCGATAAGGGAATCGGTGAGTATCTGGAGGCCCGAGATGAGCTGATCAGAACTTACAAGGAGCAGGGAAGAAGAACAGAGATACAGGCTGCTTTAAAAGATCTATACAATCTGAAGTACCATGAGGGTCCTATGACAATGCCTGAGGATCTGTGCTATTTATCAGGGCAGTACCTGGAGGACTATCTTCACGACGTTGAGATATGCCAGCGTTTTGCAAGAAGAAACCGTGAGAAGATGGCGGAGATTCTTTTGGAGAAAAATGGGCTTTCTGCCGGTGAGTCTTTTCACACTATTCATAACTACATCGATACTGATGAGATGATCCTTAGAAAGGGCTCAATAGCTGCCCACAAGGGGGAGAAGGTTCTTATCCCTATAAACATGAGGGATGGCTCTGTTCTTGCCATAGGCAAGGGCAATCCTGAGTGGAACTACTCAGCTCCTCACGGTGCAGGGAGACTTATGTCCAGATCTGCAGCAAGGAATAACCTTTCCATGGATGAGTACAAGGAGTCCATGAAGGGAATATACACATCATCTGTCTGCGAGGCAACAATTGACGAGGCACCTATGGCGTACAAGTCACTTGAGGACATCGTCGATGTTATCAAGGAGTCCGTGGAGATCGTAGATGTGATGAAGCCTATATACAATTTTAAGGCTTCGAATTGAGGTGGCTTTTTTTCTTTTATAAAAACAGATATAGTAGAAGATAAGTATTTATATAAAAGACCAGAATATACTTGTGACTAATAGGAGTATCAAAAGATGTTGCGGATATAATTAAAAAACATGTATCTGCAGTCTGTGAGGAGACATAAATGTTGATAAAAAGAATATATGAAAATGATGATAGAGCAGATCAGTTTATAAATGAAGCATTCACAGACTTTGCTAAAAAGAGTAATGTGGATTTGAATTTTGAAGAATACTGCTTTGCGGCAGAGAACGATGAGGGCGAGATTATTGGAGTAATAACAGGTAGAGCCTATTATAACGAAGTCCATATCGGGGATTTGATAATCGATGAGAAATATCGAAGACATAGGCTCGGATCAGAGCTTGTTAAGAAAGTTGAGGAGGAGTATTCAGGAAAGGGATATGAGAAAATCACCCTAACGACCTTTGGATTCCAGGCACCTGAGTTTTATAAGAAGCTCGGATACTCGTTGGAATTTGTCAGAGAAGACAAGGAGCCTAAACTGAGCAAGTATTTCTATTCAAAGGCAATCTGAGTAATGGAGCATTATGAAACGGTTATTTGAAATTGATCTTAAAGATTATAAAGAAACAGATGCAGTTTTTCGCAGACCTTCAGCCAGGGCGATAATTATAAAAAATGATAAACTTGCCCTAGTCTACAGCAAGAAAGAGAAATATTACAAGTTCCCTGGAGGAGGAATCCATGATGATGAAGAGAAGAAAGAAGCGCTCATCAGAGAGGTTAGGGAAGAAGTAGGACTTGTTGTAATTCCTGAATCTATCAGGGAATATGGAAGTGTATTGCGAAGACAGAAGAGCACCGTAAAGGATGGTGAAATCTTTGAACAGGAGAATTATTACTACTTCTGCGATGTTGAGGATCGAGCTGTCGAACAGGATTTGGATGCTTATGAGGACGAAGCGGGGTTCGTGCTGAAAATAGTGGATATAGATGAGGCTATTGCGACTAATGCAGCGTATTCTAGTGAAGATTATTTCAATGAAATCATGATCAAAAGAGATAGAAGAATGCTTGAAATGGTAAAGCAGGAGTTGGGATGGAAATAAGGATTGCAGACAAACAAGATATTGATCTCATGATGAGCAGCAGACTGGAAATGTTAAAAGAAGTTAATTCTCTTGATGCAGATTACCGGTATTCTGAGAGTTTTGTAGAGGAAAGCAGGAGATACTTCCTTGAGGGAGATCAGACCACGGTTCTTGCTTTGGATGGAGAAATAGTCATCGGCTGTGCGACAATCTGCTATTTTAGTGTTATGCCGACATTCTCGCATCCATCAGGCAAGCGGGCTCATCTTATGAATGTATATACTGCTAAGAAATACCGTAAGCAGGGTATAGGAATGAAAATGGTCAACATCCTTATAGATGATGCATGGAATAAAGGAGCAACAGAGATCAGCCTTGATGCAACAGAGGCGGGGAGGCCCCTTTATAAAAAATGTGGCTTTGAAGACTCGGAAGAATGCATGGTTTTGGTAAAAGAGAAATGAACAATCCCTGGGAAGAGATAAAACTTGATGATTATGAAAAGCATATGAGCCTGGACTCTGTAAAGCAGCTGCAGACCATTAACAAAATGATGAAAGAGCAGTTTGATGCTTATCAAGTAAACACGGCAATGATTTTTGGCATAGCCGGTGGCAATGGATTAGAACATGTCAGCAAAGAAAAGTATCAGATTGTTTATGGCGTAGATATAAATAAAGAGTACCTTGAAGCTGTCTCTGGACGCTATACAGACTTGTCAGGCGTATTGCAGTGCCTTCAGGTTGATCTTATAAAAGATACATCAAAGCTGCCTAATGCACAGCTACTAATTGCAAATCTGCTAATAGAATACATTGGATATCAGGCATTTGTAGTTGCTGTACATCGGGTTGATCCTGATTACGTGTCTTGCGTAATTCAGATTAATACAGATGAAAAGAACTGGGTTTCAGATTCGCCATACATCCATGTATTTGACAGGCTTGATGAGGTGCATAGCCAGATGGAACAGGACGAGCTTGTTTCTGTGATGGAAGGCGCAGGATATCAGAAGATACTGGAGGAGACAGAGTCTCTTCCTAACGGAAAAGCTTTATTAAGAATTGATTTCAAAAAAGGAAAAGAACGAACCTATGGCATCAACTAAAGAGTACCTGGATTTCATATTAGAACAGCTCTCTGAGCTGGATGAAATAACATATAAAGCTATGATGGGCGAATACATCATCTATTATCGCGGCAAGATTGTTGGCGGAATCTATGATGACCGTTTTCTTGTAAAGAACATTAAGGCAGCTGTAGATAAGATGCCAGATGCGGATCTAGAGCTTCCTTACGAAGGGGCAAAAAAGATGCTGCTTGTTGATGATGTTGATAATAAGGAGTTTCTTAGAGATCTTTTGGAAGCAATGTATGATGAGCTTCCTGAGCCCAAGAAAAAGAAGTGAGGCAGAAATTCATGTGGAAGATAAAGCAATTTTTTGATGGGGACTTTGGCTGCGAGGAGCTCGCGCCAGGAGAAAAGCCAAAGGTCTCAGTAACACTTGAAAACGAAGAGGGCCAGACAAAGTTTGTATCTGTAGAGGATGCATGGCTTATAGATAGAGGGCTTAATATAGGCGATGTTTGGCCTGCGGAGTGAAAGAAGGAATAGTTACGATGAAAATCTTTGCATTTGGGCTGTGACTTTGGGATAGTGGGGAGTGATTCATATCTAACTGGATGGTTTTCATGATGGAGCAATTATCGTTTTTTGAGGAAAAACACAATGATCCACGGCCTCCGCTGGCACTTAACTGGAATCTGTGGCATGGATGCACCAGAGCAAGTACAGGGTGCCTACATTGTTATGTTTACCGGAGAGATGAGTCCATAGGAAAGGACCCTACAGTCCTTCATAAGACAGATAACTTTAATCTCCCAATACGAAAACTAAGGTCAGGACAGTATAAGGGCATGTATAAGGTTCCATGCGGGTCACACATTTATACATGTTTTTCTTCAGATTTCTTTCATCCCGATGCAGATGGATGGAGAAAAGATGCCTGGGAAATGATGCATGAGCGTTCAGATTGTACATTCTTTATGATTACTAAAAGACCTGAGCGTATTGCAGATCATCTCCCTGCAGGATGGGGGAACGGATGGGAGCATGTTACGATAGCCGTTACCTGTGAGAATCAGGATATGCTGGATAAGAGACTTCCGGTTTATCTGGATCTTCCATTGTTCCATCATGCCGTGATGATAGAACCTATGCTGACTGAGGTGGATTTGAGTCCATATATCGAAAAATACAGGACTTCCGATGGGCGACCGCTCATCGAGGAGGTTTCCGTAGGTGGAGAGTCAGGAGCAAATGCAAGGGTCTGCGATTATAAATGGGTAGAGAAGGTATGGTTACAGTGTAAAGAGAACGGAATCTCATTTTATTATCACCAGACAGGAGCAAAACTGATTAAGGATGGGAAGCTTTATAACATCCCAAGAAAGCTACAGCATATCCAGGCGCATAAAGCTGGATTGGATTTATAACTTTTTAAATATCGTGCTAAGGAGGACGCTGTTTATGAGCAGTATAGAAATGTACAAGAAGTATTTTACAAAGGAATATTTGATGGGACCGAATTCCTTTAGGCTGCTTGATGAATTGATTCGCAAAAGACCTGAAGGCGCTTGCTTTAACAGGACACTGGATTTGGGGTGCGGTTATGCCTTAACATCGATGTTTGTAGCAAATGAAACGGATGCAGAGCATGTATACGCATTTGATCTTTGGGTGCCTGCAACAGAAAACTACCGAAGGATTCAGGATAATGGTCTGGAAGACAAGATTATTCCAATCCATGGTGATGCCATGGACATGCCTTTCGCTGAAGAGTATTTCGATGCCATAGTCAGTGTAGATGCATATCATTACTTTGGATGTAAAGAAGGCATCTTTTCTGAGAAGGTACTACCATATGTAAAAAAAGGCGGCACAGTTATGATCGCGGTTCCGGGGTTAAAGGAACAGCCGCAAGGTGAGCTTAAAGAAATATTTGAGACATGGGCGGAAGGCGATGATTCGGAACTTTTCAAGACAGCATCTTGGTGGGAAAAACTGTTGAAGGATGAGTGCCAAGACCGATGCGATATCGAAGTTAAGGAGGCTGATTGCTACGATATCGCTTGGCGGGAATGGTTTGAATCAGGACATGAATATGGCATACGCGATAAGGAGTTTTTGGATAAGGGTCTGTATGATATTCTGAATTTCCTTCTAATTTATGTTCGAAAAGAATGATAAATGGATTTGATTTTTCTTTTAATATAAATGAGGATTATATGCGTGATGAACAATACCTTTATTGAGATGAAACTCTTTCAGGTAAAGCCCGATAAACTCGAGCAATTTGAATCAATGATTAAGGAAATGGCCACAAATCAGCTAAAATGTGAAGGCTGCATATCACTTAAGTATTTCAAGAGATTCTACACCATAGATGGAATTGAGCTTGGCGAACCTCCGAGGGAGTTAACCAAGATTGTAAAGTGTGTTAAGTACTATTCATACTGGGAATTTGACACTAAAGAAAACTATGGCAAGGCCATAAAAAGCTTTTTTGATAATTACAATAAAGAG
>JAEEGG010022753.1_pt1 | contig 12305 bp, 6 predicted proteins | sample 9134161 | NCBI WGS metagenome assembly JAEEGG01 (sample SAMN16246543, study PRJNA631951) | gut metagenome | biome: gut microbiome; feature: rumen; material: CR-attached | host: Bos | place: Iran: Karaj | collected 2018-10
TTGGCTTTTCAGTGAAATAGAGCGCGAAGCGAAGGAAAAAGGCGCCTACGTAATTCTGTCTTATTGCTGCGACTGGGTATCCGCTTTCTTCTTCCAAAACGGGTTTACACCAAGAGGCAAACTTGAGAATTATCCCAAAGGGCACACAGCCTATGAGTTGGAGAAGCGGATCTGAAGGGAACATCCTGTGTGACAAATTCCTGCTTGTCGAGACGATTTATCTTTAAATAATGCGGACTTGACTTTTTAGCCAAGTCCACTTTTCGTTATACCCGACAGGGTAAATCAATTAAATCAGCACAAAAAGTTACACCAACTATACGTTTCGCGTAGCTTTTGCTTTTTGCCATTTTCAGCTCAAAAATGCAATTCTAATGAGTTTTCTAATGAGTTTCTAATTAGTTGCGTATGTTTGCCTTTACGAGCGATCCCGGAGTTTCTTATTTCTTACTATTACTGTTCAAAAGCCTGAACACCTGGTATGCGGTTTCCGTTAAATTGTGCGCTGCATATTCCGGGTCAAGAGCCTCCTCAAGAGAGCAGATATTCCGCAGGATCGGGAAAAATGCATCGATCCCATAATCGTTACATAAGCTGGCGTCATCCGAAACACATCCGGAAAAGGCAATGACGCGTTTGCCGTATTTCTTTGCAAGGGAAGCGATTCCAACAGGCGCTTTTCCCATAACGGTTTGTCCGTCAAGGCGTCCCTCGCCGGTGACCACGATATCCGCTTCCCGGATATACTCTTCTAAATTGGCCTCATTAATAACGAGCTGCACGCCGGATTCCAGTGTTGCGTTGGTAAAAGTCATGAATGCGAAGCCTGATCCTCCGGCAGCCCCCGCTCCGGGTGCGTCAGGATCTGCATTTGGATTTATTTTTGATGCAATGGCGGCATAGTTGGACAACCACTTGTCCATTTTGGGGACGTCTTCCGGCGAGGCTCCTTTTTGGAGACTGAATACTGCACTGCAGCCGTTCTCGCCGCACAATGGATTGCTCACGTCGCAGGCAATGCGAAACTGACAATTATGCAGCGCGGGCAATGCGTTTTTATTTGATATACTGTGCAGCTTTTGCAAACCTGCAGTTCCAAACGGGATGGATCGTCCTTCCTTGTCTGTAAAATCAAGCCCCAGTGCCTGCAGCATTCCAGCACCGCCGTCATTGGTGGCGCTTCCGCCAATGCCTATCAGAAAGCGGCGGCAACCGCGGCGAATTGCCTCCAGAATCAGTTCACCAACTCCATAAGTAGTGGTGACCATAGGGTCTCGCTTTTCTGGAGGCACCAAGGTAATTCCTGCGGCTGATGCCATCTCGATCACAGCCGTAACTTTATCCGGCAAAATGCCGAATCGGGCTGTCACCGGCGCTCCCAACGGCCCGGTAACCTGTGTGACAACAATTTTCCCGCCTGACCCGGAGCAAAGTGCCTCCACGGTTCCTTCGCCTCCGTCTGCCAGAGGCAGCACGTGTACTGTTGCGTCAGGGTCAACTCTCAATATGGCTTTTCGCACAGCTTCGCCGGCCTGTACGGAAGACAGACTCCCCTTGAAGGAGTCAATCGCAACTGCTACCTTCATTTCAATTCACCGTTTCTTAAAAAAGCAGATACGGTCTGTTCGACATCTTCTTTTTTGATCAGCTGATAGGGAACGGTAACATGCGGAATGCTTTCCTTGGGATTATTGATTTGCCGTAAAAGCAGTTCGGCAGCTTTGTAGCCAATCGTATATTCATCCTGCAGGATGTGCGTATAAAATGAGCCGTTTAATAATTCAAGCGCGCTGTTGGTCCCGCCGTCAAAACACACGATCTCAAAATTGCTCAGATCCTTGCCGCACATTTTTAAAGCGAGTTGAATCAGGTTGGCACATTCGTAGTTTTCGGCAACGGCAGCAGTTATTTCGTTATAAGTGGTAAACAGATCTGTTAACATGGCAATGTTGTCATACAACTGATTGGTGTCAGAGGAGTTTAATTTTCTGCAAACATACTTTTCGTGATAAGCACGGTCTTCGCTGTGGGCAAATGCGTACATAAAGCCTTTGATTCGTTCTTCCAGTGCGGTGTTGGAAATGAATGAACCGATAAAAGCGATTTTACTGTGTCCTTTAGCAAACAGATAGTTCACCAGATCTTTAGAAGCATTGAAATTATCTGTGCATACATAGGTATAAGGCAAACCGGGAAGATAACGGTCGACCATAACAAGAGGCATATTTTGAAGGCTTTCAGAAGTAAAGGCGGAATTATACAATTCACCGTTCATAGGCATTATGATGATGCCCGAAATACCCAGCGAAAGCATATATTGCAGCTCTTCCGCTTCTTCAGATTGTGTCTTATAAGTACTGGATATAATAGGAATAAGATTGTTTTCTTTGCAGAAGGACTGGATCCCCTTAGAAATCTTCCTGCCGAAAAATTCTGAACTGGTAGGCATTACAAGACCGATTTTTTTCTTTTCAGTTATAATTTGAGAATCTTTTACAAAACTTCCTTTTCCGGCCGTTCTGGTTATTTTGTTTTCGTTTACGAGCATATCCAATGCGTGTCGAACGGTGGTTATGCTTACGTTATACTTTTCAGCATACTCCTGTTCCGTGGGCAGCAGATCGCCCGGGGTCAGAATCTTATTGTCAATATCTCTTGAGATAGCCATATATATTTCGTGATATTTTGCCATAACAACCTCGCATAATAAAAAAATGATTTTGCCCGATTCCTCGGTATTTGAGTGCTTAAACATTTGTTTTATCAGCATCTCGGTTGTAATTATAAACATCATCCTCCTTTATGTCAACAAATTGGCATATTATCTTATTATTACTAACTTATTATCCTATTATTCCTATTTTTTAACCAATTTGAGATTTTCCAGGAGCCAAAAGATGCTTCTACGAGGAGAGACAGACCGGGCAAGGAATAAGAAATGCAAAAATAACAATATTACAATGTTTAAATTTTCGCCAAAAATCAACCAAATTTATGTAAAAAAAGACGGTTTTGGGCTGTTGACATCACTACGGCGGTTTGATATAATAGAATAAACATTAAATATTACAATGTTTTGAAACATTGCAATGTTTATGAAGGAGGATAATTATGAAACGCAGCAAACTACTTGTTACCTTGTTAGCCATATTTGTTATATGTCTAACATTTAGTATTGCCCTGATCGCTTTCGCTGATGAAAGTGAAATCGGCGATGTTTTTTCAAACGGAAGAGTTACTCAGGAAGTAACCGAAAACAACGATTTAAAGATAACGCTAAAAACCGATACAGATTATAGCAGCACAAGAGCATACTATAAACAACCTATAACATTAGATATGGCGAATAATAAGTGGTTCGAGATGAACTTTACAGTCGATGAATTTAATGTTGACGGAGGTTTAAGAATCAGTTTCCTGGCTTCTGCCGAGGATTTCCCCATGGACTCTTATGGCGATGGCTTTGGAGTATATTTTTGGGATGAAACAGCCTGGGGATATCCTGAATTACAGGCGTTTAGATGCGATTTCTATAAGTATAGCAGGACTGCCGGTTCTTCGGGTTTAATAGATGCTAAAGCTGTCAGAAGTGATGCATATAAAATCACGGGACAGTCTTTCCATCTCAAGGTATGGGAATATGACGCGGATAATATAGCAATCCAGGTAGATAGAGATGACAACGGAACCAATATTCAGGCCATAGGTGCTTTCGCCAAATCAAACCTTCCGGAAGGATTTGACATTAAGAATTGTACCTTAATGATCACGCCTGATATTGATATTAACAGAGCACATTCTTACGAAAAAGATATCGTTTTAACAATAAAAGATATTAACGGCAAGAAACCAGTAGATCAGGCAGAGCAGCCCGCCACCAGTATCATCAACGAGAGCGAGTACGATGTTTCCTACGTTCTTGACAGCAGCAACGCCAAGACCTGGACCAACGGCAACATCGGCAACGCCAGCGTTAAGTACTTTTTCAAAGCCGAAGATGACGGCGTTAAAGTCGCAATTCGCGCGTTGGGCGTCAGCGCAGGTGAACTGATGCAGCTGAACTTCAACCCCGGCAACAAGCTCGCGGGTTCCACCGGACAATTCCTGTCCTTTGTCACTGGCGATTCCTTCAAACTGCTGCAGCACAACCACAAGAACGGTGTGCTTGACGATGCAAACCCCAACGGTGCCGACATTTCCGACAAAGTTGACGGCCAGATCGCAGCGATCGACGGCGGTTACGAGATCGTTGCTAAACTGCCAAAGGCGCTGTTCACCATCACCGACGTTGACGGTGCTGACTCGTTCGTTTACGGCCAGGATGACATTTACTTCGGTATGTTCATTGTTACCGGCGGACATGGCTACACCAACCAGTCTACCGCTCCTGGCACTGACTGGACTGTTGACGGTCTTGGCCTTACTGAGTATGTTTTTAAAGGACAGAAGGCTCCCGAGACCCAGCCTGCCACTCAGCCCGATACTCAGCCTGAGACTCAGCCTCAGACTGGGGATGCCACGGTAGCAATGTTTGCAGTCATTGTAGTTCTCACTCTTGGAGCAGTTATTGTTTTCGCGAAAAAGAGGTCTTTTTGATCTGCAACAATAAACAACAATGAAATAGGGCGCCCGCGTGGCGCCCTAATTAATTGAATTGATCACAAACCATGATATACCCTAAAAGGGTTCCAACAAATCGGCTTTTTCGGTATAATATAGGCTGAAAAGTATGGAGGAGATTATTATGAAACGCAGAAAACTTCTTGTTCCATTGTTAGCTATATTAGTTGCATGTCTAACATTATGTAACATCAGAATCGCTTTCGCTGAAGAGAGCGAATATACTTTTGATGAAGATTCACATTTCGTTCCCGGTAAGTGGGATGCTCAAAAGGGCAGGGTCAACACTACTGTAAATTCATCCGGCGAAGAAATGATATTTATGGTAAAAGACAGACAGCCACAGCAATCAAGAGCTTATTCTGAACCTATTGATATTACAATAGATACAAAAATCTCATTCCAAATTATAGATATGGGAATTGGCGGCGGTTTTAGTTTAAGCTTTATGGCTACAGATGATGACTATCCATTAAGCGGATATGGCGATGGGTTAAGAATCCTTTTTAAAGATACTCAAACCGCATTGGTTGCTGATACAACTGTACATTCAAGAGCAGGTGATGCTGCAACTATTGGCAATGGCGAATACACAATTGTTGACGGCACCGATTATCTTACACATACTTATTCTGTCAGAATATCGGACTATAATGATACGGCTTCAACAGTTAAAGTATACCTCGATAAAGACGGAACAAATATTGACTCTTTTACCGTTAATTTTGATGATTTGTCAGCGCCGTTTAACCCCGAAGCCTGCTTCTTGCTCTTAACTCCTGAAATCGACCAAAGTGTAGAATCTTCTTGGGGAAAGCCGTTAAAGGTTTTAATATCTGAATATTTGATCAACGGCGACTCGGGAGACACGGTTCCGACTGAAGCGCCCACGACGGTTCCGACTGAAGCACCCACGATGACTCCTGAAGAGGTAATCACCGACATCAGCTACGGAGACAAACAAGTGCAGATCAAGCTGGTAGAGAATTTTAATGATTCCGTTGTCAGTCCGTGGGACTACGGCATATGCGAGATCATAGACGGTGATGTAATTCTGAGCGAGGAGTATGCTGCGAGCTGCGTTGACCGCTACGGCATTACCGCGCCGATGCTTAAAGCCGCGGGGAAACTTACCGGGGCGAAGTATGTTGTCCTCTCATTGACCAACAAGAGCGACGGAGAAGTCTGGTTCTGTTTCCAGCCGGATACGCCTGGCTACGAACATGCCTACATGGGCGGTGAGATGGATTTGGAACTGTATCTGGTCGAGCTTGACGGCACGGTCAGCGTAATCGATGAGCCCGCCGCAGAGACCTCGCAAAATAACGGCCGCTACGGCTACGGCATACCTGAGGGCTTCGACGGCTACCTGTTCATGCCGTCATCGATCTTCTGCGACCACGGAGATTGGTCCACACCGATCTTCACTAACGACGACCCGGTTTTCACGGCAGTAGGCTTCGATGTGAACGGCGATGAACCGTCTTTCTTCTTAGTGACTGTCCACGATATGTATATATGCACGCAGGAGTTGCCGGAGATAGCTCCGAAATCGACAGAGGCCCCAACTGAGGCTCCCACCGAAGTACCTACAGAAGTTCCCACGGCGGAACCTACCGAAGCACCTACGGACGCACCGGTCGTTACCGAGGAGCCGAAGACAACAGATGATTCCAAATCAGAGGAGCCTGCTCCCAAGAAGAACAACGGCTGGCTGATTCCCGTGATCATCGGCGGCGTGGTTGTTGTGGCGGCAATTATAGTTGCAGTCGCTGCTGCATCAAAGAAAAAGAAGAAAGCATAAATAATAGGACAGAACCGCAAAGGTCGCGATCTTTAAAAACGGATCGCGGCCATTGCTCTATATCATGGCTTCATGTTGCATTTAGACACTCTGCTGTAATTGTGTAGGAGGGACCCGGTATGAAGAGATTGGCGAAAGAAAGATGCGTGGAACGAAACAAAACAGGCAGGAGATTGTCTGCTCTGGCGGTGTGCGCGTTGATGATGCTCACTGCGTTCGGTTGCAAGACGGCTGACAACATCCCGGGGGACATAACCGCACCTCCTACAGAGAGCACGCAGCCTGTTACAGAGAAACTGGAAGTTATGGATCTGTATGAAGACGGCTACAATAACAACATGATCGTCGGCTTTGACGAATACGGCCGCACAGTGCCTGCAGCGGCAGGCAAAAAAGATAAGCGTGACGTTGGAATTTTCTATTTTCTTTGGTTGGGTCAGCCCCAATCCAGTGACATTTACGACGTCTCGAAGATAATCGCGGAGCAGGGCCAGGACATCGTATTCCATGAAGAAGGCGGCAAAATCAGCCCTAACGGTCAGGCTCACTGGTGGGCGGAACCGCTCTACGGCTACTACAACAGCGTTGACAAATGGGTCATCCGGAAGCACTTGGAAATGCTTACCGAAGCCGGCGTGGACTTTCTGATCTTCGACACCACTAACTGTTTGCTGTACAGTGAAGTGGCTAAGAAAATAATGAAAATGAGCCAGGAACTCAGGGACGAAGGCTGGGATGCACCGCAGGTGTGTTTTTATACACATTCCCGTTCCATTGACACCATCAAGCAAATTTACAACACTTACTACAAGAAAGGCAACTATCCGGATTCCTGGTATAGAATTGACGGCCGTCCTATGATCATCGGCTACACTTCGGCTGAAAAGGACATTCTCGAGGCGGAGAGCCGCGGCGAAACTACCTACAAGCCATCCGATCTGTCGCAGGAACTTCAGGACTTCTTCTACGTAAAAGAAGCGTGCTGGCCAAACGACGAACACAACGACAACTCCTTCCCGTACACCGAATGGGTCTACCCGCAGCCGCTCAACGGCAATACGATGAACGTGTCCGTTGCCACCCATCCGATGGTGCCCTTCAGCTTTTCATTGACCCATGAGAACTGGTGCAACTGGGGGCGCGGCTACGACATCAACACCGGCGAAAACAAGCACGAAGACATCTACCGCGGCACGTTCTTCCAATCCGAATGGGAGACCGTGTTTGCCTCCGACCCGCAGCCCGAGATCCTGATGGTCACCGGCTGGAACGAATGGATCGCATATAAGCAGCCCTACGGCGGCGAGTACATGCTCTGCGACAACGTGGATATGGAATACTCCCGCGACATCGAACCCATGCAAGGTGGCTACGAAGACGCGTATTTCATCCAGATGATCACGAACATCCGCAAGTACAAGTACAACGATTCCGACGGCGTGATTGCTGACAATGTATACAAAACTATTGACCTTAACGGCAGCGATGCTCAGTGGGATGAGGTGAAGGCAGTCTACCGCCATGTGGGCACGGTCAACGACAAACGCGATGCGTACGGCGCCGCAAAGACAGTACACTATTCTTTGCCTGCAGCGGACAACAACATTCTTTCGGTCAAACTGACCAACGACGCGGAGAACCTGTATTTCCGTATTGAATGTGCGGATCCGGTGAAAGTGACTGACAATGCCAATTGGATGAACCTGTTCATCGGCACCGGCACGCCGGCGCAAAAAGGCTGGGAGTCTTATGAATACGTGATCGGCCGGAGCCGCGACGCCGCGTCGGGCACTGCCGCCATTGAGCAGTTAAGCGCTGATTTCACCGGTAAACCCGCGGGCGATGCCACATACGCCGTGAACGACAAAACTGTGATCTACAGCGTGCCAATGGCCGCGATAGGCATTGATACCAACAGCGTAGCCTCGGCGCTCCGCATCTATTTCAAGGTGGCGGACGGCGTCGATGGCGCGGAAGAGATCATGAACTACTACGTTTCCGGGCGCTGCCTTCCCATGGGCCGCCTGAGCTACGAGTACAAATTCGTACTGCCTTCAGGGCAATCCGGCAGCAACACAGGAACAGATCCCGTATCAACTAATACCGCAGAAGTAATCAACACGGCAACGGCTACAGAAAGACCTACTCCGACACCAACGCCTTCGCCGAAACCCACAACGGTACCGGATCCTTCCACGGTCACGCTGACGATCGAAGACTTTAACGCGATTTCAGATCCGATCAAAGAACTCCGTCCGTTAGATCTCAGCGGTTTCGGAATCACACATCCGGAGTTCTCTTTTGAGGAGGAGTACGCCCAGGAAGGGCTTGCGTTGGTCAACACACTTTCTGCGTCCACCTGGTGCCAGGCGTTTGAACTCACGGGCAAGCGGCTGAATGTATTTAAAGAAGCACAGCCGGAGTACTACCTGCGGATCTGGGTCGTTACACCTGATATCACCAGCGTAGGTCTTTCTTTCTGCCTCGGCACGGGCGGCGGAAGTAAGCGGAGCTACATCGACGCCTCAAAAGCGATCGTCACAGATGTGAGCGGCGAAGTCATAGAATGCGACACGGGCAACGACACATCAGACGCCGGAGACGATTCCTCTATCCGTATCCCTGATGGTTTTGAAGGATATGTAGCGTTGCCTCTCAGCGAACTGATACCATGGAACAATTACGAAGGCATCACTGATCTTGCCAAAGTAAATTACCTGAAGATCGACGCGCGGCCCTCGGTTGCTTGTGACGGTGATCGGTACATACTCGACGCGTTGTGCCTTTCTGACAGCCCCGTGGGAGAACTCCGACCGGGCGGTTCCGGCTCGCACGGCGACCAGCCAGATCAGCAGACCTTTGCCACCAAAAATGAGGAGCTCGACTATATGTTTTCCGAATTGTTGAACAAAGAAGCCACGTTCCAGTACTGTCCCGAATACGACCCCGCAGGCTATCCGAATGTGAAGGCGATCTGGCTCGACGGTGTCAGCTTCGGCGGCAAGGCTACTAAGGTATTCGCGTACATCGGTTTCCCCGAAGGCGCGAGCGCGGACAATAAAGTGCCCGCCATCGTACTGCAGCATGGCGGCGGCGGATACGCGTATCCCAATTGGGTAAAACTTTGGAACGATCGTGGCTACGCGGCCATCGCGGTGGGCAACACCGGCTACTTCCCAGCCGCTCAAGGTATCACTGATTTTTACGGTGCCGCGTCCTGGACCCGGAGCGTACCGAAAGACGTATTGTCCTCCGATCCGCGCATAATGCCTCCGGACAACGACGGCATGTATTCATCTACGGGCAGCGTTGACCGCATGTGGATGTACCACGCCGTGGCTCAGACTATTCTGGCGAACAACCTTCTGCGCGCCGATAAACGCGTTGACCCCGACCGGATCGGATTGACCGGCATATCGTGGGGCGGAGTGATAACGTCAATTGCCATCGGGTATGATACGAGATTCGCGTTTGCGATCCCTGTATACGGCAGCGGCTATCTTAACGAGGCGCACTCGTGGATGAAGGACAATTTCAATTCCAAAGGAACCCGCGAGCTTTGGGAGCCTTCTTTGAAGTTTAACGATGTCCGGACGCCCGTGCTCTGGCTGTGCTGGGCAAACGATAACTGCTTCTCCATAAACTCCAACAGCAAGTCGTTCGTCGAAACCAACGGCAGCGTGCTGTCGGTGATCCAGAACTGGAACCACGGCCACATCGAGGGCTGGAGCCGGCCGGAGATATACCGTTTCGCGGATTGGGCAGTTAAAGGCGGAAAACCGCTCGCAACGTTCGAAACGCTTCCCGGAAGCAGCCGTGACGTATCTTTCCGGATATCGGTCCCGTCTGACGCAGATAGTGTAAAGGCGCGTGTATGCTATATCGACGAGCCTCTTAGCTACTCTCCGAACGGCAGGCTTCACATCGCCGGTCAGGATACGATCGATCAGGAATGGCATTTCGTTAACTGCAGCGTTAGCGGCAATACCATTTCCGTCCGTCTTCCGGATGATGCGGTGAGCTACTACGTTGAACTCTCCGTTACGTGCGGCGGGACAACTTTCACGACCTCGAGTCCTCTTACGGATGTTAAATAACTTAATAAGCGCGCAAGGGTTTGATCCATCCCGGCGCGCTTCGCGCGATGTAGAAAATGTGCTTGACATCCCATTTCCGTTTGGTGTATACTCCACATCGCGCGAAGGGGAGTAGTTCAATTGGTAGAGCAGCGGTCTCCAAAACCGCCCGTTGCGTGTTCGAGTCGCGTCTCCCCTGTTTAAGGCCGTGCGCATTTGCGCACGGCCTTTTTGTTTCAGCACAGGATGTGATGAGGTATGAAGAGAGAATTAGCAAAAAAACACGATCTGAAAAAAGCCGGGCACACGGCAGTAAATGCTCTGGCTGTATTGTCCGCGGTGATCGCGGCAGTATTTCTTTTCATCTGCCTGACCAATATCGCTCCTGCGTCCCGCGATGAAAGCGCTTTCGGCTCCGTCGTATTCGCTTCTTCGGATGAAGCGGAGCCGCAGCCTACGCAGGTCCCGGAGAACAATGGAAATTCGGGCTCCGGCAGGTATTTTATCACGAACACGCACATAATCATTTCGCTGGTCGTCGCTTTTGCTTTAGCGGTGCTGATAGCGGTGCTCCAGGCCAGAAAAAAGTTCAAATAATTATAATATTCCAGACGGTGGATATTCTGACGGATCGAGAGATCCGGATCATTTAAAAATCAGGAAGGCATGATCGATATGGCAAGCGCAGGAAGAGCCGGAAAAAGCACAAACGAAGACGCAAAAAAGCTGCTTAAATTTATTGACGCCTCACCCACTCCGTACCAGGGTGCGGAAGTTTTAGGTAAGATGCTTGAAGAGAGCGGCGCAGAAAAACTTGACGAAAAAAAGTCCTGGGGAAAGCTTGTCCCCGGTAAAAATTACTATATTATCAGGAACGACTCGTGCATCGCCGCGTTCCGCCTCGGAAAGAACGTCCCTGAGGATGACGGGTGGCACGTGAGTTTATCTCACATGGATTATCCGTGCCTGAGGGTCAGGCCGCATCCCGCATCTTCGGCGAACTCATACGTCAGGGTCAATGTCGAAACTTACGGCGGTCTTATCGAGCACAGCTGGTTTGACAGGCCTCTCGGCCTTGCGGGCCGTGTTTACGTCCGGTCTCAGGGCAGTGACGGGTTCGAGGGTGTAAACGTTAATTTCGACCGTCCCCTTTTGCTCGTTCCCGAGCTCGCCATCCACATGAACCGGGGCGTGAACGACGGTGCGAAATTCAGTTCTCAAAGCGATATCCTTCCGTTTTTAGCCGGATCCGCCGACGGGAAAGATGCTTCGGCAGAGTTTATTAAAATGCTCGCGAAAGAGCTTAAAACTGCTCCGGAAAATATTGTCAGTTTTGATCTTTCCGCGTATGACTGTCAGAAATCATGCTTCACAGGCGAGAACGGCGAATTCGTTTCAGCACCGCACCTGGACAACGGAGAAATGGTTTTCTGCTCGTTTACCGGATTTATTGACGCCGGAAAAACCGATAGCGCCGGGGTGCTTCCCGATCATAACTCGCTGGTGATCGCGTTTGATCACGAAGAAATAGGATCATTGTCCGACCGCGGTGCACGTTCTAATCTGCTTACTTCCCTGATAAGGCGCATTGCTTTCGTCACGGGCGGGAACGAGGAGAGCGTAGACAGAGCTCTGGCTAATACGGTCATTTGTTCTGCTGATATGGCGCACGCGAGCCACCCGTCGCATCCCGAAACTTACGATGCGGAACATAAGGTGTTTTTAAACCGCGGTCCGGTACTCAAGCACAGCTACTCACAGTCGTATATCGAATCGCCCGGGGCGGCGGCAATATTCAAAGATTA
>JAEEGG010022754.1_pt1 | contig 12305 bp, 9 predicted proteins | sample 9134161 | NCBI WGS metagenome assembly JAEEGG01 (sample SAMN16246543, study PRJNA631951) | gut metagenome | biome: gut microbiome; feature: rumen; material: CR-attached | host: Bos | place: Iran: Karaj | collected 2018-10
GATCGATGGGAGGGATTATCTATTCGTCCTGTCTGCGATTAAACTATAAGGAGAGCCCAATCGGAGCTCTCCTTTCTTATCATAAAAACAGTGTATACAAAGGATACCTGCAGAATCCAGATACTGCAACAAAGCCCATCTGTCTTCCAAGGTGGTTCTTCTCAATCCACCTGCCAATTCCCGGATAGTTGTTTTCATCCAGGAAGGCCATGTCGTCGGATTGCAGAGGATGATTGAGATTCCCTGACGGATGGTGGTGCAGAAGATTCTCGCGGTGACCCTTATTTCGTTCTCGCCGCAGCGCATTTCCTTGCCACGAGAGGAACGAGAAGGCCCCGGTATTCCTTTCGGCGTCAGCGTGGATGCCGGTTTCAAGTGTTTACCTTCCAAATCTGCGCTCATCCGGCCCCTGCCGCGCGTTTTTTCGGAATTTTTGCGTAAATTAAGCCGATTTTCCGAATCAAACTGAACAAAACGATATATGAGCCTATTCCTGCGGATATTGACTCTTCTCGGGTCTCTCGGAATGTTCCTCTACGGAATGTCCCTGATGAGCGGAGGTCTCCAGAAGATGGCCGGTGACAGGTTGCGCACCTTCATGGGCAAGATGACCTCCAACACCTTCAAGTGCATCCTCACCGGTATCACCATCACCGCGCTGGTGCAGTCTTCCACCGCCACCACGCTGATGCTCGTGAGCTTCGTGAATGCCGGCCTCCTGTCGCTCGCCACGGCCGTCGCCGTGATTATGGGCGCCAACATAGGCACCACGGTCACCGCGTGGATCTTCGCCCTGTCGTTCGGCGGCTCGTCGTTCAGCCTCGGAGCCATCGCGGTGCCGCTGATGTTCTTCGCCTTCCTGCTGGTCAGCACCAAGAAGAAGAGGTACAACAACATGGGAGAGTTCCTGATGGGTTTCGCCCTGCTCTTCCTCGGCCTCTCCACCCTGCGCGAAACGTCCACGGTGCTGCTCGACAATGAGCCCGTCCGCAATTTCCTCGGCACCCTCACCGGCTGGGGCGCGCTGAGCATACTCCTGTTCATGGTGGCGGGCGCCTGCATGACCCTGATGCTCCAGAGCTCCGCGGCCACGATGGCCATCACCATGGTGCTCGTCGCCAACGGCTACATCCCCTTCCAGATGGCCGCCGCGATGGTGCTCGGCGAGAACATCGGAACCACCATCACCTCCAACATCGCCGCTTCCGTCGCGAACGTGTCCGCAAAGCGAACCGCCCGCGCGCACCTGCTGTTCAACCTGTTCGGCGTGTTCTGGGTTTGCTGCCTGTTCAACCCGTTCCTGAGGCTGCTGGGCAGCATAGTGGAGCTCTTCGGTTTCCCCAACCCCGTGGCCACCGATTTCGCCACCGCCGACGTCACCACCAGGGAAGCGCTCGTGGCATCTCTGCCTTACAGCGTGGCCACCCTGCACACCCTCTTCAACGTCATCAACACCTGCATCCTCGTCTGGTTCATCCCCGTCATCGTCAAGATCGTCAAGTGGATGGTGCCCGACAAGGGCGACGGCGAAGTCTTCCGCCTGAAATACATTTCCGCCGGTACAATGGGAACCGCCGACATGGCCCTGAGCTCCGTGAAGATGGAACTCGTGCGCTATGGCGACCTCTGCCGCAGGGACCTCAATTACATACGTGAGGCCATCGGCGCCGGCACGCAGGAGGAATTCGAGAAGGCCAACGAAAAGCTGATCAAGTACGAAGAGATCACCGACCACATGGAGCACGAGATTGCATCGTACCTGAACGAGGCCACCCGCAACGAGATGTCCCACGACGGTACCGTGCGCATCCGCAGCTTTTACCGCATCATAGGCGAGATGGAATCGCTCGGAGACAGCGGCGAGAGCATAGGCAAGATCCTCGCCCGCGCTTGGGCGCACAGCCAGAAGCTTACGGACGACATGGTCCGCAAGCTCGGCCATATGTGCGACACCGTGGACGGCGCATACCAGGCTATGCACGACAACCTCGAGACCCCGCTGGTGAAACTCGAAGGCATCACGAACGCCGAAGAGGCGGAGGAGCGCGTCAACGCCTGCCGCGACACCCTGCGCGAGGAGCATCTGGCCAACATAGAGAAGTCCAACTATCCCTATGAGACCGGTGCCTTCTATATGGACGTGGTGAACGCCCTGGAGAAGATGGGCGACTTCATCATCAATATCTCCCAGGCCCAGATCAGCGCGAAACCGGAGAAATAACCCATAACCGACACTGCCATGAAAAGTGCCCTGCGATGCGTCCCGCTTGCCCTGACGCTTGCCTTGTCATTCACTTCCTGCAGCGGGGAAACGGCCGCTCCCCGGAAACTGATCAATCCGGTGAACTTCTCCGAAGTCAGCATAGAGGACGGCTTCTGGTCGCCCCGGCTCCGGAGCCACAAGGACGTCACCCTGGGCGTCTGCATGGACCAGATAGAGAACCAGACCGGCCGCATCCGCAATTTCGAGAATGCGGCGAAGAGGGAGGGGAAGCATTCCGGCATCTTCTTCGACGATTCCGACGTCTACAAGGCGCTGGAGGGCATGGCCTACTCGCTCCAGATCAGCCCCGACCCCGTCCTGGAGGCCAAGTGCGACGAGTGGATAGACAAGTTCGCCGCCGCCCAGCTGGAGGACGGCTACATCAATACCTATTATACCTTGACGGGCCTGGACAAGCGCTGGACCGTGATGGACCACCACGAGATGTACTGCACCGGCCATATGATAGAAGCCGCCGTGGCATATTACAACGTCACCGGCAAGCGCAAGCTCCTGGACGTGTGCATCCGTATGGTGGACCATATGATGGGCATCTTCGGCCCCGGGAAGCGCGACTGGGTGCCGGGGCACGAGGAGATAGAACTGGCCCTCGTGAAGCTTTTCGTCACCACCGGCGAGCGGAAGTACCTGGATTTCGCGCAGTGGTTGCTTGACGAGCGCGGCCACGGCTACGGCGACAACGGGGACAGGTATATGAAATGGGTCCCCCGCTACTATCAGGACGAGGTTCCCGTGCGCGAGATGTCCGATATCGGAGGGCACGCCGTGCGCGCGATGTACCTGTTCTGCGGAATGGCGGACGTGGCCGCATACACCGGCGACCGGGAATATATCGACGCCCTGCACCGGCTCTGGGACGACGTGGTGCTGCGCAACATGTACGTCACCGGCGGCATAGGCCAGTCGCGCAGCAACGAGGGCTTCACCGAGGACTACGACCTCCCGAACCTGACCGCCTACTGCGAGACCTGCGCTTCCGTGGGGATGGTGCTGTGGAACTGGAGGATGAACCAGTTCACCGGCGACGGCAAGTACGTGGACGTGCTCGAGCGCTCGCTCTACAACGGGGCGCTGGCCGGCATCTCGCTGGAAGGCGACCGCTTCTTCTATGTCAATCCGCTAGAGTCGGAAGGAGGCCATCACCGCAAGGCCTGGTACGGCTGCGCGTGCTGCCCGAGCCAGATCTGCCGCTTCCTCCCGTCCATAGGCAACTATATCTACGGGGTGTCGGACGACGCCGTGTGGGTCAATCTCTATATGGGCAATACCGCCGAAGTCAAGCTCGGCCGGAGGACCGTCACCCTCACGCAGGAGACAGGATATCCGTGGAGCGGGGGCGTGAAGCTGACCGTCGGCACCTCCCGCCCGCTGAAGACCGGGCTGCGCCTCCGTATCCCCGGCTGGTGCACGTCATATACGCTCGCGGTCAACGGCGAGGTGGTGGAGGCACCGGTGGACAAGGGCTATGCCGTCATCTCCCGCAAGTGGAGGGACGGGGACACGGTATCGCTCGATTTCGAGATGCCGGTGCGCCTGGTGGATGCCGGCCCGCTGGTCAAGGAAGACCTGGGCAAACGCGCCGTACAGCGCGGTCCGCTGGTCTATTGCATCGAGGAGGTGGACAATCCGGAAGGCTTTGATTCACTGAGACTTACGGAGGATGCGCAGTTCGATGCGGCGTTCGATCCGGAACTTCTGCGCGGCGTGGTCGCCATCACCGCGGAGAGCGCCGGAGGCAGGCTCAGATTCATCCCCTACTATGCCTGGGACAACCGCGAGGCTGGCCGGATGAAGGTCTGGGTGCCGCTGGAGTAGCGCCTGGCCGGCCCTCCTGGCCGCAGGCTTTGCGCCCGGCCGGTTTTCAGAGCGGCAGCCCGTAGCTGCACTTTATCTCATTCATCACGAACGAGCTCTTGACGGAGCCCAGGCTTTCTATCGTGCCCAGGGTGTTGATCAGGAAGTCGTTGTAGTACTGCATGTCCGGGGCGTAGATCTTGAGCAGGTAGTCGAAGTCGCCGGAGATGTTGTAGCACTCGGCCACCTCCGGTATGCCCTTGATCCTGGCAGTGAAGTCGTTGGCGATGTCCTTTCCCATCCTGCGCAGCCTCACGCTGCAGAACACCAGGAAGCCGCGGCCCAGTTTGGCGGCATCCACGATCGTGGTGTAGCGGCGTATGATGCCTTCCTTCTCAAGCCGGCGCAGGCGCTCGAAAACGGGGGTGGGTGACAGGTGGACCTTGAATGCCAGGTCCTTTACGGTGATGCGGGCGTTCTCCTGGAGTACGCGGAGCATCTGTATGTCGGTCTTGTCCAGAGTTTCGGTCATGGTGGATTCTTCTGCTGCCGGCGGTGTATGGCCGGGGTTGTGGGGTTATTTTCTTCCTGTTGATGCAAATATAGATGAATCATCCAAAATTTCAAAGATGCTTGTTCTTTATTTCTGCCTCACATAATTTTGCAAGTGGAAATAAACAGAAAGCTATGAGTACCCGGAAACTGCACTTCGAAACCCTTCAGCTCCACGTGGGACAGGAGCACGCCGACCCCGCATCAGACGCACGCGCGGTGCCTATCTACCAGACTTCCTCCTATGTGTTCCACAACTGCGACCACGCCGCGGCGCGCTTCGGACTTACGGATCCGGGTAACATCTACAGCCGCCTGACGAACTCCACTCAGGACGTGCTGGAGCAGCGCATAGCCGCACTGGAAGGCGGCGTGGGAGCGCTCGCCGTCGCATCCGGCGCGGCCGCGATCACCTACTCCATCCTCAACATCACCCGCCCGGGAGACCACGTGGTGGCGGCCAAGACCATCTACGGCGGCACCTACGACCTGCTGCAGCACACGCTGGTCCCTTACGGCATCTCGACCACCTTCGTGGATCCCTCCGACCTCGGGAACTTCGAAAGAGCCATCCGCCCGGAGACGAAGCTGCTCTTCATCGAGACCTTCGGCAATCCCAACGGAAACGTCATCGACATCGCGAAGGTTGCGGAAATCGCTCACAGGCACAGCATTCCGCTGGTGGTGGACAACACCTTTGCCACCCCGTTCCTGCTCAGGCCGATAGAGCACGGGGCCGACATCGTGGTGCATTCCGCCACCAAGTTCATCGGCGGCCACGGCACCACCATCGGCGGCGTCATCGTCGATTCCGGTAAATTCGACTGGAAGGCTTCCGGCAAGTTCCCGCAGTTCACGGAGCCGGAGCAGAGCTATCACGGAATCGTATTCGCCGATGCCGTCGGCCCTGCCGCCTACATCACCCGCGCACGCGCCATCCTGCTCAGGGACACCGGCGCCACGCTCTCCCCGGTGAGCTGTTTCATCTTCCTGCAGGGCCTGGAGACCCTCTCGCTGCGCGTGGAGCGGCACGTCGCCAACGCGCTGAAGGTCGTGGACTTCCTCTCGAAGCACCCGAAGGTGGCGAAGGTGAATCATCCCAGCCTGCCGGAGCATCCGGATCACTTGACCTATTCCAAATATTTCCCGAACGGAGGCGGCTCCATCTTCACCTTCGAGATCAAAGGCGGCCGGGAGCAGGCTTTCCGCTTCATCGATTCCCTGGAGATTTTCTCCCTCCTCGCCAACGTGGCCGACGTCAAGTCCCTGGTCATCCACCCCGCCACCACCACGCATTCGCAACTCACGGATGCCGAACTGGAGGACCAGGGGATCTACCAGAGCACGATCCGCCTTTCCATAGGCACGGAGCACGTGGACGACCTCATCGCCGACCTGGCCCGGGCATTTGACGCAGTCGCCTGATGCCCGGCCCGGGGGCGCTTCAAGTCAAATCTCCCCGGTCCAGGAAGCGGTAGCCGGCGGCCTCGATCAGGTGCCGCGGCAGGATGTCCCGCTCGCCGGCCAGGTCGGCGATGGTCCTGGCGACCTTGATGATGCGGAAATATGCCCTCAGGGACAGTTTCATCGCGTCCATCAGCCGGGCAAGCGTCTCCTTGCAGGCCGGGGAAAGCGGGCAGTAGCGTTCTATCTGCCTGTTGTTCATCTCCGCGTTGGTGTGGATCGTTTCTCCGGCGAAGCGATTCTTCTGCTCTATCCTCGCCTTCAGCACCCTCGCGGCGATGTCCGCGCTGCACTCGCCTTTCTGCGCCTTCATTATGGTATCGGACGGCACCGTGTGCAACCAGCATTGTATGTCTATCCTGTCCATCACCGGCCCGCTCAGGCGGCTGAGGTAGTTCATGCGCTGGAAGGGGGAGCAGTTGCAGCGGTCACCCTCGCCGTAATAGCCGCAGGGGCAGGGGTTTGACGCCGCCACAAGCATGAACGAGGACGGGTATTCGATCTTGCCCTTCAGCCTGGAAATGATGACTTTCCTGTCCTCCAGCGGCCCGCGGAGGGCTTCCAGCGTCGTCCTCGGCATCTGGCCCATCTCGTCGAGGAAGAGCACTCCGTTCTGGGCGAGGCTGACTTCCCCGGGGAAGATGGCGTCCCCGCTGCCGCCCCCGACCATCGCCGGCAGGGATGCGCTGTAGTGCGGTGCGCGGAAGGGCCGCTGCCTGATGAGGCCGTAGCGCAGGCTGCCCTTTCCCGCGATCGAATAGATCTTGCTCGTGACCGTCGCCTCATCCGTGGTCATGGGAGGCAGTATTCCCGGCAGCGCCTTCGCCAGCGAGCTTTTCCCCGACCCCGGGGCGCCGACCATGATAATATTGTGCCCTCCAGCCGCGGCTATCTCCATTCCGCGCTTGGCGCCTTCCTGGCCTATGATGTCGGCGAAATCCGGAATCTCGTCCCTGGCCCTGACGTGGTGCCGCGAGCGCTGCATGCGCCTGTAGGCGGCGGTATTCCATATCAGCAGTCCGTCGCTGTCCTCCTTCTCCTCCAGGATGGTGAGCACGTCCGTGAGTGTCCTCACCCCGTAAACCTTGATGTCCTTGACCTCCAGGGCCTCCAGTGCGGATGCTTCCGGAAGGATTATGCCCTCCAGTCCGGCCTCCTGCACCAGGCAGGCGAAGGGGAGTGCACCGGGAATCTCGCGTATGCTGCCGTCCAACCCCAGCTCCCCCATCATTATATATTTTCCCACGCCCGGAAGTTCCCGCTGTCCGGAGGCCGCGATGATGCCGACGGCGATGGGCAGGTCGTATCCGCTGCCGTTCTTGCGCAGATCCGCAGGCGCCAGGTTGATGACTATTTTCTTGCCCGGAATCCTGAAATCAAGGGCCTGCAGGGCAGTTGTGGTACGCAGGAGGCTCTCCTTCACGGCTGCGTCCGCGAGTCCGACAAGATGGATGCCTATGCCCCTGTCTATGTCTATCTCCACCATCACCCTGACGGCCTGGATGCCTATGCATTTTGCGGCGGTAATGTTCACCAGCATGGCTCAGTCCTCCTTTTCCGTGCCTATGGCGACGGCGCTTATGAAACCGTTGATGTCCACCTCGAATCGCCTGCCGCCGGCCAGCAGGAAGGGCTTCTCGCCGATGTCGGAAGGGGACAGCGCCATCACGAACAGCTTTCCGCAGATGGCGCAGCAGCGGTCCGAGATGTAGGTATAGTTCCCCTCCAGTACGGTGGCCGGACGCCCGGGTTGCGCGAGGCTGACCGTCCCGTCCCTTCCGTACAGGACCGCGGCGGCATCCCTGTCGCCTACATAGACCGTCGCCCCGGGCAGGCCGAGGGTCTCGATGCTGAAGTCTTCGCAATGCAGCACGACGCTTTCCGGACCCCTTCCCGTCGTGACGTCGCGGGCCGTTCCGCTGAGGGCGGGCATGGCGCCGACGGCCCAGAAACGGGCGTCTTCCCAGCTGAAGCCGTTGAACAGTTTCGTTACCGCCCACTGCTGCCCGCCTATGTAGCGCAGGTCCCACAGGGCCAGGCCGGATGCTATGTTCGTGACGGGCTCCTCGCAGCCGTTCCGCACGCAATAGTGGTTCCTCGGATTGGTGGCGGACCAGTAGCAGAAGACATAGTCCCCGCCGTCCCCGTAGAGCGCCCCGGTCTCGGCGAAAGCGGCGTCCGACAGGCTTCCGAAGATGTTTCCGCGCTCTTTCGTGAAGAGGACCGTCCCGTCCTTGCGGAGTGTCATGGCGCTGCCTCCGCGCGACTGCGAGAGCGTATAGATGGACCCTGCCCTGGGCAGCAGGCCCTTGAGGAACCAGGCTCCGTCGAAGCTCAGCACCTGAACCCCGTTGCGGCATATTACGGTCCTGCCGTTCTCGACGCCCTCGGTATAGAGGTCCCCGCCTATGATGTGGTGCATGTCCGCGTCCGTGCTCACCGCGCCGCCGCAGTGTACGCTGACCACCGGCTCGAAGTCCTTGTACAGCACTATCCTGGCGTCCACCGAGGCTGCGGCGCTGTCACGGTGCCAGTCGTAGCCGTCCGGGAAAACGACGGCGGAGAACCAGAGGGTCGTGTCGGCCGTTGCCGCAGGCCGGTCCGGGGCGGCCGAGGTGCTGTCCCGGCGGCTTCTTGCGGTGTCCCGTCCGTGCGGGCTTCCCAGGGGTATTCCTGTCTCCACTAGCTCGCATCCGCAGAGCAGCAGGCAGAGGAGCGGTCGAAGTATTCTTTTCATGGCTCAAGTCTTTTCGCCAAGGTCGCCATAAAAAGAAAGACCCCCGTGGTCAAAACGGGGGTCGGAAAAAATTTTTATAAAACGTGTAGAATTGTAGCTAGAGATTGAACCTCAGACCGGCCTCGAAGTTGACCATGTAAGGCTTGTCCGTGCGGACGCTCTTCGGATGGCTGCTCGGGAAGTAGTACTTGGCGCTGGGGTCGAAGAACAGCCCGAGATGGTCGGCAATCCTGAATTCCACGCCGAGACCGGCGCTGGCGGAGTACTGCAGGCCCTTGACCGCTTCCTTATATACTATGTTCTGCGGGTTGGCCTTGAGGGTGTAGCTGTTGGCCACGCAGTACTCGGCGGCACCGCCTCCGAATACGTAGAACTTGATGGATCCGGTCTTGACTACGTCGAAGTAGAGGTTGAGGGGAACGCCGACGTAATGCATCGTGTGGCGTACGTCGCCGTCGACGGTCCTGGTGACCGCTCCGCCGGAAACCTCGTTGTAGGTGCCGGTGAAGCTGCGGTCCAGCAGGGAGTAGGTCAGGCCGCTTCCGATGGAAAGCCTGGGCGCCACGTAGAACCTGATTCCGAGGCCCGCGGACAGCGGAATGCCGTATGCGGATGTACTCTTCTCGGTGAATCCGGTGCGGAGCGTGCTGCTTGCACCGTCCGCCATCCTGCTGATGCGTCCGAGATAGGCGCCGAAGTCGGAATCATTGCCGCTGGCGGCACCTTCGAGCGAAAGTGCGAGGCGGGAACGGAACCTCCTGGCCTTGGCGGCGTCCTCGCGCTCCATCTCGGCGAAGGGATCCGACCAGGTTTCGGAGGGTTCGCTGCCTCCGTCCGTGAGTGCTGCCTGCGGCTCGGCCTTATCTGATTCAGGCTCAGCCTTTTCGGATTCGGGCTCGGCCGCCGCAGTCGCTCCGGTTGCCTCCGCAGCCTCCGTCACGTCGGACTTCACGGTTGCGGCAAGGCGCTTGTTTATATTTTGATAGGTTGGGTTGAATTGTGTTGCTTCCGCAGGTTCTGCGCTCTCTTCGGCAGCAGGGACGACGGGCTCGTCGACTACGGTAACCTCGGCGACGGCAGGACTTCCGGTAATTACCTGAGTCTTGTCGAAGACGCCGCCGAAGAACAGCCCGCCTGCCAGGACGCTTGCCGCAACGAGCCCTGCCGCAGCCCACTTCCACCAGGCAGCGGCGGCATCGAGACTGGCGGATACGCCTCTCCAGACGCGACGGGGTGCCTTCACCTCCGCGTCTTCGAGCAGCGACCTGACCCGGTCGTCGAAACTGTTGCTATTTCTTTCCAGCATCCTGATACTTCTCTTTAATCTTTGACTGCAGCAGCGTGCGTGCCCTCTGGAGCTGCGAACGCGACGTCACCTCGGAAATCCCCAGCGCCTCGCCTATCTCTTTGTGCGAGTAACCTTCGATAACGTACATGTTGAACACCGTCCTGAATCCCGGCGGCAGTTCCTCGATGATCTTCATCAATTCCCTGTAGCCGATGTCCTCCATGGCCGTGGGGGCGTCGGAGCTGATGTACCGCGCTTCTTCCACGTCCTCGGTCTGCTTCAGGATGTCGTTCTTCCTGAGTGCCATCAATGCTGTGTTGACAAAGATCTTCCGGGCCCAGCCTTCGAAGGAGCCTTCCCCCGAGAAGCTGTCCAGCTTGGTGAAGAGAGTGACGAATCCGTCCTGAAGGACGTCCGCCGCGGTGTCGCGGTCCGCCATGTAACGAAGGCAAACGGCATACATTTTGCCGCTTAGAGAGTCGTAGATGGCTTTCTGCGCACGACGGTCTCCTCCCTTGGCCTTTTCGATGACCTGGAGGATGTCATCTCCCGCACTTTGCTTTCCCCGAGTATCAAGATGCAGTTTGTTGCCGAAAAGTTGCATCCGTTACCCAGTTATTATTGCGAAAATAGCCAAATTTTCTCTTAATTTTGTGTTTGGTATGCGTAAAATCATATTCAGTCTGATGTTCCTCCTGTGCTGCTGGATGCTTCCGGCGCAGTCGGTCGACATCGAGAACGCTCTCGTGGACGCCGTGGCCGCCTATGAGGCCGGCAACCTGGATGCCGCGGAGCGCGCCCTGCTCAAGCTTCACGCAGCCGATTCCACCAACGACGCGGTGCTCTACTATCTCGCTATGTGCGAGTGGGAAAAGGACTACCAGGAGTCTGCTGTCGCCCACCTGAAGAAGGCTGCGGAACTGGATTCCACCAACACCTGGTACCGCAGCGCGCTTGCCAACATCTACCTGGGCAGGGGGGACTACGCCGCCGCTGCGCCCCTGATGGAGAAACTCATAGTGGAGGAGCCCGCCACCTTCAGCAATCCGTACATGCTCACCGTGCTGGGCGACCACAGCCTGCAGCAGTACAAGGACTCGCTGGCGATGACCTACTTCGAGAGGGCACTGATGCTCGACCCGCTCTATGCCCCCGCGGAACTGGGCAGGGCGCAGGTCTTCGACATAAGGCACAACTACATCGGCTACTTCTCCTCCCTCACGAACGTGGTGGTGAACGCCGACGTGAAACCGGACATCAAGGTCCAGTATATCAAGCACATGTACGAGAACGTCACCCCGCAGTTCTACTGGGTGTGGGGCGACCAGATGAACAAGCTCGTGGACACCCTCACGGTCATCCATCCCGATGACATCCCGAGCCAGGAGCTCAAGCTGCAGACCTGCTTCATCAAGCGGGACATGCGTGCCGCGATCGAACGCTGCGGCATCATCGCCCGCCTGGCCGCAGAGCAGGGAGATGCCTCCAAGCTCGCCGAGGCCTACGGCAATACCGGGGACATCTACCACGAAATCGGCGACGAGAAGAATTCGTTCCGCTTCTACGAGGCGGCCCTCAAGGCCGATCCGGGCTACGTGCCCACGCTGAACAACTACGCATACTACCTCAGCCTGAAGGGTAAATCGCTCCGTAAGGCCCTGAAAATGAGCAAGGTGACCATTGAAAAGGAGCCTGACAACGCCACCTATCTGGACACCTATGCCTGGATACTGCACCTCCTCGGCCGCGATGCCGAGGCGAAGCCCTACTTCAAGCACGCGATGATCTACGGCGGCCGTGAAAGCGCCACCGTGCTCGAGCATTATTCCGAGGTCCTCCGCGCCCTTGGCGAAAACGACCTTGCAGACTACTACAAGCGGCTTTCCGAGCAGAAGGAGAAATGATGAAGCGCGCCCTTGCCATACTTGCCGTGCTCTTCCTCCTGCCGCTGATGCAGGCGGCGGGGCAGGACGTATCGTCCCAGAAGAACAAGAAGGCCAGGCTGGAGAAGGAGATCGCGATGATCGAGCAGCAGCTCAGGGAGAACGCGCAGCATTCCGTGGGGGCGCTGAACACCCTTACGCTCGTCCGCAAGAAGGTGGGCGCCCGCGAATCGATGATTGCGGAAAGCGACCGCGAGATCAAGGCGATAGACGATTCCATCGCCGTGCAGCAGGCCGCGATCG
>JAEEGG010022755.1_pt1 | contig 12304 bp, 10 predicted proteins | sample 9134161 | NCBI WGS metagenome assembly JAEEGG01 (sample SAMN16246543, study PRJNA631951) | gut metagenome | biome: gut microbiome; feature: rumen; material: CR-attached | host: Bos | place: Iran: Karaj | collected 2018-10
AATTGGCAGATGCAGGGCTATGGTACGCCTATCTATATCAACATCAATTATCCGTTTGTGAAGGCACGTCCCAGCGTAACTGCTGAGCCACCTCAAGATTGGACGGCCTACGAGAACCGCAATCCTGTGGGTTCGTACGTGCAGTTCTTCGATGTCACGAAGGAGATGTTACAGCAAAACCTTATCCTTCATTTTGGAGGCGTTCATTCGGCGTTCTACGTCTGGGTGAACGGCAAGCGTGTGGGCTATAGTCAGAACTCAATGTCACCTGCTGAATTTGACGTGACCAAGTATCTGAAGGCTGGCAAGAACAAACTGGCTGTGGAGGTTTATCGCTGGAGTGACGGTAGCTACCTGGAAGATCAGGACATGTGGCGACTCTCTGGCATCTTCCGTCCTGTGCAGTTGTGGGTGAGACCGCAGACACATATCTGCGACTACAAGGTAACTTCTGACCTGAACAGCGATTTCAGTCAAGCAACGATTCATGCCAACATCTCGCTTTGTCAGACAGGTAAGAAAGCAGCAAAAGACCTGCGGGTGGTCTTCAAGATGGATGGACGAGAGTTGGTGGGCAATGTGAAGAGTCTTCTTGCTGGTGACACGACTACCGTTGCTTTGAACCTCCCGTTGGAACACCCACGTTTGTGGTCTGCCGAGAAGCCCAACCTCTACCCATTCAGCATTGAGTTGCAGGATATGAAGGGGGCTGTCATCGAGCACTTCGACTATCACTTGGGTGTGAAGAAGGTGGAGATTGTGGGTGAGGTTTTCAAAATTAACGGTAAGAATGTGAAACTGCGTGGCGTGAACCGTCATGACCACCATCCTCGTACGGGTCGTTATGTAGATGATGCCACTTACGAGCTGGATATCCGTCTGATGAAGCAGGCGAATGTCAATTTCCTGCGCACCAGCCACTATCCCGACCGCGAATATCTCTACGAACTCTGCGACCGTTATGGCATCTATGTGATGGACGAAGCGAACCACGAGACTCATGGCTATGGTTATGCGAATCGTGAGATGGGTGAAGACCCTGAATTCAAGGATGCTCATGTGGATAGGGCGACATCGCTCGTACAGCGTGACAGGAATCATCCTTGCGTCATCCTTTGGAGTCTTGGCAACGAAGGTGCTGTGGGTCCGAACATCGAGGCAATGTATAATAAGGTAAAGGAATTGGACACGACTCGTCCACCGTTCTTTGACAGCGACCACCGATACTCAGATATTTATGATGATAGTTATCTCTATCCGGATGAATTGCGTGAGCGTGCCCAGCGCGTGACGGATAAGCCTTTCATGATGCGTGAGTATGCCCATGCGATGGGAAATTCGATGGGCAATCTGCAGGAATATTGGGACGTGGTCTATGCCGACTCTTCCATCTGTGGATTGGCAGTTTGGGATTGGGTGGATCAGGGTATTGCGAAACCCATAGATGGTTCGCCTTTACGTCCTTCATCCAAACTTCAGAAAGAGGCGGATGAGTTCTGGGCGTATGGTGGTGACTTTGGTGACAAGCCCAATGACGGACCCTTCTGCATCAATGGATTGATTGCCCCTGACCGCACGCCACATCCCCATTATTATGAGGTGCAGTATGTCTATCAACCTTTGAAGTTTGTCTATGAAGATGGTAATGTCCGCATTATCAATCGTGACTTCTTCACCGATGTTGATGAGTATGAATATACATACGAATTTCTTGCTGATGGTAAGGTGAGAGAAACAGGTGGTCTTACTTTACAGGGCAACACCCTCATCTTCCCCTCCATTCAAGCTCCCGTGGTGGGTGGTGGCCCATTTCCCGAACTTTCCATTTATGTTGAGGCTCGTCTGAAAGAAGACAAGCCTTGGGCACAGAAGGGATTTGTGGTGGCTCGTGAACAGTTTGTGACGAAACCTTCTTCCTTCCCCACGACTTTGACAGGAACGCCTGCAGAATCGCGTCAGGAGGATGGAGGTGTTCTTGTGACCACGAACCAGGGTTCCGTCATGATAGACAATACGGGTGCCATCACTTCGTGGATGCTTGATGGGAAACAGATGCTGCAAGCTCCGTTGGAACCCTACTTCTGGAAACCGGAGAATGACAATCAAGGTGCTGCTGGTTTTGCCCGTCGAGTGGCTGTTTGGCAAGAAGCTGCAACCCAACGTACCGTACATTCCTATCGTGCAGAGGTGGACGAATCAACACTGAAGATAGTCTATGACATCTCTTTGCCCATAGGTGCCGACCTTACCCTCACTTATGCCTTTACGGCAGAGGGACGCATCATGGTCAATATGGATTACATTCCTACCGCTACTGATATTCCGCTCATGCCCAAGTTCGGCATGAGAATGCGTCTGCCTGCCGACTATACTGACATCAACTACTACGGTCGAGGTCCGTGGGAGAACTATCCTGACCGCAAGGGTTCCGCTTTCTTGGGAAGATACCAGATGCCGCTCTCCGACTACATGACGGAGTATGTGCATCCGCAAGATAACGGTAATCGTTGTGATGTTCGTTGGTTTGAAATAGCTGGTTCTTCAAGGAAACTGCGCATCGAAGGCTGTCAGCCCCTCTGCATCCGTGCTTGGGATTACGGCGAGGAAGACCTTGGGGTGGGTCATCCTTACGAATTGCAACGAGGAAAGTTCGTCAATCTCAACATCGACCTCAGCGTTCATGGTGTAGGTGGCACAGACACTTGGGGCAAGCGTACGTTGCCACAATACACCATCGACGGCAATCAGGCTCACCATTATGGATTTATTCTGAGTGCCAACACAAAATAAAGAAACAAAGAAGAAATAAAGAAACAATGAAGGAAAGCATCTCATTGATGCCTTCCTTCGTTTAGTTTCTCTTTTGCGGCTAGTTCAGCGGAGATGTCTTTCCTGCCGCGATAGTCAAACTTGTTGTTCACAAGGTTCTGCATGAACGTGTTGGCACGGTTCAGCAGTTCGTTGTCGTCCGCGATCAGGTGGACGAGCCGTTGCAGTTGGTCAAATTGTGTTTCTTCTGCCATAGTTGGATTGTTTTCGTTTTTCGGGGACAAAGGTATATAAAAGAAATGAATAATGAAAAGAGAAAGGCGAAAAAAATACATTGACATCAATGCTTTACACCTTTTTACTCTTCATTTTTCATCATTTGTCTCCATTTGAAGTAGCTCTTGGCCCTTATGGCTTGGTTGTTACTTCCAAAAACCAAAGAAGTGCTTCACAGGACCAAAGCCGTTACCTATTTCATAGTCGGCACCAGCAACGATGGCATCATTGATATACTGCTTAGCTGCAGCTGCAGCATCTGGCAGGTTCATGCCCTTGGCAAGCATAGAGGCAAAAGCCGACGACATCGTGCATCCTGTACCATGGGTGTTCTTGGTGTGGATACGTACCGATGGCAACTCATACACCTTGCCTTCCTCGGCATCATAGAAGATGTCTACCAGCTTCTCTTCTGTGAGATGCCCCGCTTTCAGGAGCACTGAGGTCTGAGCCTTCTCTGCGAGTCGACGTGCAGCATCAGGAAGAGATGACTGACAATCGAGTGTCTCTCCGCCAAGCAGAATCTCCGCCTCTGGGATATTAGGGGTAATGACGCGGGCACGAGGCAACAGGATGGTGATAAGAGAGTCAATGGCACTATCTTCGATCAGCTTGTGACCAGAAGTTGATACCATTACAGGGTCGAGCACTACATTTCTGATTCTGAAAGCATCCAATTGGCGAGCTACTGCTTCCACCACTTCCGATGAATGCAGCATACCTATCTTGATGGCATCAGCACCGATATCTGAGAGTACAGCTTCAATCTGCTGTTCAATGATTGGTGTGGGTACTGCACTCACTGCTGTTACGCCGAGAGTGTTTTGTACCGTGATAGCTGTAATGGCAGATGCAGCATAGCAGCCACATGCTGATATGGTTTTTATGTCGGCTTGTATGCCGGCACCACCACCAGAGTCACTTCCAGCAATGGTAAGTACACGATAGTATTTCATATAGAGGTTTTATTACTTGTTTTTGATATATCGAGGGAATCAGAGGCACTGCTGCCAGAAAAGTATTTCCATTTCGGTGCTACGGACAAAAGCGTGACGCATAGCTGCGCGGAGTTGGATGCTTCCTTCTGACGCCAGCTTGTTTGCCAGACGCTGCATGACAGGAACACCTTCGTCCATCACAGGTGAAGTGTAGCAGTTGATCCATTCATGATAGAAGTTGTTCGCAGGGTCCTTCTCTATGGACTTCAGGTATTTGCCCACCTCATTATAGATCCATATACAAGGCAGCAGGGCTGCAATAGCCATGGGAAGATTGCCTGACTCGATATAGAGAGAGGTGAAATTCATGTACTCAGTCGTCAGCGGCATGGGCTGAACGTTGTCATGGCCTATCTCCATGCTGAGGGCTTCGTTCAAGGCTTTTTCTGCCTTCATGGCATCCTCGACAAAGATACGGATCTGTTCACGCGCTTCTCCTTCTTCCACCATCGATGCAAGCTTGTTCATCTCCTTGGCGTAGTTTGCCAGATAGATGGCGTCTTGCTCCAGATACCGCTTGAAGATATCTTGTGGAAGGGTTCCATCTGCCATCTGCATGATGAAGGGGTGATGCTTGATTTGTTCAAACAACGGGGTGATCACCTGCCAAGCATTGTCGCACCAGGAGCCCTGCTTGTCCTTGACGAGTTGCAGCAGTTCGGCTGATGACTGACAAGGAGAGTCGGCACTTACGATGTCGGATACGACGGCAATTCCATCTACGCCTCGGCTGATGACATCAGCTGCTGTGCGATGGTTCATGCCGCCAATTCCCACTGCAGGATGCACACTATGCGCCATAGCAATCTGAGCCCCATCCAGACCGAATGGTTTTGCGGTATCTGTCTTGGTTGAAGTACCAAAGATAGGAGAAATGGCAATGTAGTCAACGTCGAGCTGGTTTGCTTCCTTGAGGTCACCCATGTTCTCTACGGAGAGACCGATAATCTTATCAGGTCCAAGCAGCTGTCGTGCAATATGATATGGCATATCTGATTGTCCGATATGCACTCCGTCCGCATCAACTGCAAGTGCAACATCCAGACGGTCGTTGATAATCAGGGGAACACCGTAAGGACGCAACGTCTCCTTCAACTGCTGAGCCAACGCCACAAAGGTGGCCGTATCGCAATCCTTCTCACGTAGCTGCACGATAGTACAGCCACCCTTAACAGCCTCTTCCACAATCCAGTGCATATCTCTTCCACGAGACAGTGGACGGTCTGTAACTAGATATAATGATAAATCGAAGTCCATTACTGTCGTACAGTGTTGATTAGTTCTTCAGGAGTGATGGTGTAAAGAAGGTCGTTGAAGTTGGTAAGTAGAGAACCTGGTCCTGCTGATTTCTTAGCTGCCAATTCACCAACTACCCCCATCAGGGCCATGGCGTGGAGCGATGCTTCAAACGGATCTGGATTGATGGCGGCAAAGGCTGCTACCATTGAGGATGCGGTGCATCCCATAGCTGTTACCAGAGTCTGCATGGGCGAACCATTTGTCAGCTGCTCTATGCGCTCACCATCTGTCACATAATCCGTAGCTCCACTGATAGTAACGATAGCACCCGTCTGCTTCGCCAGCATCTTTGCCGACTCTATAGCATCGGACGACGCTGCACTTGAATCAACACCCTTACTCTTCACATTGGCATTGACAAGCGCCATAATCTCAGAACCGTTTCCTCGTATGATGGTGGGGTGGCACTCATTGATAATCTTCCATGCTGTTTGGGTACGGTATGGTGTTGCACCTGCACCCACAGGGTCGAGTACTGTCACCCCTCCACGATTATTCATTGCCCTGCCGGCAGCAAGCATTCCCTCAACCCACTGTTTGTCGAGCGTGCCGATGTTAATCATCAACGCGCCAGCAATAGCTGTCATATCTTCCATTTCTTCAACAGCATGAGCCATGACAGGCGATGCACCTACGGCGAGGAGAGCATTGGCCGTAAAGTTCATAGCAACATAGTTGGTGATGTTATGTACGAGTGGCGATTTCTCACGAATGGCTGTCAGGTCGGCAGCGAGTTTTTCTTTGTTTAGCATATCAAATAGTATTTATATGTTATTGACTTAACCCCTTTAGTTAAAATCCGATGCAAAGTTACGACTTTTTTAATTTTTTTGTAATTTTGTGGCGTTTTTCAACTTAAGTATTTCCTATTTCTTGCGTAAAGAGGGTAAAAGCAACTCAAAAACAGCATGGACAGAACCGCATTTGAACAGACAGCAGCGCGACTGCGTCCTCTGATTCTCCGCATCGGAAGAGACTTCTTCGGCTCAGCGGACGATGCAGAGGACGTGGCTCAGGAGACGCTCTTGCAACTGTGGCGATACTGTCAGCAGCTGGACGAAAGCCGAAACATCGAGGCATTGGCTGTGAGGGTGGCAAAAAACTGCTGTGTGAACATGAAACGACGGCAACACCTCACGTTGGTGCGAGAAACGGACGGCATGGGCGAAACCAATCCATCACCACACCTCTCCCCACATGAAGAAGTGGAACGGGAGGAAGGACTGAAAGCCTTGGACGAAGCCATCGGGCAGTTGCAACCCCGCGAACGACAACTCTTCGAGATGCGACAGCAAAACGGACTCTCGACTGAAGAAATCGCCCAACAGACGGGCATCCCGAAAGCCTCTGTGCAGAGCATGGTGGCAATGGCTAGAAAGAAAGTGTTTAACGAAATGAAAAGGAGGATGAACTTATGACTCAGAAAGACATCAATCGACTTATCGATAAATATATGGAAGGCGAGACCACTCCGCAGGAGGAACGCCAGCTTGCCATCGAGGTGAATCGCCCTGATGCCCCTGCCGAGTGGAAAGTCATCGCTGAGATGCTGGGTGACCTCACTTTGGGTGAAGCCCTCTACGACCAGACAATGGCAGAGCGGAAACGGGTACGCATCCGTCGCTATATCGGTTGGAGCATAGCAGCTGTAGCAGCATGTCTGACGCTGTGGTTCGTGCTGGGCAAGCTCAGCATCCCGACTCTTCAGCAAGATACAGCCCCTCAAATCGCCCAACAGCCTAAGCCTGTGGTGAAGCCGGAGGCGAAGGAGAAGGAAGTGTCGACAGTGCTGACCCCAGCATCTCCAGCCGAAGAGCAAGTGGCATACAACGCTCCCACGAAACGCATCAAGAAGCATCGCAAAAACGCTCGTCCTGTAGTGGAAGAAGTGGTGGAAGAGGAAGTGCCCATGCTGCCGCAAGTGAGCGAGGAAGAACTGGCACAAGTGGAAAAAGACTATCAGATGTGGCAACTCAAACAAGCCATCCTGATGGAGAAGGTGGAACTGGATGCCGCCACGATGGCATTGAACAAAAAGTATGAGGCTTACCTCGAAGAATACAGAAACTGCATCGAAATATAACAATCTAAAAACAGCAAGGAATATGAAAACAAGAAACATCCGCTATGCAGCATTGTTGCTGGCAGCAATCGTGAGCCTGAACATGTCGGCTCAGAAGAACGTGCTCAAGGCATTTGAGAAGTTCAAGAACTCGAAAGGTGTGACCATCACGAACACGGTTCGTGAACAAGGCAAAACCAGTACGCTCCATCCCTGGCGATGCAACATCGTGGAATTCAAAGTGATTCCAGGGGCGGGATATGTCACCATGACAAACGAACTGCGAGCTGCTTTCGAACAGGACAGTCAAGACACAGACGTGACCTACTACGGACAAATGAAGGGACTTCCAGAAAATGCCACAGAGGCAGAGAAAGCGAAGTACAAGAAGACCATCGTGCGCTACAATGACGAAGATGACCCTATCGTGATCGGCGAGAACACGACCTACGACGTATTGGTGCTTCGCAGCAACTCGAAAGAGCATGCTGGCAACCGTATCGTGGTGGCAGTGGAGTGGAAACTGGATGGCAAGTCTGGCAGCTGGAAGGGTAATCTGTACGAGATCGAAGGACCAAGCGGCTTTGTGAGAACTGCCACGGCATCCACTGCTGGAGAGGAAACGGGACAAGACGACTTCATCACCCGCATGACCTTCTATCGCGACAACTACACGAACGGAAGAGGTGATGACAGACCATTGCTGATGAGCATGCTGACTTATTTGACCGCCAACGCACCAATGGCATCCGAGAATGAAATAGCAGTGGCTCGCTCCATCCTTGGAGAAATGGGACAAACCAATGGCGAGATATCACCCTCTATCATCATGAATCAAAATTTTATCACACAATGCCTTCAGGTATTAGAGTTGAAAAATGGGGACATGGTGGATGGCGCCTTGGTGATGGAACGTCTGGACAGCTATTACAAAGAATTCAGGAGAGAAACCATCATGTCCATGCAGCAACAGATACTGAATCGTATGGCAGAATATATCCGTACCCAGCAGGAAAAGGGCATGAGTGATGCCACCTTCAACAAAGTGGTCAAGATTCTGGGCGATTGGAAAAGTTCATGCACCATCATGACACATAAACAATACATCTCTAACGTTCTCCTGAATCTGGAGCGGAAACAAAACGGAATTAAGTAAGTCGGACGCTCGACAGACGAGAAAACAAAAGGGGAAGGCTGCAACCATTGCAACCTTCTCCTTTCTACATCTTACATTTTACATTTTTCATCTTACATCATGCATCGCATGCAACTCGTGGTTCCCATAGCAGTCAGCGCTGCCGTCAGGATAGACACCACCACCTGAATGATGGTTCTCCAAAAATCTTTATTCTTCATGATCAAGACCCTCTCTGTCCTTCGGACATCTCCCCCATGAAGGGGGAGAGCCGTCCGGCTTGTAGGGCATTTTGTTTTTTGGGAGTTAATACTTGGTTTTGGTTCTCATTAATACCTGTTTGGTTTCTCATCAGGCACACCCCGAATGGCTCCCTCCCACTCTATGGGGGAGGGTCGGGGAGAGGGTCTTTTAGTCTCCATCCGGGTCGTCCACCAACGTGCCGCCACCACCGTTGTTGTTGCCACCAGTGTTCTCGCCCGTGTTCTCGCCACCTTCGTTCTCAGGGTCTTCCACGTTGCCCTCATCGCTGGAGGTCACACGCTTCACTTCCTTGCCCGTGCGGTCGTAGCAGGTGATTTGGATGGCAGTGCCGGCAAGCTCCTCCTTGAGTTCCACTGCGGGGGTGAAGATGATGCGTCGGCTCTTGATGAGGGCGGTCTTCACCTTGTTCACATCCTCCACCGCCTTGGCGCGGAGTCCGAATCGCATGGTGCCGAGTCCTGGGAGTGCCACCGAATGACCTTCTGTCGCCCATGCCTTGATCACCTCACCTGCTGCATCCCAGCAAGCCTGCATCACACCCTGGCTCACTCCGCTGCGGAGCGCTGCTTCGCGGATCACCTTCTGTTGGTTCAGCGAGGTGTAAAGTTCTGGAGACATCACGTAGCGCCACACGCCCGCATCCGTCTTGTTGAATTTCACCAGTCGTTCAACTGCTTTCACTTTCAATGCCATAATCTTTCGTGTTTTAATTTTGTGTTTGTGTTGTTGTTGTGTTGTTGATTCTCTCATGTCTCCGATTCAGTTCCTTTTTGCCCGCTGGTTAGGAAAATTTTGCTGGCCAGTTTCAAAAAAATCTTTCTCCAGGCAGGGCGCAAATTTCACCTCTCTTTTGACACTGCAAAGTTACGACATTTTCCTTGCGGTGTCAAACTTTCACCCTCCAATTGGAGCGATTTTCAACATCAATTCACGCGATTTTCAACAAGGCTATGACAAATGACAGATGACAGTTTTTGAAAATCGAGGGATTAATGGGTTAGTATTATATATATTATAATATATATAATACTAAATCTCTCTTTTCTCAAATTCAAAAAACTGTCATTTGTCATACTGTCATTTGTCATAGTGCAGTGCCTGAAATGTTAAATATTTAAATAATTACGTCAAAATGATGTCATTATGAAATAAATTCTCTATATTTGCAGCCTAAAAATATAGAAAAATGGCACAAGTATCAATGACCGTGAGAATGGACTCGCTACTGAAGCAGCAGTTCAACGAACTATGTAATGAGATTGGAATGAGCGTCAATACCGCTATCAACGTGTTTGTTAATGCAGCGGTAAAGACCAAAAGTATTCCATTCAAAATTTCCTCGCAACCAATCGAGGATAATGTACTGAGGGATTTTAACGAATTCCGTAGGCAAGTTGCAGCCAGTGACCGTCCCGAACTGACGATGGAAGAAATCAACGAAGAAATCCGTTTGGCTCGCTTAGAAAGAGCTGAAAGAGAAAAGGCATCATTATGATTTATGCCGGGCAACAAGAAACACTTCCCAAAGACTCCGATTGTGGTAACACCTGCTGAGATGTTGGAAATATTGGAGAGGACAAAATGAAGAGAAGCTGAAAGGCGGTAAAGATAAAGGAAGAAGAAAGTGGAGGATTTATTTGGTAGAGTGATTGATTTGAGTTATCTTTGCAATGTGAATTTGAAAATAACATGGAAGAAGGAAAGCAAGTAAAGAATGGAAAGGCGTTTGAATACGCCATCGCAAAGATGTATTGCGAATATATTTGTCAGCATGGCAGGAATGCTGTGTTGGTGGAGAATGAGGCATGCGCGCAAGCAAAGGAGTATTATGAAGGATTTGATGAAGTTGAACAACGAAAATTTGACAAGGCTGCCAATGAGACCATTGAAACGATGATAAAGATTGAACCTGGACTGATGGCTCAAAAGGATGACGCAGATGTATTGAATGTTTGTTTGCAGAAAGATCAGGAGGGAGAAAATGGAGACGTGCGTGATGTGGTGTTTAGCCGTTTGCATCCACAATGGGAGATTGGTTTTTCTGCAAAAAACAATAATGATGCCGTCAAGCATTCTCGTTTGGGCAGAATTCTGGATTTTGGCAAAGTTTGGTTGGACATTCCTTGCTCCCAGACTTACTGGGATGATATTGCTCCTGTGTTTGAATACATAGAGGAATGTGTTTCAAAGAGATTGAAATGGGATGATTTAGGAGTGGCGAAACGTGAAAAGGTGTATGTGCCCTTATTGAAGGCTTTCCGTCGCGAAGTTCTGTCAATAGCTGAAAAAAACAATTCAGTTCCTACTCGATTAGTGCAATATCTCATAGGGAATCATCCTTTTTACAAAATCATCAAGGATGATGTTCATCATCTGGTAGTTGTGAAAGCTTTCAATATAAAAAAGGGGCTAAACAAGACTGTCAATGGTGTCAAGGCTCGTTATACGACTCCACGTATTAATTTTCCGACAAGAATTGTTGAGTTTGAGATGAAAGAGGGGTCAGACACTACTCTTAACATGATTCTTGACGGTGGATGGGAGATATCGTTCAGATTGCATAGTGCGAACAAATATGTAGAGCGCTCCTTGAAGTTCGACATCAAACTGCTTGGCAATCCTCCTGTTCTTTTCACTCAACATCTTTTTCAATAGATATGGCACTTATCAGTTTGTTTAGCGGAGCAGGAGGGCTTGACCGTGGCTTTCACAATGCGGGGTTTGTCACAGCTGTGGCGAATGAGTATGATCCGCATATATGCCCCACGTATAAAGCAAATTTCCCAGATGTACACCTGATTGAGGGCGATATTCGAAAAATCAGGACAGAGGTGTTCCCTGAAAATGTAGAGGGGATTATTGGTGGTCCACCTTGTCAGTCTTGGAGCGAGGGTGGTGCCAAACGTGGTATTGAAGATCCACGTGGTCAGTTGTTCAATGAATATATTCGTATCTTAAAGAGTGTATGCCCATTGTTTTTTGTGGCTGAAAATGTGTCTGGCATGTTGGCACCACGTCATAAACAAGCGGTGGAGGCTTTTATGTCTTCATTCGAAGAGGCTGGCTACGATGTGAATTTGAAGATGTTGAATGCCCGTGACTACGAAGTTCCAGAAGACAGAGATCGCATTTTCTTCATCGGATTTCGAAAAGATTTACATGTCAACGATTTCGAATATCCTGCGCCTGTAACACCAAGGCTCACATTGCGCGATGCGATTGGAGATTTACAAGATTCTGCAATCCCTGCAAAAGCTCATAATCACACGAATGGAAAAGCCTGCATTGTGCCCAATCATGAGTATTATGTAAGTGGCTTCTCTTCCATTTTTATGTCCCGTAATCGTGTGCGCAGTTGGGATGAGCAAGGTTTCACCGTACAGGCAAGCGGACGGCAATGTCAGTTACATCCTCAAGCACCCAAAATGCAAAAGATTGACTCTGAACACCATATTTTTGTACCAGGTCAGGAACATCTTTATCGAAGAATGACAGTACGTG
>JAEEGG010022757.1_pt1 | contig 12303 bp, 12 predicted proteins | sample 9134161 | NCBI WGS metagenome assembly JAEEGG01 (sample SAMN16246543, study PRJNA631951) | gut metagenome | biome: gut microbiome; feature: rumen; material: CR-attached | host: Bos | place: Iran: Karaj | collected 2018-10
AGGTGGTTATTGGTTCGAGTTCAACGCATACATTCACAACGGCCAGTCCAAAATCATATGGCCGGTCGATAAGGGTATGGAAGGGAACGAGAACTCCTTTCAACCCGTGGTTGATTGGTGTCATGGCATTTGCGGCCATATCATACTATCTAGAGCAGACACGACCTACGACCCGTTTGTCGGAGTCGGCTTCAACGTCGTAGGCTACGCCAGTCCAACGGACAGCACCCCGGTAGCAGGTGATGCTACTATGTGGGGCGGTATTTGCATTCGTTATTCTTCTACTCTCCCCGCAACGCTTGAATTGAGTCTCGGCGAGGACATCGACAAAGCTTTGAATTACGATACGCCAGTTGTCGAGCTTCCCGAGTACAAAGACAGCACTACAAAGGGAGATCCTTGGGATAGCTACGACGGCACTACAAAGAGATTTCCTTGGGAAAGTTTCGCGCAGGCCGGTTTTGGCAAGGGTAAAAAAATTACCGGCCCGGAAGCTGCCGCTAAGCTCGTTGCCATCAAGTTCAAAGTCCAAGCTAAGGAAAGTACGGAAGGAGACTTCTACATATCCCAAATCGGGTCATTAGACGCATGCCCTCATAAGGAGAACGCGCTCAAGATCCACCGAACAGTTTCAAGCGTAAACACGATCGTTGCAGGCCGAAAGGTTTCCTTCACCGGGATTACGTCCAGCGCTTCCGTCAAGATTGCCAATCTCCAGGGTAAGATTGTCAAGAAGGGTTCCGTGACGGGAACTTCCACTCTTGACCTATCCGCCCTTGATGCGGGCGTCTACATAGTCCGTATTTCCAACAAGTCTGTTGATTTCAGCGGCAAAATTGTCCTGAAGTAGTAATGAAAATCTTTTACCACCTTCCCGGACTGTTCGAATTTTACGACCTGTACAAGGCCATTTTACCGCTTTGGCGCGAGCACCGGGAATACTTTTACGACTGGTGCGAAATCGGTTCCATTTATGGGGCACCGAACGATTGCATCTGGGGTGGCGGACGCGTCGGTTTCGGCGATGCCGAGCCGGATAAGGTTGCCGCACTCATAAAGGAATACGGGATTTCACCTCGGCTTACCTTCAGCAATTCATTGATTCGCAAGGAGCACCTTGACGATGCGCGATGCAATGAATTGTGCAAGATGTTCGAGAGTGTTAAAGCAGGCATCATCGCCCATTCGGATCTTCTGCTCGAATACATCAAGGCAAAATATCCCAAGTTCTACTTCGTCTCTTCAACCACGAAAGTGCTCACGGACTTCGAACAGTTCATGGCAGAGCTGGACCGCGACGATTTCAGCTATGTAGTGCCGGACTTCCGCCTAAACAAGCAATTTGACAAGCTAAACACGCTCACGGATGCACAAAAGCAGAAGGTCGAATTCCTGTGCAATGAATGCTGCTGGTTCGGTTGCCACGATCGCAAGAATTGCTACGAGAACGTAAGCCGCAAAAGCCTCGGCGAAGACTGCGCAGACCATGAATGCGTCTCGCCCACCGCCCAAAGAGGCTACCGCTTTTCCGACGCCATGAAGAACCCCGGATTCATCGGGATAGACGACATTCAGAACATCTACGCCCCCGCGGGATTCCGCCATTTCAAAATCGAGGGACGCAGCCTCGGCAGCGCCATCATCCTGGAATTTCTACTTTATTACATGACTAGGCCCGAGCACCAACTCAAGGTTCGCGAAGAAATCTACCTGGACAGCTCGCTGGATTTGTTCTAAAATCTATACACGAATAACAAGACATTCTTTTACAATGTCATTTTTTGTCATCGTAAAAATATAACTTAGATCATAGTTCCTAAAAAAACGGAATCACGGAAAAAAAGCCCATTTTCGTAAAAAATGCCCTAATATTTTGTATATAGGCATTTTTAAATTTGATTTATTGACAATTTGTAATACAATTTGTATATTACTCATGAAAATAATCAAACACGCATTCGAGAAATTCGACGAGAGAATGTTCACTCCCGAGATGGCGGCAAAACTCGTTAACGGGAACAGAGTTCTTATTCCGTCAAAGCAACAAAAAGACCGCTACATCGCCATAGGCGAAATAGACGGAGAAATATGGATTGTCGTACTAGAAAAAGATCTATACACAGTCGTCACAGCAAGACGAGCACACAAGGACGAGGTAAAAATATGGAATTCAAAGTAATGGAAAAACCCGACATGACTGAAGAAGAACTGCGCTATTTTAACGAGCACAGTTTTGCAGAAGAATTTCGCAAAGGTTTGGAAGACGGCACCGCAATCGTCAGCAACGGACCTTGGGAAGAAACCGTAAAGGAAATTAAAGCTCGTAAGGCTCGCGAAGCAACAAAAATGGCATCTTTCCGTTTGCCAACCTGGGTCATCGAAGGGCTCAAGCGCAATGCAGCAAAAGGCGGCGTCAAGTACAGCGAATACGCCATTGAAGTGTTGTCAAAAGCAGCAATTTAATTCACCCTAATTAAAAAACATTTCCAAAATGGAGATGGCGAGCGCCCTCTTCAACCAAATCTATATCAAGACCGAAAAAAAGTGCTTCGGTCTCATGACCAAAGTCACCTACACCCCGACAAACTCGCCCGTCGTGGGAGTTTGCCTGGATTACAGCCCCACCGAAGGCCAAAAAGTCAAGGCGATTCTCGAAGCTACACCAAGCGAACTCTATGCAGTCCTCAAAAAAGAGGGCCGCCCGGAGACAAGCGCCAACGGGAATTTCCGGCTGAACCTGTGCTATTCACGGGATCACGAATTCGCCGCACTGCACCTGCAGCAGTTCTCTGGGTTCGAGTACCACACCATAGGCGAAATTCGCTTCGCCGCAGGTGACGAGGCCAAAAAGCTGCTGAGCGCATTCGTCAAATAGGCAATAACGCCGACATCTCCGGGCGCAAAAAACGCCCAAAACACCCCGAGAAAAGCAATTTTCCCGGGATTTTTTTGAAATTATCTGAACGGTTTGCACCTGGTTCCTGTGGTAAACACTTTCCACCCTATTTTTTGCAAAAAAAACGAAAAAACAGGTAAATTATGGTTACAGGTTGATTAAATGGAGTGGAAAATGATAAATAAAGCCCAATTAACGTTTTTTGCTATCGCAACCGCTTTCTGCATGAATGCGGTCGCTGCCGACATTACGCCGACCCGCGTGGGTCCCGTAAGCCAGTACGGCAAGCTCATCGCAGGCAAAAATAGCCAAAACAAGGGACAAATCTACGGTAGCTGCGAGGGCGTCAAGGACGGCGCCGAGGTGCAGGTGCGCGGCATGAGCCTCTACTGGAGCCTCATGGACGAGGCCCTTGACTTCTGGAGCGAAGACGGAATCACCACCATGGTGAAAGACATGAAAATCCAGATTGTGCGCGCGGCCATGGCAGCCGGCAACGAAGACTGGACAAAGGGCAAGTACATCGGTTATGCGGTCCAGCCCGATTCGCAAACCCAATTTGTAAAGAGGGTCGTCGAGGCGGCCATCAAACAGGACATCTACGTCATCATCGACTGGCATTCGCATACAGCAAACACGCAGACTCAAAACGCGGTCAAGTTCTTCGGCGAGATGGCCCAGGCATACGGCCAGTACGACAACGTCATTTTCGAAGTTTTCAACGAGCCACAGAAAATCGAGTGGAGCGTCATCAAGACTTACGCCGACGCCGTGGTGGCCGAAATCCGCAAATATTCCGACAACTTGATTCTCGTGGGCACACCGGAATGGGACCAATTCCCCAACCGCGTCATCGGCAGCGAAATCAACGACCCCAAGCAGAACACCGCCTATACGTTCCACTACTATGCCGGAACGCACTGCTTTAGCGGAAAGCACGAAGGAATGTTCGGTCAGAGCTGGCCCTGCGAAGGCGAAAACGCCGTAGAAGCGATGAACGCGGGCCTCTCCGTGTTCGTGAGCGAATGGGGTGTCACGACCTCCGATGGTAAAGGCAGTGTCGCCGGCGACAACGACGGCTGGCAAAACTGGATGAACGAGCACAAGCTCTCCTGGGCGAACTGGTCGGCATCGAGGATCAACGAAGGCTCCGCCGCGTTCGACTCCGCCACAGCCACCCCGACAAGCCTCACCTTTACCAAGTCCGGCGACACGCTCAAGAGTTACCTGAGCACGAACGCGGAAACCTATACGCTCTGCCCGACAAAGGCTCCACCCCCATCGAGCAACTCCGAAACGCAAACCCCGACATCTGCCGAAAGCAAGGAATCCTCGTCTAGCGCCCAACCCCCGAAAAGCGATTCCGGCAAATCCAGCAGCAGCGCCGACGCTATCCGCGCCGTTGCATCGACCGCACCGGCAGCAATTACCCTCCAGGGGCGAACGCTGAACTTCAGCATTGCAAGGACGGGACACGTTACGGTGAAGATTTTCGACGCCCTCGGACACGCAAAAATGGCTCATAGCGAAGCGCTTTCCAGCGGCATGCACAGCATAGAACTGAACCGCCTCCCCGCCGGGAAATACGTCGTCCAAATAACCCAGGGCCATTCCGTATCCCAGGCTAGTTTATTGATAAAGTAGTTTCTTTTAGAGAGAGAGGAATCCCGGCGGCTCCGGCCGTCGGGATTTTTTATATTTTCACCAGATTTCAAAAGGCCACCCATGATTAACACCACTCTCTGCTATATCGAACAAGACGGCAAATACCTGCTCCTGCACCGCGTCAAGAAAAAGAACGACATCAACAAGGACAAGTGGATAGGTATTGGCGGGAAGTTCATGGAATGGGAATCCCCGGAAGACTGCATCCGCAGGGAATGCTTAGAAGAAACAGGCCTCACCCTAATCCAGCCCAAGTACCGCGGTATCGTCACGTTCATCAGCGACGGAATGGACCAGACGGAATTCATGCACCTGTTCACAGCTACGGAATTCTCGGGGGAACTCAAGGAATGCGACGAAGGTAACCTGGAATGGGTCGACAAGGCGAAGGTCCGCGAACTCCCCCACTGGGACGGTGACCTGATTTTCCTTGCGCTGCTCGAAAGAGGCGAACCATTCTTCTCGCTCAAGCTGACATACAAGGGAAGTACCCTGACCGAAGCCCTCCTGAACGAGAAAAAAGTCTCGCTTTCGGATTTTGTAAACGAAAACAAGGCCTAATTTCAGACAAATTCCAGTCGTTTTTCAACCACACAAAGCAAACACAAGTTTACAAAAGATTGTTTCGAGTTGTAAATTATTCAACAAAAATCAAAAAAAAGTAAACTTTTATACAAAAACGTGACAAAACATTGAAATTTATTTCCTATATTAAAAACATACTCCAAACCAACCCCATAGAAGCCGACCTAGAATTAGGTCGACTTCTTCATTTTTGGGGAAACCGGAATTTAGAACAGGAAACCGCCGAAACGCGCGATAACGCCGGCAAAAACCACGCTCACCATGGTCATGAGCTTGATGAGGATGTTCAGCGACGGACCCGCGGTATCCTTGAACGGATCGCCCACGGTATCGCCCACGACGGCGGACTTGTGCGTCTCTGAGCCCTTGCCACCATAGTTGCCCTTTTCGACAAACTTTTTCGCGTTGTCCCAGGCTCCGCCAGCATTGTTGAGCATCGTCGCAAGGGCGAAGCCGCTGGCTAGGCCACCAACGAGCAAGCCGAACACGCCCGCAACGCCCATGAACAGGCCGACAACAACCGGGACGACCACGGCAATCAACGACGGAAGCACCATCTCGCGCTGCGCACCGACAGTCGAGATTTCGACGCAACGGGCGTAATCGGGTTGACCCGTACCTTCCATGATGCCCGGAATTTCGCGGAACTGGCGGCGAACTTCCTCCACCATGGCGCTCGCGGCGCGGCCCACGGCCTTGATAGTCAGCGCGCAGAAGATGAATCCCATCATCGCACCGATAAAGAGACCGCCAAGCAGCATCGGGTTCATGAGGTTCAGGTTGTACACATGCATGAAGTCCGTGTAGTTGACGCGGCTCGCCACCATGCCTATCAGGTCGCCGTTGGCCGAAATGGCGCGGGTTCCCTCATCCAAAAGCTTCACGCCGGGGACATTCCCGACAACCTTCAAGAGGTCGTCGGCGTGGTTCACGAACGCAACGCTCCCCACGCGCCATACGCCTTCGGCGGAAGACGCGAGGTGGCCAATCCAGATCTTGATTTCTTCCACGTAAGACGCAAGCAGAGCCATCGCGGTCAAGGCGGCAGAGCCGATAGCGAAGCCCTTGCCCGTCGCCGCCGTCGTATTCCCGAGCTGGTCGAGTTCGTCGGTACGCGCACGCACCTTCTCGTCGAGCCCGGCCATTTCGGCATTGCCGCCAGCATTATCGGCAATCGGGCCGAACGCATCCGTGGCCAGCGTGATGCCCAACGTACTGAGCATACCGACCGCAGCAAAACCGACACCGTAAAGGCCCATGGCCATGTTCTGGAAACCGCCCGCACAACCGAACGCAGCAATGATGCCGATGACAATCGTCACCACGGGGAGCCCCGTCGAGAACATGCCCACGGAAATGCCGTCGATAATCGTCGTCGCGGCTCCGAGCTTGGCCTGCCCGGCAATCCCGCGGGTGGGCTTGTAAGCATCAGAAGTGTAGTATTCGGTAAACTGGCCAATCAGCACGCCCGCGGCAAGCCCCGAGAGCACGGAGCCAAAAATACCGAGCGAGATGAAATCCAGTTTCACAAGCACAAAGAGCGTAATCAGCACCAGGATGGACGAGCCGAGCGTTCCCGTCAAAAGAGAACGCAACAGCGACTTGGTATCGGCATCTTCCTTGGTCCGCACCATGAAAATTCCAACAATCGAAAGGACGATGCCGATGGCAGCAACGAGCATCGGTGAAATCACGTAAGTCAGCCCGACACCCGGCAGCGCGGCACCCAACGCGGCCGTCGCGAGGATGGAACCGCAGTAGGATTCGTAAAGGTCGGCGCCCATGCCGGCCACATCGCCGACGTTGTCGCCCACGTTGTCCGCAATCGTCGCCGGGTTGCGCGGGTCGTCTTCGGGGATACCGGCTTCCACCTTGCCGACAAGGTCGGCGCCGACATCTGCGGCCTTCGTATAGATGCCGCCGCCCACACGCGCGAACAGCGCCTGCAGCGACGCACCCATGCCGAACGTGAGCATTGTCGTCGTAATTTCGACCATCTTGCCGTGACGCCACGTATCGTTATTGATAAGCGCATCCGACCAGCCGCCTAGCGAAAGCTTGGCGGCGATATCCGCACCGAAGCCGAACACATTGTTGTCGTAGATGTAGTTGAGCGCGAAGAACCAAGCCGAAATGTCGAGCAAGCCAAAACCCACCACGACAAGGCCCATCACCGCACCGCTACGGAACGCGATGACAAGGCCCCGATTCAAGCTGGAAATCGCCCCCTGCGCCGTACGGGCGCTCGCATAGGTGGCCGTTTTCATGCCCAGAAAACCGCAAAGCCCGCTAAAGAAGCCACCCGTAAGGAAAGCCACCGGCACGAACGGATTCTGTATTTTGAAGAAGGCTAGTGCTACGAAAATGAGGAAAAGCGCGACAAATACTATTGACACCGTCTTGTACTGGCGTCTCAAATAAGCGTAGGCGCCCATACGAACATACCGAGCAATGGATCGCATTTTGTCGGTGCCGGACGGTTGCTTTATCATTTTCTTGAAGAAGTTGTAAGCCATGCACAAGGCCAAAATGGCCGCAACAGGAACGAAATACCAATAGCTTGGAATCGTGATCATGGAGACCTCATTTTATATGGGAAAAAAGCCTAGAAATAATCTATCACAAAAAATTCCAAATGAAATATGTTTTTTAATTATTTGCAAAAAAATGTCAATACACAAAAAAGCATTATTCCAAGTTGTACGAAAAGTTTTTTTACCAAAGGATTATTGGACGGCGATAATTTTTTGATTTTACTTTTTTCGCCTAACTTTACATTTTTCGTTTTTAAGAAGATGCGGGAGGGGACCACGCTCAGAGCGCGCACAAAATTTTTCTACAGGGGTTTGCCGCGGCGCATGGCGCGGATGTTCTTCGGAAGCACTTCCTTGTGCCACTTGATCCATTCATCGTAATAGATGTAGTGCCGTTCACGCTGTCGGAACGTCCGGCCATGGACGACTCGGCGCCCCCCTCGCATCTCGATCGGAACGACGATATGCAGGCACTCATGATAAACGACTCCTGCCACTGCGTAGAACGGGCAGTTCGCGGCGTCGTAACCCCTACTGATGCTAATCAAATGGAAATCTTCTCCCGTTAGCGGGTCTTTACGGACGGAATGGAAGCTAAGCCCACCGACGCGGTTGCTCCACGTGATGCGGCACGACAGCGCCCCCTCAAAATAGGTTTCATTGATGGCGGCCAACACCTGGGATAAGTTGTGGTACTTGCCTTGCGGGCAAATCGGCGGAATACGGCCCTTGCTCTCGACGGGCTTGTCTCCTCGATCAACCAAAACCTGGTCCACCACGGCCCAGAAGCGAGTGACGAGGTCCTTCGTCGCTGCCCTGTTCTTCGCTGTCTTGCGGCGGACGGCATGCTCGGCCCATTCGGCGGCCAGTTCGCGAGCCGGAGCAAACTCCGGGGCCTTCATGTACTCGGGAAGCACCACCTCCGGATGGCCAAAAAGGAACACCCCCTTGCAGCGGATGCTCTTTTTCAAAAGCGGGCTGTAGTGGAAACGCACAAGACCGTTGGCCGAGCAGTTCGGCGAAATTCCCGATTCCTGCGCGACTTGGGTATCCGCCTTGGGCGTACCGAACAAATCCATCTGGAAATCGAACAGACCCATCAGCGCATCACCCCCTCGAAAGCGTTCATCGCCAAAAGCCCGCCGAAGAAGGACTCCGGCAACATGAGCGGAGCGTAGTGCTCGGAAATTCCGTAAATGGCGTCCTCGATGTTGTCGGGCAGGTACACGATGTAGCTGTCGTTCTTGTCGGTCTTGAGGAACTCGGGCGTGCAGTACTTGGGATCGGTCTCGCTGAAGTACATACGGCAGGAGACCGGCCTCACGGGATAAATGAGGCAATCGCCCTTGTGGTCCGAGAAGGGGCACGGAATCCATTCGGAGAAATACCCGTGAAGCGCCTTGTCCTCGGATTCGTCGTCGGAGGGGCAGGTCTCGCGGTACTTGTTGAAAATTTTCTCGAAAAGCGTCGAGCGCATCTGGCACGCTTCCATCACGGAGACCAGGTTGTCGTGGCGACGGAGTTCCCCATATATATAAATGAGCTCGAACGGCGATACCGACATGGGGTAATGGTGGCAGCAGTTACCACAGGCGGCCCGACACTGGATGGGGCGGGGCTGCTGGGGCAAGACGGCAGCGAGATAGCGCGCAAAAGTTTCGTGAAAAGCCTTGGTAAAACGGATAATTTCGGGCAACTGCTCGGACAGGTTGTCGGAATCGATGGCGTTTTCGCGGCCCAGCTTGGCAGCCAGAGCATCAAGACGGTCCCTTTCGGCAAGCAAAAGAGCCGAAAGCCGCATCTCGGCATGGCGGTACGCCTTTGTGGGGAAATAATCGCGATACATGTCCATCTCGGACCAAATATATTTTTATAGAAGGGCCAAAACTACCCTCATTCTGCATTTTACCAAAAAAATTAAAACACTTGTAATAAAAAACAAGTATTTTTGAATTAAAATGTTATCTTTAATGGAAAGAGGAGTGTCGTAACCCACTATGAGACTCAGCAAGTACGTTCAAATTTTTTCACTCGCCGCGATGATTGCGACCTGTGTCGTCGGTTGCAACATATTTAACCCCACAGGGAAAGAGCGCATTGACGACAGCGACACGGATGCCCTCATCTACGAAGGATACATCGACATTCAAAAAGCCGAATATACCCGTGCGGCCCTAAATTTCTCGAAAGCCATTCATAACGATTCAACAAGTTCCAGAGCCTGGTACGGGCTTGCCAAAGCCGTCTTGAACCAATACGGCCTGAATGTCTTCGAAATGCTCAAGTACGCGAAGACGGAAAACAACACGAACGGATTCATGAAGATGTCCGATGTAGAAGTGGAAAAATACCGCGTAGGCATCGATACCGTCATCAAGATTGTCGACCAGTTTATCGACCGCGACACAACCGGTAAGACCGACAAACAAATCCGATTCTCCACAATCGCCAACAGCTACACAATTCTCCAGCTCACAAACGTTGCCATTCTCGTCCGTAAAGCATCGTCAGACGCAAACCGGATGTTCAATTTCGATGTTGCATCAAACCAGATTACCATTGAGTGGAGTAACCTCCAGAACTTATCCTCGGACGATGCCGTTGAAACCGTGAATTCCCTTGCGGCAAGCGCACAGGCACTCAAGGCCGACCCCGACAACACATTCCCCATTTTCCGCAGTTTTATTTCTGGCGTGGACACCGTTTCCGACGAGGAGTTCAAGGGCGGGACCATGGCGGTCTCCAACCAGATTATCGAAATGTCGGACAACCTGAACAACAACCCAGAACGCACCGATGCATTCATCAAGGTCGGGAACGGCATCGACGACGACGGTGACGGCTGCATCGACGAAGAAATCTGGGATGGAAAGGACAACGACGGCGACGGAGATGTAGACGAAGACCAACGTCCGGGCTCGGTCCTGGTATTCAAGACTCACTGGGACAGGAGAGCCGTAGCCTCCCTCAAGATTCCCGAAGGGAGTATCTACGAATCGTTGGACATCGACATGAACGGGACACCGACGGAACCCCAGGAGTGGGACTTTATCTATCCTGAACCGAACGACCGCGACGCGAACAAGGACCACCGCCTGCAATTCGCCCAGCAACTAACGTTCATCCCCCGAAAAACAGACGAGCTGATCAAGAACAAAGAATTGGCCCGAACGGATACCGACATCAACAACATCCGCTACGACCTCGCCTGGCGCAAAGCAAACATCGGCGGTTGCTGGGTGAACTACAGCGAATCAGACTTCATCAACTGGTTCCAAGGGAGGAACTAGGCAATGAAAAAAACAATCGTACTGTTCTTCGCACTCGCCCTTTCCACAGCAGCCTTCGCCGCAAAGGCCCCCACGCACCATTCCATCCGCGCCGAATCCATGGGTAACGCCCATGTCGCCGTGGTCGATGACAAGGAAGCCATCTATTTCAACTACGCGGGCCTCTCGCAGATTAATCGACTGGGCAACTACGAAAAGCGCCCCGAACAAGGGTACTACCCGCGCAACTACTTCGACATGCGACTCAACCTCGGCGGAGCCGGCCCGTTCGAATCGTATATTTCCACCTACCAGGATGCGAAGGACCTCCAGAAACTTTATAACCGCGTGAACAAGGCTGCCGAAGAAACAGGGCTCTCGCAAACGAACCTGCTTCTCGATACGCTCGCCGCCCACCCGGAACTGGTGCACACGCTCAACAGCTACGACCACAAGGCGATTTCCATGAAACTCAAGATGGACGCGGAACTGGCCCTGCACAACTTTGGCGGAGCCATCTGGGTTGACGGAAACGTTGCACCTTATATTGACGCAGGCCTCGTCCTCCCCTACCTCACTATCGACACGTTCTACGTGGACGCCGTGATGCAAGGCGGTATTGCTTACGATTTTACCAACGAGTTCTCCTTAGGTATCGGCATAAAGGGAGCAAAGCGCCAGAAGGTCGAAATGATTGTCATGGACATCGCGAACTACGAGACGATCAACGACACGCTGCAAGACCGCTTTGACGATGCAGAAAAGCACATTTTCGACACAAAAACCATTTCCGTAGGTATGGATTTCGGTACGCTGTGGCAAGCCACTCGCGAGGTGCGCCTCGGCCTTTCGCTCCGCGACGTGTACTTCAAGGAACTCGCCGGTGACAAGATTACGCCGAACCTCACGATGGGCGTGAACTACAGCCCCAGGTTTTTCAACGTGAACACGGCCTACGCCCGCAAGTTCAATATCGCCTGCGACTATGCCGACGCCTTTGACAGTGACCGCAACTATAAAATCATGCACCACTTCAACTTCGGTCTTGAAATCGAGCAAGTTCTATTGGCCTGGCCTGGGCTCAATAACCAGCTCAGGGCTCTTTCCGGTCGCCTGGCAGCCGGTTTCAAGGGCGGCTACCCCACCGCTGGCGCGGGCGTCGAAATTCTGCACGTGCTCACGCTCGAATTCGCCACATGGGCCGAAGAACGCGGCTACTACACCGGTCAGGACGAAGAACGCATCTATATGGGCCAAATCAGCCTCGGATTCTAGCCAAGGCAAGAAATCCAGCCCTTCTTGATATTGCAAAAGTGGCGCAAAATTTCTAAATTGCGCCCAAATTGAACGTTTT
>JAEEGG010022758.1_pt1 | contig 12303 bp, 6 predicted proteins | sample 9134161 | NCBI WGS metagenome assembly JAEEGG01 (sample SAMN16246543, study PRJNA631951) | gut metagenome | biome: gut microbiome; feature: rumen; material: CR-attached | host: Bos | place: Iran: Karaj | collected 2018-10
TTCTGCGTATCCCACCAGCGATGAAAGCACTACAAGGCTTACAAAGAGCCTGCCCGCGGTGGCCGGACTAACAAGGTTCGATCCGGGACCTCCGAATAGCTGTTTCGTGACTATCGAACCGAAAAGCACTGCCGCCAGAGCCGCGACGAGCGAAGTGTCGGGCGGCAGTATGAGTGCCAGCATGAGACCTGATGAAGCAGAGCTCAGGTCGAAATAATCGCCTTTGCCGCCTCTGCCCGAGATGCGCGTAAAGAGCAGGTCTGACAGCGTAAAAGTCACCATGCAGAACAATATGAGTATTATCGCGCGAAGGCCGTAGTAAAAAGCACCGTAGATCGCGCACGGAACCATCGCCGCGATGAGCGTCAGGTAGATGTAGGGCGCGTTCTTCTCGGTATGTATAAACGGCGCAAGGGTCATTTCGTCTTTTCTGCTCATACCTTCTTGCCTCCGTCGAAAGGCAGAACGATCCTGCCTTCATCGTCTCTTCCGTCTTCTTCGGGCGCGCTGCCGTAATCTTCGAGGAGCGATCCTCCGGAGATCTCGGATGCGTCATACAAGAGCTCGCCTTCTGTTGCCGTGTGTCCGCTGTTGTAAAGGAGCGAGTTGACTTCGATGACTCTTCCCTCGCTCGCGAAAAGCGCTATCTTCGCTGTAAGATCAATGCCCGCGGGGCAGATGTAAGAGCAGGAACCGCATGCGATGCAGTCTCTCGCGCCTTCCTCTGAAGCCTTCTGAGTAAGGCCCTGCGTGAGCATCTCATAAACAGTGTTCGGTGACAGTCCCATCGGGCAGCACTCCGAGCAAAGTCCGCAGTGGATGCACGGTGTTTTCGGAACGACCTGTCTTCTTACGATGGATACCGCTGAAGTCAGCTTGATTATCGGCGTGTTCTCAGGATCGCTGATCTCGATTCCGGTAAGGCAGTTGCCCCAGATTATACGTCCGCCGCTCGCCCTGAAATCGCCTACGCTGTTGATAAGCTCAGATACCGGTGTTCCGATCGGAACAAGAATGTTATGGATTCCCGATGAGTCGCCCGTGATGGATACTATGCGGCTCATCATGGGGATGTTGTCGGACAGAGCCTCCCAGCAGGCGAGCATCGTCGAGCAGTTGAAAAGCACTGCCCCGCAGGTGCGCTCGAGCGTATCCTGCGCGGAGAGCTGCTTTCCGTAAAGCGCTTTCGCGACGAGCCTGTAATAGCCCTGGGGGAATCTCTCCCTGAATATCTTTATGTCGAAAGTGAGATCTTTGAACTTGTCCTTCAAACGGTCAATGGAATTCTCCAACGCTTCGCGCTGTTCTTTTCGCTGCTCGGAGATAAGGAAAAAGCATCTTTTCGCGCCTATTGCCCTGGTGCAGGCAGCCGCGCCGTTGACGACGTAATCCGGGTATTCCGTGATAGCCGTAAGGTCGGAAGTCGAATAAGGCTCACTCTGAAGGCAGTTGACCAGAAGGTCTCTGACGCCCTCTTTCTTGGCTCTCCTGAGCTTTGCTCCGGTAGGGATGCCCTCTCCGCCCATGCCGCAGACGCCCGCGTCGGTAATGACGTTTATCGCTTCCGTGGCAGACAGCTTCATGACCGAACGGGGCTTGAGCGAATCAAGCCTTGCACGTTTCATGTCATTGCGGATAACGACTGCGCGGGTCGCGATGCCGTTAGGGAGAGTTATGGGCCTTATCTCAGTGACGGTTCCCGAGATTCCGGTATGGACCGGGACCGAGAACGTGCCCTTCTCAGGTATTCCGACGCACTGGCCCGCAAGAACGGTATCGCCTTCTTTGACACAGGGGACCGCGGGGACGCCGTAGTGCATCTTCATAGGAAGGATGACCCTCGTCGGATAGATCCTTTCGAGCATGATCTCCCTTACATAATGAGAACGCTTTGAAAAATTCAAAACGTCCCCCGGGAAAAGTCCTTTATAAAACGAATATCTCCTGCGATCCGGCATCAGTGCACCATGCTGCCCCGGAGGCAGCCTAATATCTTAATCGGTGTATCCTTCAAGCTTCTTGGATGAAGACGCACGGGAAAGCTTCCTGATCGCCTTCGCCTCGATCTGTCTGATACGCTCACGGGTAACTCCGAGCTTCTTGCCGACCTGCTCGAGCGTCATGGGAATGCCGTCCTTGAGGCCAAAACGCAGCTCGATTACCTTACGCTCACGCTCTGTGAGAGAGTTGAGCGCCTTGATGAGATCTTCCTTGAGAAGGATCCTTGCAACTTCCTCTTCAGGTGCAGCGAGCTCGTCGTTTGAAATGAAGTCGACGAGATGGCTGTCCTCTTCCTCACCGACAGGCTTGTCGATGGAGATGGGATCCTGTGAGATCTTCTGGATCTCGCGGATCTTTGCGGGCTCCATGCCCATTTCCTTGGCAAGCTCCTCGGTCGTAGGCTCTCTTCCGAGATCCTGAACGAGCTGCCTCTGGACTCTGGTGAGCTTGTTGATGGTCTCGACCATGTGGACAGGGATACGGATCGTACGCGCCTGGTCTGCGATAGCTCTGGTGATAGCCTGACGGATCCACCATGTAGCGTATGTCGAGAACTTGAAGCCCTTTGTATAGTCGAACTTGTCAACGGCCTTGATGAGACCGATGTTGCCCTCCTGGATAAGATCGAGGAGTGAAAGTCCGCGGTTCATGTACTTTTTCGCGATGGAGACAACGAGTCTCAAGTTGGAGTTGATGAGCATCTCCTTGGCTTCCTCATCTCCGTCAGCCATTCTCTGGGCGATGTCTCTCTCCTGCTCTGCGTTGAGGAGCTCGATCTTACCGATCTCCTTGAGGTACATCTTGACCGAGTCATCTACGACGTTGACGTCTTCTCCGCCTTCATCGTCGCCTGTATCGTCATTATCGAGATCGGGATCGTTGATCTTAACGCCCGCGTTATCAAGTTCAGCACGGAGAGTGATCATATCATCGGGTTCGAGTTTATAGCTGTCCGCAAATGATTCGAGATCAGCCTCCGTTATCATGCTGCCGTTCTTGTCTGCGAGTTTCTTAGCGGCCGCCATGGCCTTTTCAAAATCTGTCATAAGTAATTACCTCACGAAATCATTACTTCGTCGTCTCGGAAGCAGCAGTCGTCTCCGTGATTACCACGGTCTCCTGAACTTCGTCGGTTACACCCTCGCTTGTTACGTGATAGACGGTATCGGGCGTGAAGATCTCCATCTTTACGCTGCCTGTTGTGTTGCCGTCTCTCTTTGAAGTGCGGAGCTCACAGTACTTGCTGTAGTAGCTGTTCGCAACCGTCTTGTCGATGCCTTCCGGCAGAACGAGCTTAATGTGATCGCATGTAAGCCCGTAAATGATGTACTGTCTCTTGAAAGAAGCCTCGGAAGAGCTCTCGCCCGCAACGCTGTCGAAAGTCTTGTCGATGTCAGCGGTGATAGCATTCTTGAGCTTTGTTCTGGACAGATAGAGAGGGAAAGATATCAGCAATACGATGAGTATAACTCCGACTGTTGCAGCAGCCGCTGCGATGACCAGTTTCTTGGGAGCCTTGACGTCATTGGGCGATACTTCGAATTCGCTCGGCTTGAGCTTAAGATCGTCACCCTTGTTGGATACTGCCTCACGCTGTACTGCCTTCTGAACCGTGTCAGGCATTACAGGATTGGAATAGTAGTGCTTTCCGCCTTCCTTTGCTTCAAATTTCTCATTCTTGAACTCGTGTCCTGCCGGGTTGTCGAGCAGCTTTACGGCTTCTTCAGAGGGGAAAACGCAGTGGCAGAATACGCACTCGCATGTATCATCTCTGTCATCGAAAACAACCAGGGAACCGCAGTTCCTGCACATACCTTGCTTTGTTGCCATTAAAAACCATCCTTCTTGTATCAGGTTATGCGCTAAAGCAAACCGCCTTAGTAAGTGCTTTAGGGGAAGATCGGTCTCTCGCCGTAAAAACGGCATACCCTATGTCAAGGCATAATTATACTTATAGCAGTCAAAAATTTTACTACATTTCGCCACTACCGTCAATAATTATTTAAAATATCTTATTAAGCGAAAAGCGGTATAATGGCACCATGGCTTTCAGGCCGGATCAGATAAAGGAGGTCTTGTCCATGAAATGGGATGAACTGCCCGGAAAATTTGACTGGGACCGCAAGTTAGCGTATTTTCTCGATCCTGCCAATCAGAAGGATATCAGTAAGGAAGATCTTCAGGATGCCTTGGCGGTGCTTGCCTCCATGTACTGTGACGAGTTCTATAACCTCCGTTTTCTCGAGTGTTTCGTGGAAGAGGAATTAGGCTCCGACAGGCTTGAATCTGCGATCGAGAACAGCATTTCCACAGATTCCGTCACCGACAGGACCGAATCTGTCTTAAGCAAGCCTTCCACTGAAGAAAGATTGAAAACCGCTTTTGGGTTCGTAAACTCAATAACCGACGAGTTTGACGACTTTGACGAAGGTGAATTCTGAATCTTTTCAGTAGCCGTGATCCCGGTCATACATCCTTTGCCTTTCAAACATAAAACCGCAGTTTTACCATACATTTGCTACGAATTTGACTCATTACTGACACGATAGGTAAATAAATGAGGGGTAGTATAAGTGTGAATATCCCTAATTGTCTTTTTATGGCGATAAGGGACCAGTTGAGTGGGAATTTATAAGAAAGGTGCTACTTAAGATGAAAAGATTCAACATCGACAGAACCAAGATTCTTTCCATTGTAACCGCGTCTATATTGTTACTATCGATCGCAACAGGCTGCGGCAAGAAGAAGGCCGTCGTCACAAGCTTGACAACTGTGCAAACAACAACAGAGTTAACGACCGCAGAGACAACAACGGAAGAAACTACGACGGAAGAGACTACGACGGAAGAGACTACTGAGACAACTACCGAGACAACTACTGAGCTCACTACAGCCACAACGACTGAAGAAGAAACAACCACAACAAAGAAGAAGACCGTAAAGAAAAAGAAGGCTACTCCTACTCCCGGTAAGATCAAGATCACCAGTGTCAGGTTTACGGTCTACGCAAAGAATAAGATGAACGTCAGGTCAGGCCCCGGCACAAACTACAAGATCGTAAAGACACTTGAGAAGGGTGACGGAATCGACGTTCGTGGCAAGACCAACAACGGCTGGTACAAGACGATCAACGGCAACTATGTTTTAGCTTCACTTACAACTAAGACAAAGCCCGCATCCAACGACTGAGCCTGAAAAAATTAAGCTTAAGCAGCCCCCGGCATACCGGGGGCTTTTTCGTCTTTTTGCTCTTTTTCTTTGGATTTGTTCCCGGTATCTTCTTTTCCGATAATGGATTTGAGGCGCTTATATTCGCTTATCCATTCCTTGATACCTTTGCCGAGGGTTCTAGCGTGAGCGATCTCCTGGATAGCGATATTGAGTACTTCTTCTCGCTTATGGGAGACGGCAAATTTGTGGCTGATGCCGATTTCGTAATCGTAGAATACTTTGTTTATGCGGCAGTATTTTGCCTTGCAAAAACCGACTGAATTCCTGGTATCGTTATGCCAATAGAATTCTGTATTCCTGGGAGCGTAGTTTCTGATGAGTTTGAGAATTTCGATTCGCATGCTCTTGAGATCCATAAATACCTCCTTACGAATAATATTGAGTTGTCAAATAGATGCCTTTAAGGCATCCTGCCCGGCCTATCCGAGCCTGACCATTTTACAAAACCGGAAAGCCTCCCGTAAATAGATTTTTGAAGCGGATTTAAAAATGTCCTGAAAAGTGTTTTCGGTCACGTAAACTTTTTTGTAAACAAGTCCGGCTTCATTTGTTTACGTTTGAGTTTACTTTTCGAAAAAGCAAAGATTTCCGTAAACATTTCGGACTGAAATGTTTACGTTTGAGTTTACGCCGGCCAGATTGAAAGATAAGACAACCAAGAAATCCGCCCCCTGCAAATGCAGAGGGCGGCTTGGTCGTTAGGCGAAAAACTGAGTCTTACAGCTTCCTTTTCTTAGTCCTGAAGATCACTACGGCAGTTGCGCATGCAACGCTTACCGCAACAAGGAACATACCGATGAAAGGAGCATAGCTTGTTCCGACACCGGTTGCAGGAACCTTGTTGTTGCCGGAAGGCGTAGGCTTCTTGTAGTTCGGGTCTGCCTTATCGATCATGACGATAGGTGAACCAGAAACGATAACGCTTCCGTTTTCATCATAGAGGTTGCCTGCGCGGTCGATCGAGAACTTGATCGCGTCAGCCGTGAGGTATGCCTCAGGAGTTACAGTTTCCTTGAGCTCATATTTGCCGTACTTAAGTCCGGTGACGAGCGAAGGTGTTGTACCCGTTACGAAAGAGATGGAATGCTTGTCAGCCGAGAGCGTGACCTTAATGGTCTTGCTGCCCTGCTTGACTACCGCACCGGACAGATCGTGTCCGTCAAGGCTCGTCAGCGTGAGAGTTGCCTTCGGAAGTTCCTTCTTTGCGATGTCCTGCTTTGAGATCTTAACATCGTAATCGGAGACTCTGTAGTTGTTGATAAGGTCAAGGCTGCCTGTAGCACCCTTCGTAACGTTGCATGTCTGCGATACAACGGAAGAACCTGTGACAAGAACAAGTTCGATGCTTGTTCCGTCGATCATGACCTTCGCATTATATTCCGTAACCTTATACTTTCCGACAGGAATGTCATCGATCTGAACACTCCACTTCAGGCTTCCTGCAGTATGCAGAAGTGCTGCGAGCTTGATCTGTGCTTCAGTCGCACTGGATGTGAAAGTACCGTCAAGCTTCAGATACTTGTCAGCACCTGTTGCATCTGTCTTTTCGATGACGAAATAGATGCCTGAAGCAGCTGCCTCGCTCTCCTTGATATCACCGCCGAAAGTCTTGGAGAATGCGAGATTGCCCTTCTCCGGACCGGTGGAGGATTTCTTGTAAGAGTTGATCAGCGTAGCTTCGCCGGGTGTTGTTGCAGTTACCGTGACGCCTGATCTGGACGTTGTCGAATTGACCGTGTCAAGCTCAAATCCGTCTGATGCGGTATTGTCTGTTTCCTCTGTAATGTCGTACTTCTGGACAGGGATTCCCGTGATGGTAACACCGGCTGTTCCTGCTGTAACAGTAATGCCGACCTGTGTTGAGGAAGCCTTGCCGTCCTTGCCATACCACTTGCCATCTGCACCCTTTACGTAGAACGTGAAGTTTGTTGTCTTGGCACCGCCCGGCTCACCTGTGACAGTCTTCTTGAGTGTCAGGCTGCCTGTCTCGGGAGCACTCGACTTCTTATAAGAGTTGATGAGCGTAACTGTAGGAGTCGTATCCTTTGTTACGACAACACCTGTCTTTGATGTCTCGGAAGCGTTGCCGTCGAGTTCAAAGCCGGCTGATGCAGTATTATCAGTATCCTCAGTGACATCGTACTTCTGGGCAGGGATGCCTGTGATCTTAACGCCGTTAGTGTCAGTTGAACTTACGGTTATGCCGACCTGTGTGGAGGAAGGATCACCGTTCTTGTCGTACCACTTGCCGTCTGCGCCCTTAACGTAGAACGTGAATTCCGTTGTGTTTGCACCACCGGCTTCACCTGTGACTGTCTTCTTGAGGATGATGTCACCTGTCTCCTGAGCTGTCTTTGTCTTATAAGAATTGGTGAGGGTAACTGTCGTGTTGTTGTCCTTGGTTACCTCAACATCATTCTTGAAAACATCCGAAGCAGCACCGTCAAGCTCATAGCCGTCAGCTGCCGCATTGTTGCCGTCAGCTTCTGTGATGTCGTACTTCTGGACAGGGATGTTTTCGATCTTTACGCCGCTCGTATTATTACCCTTTACAGTAATGCCGACCTGTGTAGAAGATGCCTTGCCGTCCTCGTCATACCACTTGCCGTCAGCACCCTTTACATAGAACGTGAAGTCATTTGTCTTTGTGCAGCCGGCAGGACCTTCAACCTTCTTCTTGAGAGTCAGGCTGCCCGTGTCGACAACAGACTTCTTATATACATTGATAAGCTCTGCCTCGCCCTTGCCGTCCTTAGGTACTTCAACATTGACTCTGGTCGGAACGGACTTGTTGCCGTCGATCTCATAGCCGTCTGCTGCAGTATTGGCAGGATTGCTCTCTGTGATCGTGTATGTCTGGACAGGGAGTCCTGTGATGGTAACTGTCTCGCCTGCTTTGACCTTGATCTCAGCCTTGTCAGCATGAGCGGTTCCGTTCTTGTCGTACCACTTCTTGTCTGCACCCTTTACATAGAACGTAAATTCATCTGTCTTCGTGCAGCCGGCAGGACCTGAAACCGTCTTCTTGAGCTCGAGGCTTCCCTTGTCCTCATTCGGAGAAGGTGCCTTGTGTGTGTAGTTGTTCGTGATCTCGATATCACCCGAATCGTTCGCATCCTTGATTGTTACCGACTCTGATGAGTAAACAACGGACCACTTGTATCCGTCCGGGAGATCGGAATTGGATACGGGTTCTTCTTCTACCTGATATGTCTTATTGTCTGTATCAAGACCAATGATGACAACCGAGTCGTTCGGAGCGATCTCAAACATATGCTTGTCTTCTCCGAGAGAGCCGTCATTCTGTACGTACTGGTCTCCGCACTTGATGCAGAATCTGTACTTGGCAGGCATTCCGGATGAAGGAACACTGCCTGCGAGTCTCTTGGTTACAACAAGGCTTCCTGCAAGAGGAGCATCCTTCTTAATGTAAGTATTCGTGATCTTAACAGAATCAGACTTGTTGGTTGAATCAAGCGTTACGCTCTTTGAAGATGAGTAAGTAACACTTACTGTGTATCCGTCGGGAACGTTGTAGCTTGCTTCTTCGATCGTGTATGTCTTACCGAGCTCGAGACCTGTGACTTCAGTCTCATCGCCGGGTGCAACCTTGAATACCTTGGCATCGCTCTTATCACCGAAAGTTCCGTCAGCCTTGAGATAGTCGCTGCCGCACTTGACGTAGAACGAGTATGTGGAAGGGATACCCGATGAAGGAACAGAACCGTTTTCGGTCTTAGAGACCTTGATGCTTCCTGTCTCGGGAACTGTGGATTTCTTATAGGTGTTTACCAGCTGTGCTGTTGTTTCCTGATCCTTAGTGACAGCAATGTTCGTTCTGGTCGTTACGGAATTTTCGCCATCGAGCTCATAACCGTCAGCAGCCAGCTTGTTTGCATCAGCTTCCGTGACTGTATATGTCTGGACAGGGAGGTTTTCGATCTTAACGCCGTCAGTGTCTGTAGATTTTACGGTAATGGCGACACTGTCAGCCGAAGGCTTGCCGTCAGCACCGTACCACTTGCCGTCAGCACCCTTTATATAGAATGTGAACGACGTTGTCTTGCATCCGTCAGGATTGGTAAGCTTCTTGCTGAGTACGAGCGAACCCTTGTCGACTTCCTTCGTCTTATAAGCATTTACAAGAGTTACTGTTGTTTCCTTATCCTTGATGACCTCAACAGCTCGCTTGATGATCTCGGATGCTGCTCCGTTAAGCTCATAGCCTGATGCAGCTGCTGAACTTGCATCAGCTTCCGTGATGTCGTACTTCTGGACAGGGAGGTTCTCGATCTTAACGCCATCAGTGTCAGTTGAATCTACGGTAATGGCAACCTTGTCAGCGGAAGGCTTGCCGTCAGCACCGTACCACTTGCCGTCTTCGCCCTTGACATAGAACGTGAATTTCGTTGTCGTGGTGCATCCGTCAGGACCTGTTACCGTCTTCTTGAGGACCAGGCTGCCCTTATCGACTACCTTAACTTTATAAGCGTTTACAAGTGTAACTGTTGTTTCCTTATCCTTGATGACCTCTGCATCATTCTTGGAGATCTCGGATGCTGCGCCGTCAAGCTCATAGCCTGATGCAGCTGCTGCACTTGCATCAGCTTCCGTGATGTCGTACTTCTGGACAGGGAGGTTCTCGATCTTAACGCCGTCAGTGTCTGTAGATTCTACGGTGATGGCAACCTTGTCAGCGGAAGGCTTGCCGTCAGCACCGTACCACTTGCCATCTTCGCCCTTGACATAGAACGTGAATCTCGTTGTCGTGGTGCATCCTGCAGGACCTGAAACTGTCTTCTTAAGCTTAAGGTCTCCGAGATCGGGAGTCTTTACAACATACTTGTTGATGAGCTCTGCGGTTGCAATTGCAGTCGCAGTAACTTCAACTTCCTTCTTTTCGGTCGTTGAGTTGGCCTTATCGTATACATAGCCTGTTTCAGCGGTTGCAGAAGCATCTGCTTCCGTAACGTCATACTTCTGGAGCGGCAGGCCTGAGATCGTTACTTCGCCGTCTGCAGGTACTGTTACATAGACCTCCGTATCAGAAGGCTGTCCGTTCTTGTCATACCACTTGCCGTCTTCACCCTTGACATAGAAATTGAATGTCTTTGTTGTGGTGTAGCCGGAAGGAGCGCTGATCGTCTTCTTAAGCTTCAGGCTTCCCGTATCAGGTGCCTTTTCCTTATAGGCATTGATGAGCTCTGCGGTTGCGACCGTTGCCGCATTTGCAGTTACCTCAACGCCCTTCTTTTCTGTCGTTGAACCGGACGCATCGTATACATAGCCTGTTTCGGCTGTTCCTGTTGCGTCTGCTTCCGTAACGTCATACTTCTGGAGCGGCAGGTTGTCGATCGTTACCGTGCCGTTTGCAGGTACTTCAACATAGACCTCTGAAGCAGAAGCCTTACCGTCCTTGTCATACCACTTGCCGTCTTCACCCTTTACATAGAACTTGAATTTCTTTGTTGTGGTGTAGCCGGTGGGAGCACTGATAGTCTTCTTGAGAATGAGACTGCCTGTGAGCTCCTTATACTTGTTGATGAGCTCTGCGGATACAGTTGTATTTGCAGTTACCGCAACGTCCTTCTTCTCCGTTGTGGAACCTGCTGCATCATACTCGTAGCCTGCTGCTGCCGTGCCGGTAGCATCAGCTTCCGTAATCGTGTACTTCTGTGTAGGAAGCTTCTCGATGGTGACGCCTGTCGTACCTGCAGGAACAGTAATACCAACCTGTGTAGTGGAAGGATTGCCGTTCTCGTCATACCACTTGCCGTCTTCACCCTTTACATAGAAGGTGAAGCTGCTTGTGTTCGCACCGGCTGTCTCACCTGATATTGTCTTCAGGAGTTTGAGTTTTCCTGTGCTTCTCTTATAAGCGTTGATGAGCTCGGCAGATGTAACTGCACCCTTTGTAACTGAAACGTTTTCGAGCTTGATGGTCGATTTGGAAGAATCAACTTCATAACCTGTCTTTGCTGTGCCTGTAGCGTCAGCTTCCGTGACCGTGTACTTCTGGACAGGGATGGAAGTGATGGTTACCGTTCCGTTTGCAGGTACAGTGATAACGACTTCCGTATCGGAAGCTGCACCGTTCTTGTCGTACCACTTACCGTCTTCGCCCTTAACGTAGAACGTGAACTCGGTTGCATTGCAGCCATCGGTATCACCGTCGATAGTCTTAGCGAGTGAGAGACCGCCCATGCTTCTCGTATACTTGTTGATCAACTCGGAAGGCGTGGTCTCGCCTGCTTTGACCTCAACACCGTTCAGATACGTTGTAGAGGTTCCGCTTACAAATTCATATCCTGCTTCAGCAGCACTGGCGGCATCATCCTCTGTGATGTCATACTTCTGCACGGGGAGATCGTTGAGCGTGATGATATTGGTGTCACCGGCCTTGATCTTGATGCCGACCTTGGTATCGGAAGGCTTTCCGTCCTTGTCATACCACTTGCCGTCTTCGCCATGAACGTAGAATGTGAATTCCGTGTCAGCTGCAACTGCTCCGTCAGGACCTTCAACTGTCTTCTTGAGTGTCAGGCTTCCTGTTGTGGGAGCGCTCTTCTTGTACTTGTTGATGAGTGTTGCAGTCGTGCTTCCGCCTGCAGGAACAGCAATGCCATCCAGAGATTTTGTGGAATCCGCGCTCAGATACTCATATCCGGTTTCAGCCTGAGAGCTTGCGTCAGCCTCGTAAATCTGATAGAGCTGGGCAGGGATATTGTTGATAGTGATCTTGTTGGTATCGCCGGCCTTGATCTGGATGCCGACTTCATCATTTGAAGGATTGCCGTTCTCGTCATACCACTTTCCGTCTTCACCCTTAACATAGAATGTGAATTCTGTATCAGGATCAACGCATCCTGCAGGGCCGTCAACAGTCTTCTGGAGAACCAGGCTGCCCGTCTTCTTTTTGTAATTGTTCTCAAAGGCAACTTCCGTAGGCTTTGTGCTGTCTGTGCTTACACCGCCTGTTACGTTTGCTGTCGTGCCGGTAGTCTCGCTGCCACCGCCGATCTTGTTCGTGACTGTTACGTCGAAGCCGTCAAGCGTGTGCAGTGTCTCTTC
>JAEEGG010022760.1_pt1 | contig 12302 bp, 3 predicted proteins | sample 9134161 | NCBI WGS metagenome assembly JAEEGG01 (sample SAMN16246543, study PRJNA631951) | gut metagenome | biome: gut microbiome; feature: rumen; material: CR-attached | host: Bos | place: Iran: Karaj | collected 2018-10
TGTCGTCCGTGACGACGCGCGACGAGGCCGTTTACACCTGGCAGGCCGTCGACGGCGATTGGACGGGCGACTGGAGCGACACCGCCCACTGGGCCGACGACAAGGACGGCGACTGCCTCCACTGGCCTTCGACGCCGACCGCCACCGCCTACCTGCCGCAAGGGACGGTGAACGTAGACGTCGACGTCACAGTCAAGACCGTCACCTTCGGCACGGACGGCCTCGTAACGATCACCGGCGCCAACGGCCGCGTCCTCTCGACCGTTCTTCCGTCCTCCATCTACAACATCGTCCCCAACGGCGCTGAAGTGCTGGTGACGGGCACCTTCACCTTCAACTCCTCCGAGGCGTACGACATCTGCGGCGTCTCGCCCGCGAGCGCCGTCTACGCGGCCTCCTTCACCGTGGCCGACGGCGTGACATTCTCGGCGGCAACCCTGCACCTTGCGCGGGAAGGCATCTTCATCGTGTGCGACGCCACGGCGTCGATTGGAAACATCTACTTCAACCACGCCAGCAACGGCAGCAGCGCTTCCTTGTTCGCCAGTTCCCGCGGCGGGCTGATCTTGGAGGGCGACGCGCCGCGTCTGACCGTCAGGGGCGACTTGCGCAGCTACAACAAGACGGGAACGGGCGGCGGCGGCTATGTCGAATTCCGCGTGCCGCGCGCGGGCTATGCCCAGACGCCGCTCGTCATGACGGGCACAAGTTCCGGCCAGACCTTCTGCGGCGACAAGAAGGTCGCCTCAAACAGCATGCCGGTCGAAGTGCGCATCGCGGCGGACTCGCCTCTCTACACGGCGGGCGGCACGGTCGATTTCGAACTCGCCACCTGGGCGAGAAAGCACACCGACGGCGCGGCGCTCGTCTCGCTCAATCCGTTGCGCGGGGCCGACCACAACCCGAGGCGCCGGCTCTACATCACGGACGACGACCTCTCCCTCCGCGTACAGTTCAACGGCGGCTTCACGATGATTATGCTACGGTAGAGCCCTAAGGCCTCAGCCTCAGGTTCAGGTCGTCGAAGTTGACGATGAGGGGCTTGTCACCGGGGTTCTTGACGGTAATGACAAAATCGTGGTCGCCCGCCGGGATGGTCGCCGGCAGGAAGCGGAGCTCGTGCCAGCCGTCATTCTCCGGGACCGTGACGCCGATGTCAAAGGGCTTCAGTTCGCATTCGCCGAGCGAGGCGGAAATCGACGCGAACGGCTCGCCCTCGCAGCGCGCGAAGAGCCGGAGCCGCGCCTCGACAGGAGTCGCGGGCGAAACCTTGCGGAGGTTGCGGACCTTCATCTCGCCGCCGGGGGCGACGGTCAGCTCAAGGCTGATGCCCTGTCCTGCGTGGCACTGGACCATCCAGTTGTCGTCGGCGTCGTGGTTCCGCACCGTGGTGTACTTGTTCGTGCCGTCCCCGGTCACTTCCCACGAGAAGCCCGAATACTCGAATGCGCCGTTGACGAGATAGCTGAAGCGGTCTGATCTGAGCAGGAGTCTGGCGCGCTCCGCCATCGTCCCCCACGGCCGCAGCGAAAGGGCTTCGGACCGCCTGTCGGAGGAGAGCGCGTTGCTTCCATGGTAGACATCCGAGTACCTCCTGCGCGCGGCCTCGGCCTCAATCGCCTTGTTCACGACCGCGAGCAGCGTGGCCTTTTCCATCTTGATCTCCTTGCCGGACGGCTGCGTCAGCGAAACGTCGCAGCCGATGTCGGCGAGGTCTTCGAAGCCAAGAAGGGCCGCCGTGACGATTTTCGCGAAGGAGAGGCCCGAGGCGATGTACTCGACGCGCTTCTTCCGCTCCGGCGTGTCGGCGAGCTTCAGCGCCTTCTTCGTCTCGCGATCGCACATCGTCGCGAACTCCTCGTCGAAGATTGTCGTCATGTAGCGGTTGAATTCAGCGTAGGTGTTCTTATAGTGATTGAGGAAGATGTCGCTGTGACTCTCGGGGTAGACCTCGATCTTCTTCTCGACGCAGTCCTCGATGGCCTCGAAGAGGTCGTACATGACGCGGCCTGCGGCTGGACCGAACGCCTTGTCGCAGAAGTCGCGGAGCGCCTCCGCCCGGTCGATCTCCGGATTCCACGCGAGGCGCGTGAGAAGGTAGAGGTCCGAGGCGCGGGCGGCGAAGTTGTTGCCGGGCTCGCCGTAGATGCCGGCCGCGCCGATCTTGTGCAGATGCTTCAGGTTGCGGTCGATCTTGCGGCTATGGGAGAGTGGGTAGCGCATCGTGTAGTGGGTGCCCCAGTATTCGCGCCCCAGAATCTGCGCGCCGGTTGCCGCGAGGCGCGAGAGCTTGTCATGCAGCGCCGCCTCGCTGCGGGCGTTCGTGTTGTACATGATATAGCAGCACGAGAGGTAGACGTTGGGCGGCAGATTGACCTTCTTCGTCGGCGCGTCGGAATAGCAGCTGTACGAAAAGAGCCCGACCTTGTTCGTCGGCGAGGCCCTGTAGACCTGCCAGGCAATGTCGGAGAGGAAGTCGTACATGCGGTCCGTGATGTTGTAGCTTCGGCCGACAATGCCCTGGCCCTCGGGGTCCTGCGCCTTGCATGCCTCGCACTCGCAGAAGCCGTACCCGTCGTTTGGGGAGATCGACCGGATGACATTCGGTCCGGCCGCGACAAGTTTCTCGGCAATCAGGCGGCGCACCTCGGGGTTCGAGGTGCAGAGCTGCCACGGCCCAGGCATCATCGGGTCGGACAGTCGCGTCGGCTTTGTCGGCTTCGGTTCGCCGATCCAGCGTTCCGGCGAGACGAGGGCGTAGTATTCGGGATGCTCCTTGCCGTACTTCGCGCGCGGCAGAAGCGCCGCGAAGGCGTGCTGGAAGCCGCTCCCCCTCGATTCGAGCGAGGAGCCGACGTGACGGTGGCGGCACCATGCGGAGAGGTCGGTGTTCTCGCCGGGGAAGCGTCCACGGCCACCTATGAAGGAGCTGGTGAGACGTCTTCTGAATGGTGTCACGTAGACGAACTTCTCATCGGCGAGGGTGACGGGCTCGCTGGGGTCGGCGACCGTGCCGACCTCGCCGGGCCACAGCCAGCGTACGCCGGCGAAGCGCTCAAGGAAGTCGTAGACCGCGTCGGCCGTTCCGTTCAGCGACTTGCGGCTGTCGTTGCCGAAGAGCCAGACGCGCGACGGTTCGACGATGCGGACGCAGCATTCGCGGCTTTCGTCCCATGTCACGTCGCAGTCCGGCGGCTTCACGCCGACGATGATGCCCGCAAGGTCGGCGGTGACTTCCTCGGGCATCGCCTTCACGGGGAATGATTTGCCGAAGACCTTGCCGAGGTAGCCTGAAAGTTCATTCGCCAAGGCCTCGTGGCCCGACGCGGCGTAGATGTCCGCGTCCGTCGCGCCGAGTTCAAAGGCGTGCGCCTCCGTGACAAGAAGAGCAGCCGTCCCGGTTGCGGCCAGGAATGCCGCTTTGCAAAGATTGGCTTTCAGTGCCATGTTGATTCTCCCTTGAAGTTCTCAGGTTTCCGGCGTCTTACGCGCCATTGCGATGCGCCGGAATCATTGCGACTATTTTGCCGAATCCGCTAGGTTTTGTCAATCGTTTTCACAAGCTTGTTGGCCCAAATTTTCTGTTGACATGCGATTTTTTATTTTGATACAATACTTACGTTTTTTTTGTTATCTTGTTTTCATTTTCGTATAGTCACGGCACCGATACGCATCGTGCCACAATTTCAAAAGGTTGCATCATGATGATATCAGTAAAGCGATTTGCGGTCGCGGCGCTCATATGCGCCGCGCTTCAGGCGTCGGCCTTTAACGTTACCCTGACGCCCAGCGCCAGAAAAGCGGAGATAAGCCAGAGCATCGTCAATCTCAATCTCGTCCATTCCTGTTCAAACGGCGAGGGATATGAAGGCGCAGCGGACATTACCTCCAACGGGAAAACCATCCATAGGGAACTCGGGGGCGGCACGAGCCTGAAGACGGAGACCATAGTCGGGAATGTGGCCTCCAATTTCAATCTGGGTCCCGGGGAACACTCCTTCGCGGGCGTTGTCACGCTGACAGATCTCAAAAACCATGACACGACGGCCGGCGGCACCACCTCCGTGAAGTTCTGCTACTGGGACGCCATCAAGGTGGAGCCATACGGCCCGTGCCACGACGAGTGGGGTCTTGAGCTTCTCTATGACGGCGTCTATGACGGCACACCGGTTTTCTCAGCCGGGGGAAAGGTGCTTGAGGGCGCCCCGTCAATAGATCCGTCCGCCTTTCCGCCGAAGACGCCGATCAGCGTCCATGTCGAGGATGGCGAGTGGGGCGCTTCAAAGTCAGCCTCCATACCCAACGACTTCTCCGGCGAAGAAGAGGTCAACTGCGGCGAAATGCGGCCGAAGTTGAGCAGTCTGGACATGTCGCTTCCCGTCTGGATTGGCCCGGGAAGGCTTGGACGCATGGTGCTGTTTCTCAAAGCGCGATCCAGCGTCTGGAGCGAAAATCTTCTCACCCGCCGTTGCCTGCGCGCGAGTTCCCGTGAGGTGCCAGGAGATTCGGACTTCGCCGTGTTCGAGTTTGAGACTTCCTCCAGAAAACAATACGCGACACCAAAGTGGCGCTCCATCGGCGACAGGGGCGGTCTCCTCCAGCTCCAGTATCCGCAAGGATTCACCGACCTCACGAACTACCCGTCGGGCGGCTACGGCATCACCGGCTACGCCTTCTCGGCCACGCCCGCCGTCTCCACGAACGACCTCCGCTACATCGCCGCGACGAACCAGCCCGTCGCCTTCCACTACGACGTGCTTCCGCGCGATCCGGAAGTCGTCGACTTCGGCGGGACGTCCGTGACGAACTGCGGCCTCGTCATAACGGGTTGGCGCGCAGGGGGCGCGACGAACACATGGGAATACGTCTACGCGGCCGACCCCGAGGACGAGGACGGCTCCGCCGACTGGCAGCTCGTGACCAAGGGACTCGTCCGCGAGAGCAAGACGACGACCCGCCTCGCTTCGGATCTCCGCGCGATACGCGACAAGACCTTTGCGGCGCAGGGCGGTCCGGCGGTCGCGGACACGCTGACCGTCGAGCGGAACTTCCCGTGGGGCTGGACGCGCGTCGCCGAGGTCGTGGATCCCGACGGCCTCGCCCTCTCAAACTCCTGGACCTACGCCGAGGAGGGCGCGGGCCGCTACGGCCGCCTCGTCTCGCACACCGACGAAAACGATGTCACGACAATATACGAGTACGATGCGCAGGGGCGCACCTCCGCCATGACCGCGCCGACGCCCTCCGGCCTCCGGCGCACGGAATACTCCTACGCCGTGATCGACCCCCGCGAGAACGCAACGTCGCCAGTCTCGCCCCACACGGCGCGGACGACGACCGAGAGCATCGCGGGCGTCGTCGTCGCGCGCACCTGGCGCGCCGTGTTCGAGGCGAGCGGCAGACGCACGGCCATCACCGAGCGCGCCGCCTCGCAGTCCGCCGCCTACGGCGACGCGGGCAACCTCCGCGACGAATCGATCTCCTATTCCACCGCCCTCTCGCTCGGCCGCCTCGCCGGACGCCCAATCAGCCGACTTTCCCACGACGGGAAGCTCACGGCCTACTCCTATTCCTTCGGACTCCTGTCCGCCCCCGACGATACGGGATTCCGCACATTCACGCCGGCGGACACAAACGCCTTCCTCCGCGTCTCCACGCTCCGTGCCTCTTCCGCGGCCCCGTCCGGCGTCCCGGGCCAATCCACGATAACCGTCGCCGTCTTCGACGAACTCGACAACGAAGTCTACTCGGAGACCCGTGTCGTGACCGGCTCCGGCACCTCCGAACCCATTTCGTGGAAGACCTCCGAGTACGACGCCGACGGCCGCCTCCTCTCGTCGCTTTCCTCGAACGGATCGCGCGAGGAATACGCCTACGGCGAGCATGGCCCCGTCTGGCACAGGGACGCCTCCGGCGCCATCACCACGACCGAATACGACGCCCTCGGCCGCGCCGTCCGCACCGTCACGGACGACGGCACGGGCTTTCCCAAGACCACCGAGACGGCCTACGACGCCCTCGGCCGCGTCCTGACCGAGAGAAAATGGGCCGGGGCGGGCTTCAACCCTTCAACCCTTCAACTTTTCAACTACTCGTACGACGCGGCTGGCCGCGTCATATCCGAATCCACGCCCGACGGGCAGGAGACGCACACCTCCTACGGGCGCATCCAAGGCACGCCGTTCTTCTACACCGAGACCGTGGCGCTTCCCTGCGCCGCCCGCGCGGACAACCCCGGCGCCTTCGCCTCGACGAACCGCTCCGTCCGCTACAAGTGCGGCATCGCCGCCTGGACGGAGTTCAACGGCGAGCGCCGCACGACCCACGCCTACGGCGTCAACCCCGACGGAACGCAGTGGACCGAGACCTACAATGGACCCGAAGGCACATCCTCGCCCGCGTGGAGGATGACGGTCTCCGACTTCCTCGGCGGCGCCTCCGGATGCGGCGGAAGCGGCAGCCGCACGGCCTCCGAATTCCGCCCCGCCTTCGGTGGCGGCGCCATCGAGACGCGCAGCGAATACGACGCCCTCGGCCGCCTCGTCGCGACACGCTCGTACCACATCCCCGACGGCGGCGCGGACCGCCTCCTCGCCGCAACGGGCTACGGCTACGACACGCTCGGCAACCGCGTCGTCACCGTCAGGGACGCAGACGGCGACGGGGCCTTCACGCTCTCCGGCGCCGACGCCGCCACCTCGAACGCGACGCGCTACGTCAAGCTCGATGGCGACTGGTGGCGCGAGTCCATCGCCTTTGCGTTTCCGGTCTCAGGTTCGTCCGAGGCGATTCCCGTCTCCCGTACCCGCGAACGCCTCACCGGCCTGGGCACCGTTACGGAAAATGGATGTCTCGTCTCCGAAACCCGCTCCCTCGCCTATCCCTCCGCCGCCGAGACCGTCACGCGCACCTACGCCGACCGAGGGTCGCGGACGTCGCTCACCGTCACCGAGACCCCAGGTTCCGAACTTCCCGCCCGCGCCTTCTCGGCTGGAGGCCTTCTGGTCTCCAACGTCACCGCGACGGGCGTTTCGACCGCCTACGCCTACGACGCCCTCGGCCGCACCGCGTCCGTCACGGACGGGCGCGGCAACACCACGGCCTACGCCTACGACGAATACGGCAACCTCGTCTCCGAGACGGACGCCACCGGCGCAACCACGACCTACGCCTACGACGCCCTCAACCGCCGGATCTCAGTCACAATCCCTTCAACCCTTCAACCTTTCAACTCTTCAACCACATACACCGCCTACGACGCCGAAGGGCGCACCATCGCGCAATGGGGCGCGACCTACCCCGTCCTCTACTCCTACGACGCCTTCGGACGCCTCGCCACCCTCTCCACCACCCGCGACGAAGAGGCCGTAGGCCAACTAGCCACTGACCACTGGCCACTAGCCACTGACACCTCGTGGGACACCACATACTGGCTCTACGACGAATCGACCGGCCTTCTGACGAACAAGCTCTACGCCGACGGCATCGGCCCGTCCTACGCCTACACGCCCGACGGACGCCTTGCCTCCCGCCTCTGGGCGCGCGGCATCGTCACCTCATATTCTTACGACTACTCCGGCAACCTCACCAACGTAATGCACAATGCACAATGCACGATGCACAATGGTGGCGGGGACAATCCTGTCAATCCTGTTAATCCTGTCGAAACAACCTACACCTACGATAGAAGCGGCCACATGCTTTCCGCAATGGTTTCTGGCGTTTCATCGAACTACTACTCCTACTCCGCATACGGCCAGCTGACGAACGAGGTGCAGAACGGTGCCGTCATCGCCCGCACCTACGACAGCTTGAACCGCCCAACCGGCTACAGCCTCAATCCTGTCAATCCTGTTAATCCTGTCGAAGTTTCCTACTCGTACGATTCTCTCGGCCGCTTCAGCGGGGTTGGTTTCAACGCAGAGGCGCAGAGCGGCGGAGTCGATTTCGATTATTCCTATCTCCCCGGCACCGACCTCGTTTTCGACAAGTCCGTGATGGTCGGCGAGGGCAATTCTGCATTCTGCATTCTGCATTCTGCATTGTCCTACGAGCCGCACCGCGACCTCATCTCCTCCGTCACAAACGCCGCCTTCAACCCTTCAACCCTTCAACCCTTCAACCTTTCAACGTTCGCGTACCTCAACGACGCCGCCGGGCGGCGCGTTGAGGTCACGCGCTCCGGCGCGGCCTTCAGCGCCCTCGCGGGCGCGACCGACGCCTACGGCTACAACATGCGCTCCGAGGTCGTAAGCGCCCGCCGCACAATCGGAAACAGCGAGGTTCGCGGCTTCGACTACGACTACGCCTACGACCCCATCGGCAACCGCACGTCCGCGACGTACTACGACGAGCAGGGCGAGGCCGTCGCCTCCGCCTATTCCGCCAACGCCCTCAACCAGTACACCCAGCGCACCGTCCCCGGCAACGTCCAGATTCGCGGCGAGGCCGACCCCGACGCCGTTGTCACCATCAACGAAAACCCGACCTGGCGCAATGGAGAGTATTTCTACGGGGGAGATTACGCCGACAACTCCGCAGTGCCCGTCTTCAAGGAGGTCGAAATCGCCGCCGTCGTCCCCGCCACCTCCCCCGACGGCTGGGACGAGATGAGCGCCGTCACGGGCCGCGTCTTCGTCGCGCAGACGCCGGAGCAGTTCACCTACGACGCCGACGGCAACATGCTGACGGACGGGCGCTTCCGCTACACGTGGAACTCCGAGAACCGCCTTGTCCGCGCGCAGGAACTCGTCGCCCCGACGAACCGCCACCCCTACACCGTCGCCTACGCCTACGACCACAAGGGCCGCATGGTCTCCAAGCGCATCACCGAGAACGACGGCAACGACACCCTCGTTTCCGCCACCACCTACCTCTGGGACGGCTGGAACATCATCCGCGAAACACTCGTCACTCGTCACTCGTCACTCGTCACTGACAATGTCTGGGGGCTTGACCTCGACGGCATGTTGCAGGGCGCGGGTGGCGTCGGCGGACTCTTGGCGGTCCAACGAAGCGACTGCACCGCCACAAACTCGTCACTCGCCACTCGTCACTCGTCACTCTACTTCCCCACTTACGACGCCAACGGCAACATTTCGGAGTACGTCTCGACAAACGGCGAGATCGTCGCCCACTACGACTATTCCCCCTTTGGCGAGACGCTGATCGAGTCCGGCGACCTCGCCTCGACCTTCACCCACCGCTTCAGCACCAAGCCCTGGTGTTCCGTGACCGGACTTTGCGAGTACCAGATGCGCAAGTACAGGCCGGAGATCGGGCGTTGGTTGAGCCGGGATCCGATAGGGGAGGAAAACTTAAAGAGCCTATATCAATTCTGCTCAAACTCGTTTAACAGTTACGATTCAAGAGGATTGTTCGCGGTAACAATAGGAGTGTCTTTTGACGCCGGCGGATCCACAGGCATCTCTATTAGCTTTGCGATAGGTATTTCTTATTCACGGAGAAAAGGCCTTAAGTGGGGATTTGTTTCAGCTGGGTCAATTGGGTCTTATGTTGGACTTGGTGCCTCTGTAGATGTTCAGTTATCCACGTCGCTTACAGCTCCCGATATATCCAGTTTAAAAGGCCCATCCATGATAGTTGGCGGTAGTGGAGGTGAAGGAGTCGTTTTTGGAGGGGCCGTAGGAATCCCCCTTGACGCAGATAACGGCTATGCTTTGTATTCTGCAAGTGTTGGAATAGGAGTCGGTGCCCCTGCGGAAGGACATGCATATATTTCACAAACTCTTGCCACGGACTGGTGTCTCATCAATGGCACCGAAAAACAAGAATTGCAAAGTGAAGAAACGGTTCTTCCTTTGATACCATCAAGCAATGAGGAAATACGATGGATAGATACCCCTTAGCTGGATTTCGACGATTCGGTTTGTTTCCGGATGGTTCGCAAAAGTTGTTTTCGATGCAAACCGCCGGCTTGCAGACGAGCATCTTCTACACTTTCGCATTTCTCGATTCACAATCCTCATCTATCGAACTCCATGGGAGTTTCCTATTTTTACGATATGTGGAGACGTTTGATTTGACGCAGTTTTCGCTTTTTTCGCGACGAGCTGCATTCCCATTCGGACACTGCTTATCGCTTCGAACGTCCACGGGAGGAGGGATAAATTTATACTCGATAAGAGAAGCGGTTCTTTGCCGACTTGAACGTCGCATCTGTGAACTGCTTGGGAGGACGTATGGCGAGACCGATTTCAAAAATGATCGTCTTGATTGAACCGAGCTCGTCAATCGGAACAGAAAGCGGAAGCCATAAATCTAAAGGAAGGTCCAGACTATGCCGCCCCCTTACAACTCTTCCGTTCACGGCCAGCTGACGAACGAAGTCCAGAACGGCGGCGAGGTCCGCGGCTTCGGCCACGACTACGCCTACGACCCGATCGGCAACCGCACGTCCGCGACGTACTACGACGAGCAGGGCGAGGCCGTCGCCTCGGCCTACACGGCGAACGCCCTCAACCAGTACACCCGGCGCACCGTCCCCGGCAACGTCCAGATTCGCGGCGAGGCAGACACGGACGCCATCGTCACCGTCAACGAAAACCCGACCTGGCGCTACCCCAGCCTCGGCGGCTCCACCGCCCAAACTTCGGCCGCGTTAGCGGCCCCAACCTCGCCGCGCAGCGGCGCAACCTCGGCCGCGCCTGCGGCCCAAACCTCCTACTTTTACGGCGGCGACTACGCCGACAACGCCGCGTCCCCCGTCTTCAAGGAACTCGAAATCGCCGCCGTCCTCCCCGCCACCTCCCCCGATGGCTGGGACGAGATGAGCGCCGTCACCGGCCGCGTCTTCGTGGCGCAAAATCCCGAGCAGTTCACCTACGACGCCGACGGCAACATGCTGACGGACGGGCGCTTCCGCTACACATGGAACGGGGAGAACCGCCTCGTCCGCGCGCAGGAGCTTTGCGCCCCGACGAACCGTAGCCCCTACACCATCGCCTACGCCTACGACCACAAGGGCCGCATGGTCTCAAAGCGCATCACCGAGAACGACGGACAGGACACCCTTGTTTCCGCCACAACCTACCTCTGGGACGATTGGAACATCATCCGCGAAACGCAGTGGCCAGTGACTAGTGACCAGTGGTCAGCGGGGCCACTAGCCACTAACCACTATCCACTGGTCACTGATTACGTCTGGGGGCTTGACCTCGACGGCACTTTGCAGGGTGCGGGTGGCGTCGGCGTGATGTTGATTTTAAGAAGTTGAGGATGCCATGCGAACAATTGAAGTCCACATTGAAGTTGTTTCTGAAACTTTATCATTAGATCAGATAACACAGTTACTGGGATTGCCACCATCGTCATGGTCACATTCAATAGGAGATAAAAGATCCGGATTGAAAAGAATGGAACATTGGAGGCAAACATGCTGGAAAACGGAGGAGATCAACGTCAACAACTTGTCCTATAATGAAGTTTTGCAAGGATTCGAAGCCGCCGGAATATCTCCTGATAATGTCTGTAGCCTTGCCAAAACTCACGGATTGAAAATCAACGTTGTGATAGGTTGCTTTACCGATGCAGGAAATTTGTCATTCTGCATTGACAATTCATCATTATTTGCCTTTTCAAGATTAGGTGTAAATCTTGACATTGCCTTTTACGCCTGCTCAGATGATTCATAAACAAGAGAATGGCCTGATTCGTTGAAAACGAAACCTGCAACTATACTTTTATGTCTTCTCTCCACCGGATGCGCAACGCTCGCCCCGGAGCGCAACCCTGCGCTGTCTGGCGCGGTGCGGCTTTCGCCTCAATGGCGGACATCGACAGGCTCGAACGTCCGAACGGTGGAGGTCTTCGTCGAAAACGGGACGGACGCGCCTCTGGCACTCTCCAACCTCGCGCTCAGCGGCATGACGCTACCGGCGCTTCCGCCGGAGAGGCGCAAGAAGGGCGCGCCGCCGATGCCGCTCTGGTGGCGCACGGCGCCTGCGGGCGACGTGCCGTCTGGAGGCCATGCGGTCATCGCCGTCTGTTTCACGAACGCGCCCACGCCCTTTGAGCTTGCCGTTGACGCGAACGGCGAGCGGCGGACGGTTGCCGTCCCCACCCCTGATTCGCCGTGGAAGCGCATAGCCGACGTGGCCTTCGCCCCGCGCGGCCGGTCGGTCTTTGTAAAGGTGGAGTCGCGCGGCGTCCCCGTCAAAACCCTGCTTCTCGACGGCGTGGAGACGCCCTTTCGCACCTTGCGCGACGGACGTACGGGCCGCCCCTTCGTCCTCGCGGCGGAGACGCGCGCCGCCCTGAAGCCCGGCGCGCGCCTCCTCGTC
>JAEEGG010022764.1_pt1 | contig 12301 bp, 8 predicted proteins | sample 9134161 | NCBI WGS metagenome assembly JAEEGG01 (sample SAMN16246543, study PRJNA631951) | gut metagenome | biome: gut microbiome; feature: rumen; material: CR-attached | host: Bos | place: Iran: Karaj | collected 2018-10
CGAATACACCGGGATTGTTTGGTGTGCAGAAGCGGAACTCGTAAGTACCCTCACTGGGAACAGGAGGTAACTTCAGCGTCAAGTCGAACTGGCCCTTCAGGTTTATTTCGTCACCCTGATAGTTATTCTGAGTATTCGTTGAAGCCGTGTAAGGAAGCAATACGAAACGTGTTTCATCGGTCATCGTCAGGTTCTCGAAATAACCATTGGGATAAGCCGACTGCTGGTAAACTGACGGACGGCGATAGCCGTTGGTTGCCAATTCGTGCAGAAGGTCGCATACGTCCCAACGCAAACGGCCGCCCAGAACCTGATCTCTGGTATAATCGTCGTAGACGAGAACGTCATCGATAGGATAGTAGAAACCGTTCATCGACTGCATCAGGTTGTCACCGTTGGCGTTCGAAATAAGAATACCTTCTTTCTGAACGCTCACTTCAGCATAGTCGTCAATGGGGAATCTAGGCGCTGTCTGATAGGTAGCCAGACGGTTGATACGCTTACCATTGGTAGGAATACCTTTTGCACCTTCGGTGATACGGAGCAGACGACGATATTTACCCATCGTCTCGTAGTAACCGTCACAGTCAACACCCAGTTCACCAGTCTTGAGGTTGTAACCCATCTCGCAGTAGTGGATAACCAGTTTGTCCCAAGTAAGACGAGTCGGAATCAAGTGGTAGGCCACGAAACGGTTCACAGCGTTGTCCTGATTGGTGAGGTCATCGCTCGTTGCATCGGGATAAGCTTCCTTACACTTCTCGTTGATGGCATGCATGATTTCGTCATAGTTCAGCACAAGACCCTTGTCAGAGTACACCGGCATGGGGATGCCCCACTTATCGTTGAAGATGCTGTCAGTTTCAACAAAAGCTGTGTAACCATAATAACGATGCTTGGGAGCTGCAATGTTGTTACCGCTCAAGTCCTTCAAGATTTCCGGATGGTGCTCCTCATAATCTTCGTCCAAGATGCGGCCCATTGAATCGGCCCAACCGGTACGGGTGAGCAGTTCCGAGAAGATGCGGAGATTGTCAGCTTCGGCAATCAGAGCAGGCAATGTTGCCAACGACAAGCGGAGCACATTGTCCACACCGTGAACTACGCCATTGGAAGCTTCAATGTCACTCTGCGAGATTTTCGAGCGCGTATTAACAATCGTCACGAACTTACCGCCTTCGATGGTGTCGAAGTTGATGGTAATGTAACGGTCGTCCATGTTTTTCTTCTCAAGGGTTCCTTCAGCAAAAGAAGTGGACAGATAAGCTTCCTCGTCCTCGTTATCGATGATGGCGTTGCGAGTGATGTACTCAGCCGTCGAGTCCGGAGTCTGGGTGATGTCATAGCCTTGCGTGTTGTACAAGGAGTCCAAATAATGCTGGATAGCCTCATTTGTCGGGGCGAACACCGTGTAGTTTCCACGTGCCGAGAGCAACTGTGCAATTGTCGATTCTGACTTTTTGCTCAATTTCACTTTTTCCAGCAAGTAGGCAAAGTCCGTGTAATCCGTGCTACTCTTCAGATAGCTGTAGATACTTTCACCTGTAAAGGTGTACATGTTTGATTCATCAATTTTGTCCTCGCAGCTGTAGAAACCTAAGGCGGCTACTAGCATAGCGAACACGGAGAATCTTTTCAACATTGAATTCATTCGTCTTGTCATAATATTTAATTTTTAATTTTTCAGATACAACAGGCCGGACATATACGACCCAATACGTGGCAAAGATACATATTTTTTCTTAAACGCAATCTTTCAACTCGTTTTTTTTATTCCCCTACCCCATAAAAAAATTAACGGGCAATCATTTTTTCCGATTGTCCGTTAATTTTGTCTTCGAACAAGGTTATTTCATGCCAGAAACGATTGTCATCGTATCGCTAGCCAGCATCCATTCTTCGTCTGTTGGAATAAGGCATACGGTTACCTTCGAATCGGGTGTCGAAATAATGCATTCTTCGCTGCGTACACGGTCGTTTTTGGCTTTATCGAACTTGACACCCATCCATTCCAGGCCTTCGCACACACCGGAGCGCACCCCATATTGGTTTTCGCCTACACCGGCAGTGAATACAATGATGTCCACGCCACCCATGGCAGCGGCATAGGCACCGATGTATTTTTTGATACGGTAGTTATACATCTTCAGCGTCATGATGGCCCGCTTGTTTCCTTCAGCCTCGGCGGCTTCGAGCACACGCATATCGCTCGACATTTCCGATACGCCCTGCACGCCGCTTTTCTTGTTCAGCAGGTCACTGATTCCGTCGGCATCAAGTCCCAGTTTCTTCTGTAGGTAAACCACTGCGCCGGCATCGATGTCACCACTGCGAGTACCCATCATCAGACCTTCCAACGGAGTCAAGCCCATCGACGTGTCCACGCACTCGCCGTATTTCACGGCAGCCACACTGGCACCATTGCCGATGTGACAGGTAATGATTTTCTTGTCCTTGATGTCACAGCCCAAATACTCGCACACCCGTTGCGACACGTAGCGATGACTTGTTCCATGGAAACCGTAACGGCGGATATGATACTTTGCATAGAGTTCATAGGGCAAAGCATACATATATGCGTAATCGGGCATAGTCTGATGGAATGCCGTGTCAAATACGCCCACTTGGGGAACTTTCGGCAGCAGCGCCTCTACGGCGCGCACACCTTCCAGATTGGCCGGATTGTGAAGCGGAGCCAGGTCGCTGCATTCCTGGAACACCTGCAACACTTCTTCCGTCAGCAACACGCTCTTGTTGAACTTTTCCCCGCCATGCACCATACGGTGTCCCACGGCATCCAGTTCATCGAGCGAATTCAGCACACCTTTCTGCGGGTCCACCAGATTGTCGAAAACCATCTGCAGGCCCACCGTGTGTGTCGGAATATCGTTATAAATCGTTTCGGCCACAGGTTGCTTCGTTTTCAGGAAAGCGCCTTCCAGACCGATTTTTTCAATGCCGCCAGCGGCGAGTTCGGCTTTCGTGTCCATGTCGTAAAGTTTATACTTGATGGACGAACTGCCGCAGTTCAGTACGAGTATTTTCATAACCAATTCTTTATTTTTGTTCTCTTTCTTTGAGTGAAATCACCTGATTGGCTGTAATGGCCACCATTTTGTAAACGTCGTCCACCGAGCACCCGCGGCTCAGGTCGTTCACGGGACGTGCTATGCCTTGCAGGATGGGGCCGATGGCCTGGGCGTGTCCCAGCCGCTGCACCAGTTTATAAGCGATGTTACCCACTTCCAGACGCGGCACGATGAGCACGTTGGCCTTGCCGGCCACATGCGACTGGGGGGCTTTCAACTTGCCCACCTCGGGCACCAGAGCGGCATCCGACTGCAGTTCTCCGTCCACTTCCATTGTCGGGTCCATTTCTTTTGCCAGACGGGTTGCTTCCACCACGCGGTCCACGCACTCGTGGGCTGCCGAACCTTTCGTCGAGAAGCTCAGCATGGCCACGCGCGGCTGCTCGAAGCGGGCGATGGCCTGTGCCGTGCGGGCGGTGCATACGGCTATCTGTGCCAGTTGTTGCGCGTCGGGTTCGGGAGTCACAGCCACGTCGCCCATGACGATGATGCCTTCTTCGCCGAATTCCGGAGCGTGGGTCAGCATAATCATGGCACCGGAGATGCACGTGATGCCCGGCTCCGTCTTGATGATTTGCAATGCGGGGCGCAATACGTTGGCTGTGGAGTTGCGGGCACCGGCCAACTGGCCGTCGGCCTTGCCGGACTTAATCATCAGACAGCCGTAGTAGAGCGGATCGTCCACCAGACGGCGGGCCTCCTCTATCGTAAGACCTTTCTTCTTGCGGAGCTCGACCAACAGCTGCGAAAATTCCTCGTGATCCTCGGCCGTGGCGGGGTCAATGATTTGCGCATCTTTAATGTGCGTCAGATTCAGCCGTTCGGCCAACCCGAGTATTTCCTCGCGGTTGCCCAAAAGAATGACATCGGCCACACCGTCGGCCAGCACGCGGTCGGCAGCCTTGATAGTGCGTTCTTCAGTGCCTTCGGGCAGCACGATACGTTGCTTCGACTGCTGAGCACGCTTGATAAGTTCACTAATGATATCCATAGGATGCAATTCGTTTTTGATATTTCGATTCGTTTTGATTCTAACTTGCAAAGGTACGAAGAAATGGAGAGAAAAAGAAAAAATAAACACAGATTTATTTGTTTTTGTTTTATTCGGCGGAATACATGTAACGTTTCTGAGCGCAGAAGTCCCGCTTCAAAATTTTGAGACGCCGTTTCTAACTTTTGAAACGCCGCTTTATTTTTTCCAAACGCGATATAGTTTTTACTTTTTCCGCTTTTTGCTTTTTCAACTTTGCAAGTTTCCGTACTTTTGCGTTCGTAAACTGAAACACCGACCGGATGACACCACCCCGCCCTCAGTTCCGCTACCTATTGTCTTTGCCGCCTCACGTGGCAACCCACTATGTGGCATTGACCCACGCCGACCCGCGACGCTGGTTCGCCTCGAGCGACCCGCAAGACCGCAAGGTGGGTTCCGGCGGAGGCACCGTATGGCTTATCCGTCAGGAAGAACTGGCACGGGAACTTGCTGCGGGCGACACCTTCGACCAGCGGCGCATCATCATCCACGCCGGAGGCGAAAGCCGTCGTTTGCCTGCATACGCAGCCTGCGGCAAACTGCTCACACCCGCGCCCCACCCTTCGGGAGTGCCTCTGCTGCGCACACTGGCGGACGTGCTGCGTCCCTTGCTTGACAACCTCATGACAAAGGCGCCGACATCGCTGACCACACTCATCGTCAGTGGCGACGTCATAGTGGATTGTCCCGCGTTGCCTGAGATTCCCGAAGCCGACATCGTGTGTATGGGACTGTATGACGACTACGACGTGATGAAAAACCACGGCGTGTTCTGCATAGACCGCCAACAGCCCGGCCAACTCGACTTCATGCTGCAAAAACCTCCGGTGGAGCGCCTTGCACAACTCGAAAGCACCCACCTGTGTCTCATGGACGTGGGATTGTGGCTGCTCAGCGCACGCGCCATGCAGGTTCTCGCCAAGAAAAGTACCGGTGACGACGGCAACATCTGCTTCTACGACCTCTACGGCAGTTTCGGCGGTGCCTTGGGCTCCCGTCCCGTCATTGCCGACACCGACCTGCAGGACCTCACAGTAGCCATAGTTCCCCTCACAGGCGGCACGTTCCGTCATTTTGGCTCTTCCGCCGACCTCATGCGCTCTGCCAAAGCGTTGACAGGGAACGACACCGGGATTTTCACGCTCAACGCCAAAGCAGAAAGCGACTTGTCAAGCCCGAGACACGACATCTGGATAGAAAATGCCTGTGTGCCGGCCACATGGTCGCTTGTTTCGAACCACATCATCACCGGTGTGCCCGAGAACGCGTGGAAACTGGCGTTGCACGAAGGCCAATGCATTGACATGGTGCCCGTGGACAACGAAGCGTTTGTGGTCCGCCCATACGGATTCAACGACCTCTTCCGCGGAGCGGTCGGAGTTTCGGGAACACGCTTCATGAACCGGCCGTTCATCGACTGGATGCAATCTCATGGCATCGATGAAGGGTTGTTTGCCCCACATACCGACTTGCAGGAAGCCAAACTCTTTCCCGTATGCCGACACCAGGCCGACATGGAGAGGATTCTGCAATGGTTCGTGGCTGATGAAAGCACCGACGAGGCGGCCATTGCCCTTTGGACCGCGAGCGAGCGCGTGTCTGCCAGCGACATTGCCCTGCGGGCCGACCTTCCGCGCCTCTTGCAGCAACGACGGGAGCACACATTCGCCCAACTGCGGAGCGCAGTGACCGACGAGGCACGCCGCCAACCGCAATGGCCTCATCCGACGGAGACAGACCGTACAACAGAGACACGTGCCGAGAGCCCGGTACGCATTGACCTTGCCGGAGGCTGGACCGACACCCCGCCCTACGCCCTTATCTGCGGCGGCAACGTGGTCAACATGGGCATTAACCTCAACGGACAGGCGCCATTGAAAGCCTGTGTCCGCACAACCAAGACATTTTCCCTTGTATGTCGTTCCATCGACCTTGATGCCACGGAAGAGATACGCACATACGATGCATTGGCCCGCTATGACCAAGTGGGCTCACCCTTTTCCATCCCCAAGGCAGCCTTGGCTTTGGCCGGATTCCTGCCGTCGTTCAGCCATAAGCGTTATGCTTCGCTCCACGAGCAGTTGGAAGACTTCGGCAGCGGACTGGAAGTGACGCTTCACTCCAATGTACCGGCCGGCTCGGGCCTGGGCACCAGTTCCATTTTGGCAGCCACCGTGCTCGGCGCCTTAAACCGCCATTGCCATCTCGGATGGACCAAAGAGGACATAGGACAGCGCACTCTCGCCCTCGAACAAATGCTCACCACGGGCGGAGGCTGGCAAGACCAGTTCGGAGGTCTCACCGGCGGCGTAAAATTGCTGATGACACGGCCGGGAATCATACAGACACCTGCGACTGAACCGTTGTCGGAGCTTCTGTATCACAATCCAGACACCCGCCCCTGCCATTTGCTTTACTATACCGGCATCACACGCACGGCCAAACACATTCTGACAGAAATCGTGGAGAACATGTTCCGCGGCGACCCCGAAACTCTCGACATTCTGGACGAGATGAAGCAGCACGCCAGGAATATGGCACAGGCCATCCGCACGGATGACTTCACCACTTACGGCCAACTGGTGCGCCACACGTGGGAACTTAACTGCAGATTGGATTCGGGCACCTGTCCGCCACCCATAGAAGCCCTGTGCCGGGTCATTGACGACCTCTGCCTGGGATACAAATTGCCCGGTGCCGGCGGAGGCGGCTTCATGTACATGGTGGCAAAAGACATCACGGCGGCAAACCGTCTGAAAGAAATACTAACGGCCACGCCGCTCACGACCGGAGCCCGATTTTTTGATATGGATTTGTCAACAAAAGGGCTGTCGGTCACAACCGGTCAAGATTAGCAAAACAAAAGCGGCGTTTCGGCGCGACAAGGCGGCGTTTCAAAAGTTTGAAACGCCGCCTTTGTTTTCAAAAGTCAGAATAAAGCCAGCAGTTGGTCCACTTCTTCCTCGCGGGTATGCCACGAAGTGACCAGACGAATGGCCATGCGCCCGTCGTCGAGCCGTGCCCAGACCTCGCAATCGACCTTTTCAGCCAACGCAGCGGCCTTGTCGGCCGACAGAATGATGAACTGCTGGTTTGTAGGCGAATCGGCATAGAGTTCAATGCCCTTGGCCCGCACACCGGCTTTGAGCCGTTCGGCCATGCGGATGGCATGGCGCGCGATGTCAAAATAGAGATTGCCGGTGAAGAGGACATCAAACTGCATGCCGAGTTCCCAACCTTTGGCCAAGAGACTGTTGTGACGCTTGATTTGGGTGAAGAAACGCTTCACCACACCCGGGCGGGGGAATACCACGGCCTCGCCCATGAGGGCTCCAACCTTGGTGCCGCCTATATAGAACGCATCGCACAGACGAGCCACGTCCTTCAGTGTCACGTCGGTATCGGTGGCGGCCAAGCCGTAGCCCAAGCGTGCACCGTCAAGATAAAGCCACAGGCGGTTGCGGTGGCACACGTCGGAAAGGCGCGTGAGTTCGTCCAACGTATAGAGTGTGCCCAACTCTGTGGGATGGGTAATGTAGAGCATGCCGGGCTCGACCATGTGTTCCCATGTTTCGTCGGCATAGAAGGTGCTCAGAAAACGCTCCACGTCCTCAGCCCGCACCTTGCCGTCGTGACTGGGCAGCACGAGCACCTTATGGCCGGCCGACTCCACCGCGCCCGATTCGTGAACGTTGATATGGGCCGTCGCGGCAGCCAACACACCCTGATAAGGAGGTATCATGGCATCAATGGCCACGACGTTGGTTTGTGTGCCCCCGATAAGGAAATGGATTTCTGCCTCGGGCGTACCGCAGGCTTCGCGTATCTTCGCTTTGGCCGAGGCACACACCTCGTCGCAGCCGTAGCCGATGTGAGACTGGTCGGCCGTGGCAACCATACGCTCGAGTATGGCCGGATGGCACAGGTGCATGTAGTCGCTGGCAAAAGGCAATTTCGTAGTACTCATGTTGTCTTACTTGATGTTTTGCTTGATGCGTTCAATATATTTTTGGAGTGCCGTGGCATCCTTGCGGTCAATGATGTCTATGAGCGACTTCAGTTCCTGACGGATTTGAGCCACCTGATCGCTGGTGCGGGGATTGAATAAGATTTCGCGCAGCAACGCTTCGTCTTCGCCCAACACGCCTTTGGCTATGGCCATATGACGCTTGAACGTGGTGCCCGGCGCATCCTGGTGCTTCATGACGGCGGCAAAAACAAACGTGGACACAAAAGGAATGGACAACGAGTATGCCACTATTTCGTCGTGCTCGGCAAAGGAATACTCACAAATGTTAAGACCGAGACGGCTGTAAAGGTCGCGGAAGAAGATGCGCCCCATGTAGTCGCCTTCGTTGATGATGATGGCATTCTCATTGCTCAATGCACCGAGGTTGGCAAAGGTGGGGCCGAACATGGGGTGTGTGGAGACGTAGCGGAAACCGCATGTGTCATAGTATTCTTTCAGATTCGTCTTCACCGACGCAATGTCACTCAGTATACAGTCGGACGAGAGATATGGCGTCACGGTTTTGAAAACATCTATCGTATAATTGAGCGAAACGGCATTAATGACGAATTCGGGATTGAATGTACCAATCTCATCGAGCGAAGTGAAACGTTGCGTGTTATACATAAAGCGCAAGCGTTTGGGATCGACATCATAAACGGCCACCTCATGCTCAAAATTCAGCAGGTCTACAAAGAACGAGCCCATCTTGCCTGCTCCTAAAACCAAAATTCTCATATTTGTTTACTTATTAATCAGTTCAATCTGCTGACGTACACTTTCGGAGTGAATCGCCTCGAAAACCGTCTTCATGAATTCACCGCTCATACCGCAAAGCACTCCCTGCGCTCCGCGCTTGTTGAGAATTTCGTTGTAGCGCCCGGGCTGCACCACGGCCACATTGTGTTCTTTCTTATAACGCGCAATCTCGCGACTTACCCGCATACGTTTCGACAGGAGTTCTATGAGTTTATTGTCCATTTCGTCAATTTGGCTGCGCAATGTGGACAGGCTTTCTGTTGTGTCGCCTATGCTGCGGATTACCAGTTTGTCAAGGATGAACGCCAGCACATCGGGCGTCACCTGTTGTTGAGCGTCACTCCAAGCTTCGTCGGGATTGCAGTGACTCTCAATCATAAGGCCGTCGAATCCCAAGTCCATAGCCTGCTGGGAAAGCGGAGCCACCAGTTCACGACGACCGCCGATGTGGCTCGGGTCACAAATGATGGGAAGATTGGGTATGCGGCGACGCAGTTCAATGGGTATGTGCCACATGGGCAGATTGCGGTAGATACTCTTGTCGTACGACGTGAAGCCACGATGAATGGCGGCCAAACGCGTAATGCCGGCGCCGTTCAAACGTTGCATACCCCCTATCCAGAGTTCCAGGTCGGGGTTTACGGGATTCTTATACATCACAGGCACATCCACGCCTTTCAATGCATCGGCAATGTCCTGCACAGCAAACGGATTAGCTGTGGTACGGGCACCTAACCACAGCATATCCACACCAGCAGCCAAGGCCTGTTCCACATGCTTCGGAGTTGCCACTTCAGTGCAGACAATCATATCCAGTTCTTCTTTCACACGCTTCAGCCAAGGCAGAGCTTTTTCGCCGTGGCCTTCGAAGCCTCCGGGTTTCGTGCGAGGTTTCCACACTCCTGCACGCAATACTTTGATACCGTTATCGTGCAACTGACGGGCAGCGTTCATCAATTGATCCTCGCTCTCCGCACTGCACGGACCGGCTATCACCAGCGGTCGTTCTGTCGAGACTCCCTGTAAATTCAATGGTTTTAAATTCAGTTCCATATTATTGCTCTTTTATTAAATTCAACGCTTTCACCCGTTGCAGGGCCATTTCCAGTTGTTCATTCTTTGCACAGAGAGAAATGCGCACATAACGTTCACCGTTGCTTCCGAATATAAAGCCCGGAGTGATGAACACTTTGGCTTCGTTGAGCACCTTCTCTGTCAGTTCCTCGCAGGTATCATAGCCATCGGGAATACGTCCCCATAGGAACATTCCCACTTGGCCGGGATCGTAGCTACACCCCAGAGCCGTCATGATGGCTTCGGCTGTTTGGCGGCGCGAACGATAACGTTTTACATTGGCTTCGCGGTGCCATTCGTCGCTATTGTTGTATGCTTCTACAGCCGCCAACTGAAGTGCGCGGAACGTTCCGCTGTCTATGTTCGACTTCACTTTGACTATCCACTGTACAAACTGTGCATTGGTGGCCAACATTCCCACGCGCCAACCCGGCATATTGTGACTCTTCGACATTGAGTTAAACTCGATACAGCAATCCTTCGCTCCGCTCACTTGCAACAGACTAATGGGCTTCTCATTCAAAATAAAGCTGTATGGATTGTCATTCACGACAACAATACCTTTACGACGGGCGAAGTCCACCAGCTGTTCGTATGTCCGCATCTGTGCATTGGCTCCCGTAGGCATATTGGGATAATTGGTCCACATCAGTTTCACACGGCTCAAGTCCATACTTTCCAGGATATCGAAGTCAGGTTGCCAACTGTTTTCTGGCAGTAAATCGTAGTTCACCACCTCACACCCCAGCAGTCGCGACAGCGAGGTATAGGTAGGATAGCCGGGATTCGGCACCAGCACTTGGTCACCTGGATTACACAGCGCCAAGGTGACGTGCAGGATACCCTCTTTCGATCCAATAAGCGGCTGTATCTCGGTTGCGGCATCCAGTTTCACACCGTACCAACGGTCGTACCAGTTGGCCATGGCCCGCCGCAGTTCAGGGATGCCCACCGTGGGTTGGTAGCCGTGGGCATCAGCCTTGCGTGCCTCGCGGCACAACGTCTCCACCGTCTCGTCGGAAGGCGGCATGTCAGGACTGCCTATGGCCAGGCTGATGATGTCCTCGCCGGCAGCGCGGCGCCGGGCTATTTCCTTCAGTTTACGACTGAAATAGTATTCACTTACCTGCTGCAATCGCGCGGCAGGACGCACTTCAATGTTGGTCGGCTTCATATTCTCCAAGAATTCTTATTTGACGGGTCAACGGACGGATGGCCTCGATGCATTGGCGGTAACGCCCGGCATCGGTGAAGGTCACATCCACATAGAACAGGTATTCCCATTCGTGACCTATAATTGGCAACGACTGTATTTTGGTCATATTGATGTCATAAAAGGACAATACACTCAGCACATGGCTCAGTTGTCCCTTCTCATGAGGTACGGCAAACACCAGACTGGCTTTGTCAATCTTTCGTCCGCCCCTTACCTCGGCAACGCTCCACGGGTCGCACAGACAAAGGAAACGCGTGAAATTATGCTTATTGTCCTCAATGGCCTCCCGCAACACTTTCATATTATATATAGGTGCGGCGTGCTTCGAACAGATGGCGGCGTGACCGCGCAGGCGTTCGCGGCTAATTTTCTCGGCAGCACCGGCCGTGTCGTCGGTTTCCACCATTTTGCAGCCGGGCCATTGCTTCAGAAAGCGGCGGCATTGCATCAGAGCCACGGGATGCGAATCGATTTCACAGATATCGTCCCCGTTGTCCTCGGGCAGACAGAGCAGGCTGTGCTCGATGTGCAACTTGTGCTCGCCCACCACCGTAAGGTTTGACTCGCGCAGCAGTTCGTAATTGTGAAGCAAACTGCCGGCAATGGTATTCTCAATGGCCATCATGGCCACCAGGGCCGGGTCCTTGCGCATGGCTTCGAAAAGGTCCTCAAAGGTGTCACAGCACACCAGTTCTATCTCCTCGTCATGGAAAAACTCGTGGGCCGCAATGTCGTGGAACGAGCCCTCTATACCCTGTATTGCCACTCTTTTCATGCTACTGTTTTGTTTTTTAGCAAAAATCCCGCTCAAACTCCGTGGAGTGTGAGCGGGACTTTCCGATGTTTATTGGTCTTTGTCTTATGCACGCGCTGCCTCGCTTCACTCCGTCACTGGCGTAAAGTAATAGTAGTAAAAGCTAAACACTGCGTTTTGAAACATTTTGTCTTCTTACTATTTCGTTTCTGAATGCAAAATTACACCTTTCCCAACAAACTGACAACTTTTTCGCCGATTTTTTATCATAATAATCGTCTCAAGCCCTCAAAATCACTAAAAAGTCTCTTGTCGGACCTTCCCGGCGACACGTGTCCACACCATGCAAAAGCCGGAACAGATGTTG
>JAEEGG010022771.1_pt1 | contig 12299 bp, 5 predicted proteins | sample 9134161 | NCBI WGS metagenome assembly JAEEGG01 (sample SAMN16246543, study PRJNA631951) | gut metagenome | biome: gut microbiome; feature: rumen; material: CR-attached | host: Bos | place: Iran: Karaj | collected 2018-10
AGCGCGAACGACACCCTCCGGAGCAATTTCGCATACCACCGTGGCGCATCAGCCAGCTGGGAGGTCAGGACAGACTATTATCCCTCACAAACACATTGGATACTCAAAACAGCGTCCGGCGACACCATCGCGAATAATCCGGAACCGCTGAATTTCTCCACCACATACCGCGACACCTTCTGCCTGCAGGAGGGATGCTACGACTTCATCATCACGGACAGCGCCGGGGACGGCCTGACCGGAAGGGACGGCGGATGGCAGGGCAGCTTCCATCTTTTCCTGCAGGGACGCTGCATCCGCTCCGGCATCGATTTCGGATACCGCGACAGCATCCGCTTTTGTGTGGACAGCACCGTTTCGGTCCGCCATATCCCGTTTGGAGCACAAGGCAGCCGTCTCACAATCTTCCCAAACCCGTGCCAGGAGCAGCTGCGGCTGCGTATCGCCCCGCTGCAGGAGAGCAGCCACCGTTATGAAATCTATTCCATGGAGGGGCGCAAACTGATGGAGGGGGAGTTTTCCGGCAGCGAAACCGTCATTGACGTGCAGTCGCTGCATAAAGGCCCCTATCTTTTACGTGCATACGGAAGCAAAGGACAGTTCAACAAACTCTTTGTCAAAGAGTAGGGATTAATCGTTCACGAACATGAAATCGATCTGCTTTTTAGCCAGATCCACTCCGCGCACCGTGATTTTCGCACGCCCGCCCAGCTGGTATATGCGTCCGCTGCGCTGGCCGATGTAGCGGTAGTTCTCCTCATCCAGATAGTAGAAGTCGTCGTTCAGTGTCTTAACCGAGACCATGCCCTCGCACTTGCTGCCGTCCAACTGCACCCAGATCCCCCACTTGCTCACACCCGAGACCAGCCCCTCGAACACCTGCCCCACCTTGTCGGAGAGGTAGAGCGCCTGCATATATTTGACGGAGGTGCGCTCCGCCTCCGTAGCACGCTGCTCCATGTCGGAGGAATGCTTGCACTTCTCCTCCAGCAGCGTCTTGTCGGCGGCAGGCTCGCCCTTCATGTAGCGGGTAAGCAGCCGGTGCACCATCAGGTCGGGATAGCGGCGGATTGGCGAAGTGAAATGGGTGTAGTATTTGAAGCCAAGCCCGTAATGGCCGATATTGTCAGTGGAATAGACGGCACGCTGCATTGTACGGATGGCCAGCTGCTCGATCAGGTGCTGCTCGCCCTTGCCCTCCACCTCGGTGAAGAGCCGGTTCATCGAATTGGCCAGCCCCTTGCGCGACTTCATCTGCAGGGCATAGCCGAACTTGCCTATGAAGTTGTTGAAGGTGCCGATCTTATCCTCCAGCGGCTGGTCATGCACACGATAGACGAAAGGCTTGGCCTCCGCACCCTGCGGCACCTTGCCAATGAGTTCGGCCACCTTCTTGTTGGCCAGCAGCATGTATTCCTCCACCAGACGGTTGGAGTCCTTCTCCTCACGGATGTATACATCCACAGGCTTGCCCTTTTCGTCCAGCACAAACTTCACCTCCTCCGAGCCGAAGTTGATGGCGCCCTTTTCGTAGCGTTGCGCACGCATCTTTTTGGCCAGCTGGTCCAACTGTCGGATTTCGGCGGCATACTCCCCTTCGCCGCTTTCAATGATGGCCTGCACCTCGTCGTAATTGAAGCGGCGGTCGGAATGGATCACAGTCCGGCCTATCCACTGCTTCAGGATTTTGGCCTCCCCGTCCAGCACAAACACGGCTGAAAAGCAGAGCTTGTCCTCATGCGGACGGAGCGAGCAGACCTGGTTGCAGAGCTTTTCGGGCAGCATGGGGATGGTGCGGTCCACCAGATATACGGAGGTGGCACGGTTCAGCGCCTCAGCGTCGATGGCGGTGTTCGGACGCACATAATAGGAGACATCCGCAATATGCACACCCACCTGGAAGGTGCCGTTGCCCAAATCCTTGAAAGAGATGGCATCGTCATAGTCCTTGGCATCCGCAGGGTCGATGGTGATGGTGAGCGTCTCCCTGAAATCGCGTCTGGCGTGCAGTTCCTTCTCCGGAATCTCCACAGGCAGCGCCTCCGCCTCCTTCTCCACCTGGGCGGAAAACTCGTTGGTGAAGTTCTGGTCGAGCAGGATGGACATCATCTCCACCTCGTTGTCGCCGGGGTAGCCCAGCACCCGCGTGATTTCCACCACCGGATTGCGCATGTTGTCGGGCCACTCAACCAGCTTGGCCACCACCTTCTGCCCGTCCCTGGCGCCGCGCAGGTTGTCCCCGGAGACCATGGCCGAGAAGGAGTTGCCGATATCGTCGAAGGTGAAATAGCGGATGTTCCGCGAAATGCGCAGGGTGCCCACATAACGCTGCTTGTCGCGCCTGACCACCTCCACCACGCGCCCCTCCGGCCTTTTGCCACGGCGGGAAGGGAAAAGGTGCACCTTCACCACATCGCCGTTCAGCGCCTTGCCGGTGTTGTTGGCTGCGATGAAGATGTCCTCCAGCTCCGTGTTGTCCGGAATCAGATAGGCCTTTCCTGTCTGCTTCATGCTGATGCGCCCCTGGATCACCTTCCGCACATCCGCCTCCAGATGAATCGGGTTCAGCTTATATTTTCCGCGGTTGGCCGACACGAGTATGGCCGATGCCAGCATCTGCTCCAGCGCGGCGTGGATATGCTGCCGCTTCTCCTTGTCGGTCACTCCTAACTTGGCGGCCAGCTGCTTTACGTTAAAAGGCTGGTAGGGCGATTTGGCGAAAACCTCCGCCAGTTTCTGTTCAATGCTTTCGTCCTTGGGCTTCCTGTTTTTGCTTCTTCTTGCCATTTGTCTTATAATAATATGACAGTATAACGCGGTTATTGCGGAAAAATTTTGCCCGCATGGCAGAAAGATGCGACAAATGTTGTGGCGAAAAAAATACGCCCCGTGCGGCGGAAATCCGTATCCCATTTTTTAGTACCTTTGCAAAATCAAAAACACACGCCCATGGAACAGACTTTAGAAAGAAAATATCCTGTTGGAATCCAGACCTTTTCGGAAATTCGGAAAGGCAATTACGTTTACATTGACAAGACCGACCTTGTATGGCAGATGACAAAAACCAAGTATGTTTTCCTCAGCCGCCCGCGCAGGTTCGGTAAATCGCTGCTCACAACCACGCTGGATTCCTATTTCAAAGGGGAGAAAGAATTGTTCCAAGGGCTGAAAATCATGGAGCTGGAGAAGGAATGGAAAACCTATCCGGTGTTTCATGTTGATTTGAGCGTGGCGAAAGCCGAATCCACGGTGGAAGGGTTGCGCTCGGTGCTTTTCAGATTATTGGAGAACTACAAAAAGGAATTTGGCGAAGGGGCTTACGAGAATTCACCCGGCAGCCTGTTCAGCGGCATCATCAACCGTGCCTATGAAAAAACGGGGAAACAGGTTGTTGTTATCATTGACGAATACGACGCGCCGTTGCTGGACAAGCTGCATGAGAATGAACTGCTGGATGCGTTCCGCAATGTGATGCAGGAGTTCTTTGTACAGTTGAAGGCCAATGAGGCGATGATCCGCTTCTGCTTCATCACCGGAATCACAAAGTTCTCGCAGCTGAGCATCTTCTCCACCATCAACAACCTGAAGAACATCTCAATGCTTCCGCAATACTCCGCACTATGCGGCATCACGGAACAGGAGCTTGTCACCGACATGGCGGAGGACATCCGGCAGATGGCTGAAGCGTTCGGTTGTTCGTTTGAAGAGATGCATTTCAAGTTGAAAGCGCAATACGACGGCTATCGGTTCTCCTCAAAAGCGGAGGAAATATACAACCCGTTCAGCCTGATGAACGCGTTCGGGGACAAGATGCTTTCCAACTACTGGTTCGAGAGCGGCACTCCGACTTTCCTCATCCGGCAGATGCGGCATTTCCACACCGACATCACCACGATGGAACGCATCGAGGCTTCGGCATCTGCCTTTGACCGTCCCACCGAAGCGATGACAACAGCGTTGCCACTGCTTTACCATAGCGGATACCTTACCATCAAGGATTATGAGAGGGAAGGCAACTCATACGTGCTTGCAATTCCCAACAAGGAGGTGCGTACCGGACTGACAGAAGGCCTGATACCCACCTATACCGGTTTGGACAGCAGTGCCGTGCAAGACGGATTCGCAATCAAGTTCTGGCGTGCACTGAAGCGGGAGGATATTGACACCGCCATGGAGGAGATGAAGGCCTTTCTGGCAGGCATCCCATACGTGGAGGGATTTCAGAAAAAATTGGAGGAGGTTAAGAACTATGAAGGGTTCTACGAATATACCTTCTATCTTATTTTCAACATGATGAACGTCTATGCACGCACGCAGGTGAAGTGCAAGAACGGCAGGATTGATTTCGTGGTGCTTATGCCGGAGACCACCTGGGTGTTCGAGCTGAAGGTTAACGGCACGGCGCATGAGGCCCTTGAACAGATCAACAGCAAGGGCTACGCCATCCCCTACCAGACCGAAGGCCGCCGCGTGGTGAAGGTGGGCGTGCAGTTCGCCCGCGACACCATGACCGTCGGGGAATGGGTGGTGGAATAGATTTCCCAAAATCCACAGGGATTCCCGTGGAGGAAATAAAAATGTAGAGACGGTGCATGCACCGTCTCTACATTTTACCGCATTGATACGTTGCAGATGGATTTTATTCCACCACGATCTTACGCACGACGGTGGCGCGGTCCGTTTCGATTTTCAGGAAATAGACCCCTTTGGCGAGGGTGGAGATGTTGACGACCTGTTCGCTGCCCTCAAGGTTTTGCCGCAGCACCTCCTGCCCGACGGCGTTAAACACCTGCAGGCTCTGCAGTGTGCCCTGCTCGTAGCGCAGCCGTATCTGGCCGCTGGCAGGATTGGGAAAGACCTCCACTGAAGATTTGGAACAGGTTTCCGGAACCTTCAACCCCATATCAGAATTGAAACAGTCACCTTTCACGCTGTCGTTGATGTCGTTTTCAGGTAGTTCCAGCAGGGTTTCACCGTTCTCCGCATAGCACAGCAGGACAAGACGTTCATAACGGCAGCTATAGCTGGAGCCGTAATCGGGTGAGAAGAGCCCGAAGTTGCTTCCGATGCCCTCAATCCAGACACTTTCGGACAGCTGCTCCCATGGCTCTTCGGGATTGTACATCTGTATATGTAGAAGCGCACGTTTCTCCCCGTTGGACAATGTGACGGAATCCCTGCCAACACATTGCGCCACCAGTTTTGAAATTCCCCTCTCCATGGAGGCAATACGTACAGAATCGCCCACCTGCATTGAGAAATCGTACATCAGGAATTCATTGCCTGCAGAATATGAGGGATGCATGCCATAGACCCTTTTCTCCGCACTGTCATACCGCACCAGCGCATACAGTTCAGCCCTGTCTGTATCAAAACTGAACGGTGTGTTGCTCTGATCCCTGTACACTTCCAACCAAGTTTTGCCATCATTTATGATGCGGAACTTGTAGCGGCTTACCGACCATTCGCAGGTGTCCTTGAAGAGGGAAACAGGTTGCTGCGCCTGCAGCGGCAGCAGCAGTGATACAGCAAATAATACTGTGATTAAAACAAAAAATTTTTCTTTCATAGTCAATTTTTTTATTATTAGACTTTTTTATTCAACGATTATTTTACGGGTATATTGTTTTTCATTTGCAATTGCGGACAAGAAATATACTCCTTTCCCGATTTTGGCACACGGTATAATGACATTGTTCCCGACATTCTCTTTGCGCCATACTATTCTACCCTGCATATCATATAAAATGACACTTGACAACATTGCCCCTTCAATGGTGACGTTAATCACATCCTTTGCCGGATTAGGTTGAACAACAAGAATCATGTCCTTATCCTGGATTTTTTCCACACCGTCTGCCATGGGCGAGGATGATTCCATCGGTGGCAGGTCATAATCGTTATTTCCGCAGCGGATGATTGGGAAAAGAGGATGCAGGCTGTCGTACCGGTATGTTTCACCGTAGAATGCTGACAGGATTGTCCTTGCAAGCAGACCTGAACGATCCCTGTTTTCCGCGATACGTCTTATTATGCTGACAGAAGCTGTATCAAGATTTCTCCAACCGAGATCCGAATTGCCGACAGCATGGCGCAAATCGAACAGACGGACAAGATTATTGTTTTCAGATGTGTTTTGGTTTCTTGACAACAATGTGTTCCTATAATTGTTATACGCTACCATGTTATGATGATAATAACTTTCCATCAAGGCATTGACACATCCGACAGTTTCAGCACGTTCCAGCCATGTTTCGTACAGCGTAACGTCAAACACTGAATCGGATGTGATTTTATAGATTGCCGCATTACATATATTTGTCAAAAGCCATTGGCCGTCCAGCAGGTCCGCCAGGGCTGACGCCTGCTCGTCATCAAGCACAGTAGGTATCAGGTATCCGTAGGAATTCCCATAATTTGCCGCAACAGTCTGATACTCGCTGTTTGCCGCAGAATATTGTTGTTCCAATGTGGTAAGGGATACACTTTCGGTATAAGTGTATCCATCACTGTAGCCGTAACTTCCGCAATCGTTCCCTTGTGTGGAACATAGCAGAACGGGACCATAAATGTTGGGCATATGTCCGGTTTCATTCTGGTCGTAGTAATACTGTATGACTTTTGAGTTCATATTCACAATATTCATGGGTGTCGTGAAATAATTGCCTGCACCTTTCCACAAAGCTCCCTGATACGAATGGATAGTGGCATTGCCATCTATAAATATGTCACAGATGCCTTGATTTGTAAAACTGTTGCAGAGGAATTCCAAACCTTTCACATCAAAAATGGATTCATCTCCATTACCGCCATTGCAACCGGTCACATAACACCCTATATACAAATCCTCGAAGGTGTTATTTTTTATCAGGTTGTTGTGTATGCCGGAATTGTCAATCGAAATGCCTATGGAATATGTGTCTTCACCGGAAAACAGGTTGTTCATGACCGTGTATTGGGTGCATCCCGCCAATATGATACCATGCGTGTTACCCGCCACCCCATATATAGGATGCTCTATTTCAAAGATGTTATCCCTGCATATCAGATAGTCCGAATTCACAGCATGGATGCCGGCCGAATTGTTGGCGAAGTGGCAGCACTGGATACGGGATGTGTTTTCATAACTGCTTTGGAGGAGAATGCCCGTGCCCAATCCTGAGAAATAGTTCCTTACCGGCGTTTGCAGATTAATGTGGTTGTCATCCATGTCCAGACTGGATGTATACGAAGCAATGCCAATACCAAGCAGATTAAAATACAAGTTGCTGCGTGTATCTGTAAACGAACATGACACAAATGCGGCATCCTGAATCCCCGTCAGGCTTACATGCGTGAAGGTGCCGGAATTCGCAAAGAAGGCATTGTTGTTCACATTGAAGGAACAATTGCGGAAATATGTCTTGCGAATGGGCAGGTGCGAGGAGACGACCTGTGCATGGTTGTATTCCTGCATTACAACCCCCTGGGAATTATTGGTGAAATAAGCGTTTGTCGCCTTGATGATTCCGCCTCCTTGTATGTTAATCCCACAAATGGCATTGGATATTGTAGCACCGTTTTGGAGAATGACGGTCCCCTGGCACCTCTCCAGACGGGCTGAATCAGCATTGCCTTCCACAACCACACCTTTCCACATCACGTTCCCTGCGGAAGTAAGTTCTCCGCCATCAACTATCAGTTTTCCCCCGCGGCGCACGATGAGACGGGCGGAATCCACAAATTCCAATCCACATGTAACTGTTAACGTTACACCTGAATCCACAACAACATTCTGATAAAACTTACGGCGAACATCAAATGTCATATTTGATGTTATTGTAAGAGGTATATGTGAATATCCATATGCGTAGCTTCTTAAAGTGGAAACAGCTAAAGCACGATGAATTCTACCGCATTGCAATGCTGTAAAATGTGAGGCATCCTTTGTTCCTCCCATAATATTATTTGTACTTGTATTGGACGGATCAAATGGATTTGTCCCCCATCCGGCATCATGATAACAGACCATACCTGCCGGTGCATTGCACCATGACTGGGTCTCAGTTCCAAACAAATCCCATAAAAATTCCGGATGTGAAATCTGCCTGTATTCTGAATTATACGGATGATGTAATCCGAAATTATGTCCAAACTCATGAGCCATATGGATGGCCAAGGCCCAGAGATTTTTTTTAACATTTTGTTTTACACTGCATATGGAGTGATATGTGGCATTGTACCCGGAAGATATTCCCGAATAACTTGCCGTAGTGTTAATTGTCAAATGATAATTGAATTTATCCATTCGTTCGGGATAATTTGCAATTAAATATGCCGTTAAACGACTACTATTATCATCATAACACAATAAAGTATTATTGTAATAGTAAAAAGAATCTATTACAAACCTGACTTTAGTATCTGGTATAAACTTTGCCCCAGTAATTGGATCACTTGGAAGATCGTTGTCAGAAAAAATCCAATTAAGAAATCCTATTACCTTTCGTAAACTATCTTTAAATGCAGGTGTATTTTCCCAGTAATTACCTGCACCTTCGTCTGTACGCCAAATATTTAGGTTTATTGGAATTGTAATGATTGCCGTAGATGAATCAGGAATATACGTGGTCATCAATAAGTTTGCATCCGCATTATTTTGTGGTAATACACGAAAACAATTATTATTATTATTTAAATTTAATGGTTCTGGTTCGGTGTTACCACACTCATATTGTGCATTGGAAAGCTGTATGCAATTAAACAAAAATAAAACAAACACAATGCCTCTAATTTTTTTGTGTGTTTTCATGTTGAAAAATTTTAGTTAATAATTAATTTAATGCGATAGCACTTTTTATGGATGCGCTTTCGCCTTCTCCCACCCGCTTTGCTTATGCCCCTGCCAAGGGTTCCGTTACTTGGGAGGCAGGGGCGGCCTTACCCGACAGGCGGGTCGGGTTTGAGTGACACAGCTGAATATGCTGTTTGCAAAGGACATTCCTCTTTCGATGCAAAAAACATTTCAGTTTCATGTAACGGTATTGCCTTGTTATACCGGAACTGCAAACGCAATCCATAAACAAGTATCTCCCCAACCATGATGATGACGGAAAGGAACCCTTTATTCCATTTCCGGCTCAAAACACATGAACCGTACTTCCCCAAACCTTGTAAAATCTTCTTTTTCATCGTATGGTCGTTATTATGTAAACAATTTAATTTCATATCTATTATATGTTTTCGTCAATCTCGTTTCCCTTTATTGCAAAGATAGTCCGACGACAAACAGGCAATTATTCCAAAAAAAGTTTTTTTTCATCCTATTACAATTTTTTTCATCCCAATTTGGATTGGCATTGGAAAAAGCACTACCTTTGCACATACGAACAAAAAATGTATTTATGGCTGAGACTATATCAAAACAGATTTCACTAACATCTTCTGTAATAAAAGAAATAGTGAATGACGGCAACTTCAACGACGGCTCCAGAACCTTCAGCGAGTGGATCACATTGGTGATGGACTCTTCGCAAATCGCACATAACATTCCACTCAAACAGATGTTCAGAACATTGCACACGCAAATCGTCATGATATACGATGGTGAGGCAAGTGTCAACATAAATTTTAAAGACTACAAGCTGAAGAGGGGAGCGCTGCTGGTAATGCCCATGGGCACACTGTTTTCCATAAAAGCGAGGAAAGGCCGCCTGCAAATGCACATCCTTGATTATGACATCCCTTCAGCTATGAAACCTGACTTTTTCATCTACAGTGTCGGGATTATCGAACTTGGTTCAAAAGACTACAAAAGAATCAACAACTTTTTCATGCTGCTCAACCAAAGCCTGCAGGAAAAGGAAAAACTGGAGAAATCCATCAACTGCATTGTCCACGCGTTGCTTTACGACATAAACGCAATCACCGACGAGACAAGCAGAAACATGCTGGTTAACCATTCGAAAAAGGAAGTGATTTATTATGATTTCATTTCCATGCTGATCCGGGAGCAGGACTCCCTTGTCAGGAGCGTTGCCCATTATGCGGAACAGTTGAATGTGTCGGTGGATTATTTGAGCGGTGCCGTAAAGGAGACAAGCGGCTTCTCCGCCATGGAATGGATAAACAAGGTCACCATAGACCTGTCAAAAATCCATTTGAAGGAAAAGAAACTGTCCATCAGCGAACTGGCCCATAAAATGGGTTTCGTGAAACATAATTCCTTCACCCGATTCTTCAAGAAACACACCGGCCAGACGCCGATGGAATACCGGAACGGGAAGGAAATTCCGCTGGGTGAGGCGGAAGAGAAATGATTTTTTTCCGCCACGGGCGGCATTCCGTATTGGGATTTTGATTTTTTTGCAAATCCTTCCGCGGGAACGGAATGGATTTTTCCGTAGAGACGTGGCGCGCCACGTCTCTACACAAAACGGAAATACAAACCGGTGAAAAATTGCACAATCCACGGGGATTCCTGTGGGAACAAATCAATTATAAATGATCATCGTGGCCGGTTCCTCTTTCGCCTCGGAGAACCTGTAGGCAAGGCCTATCAGCAGGCTGCCGGGGATTTTACGGTAAATCGTGGTGGCGGTGTAGACGGGGTTCAAATCAATCTGCACCCATTCTATTTTGTTGAGGTTAAGCAAATTCGTGCCTTGCAGCCAAATATCCAGATGTTTAAACTTGTAGGTGACTGAAAAACCCAGGTCACAGATGTCAATGTCGTCCAACCTGTTCATCAGCAGGGAATAGCCTGCATGTAGGCTGGCCTTCCAATGGTCATCGGCATAACTGCATTTGGCCTTCCCGCTTATCTGTTGCAGACGGTTGTTCAATGTGGTGAGCATGCTATTTGAAAAACTGTAGTTTCCGCTTATTTCACCATTTATGCGGCCTTTGTTCCGGGTCATAAGGAACAATCCCGTGGAGTATTTGTCATACATTGTCCGGACAAACTCCCCATTGACCATCCCCTCCCGATCGGAACGGTTGAAACTCCCCGACAGCCTGGCTTCGACCGGAATGAATTTCAGAGCCTGGCTCACATCCATGCTGAGATAACAGTTTTGCGACTCACCCTTGTTGTCGTAGAAGGTGAAGCTCAACAGCCCCTCCTGAAAAAAATCTGTTGTTACATAACATTTATTATACGTGTAATATAAGCTTGAATAAAATCCGGTTCCGGATTTGATGTTCCGGACGCGGTAGTTCATGTTGATGTTGGTTGTTTCGCTGAACGGGTCTGTGATAGCGGATCCGCCATACATGCTGCTGTAGGATTTGATGAGCGTGTCGCGCAGCAGCATGGTCAGTCCGATGGGCGACCTGCTGTTTCTGGCAGTGAGTGAGAGGCTGTGTGTGGGTTTGAAATTGAGACTTACGGTGGCCGAACCGGTCAGGAAGGGGGTCACCCCCTCCTCCATCCCCACGATGTCGGTCCGCCAATGGTCGGCAATGGCCGAAAGCCTCAGCGAGTAATTGAGCAGGCCTTCCCTTTCGCTAAATGAGATGTGGGCGGAACAGATATCCTCATCCATGAAGTGGCGCAGCTCCTGATAACTGTAATCGTTACGCCCATGCTCCCATGTCACGGTTGTTTTCATCTTTATGTTTTTGGTGACAGGCAGGGAATAGGTCACATCCGATTTTAGGCTGCGCTGCAGGTTCTGTATGCCAAGGTGCAGGCCGAGGCTGTCACCCTTGCAAACATATGTGACACGCAGCATTGCCGAATCGGTCCACAACTGGTTCTCCTCCGCCCGGTTTGTCATCTGGAAAGAGATGTGCGGGGAGAGCAGCCCCTTGCCCATCTTGTGGTGGCAGACCATCTCCTCCTTAAAGGAGAACCTGTCGGTAGTGTCGTCGGAAAAGATGTTCAGTTTCCGCACAAAACCATAATCGCTTTGGATGTAGTCCGACCGCGACCCGTTGTAGGAGACCTGTGTGAGAGAGGTGAACTCCCATTTTTTGCTTGGCTGGTAAAAAATCCTGACATGTCCGTCGAAAAGGCGCCCAATGTTTGTCTGTTCGAGGCTGTGGTAGTTTGTGACACCTGTGGCGGCATACAGCTGTTCGGAGTATCTTTCCGACTTCATCAGGGAGGCGTTGCCGGTGAAACGGCTCTTGACGTTGAATTTATCCGAGTGATGGTAGCTGACGTCCGTGAATAGCAGCCCCTTATCCGCCTGGTAAACGTTTGTCGGAGGGAATGAGAGGCTCATCAGGTCGTTATCTGCTAAGGAAAGGGATGTGAAGTCGTTAGAACTAAGCGAATTGTCCAGATGATAAAAAGCCATTGCGGCACCGCTTGT
>JAEEGG010022777.1_pt1 | contig 12295 bp, 3 predicted proteins | sample 9134161 | NCBI WGS metagenome assembly JAEEGG01 (sample SAMN16246543, study PRJNA631951) | gut metagenome | biome: gut microbiome; feature: rumen; material: CR-attached | host: Bos | place: Iran: Karaj | collected 2018-10
CATTATTGTTTGTCACATTACCGTCAGCATCAATGGATGCATTATTTATAGAGGAAAGGCTCCATGTCGGCGTGACTACTGTCGAATCGCCATAACTCCAACTAGCTTTACACGTATAACTTGCAGTTCCACCAGTGGAAATAACCGAATCGCCTTCAATGGCAATATCCGTCAGCGTCCGTTTCTCAAGTGTGATAACTTTGGATGCAGTTTTCGTCAAATCACCAACAGTGAAACTCGCAGTCAATGTCACTGACTGGTCTTCGTCAGTCGCATTCATGTTCGTCACCTTGCCGTCAGTTCCAACGGAGGCATAATCAGTGGAGGATAGGCTCCATGTCGGTGTAATGTCTGTCGATTCGCCATAGCTCCAAATTGCTGTACAATCGTAGGTTATAGTTCCGCCAGTGGAAATAACCGAATCGCCGTCAATGACAATCTCCGTCAGCTTCCGTTTCTCAAGTGTAATGATTTTGGATGCAGTTTTTGTCACATCGCCAACTGTATAGCTGGCCGTAAGCGTCACCGCTTGGTCTTCATCCGTCGTATTCTTGTTCATCACATTGCCATCTGCGTCAACGGAAGCGTAGGTAGTGGCGGAAAGGGTCCATGTCGGCGTGATCGACGTGGGATCGCCATAACTCCAAGTAGCCGAACATATGTAACTTGCAGTTCCGCCAGTGGGAATGAGCGCATCGCCATCAATGACGATGTTTTCTAATGTCCGCTTCGATAGCGTTATGACTTTTGCGGATGTCTTTGTCACGTCGCCAACCGTATAACTTGCGTTCAGCGTCACCGCCTGGTCTTCGTCAGTCGCGTTCATGTTCGTCACGACTCCAGCCGTGTTCACAGAAGCATAAGTTGTCGGAGTAATAGACCATGTCGGTGTAACCGTCGTGGGATCGCCATAGCTCCAAGTCGCTGTACACGTATAGGTTGCAGTTTCACCAGTAGAAATAACCGCGTCACCGTCAATGGCAATCTCCATCAGTGTCCGTTTCGAAAACTTTAAAACCTTCGTGGCTGTTTTTGTTATTTCTCCAATCGTATAGCTCGCAGTCAACGTCACCGACTGGTCTTCGTCTGTCGTGTTCTTGTTCACGACCATTCCGTCAGCGTCAATGGAAGCAAAATTCGTGACAGAAAGACTCCAAACCGGTGTAATGGCTGTCGATTCACCGTAGCTCCAAATCGCTGTGCACGTATAGGTTGCAGTTTCCCCACTGGCGATTGTCGTGTCGCCGTCTATAACAATTTCCGTCAGTGTCCGCTTCGCAAGCGTAATAACTTTCGTTGCCGTCTTTGTCACGTCGCCGACCGTATAAGTGGCCGTAAGCGTCACCGCTTGATCATCGTCAGTTGCGTTCATGTTCGTCACGATTCCAGCCGTGTTCACAGAAGCATAGGTTGTCGGAGTGACAGACCACGTCGGTGTAACCGTTGTGGGATCGCCATAGCTCCAAGTAGCCGTACACGTGTAATTTGCAGTTCCACCGCTGGCAATCGTTGCGTCGCCGTCAATGACAATTACCATAAGCGTCCGTTTCGCAAGTGTAATAACTTTCGTCGCAGTCTTCGTGACATCGCCGGATGTATAGTTAGCCGAAAGCGTCACCGTCTGATCTTCATCAGTCGTATTCATATTTGTCACGGTTCCCGACGCGTTCACAGAAGCATAGGTCGTCGGAGCGATAGACCACGTCGGCGTAATAACTGTCGAATCGCCATAGCTCCAAGTAGCTGTACATGTGTAGTTAGCAACTCCGTTACTGTCAATTGTCGCATCGCCTTCAATAACGATGTTTTCTAATGATCGCTTCTCAAGCGTGATGACTTTTGTCGCTGTTTTTGTTACATTTCCAGCTTCATAACTTGCGGTCAATGTCACCGTTTGGTCATTATTTTGTATATTCTTATTCGTCACCTTTCCATCCACACTAACGGCAGCATAGTCAGTTGCAGAAAGGCTCCACTCCGCAGTCGCTGTTGACGTTGTATCGTCACTCCATGTCGCTGTGCAGACGTATGTTGCAATGCCACCGCTTGGAATCACGTCATCACCCGCAATGGAGATGGATACAAGTGAACGGTTCGTCAATGTAATGTTCTTGGATGCTGTTTTCGTCACATCGCCGAACTTGTATTCGGCTGTCAACGTCAGAGTCTGGTCTTCGACTGTCGTGTTCTTGTTTGTCACCTTTCCTTCAGCGTCAACCATAGCGTAAGTTGTGGATGAAAGGCTCCACGTCGGTGTAACATCACTTTGTTCGCCATCGCTCCAAGTAGCGATACCAACGTATGTTGCCGAACCGCCGCTGGGAATGATATCGTCACCGGCAATGGATAGTTCAGTCAACGTCCGTTTTGAAAGTATTATATCCATTTGTGCTTTCTTCGTCACATCGCCAAACGTATAGCTTGCGACAAGCAGCACCGACTTGTCTTCTTCTGTCGTATTCTTGTTCGACACTTTTCCATCTTCATCAACGTAGGCATAGGGACTGTCTAAAATGCTCCATTCCGGTGTGACTATCGACGTCGTGCCATCGCTCCATGTCACTGTACAGGAATAAGTTGAATCCTCGCCACTTGCAATCCTAGAGGCTCCGGCAATCGCTATGCTCTCTAACGTCCTCTTTACAAGTGTGATGTTTTTCGACGTTGTCTGTGTAATGTCACCAACCGTATAATTGGCCGTAAGCGTCACCGTTTGATTTTCATTCGTCGTATTCTTGTTCACTACTTTGCCGTCTGCATCAACGGATGCGTATATGGTATTGGAAACTGTCCATGTCGGTATGACGGTCGCAGGATTGCCATAGCTCCATATTGCCGTACACGTGTAGGTTGCAAATCCGCCAGAGACAATCATCGCATCGCCTTCAATGACAATGTTTTCCAATGTACGCTTCGACAACTTTATGTTTTTCGTGGCTGTTTTTGTTATGTCTCCAATCTTGTAGCTCGCAGTCAATGTCACCGTCTGGTCTTCATCCGTTGCGTTCTTGTTCACGACCTTGCCATCAACATCAACGGAAGCGTATGTAGTGTTGGAAAGTGTCCACGTCGGCGTAACCGCCGTGGAATCACCGTAGCTCCAACTCGCTGTACAACCGTAGTTTGCAGTTCCGCCAGTGGCAATCGTCGCATCGCCGTCAATGACAATCTCCCTAAGCGTCCGTTTCGCAAGTGTGATGACTTTCGTAGCAGTCTTTGTCACGTCGCCGACCGTGCAGCTTGCGGTCAATGTCACCGTCTGATCTTCGTCAGTCGTATTCTTGTTTGTCACGTCTCCTGTTGTGTTCACAGAAGCATAAGTCGTCGGAGTAATAGACCACGTCGGTGTTACCGTCGCGGGATCGCCGTAGCTCCAACTCGCTGTGCAACTGTAGTTTGCAGTTCCGCCTGTAGGAATTGTCGCATCGCCGTCAATGACAACTTCCGTCAACAATCTCTTCGACAAAATTATGACTTTTGTCGCTGTCTTTGTCACGTCACCAGCTGTGAAATTTGCAGTCAATGTCACAGATTGGTCATCATTTGTTGTATTCTTGTTCACAACCTTGCCTGTTGCGTCAACAGACGCAATTGCCGTGTTAGACAGACTCCATGTGGGCGTGACCGTCGTTGTCGCATCGTCGCTCCATGTCGCGGTGGCTGTATAAGTCGCCGTGGAACCGCTGGAAATCGTAGCCTCACCGTTGATGGCAAGATAAGTCAGAACACGTTTCAACAACGTGATGGTCTTGGAGACTGTTTTTGTGACGCCATCATGTGTATAAGTTGCGGTCAGATTCACTGTCTGGTCATTGTCCGTCGTATTCTTGTTTGTCACCTTTCCATTACCGTCAATGGCGGCGTATTCATCAGCGGCAAGAGTCCATTCCGGTGTGACGACCGTTGTCGCTCCATCGCTCCAAGTTGCCGTACAGGAATATGTTACAATATCTCCGGCATGGATTGCTTCCCCTCCGTTGATGGCGATGGACTGCAATACACGCTTCTTCAGCGTGATCCCTTTCGTTGCCGTTTTGTTAACGCCGTTGAATGTATAGGCAGCAGTCAATACCACCGTTTGGTCAGTCTCTGTCGTATTCTGATTTGTCACCTTGCCATTGTTGGTGATATTCGCATAATTCCATGAACTGATATCCCACGTCGGTTTCACATCCGTCGTTGTCCCATCGCTCCAAGTTGCTATACACGTATAGGTTGCGGAACTACCGCTATCAATAGCATCTGGACCGTCAACATTAATGGATACCAAAGTTCGTTTCGCAAGTGTTAATGTCTTGGAAGCTGTTTTTGTCACGCCGTCATGAGTATAAGTAGCATTTAATGTCACCGTCTGGTCTGTCGCCGTCGTATTCTTGTTCGTCACCTTTCCGTCAGCGTCAACAATAGCGTAAGTTGTGGATGAAAGGCTCCATGTAGGAGAGACTGTAGTCGTCGAATCGTCCCCCCATGTTGCCGTACAGATATATGATTCTGTGGAACCACTTGCGATGTTCGACGCACCATCAATGACAATGGATATAAGTGTGTCGGCGTCTATCGGTGTCCAGATGATGTCATCGACCCATGCGTATCCGCCACTGCCGGTGTAGGAAGCGTATTTATAGTATTCCCAGAGAAGAATATGGTCGCCTTCTCCTGTGACGGTGAATTCCTTTTGCGCCCAACTGTCCACACCATAATTGTTTGCCAGCGACGTTCCGTCGATGCTAAATTCAAGACAATCGTAATATTTCTTGTCCGTTGAAGCACGCCATTGGAATGTCAACTTCCCCGGGCCGCTAACCTTTGCGGCCATGATTGATGACTTTCCTGGTGAAATGGCGGCGGACTGGAAGGCGGAAGGAGCACTATTATAGGTATTGTTTTGGACGAACCAAGACGCAGAAGTCGAAGGCGAGCCCACTTGCACGTCTCCTGTGACAACAGCAGATGTTCCGTCGATATCGTTCACGACATCTAAATACGTATAGGCATAATTCGACTCCTTCATGCCGTCTTTGAAAGCCACAACAACAAAAGGCGTGAATGCTGTGATGGACACGCCATCATCGGGAAGCACAGGACTATCATATGAAGGAATGTAATTATCTAGTCTATAGCGGATAGTCGCGCCTGGCGTCTCGCAAGTCGCCGTCACTTTGTAGGGAAGGAAACAATAGCCGTAAAGTGGCCTGTTGATCACAGGAGTCGCCACTTGCTCCAAGAACGTGTAGGTCTTTGTTTCAGTTGGGCTGACCGGTTCACCGTTTTCAAAAGCGCGCGCAGAGATGGTCGTCGTTGATGTAAGGGAGATTGGCTCGGTGTAGAGCGTGTCGGAGATCGTCGGCTCAGAAGAATCAAAACGGTAGCGAATGTCAACTCCTTCTTTTAGCGTGAACAGCTCCAGCGTCTGTGTTGTTCCAACCACAAAAGGTTCATAGTTGAGAAGACTGAAGATTGGCGTGCAGGGATTGAAGAAATTGCGTGCGTCAGGAATTGACATGGGGCCGCTGTGCCCTTTCAAGCGTTTGTCTTTTTCGGGGTCAATGATGGCGACAAATGGCAAGTAGCCGTCCATGCCCTGTGTGTACATATAAAAATCAGAAGTAGGATCGTCCACGATTGTGTACCATAGTATGTAATCCGCCAATAATATCGCCTTGATATCTGCGGTCTCGCATACCGTGTTGCGGAAGTAGTTCGTATTTGCGCAAGTATCACGACCTGCGACCATTAGGACCATCTTGCCGTCTGCCGCTGCTAAATCAAATGCCTCTGTTTTGGATGTGTACCATGTCAGCGGCTCGTCTTCCATGACTGCCATCGGAACAAATTGACGGACCGTATTGCCAACTGCATCAGTCGCAGTGATATAGAGAACCAAATTACCTTTCGTGCCACTGATGGGCGATAGCTTTACAGTACTGGTAGTACCGCTGACAGTCACTGTAATTCCGCTGTCGGGCAGGATATCAGGGCGGCTACTCGTCACTGTCACCCCCGTCAACGTGTTGTTAGCATTAATGGTCGTGGTCACTTGCTTGCCGGCAATGCTTTTTAGTTCATTACTGACTGTCAATTCCAGCATGTCAGCAGGGTCGGCCTTCACCTTCACCGTTATGCCATTGGACATCGCCTTCCAATTGCCACCGACCTTCGCCTCCAGTTTATAGGTGGCCGTTCCGCTCTGGTCGGTCAGATTGTAACTGCGGGCCGTTCCTGGAATGGAGGAATCGATGACTTCTGATGCACGCGTACCCGTCGTTTTTGTAAGGCGGAACGCCTCTGCTGTAACATGTTTTGGGAAATCCCATGCAAGTGTGAAGGAGGATGGCTGTTCGACGGACATCGGCTTGAAAACAGGCACGGGAGACGGTTGAATATTCGTCGTGGCGGCGACGATAACGGTGTTCTCTTCGCCATCCGTCAGAAGGTACCAACCGTCAAATTGACCGCCCCAACCGTAGTTGAAGTGATAGTAGTCTTGACCGCCCATGGTTCCGAGACCGTCCGCGATGAATATATGTCCTTCGAATGCCACGAAGGCCGGACGCCCCGCCGTCATATCCGTACGAATGCGCGAATATAGCGTCGATTGCGCGATATAGCCAAACATACCGTAACGAGTATCGCCATAATTCGCTGAATTGGAATAGCCAAGATACTGGGCCATCAGCGTATGAAGATCTTGGGCAAGGGCCGCTGTAAGGTCAACCTCGTAGTTCGCTTCCGCGAGCACGCCCATTTCCATGGCCAACCTAGCGACGGAGAATTCAGAAACACCATAATTGCGTTCCTCCTTCTCTTCGTAATTGTCCAACATCGCATTCCATTCATATGGAATGGAAAAATCCGCCTTCATGGATCCCGTGATATCGCCTATGTTGTCCGTGTATTCCTTAGTTCCTACACCCGCTGGTGGCCATTCGTAGTATTTCATCAGCTGGGCGGTGGCCACCGCGACACAGCCAGTCAATGCATGTTCCGCATAGACGCTTCCTGATGGGCAAAAGTAGTAGTATGGCGCAATCTGATTCCATTGCGTTGCTATCATCGGCGACTGTACAATTGTCGATGGCGTGACGGAATCCGCACGAGTGCGGCCAAGCAACGCGTTCCAACGCGATTTGTTCTCCGCCGCCTGTTCGTTTCCACGCGTCTGCGGCTTGTTCAATTCGTCTTGGAAAATTTTGCCTTGACGGTTCAGCATCGACGGCAATGGATGCCCCGCCGGAATGTCGTAGGACGATTTCGTATCAAAGGCCACAACAGGCGGCAACGTGTCATCCGCAGCCATGATGAGATATCCTGACGGCTTGATTTCGATCCGCCACAACGGCATGGCCTTACCATCAAAATCCGACATCTGGACAGCCTTTTCAGGAACGGCGTTCGGAAGTTCCGCCTGGAACATGGCATTGTCTGCGATCCACTTTCTCGCCGCTGCAAGTATATCGTTTTCACTGACTTCCGTTGCCCGTAAAATCGCAGATGACAAGATGACAAAACACACGAATGCCGTTTGAAGAGTTCTTTTGATACTGTTCATGGAAATTCTTCCTATATCTTTATGACTGGATTGTCTATATTATTTAGTATTGTTGGTTTTAAGTTTTGAATGTAGTGTGTGTTTGTGTGATTGCAAATACTCTATAAGAAATAAGCTTTACCCACTGACCACTCCATAGCCAAACAGCGCAAAATCACCTTTCAAGGGATCGCCGGGGAAGATTTCCGACATGATATCCGTCAATTGGATGGCCAGTTTCAAATTCGGCGTGGCATTTTCAGCAACAAGCCCGAACGCCTTCGCAACCGCTACGACATGTGTGTCTAACGGCATCAATAAATCAGAGGCGGGATACCAGTCCCATAGCCCTAAATCGACTGGCGAATTCTGCCTTACCATCCATCGCAGGAACAGATTCAGCCGTTTGTTCGCACTAGTTTTTCCATTGGAAATCAATGGCTTGCATGCTTCTGGAAAGGAATCCGCTATGACCGCCGCCAACCGTCCAGGCTGTTTTTCGCAATCGCCTGCTTCATAACGACAACGACAATATTCTCCAAGACTGCCATGATTCATCACCAACTGTCGCAACGTTTCACACATGGCTCTCATGTTGCAATGGCTGTAGATGCGGTAGAACGATTTGTCGCTGTCGGGAAACAGTTTTTCATATCGTTTGGACAACAGCCATTCAGATGGCGAATCACCCATTTTCCCACAGATTTTCTCCAAACAGCAGAGAATGCACGACCGCCGTCCAAACGCCAGATTCGCCGCCAGAAATGCCGTGATTTCAACATCCAACGGGTCTTTATAACGGCGCATGAATTGCGCCGGATCCCCCATCGTGAAATCCGCCGTCTCGTATTTCGCCGCCAATTGACGCAAACGATGTTTCAAAGCAGGAGAGAGTTTATTCAGTGCATCATTCCTTTTCACAATCATATGTTACGGACTCTATATTCACAATGCAACGGCATTTGGGAAATTGTGAACATCCCCAGAAAGGTAAGCCATCAACTTTCCGTTTCCGTAAAACCATTGGAGCTCCACATCTCGGGCAAAATATCTTTTTGTCATTTGAAGTTGAATCATCATTCAATGTAATATTTAGTTTTTCTTGATTAATCTCTTGGGGCTCATGTGTTTTCCGCAGATTATACACATGTTCAATCTTCTGCTTTTCATTTAGAGAAGCATACCATTCAAGAATTGTATCCGCCACTTCATGTACTTGCTCTGGGGGGATGATTGTCTCAACACTATGCTCCTTTATATAATCCGCCACATCTCCAAACAACATCACTTCGTTTGGCATATCCTTTTTGAACTCAGACTCCCCACAGAAAGCAATGACTGTCTTAAAATATTCTTTTGAAATTCCAAGACATTCAGACAATGTTGCAATATGCTTGTAATTCTGACGCAAAGGATTCTGAAAACTATCCTTACGGTTGCCATGCGTCACTGTCCATTGTGCGTCATATTCACTACCGAAGATCCATCCAGAATAAGTTTTTGTTTCAATTACAAACACTCCCCACTGCGAAACAACAATATGGTCAATTTGCGTTGTCGTTCCATCTTCGGTTGGAAGCATGATGTCATTGAGAATTAGATATTGCTGATTATCAAGTTTCTCACATAAAAACTGATGAAGTAGTGTCTCGCCCAAACATCCTTTGCGCTCTGATCTGAACCATCGGTCTTTTTGCGGCCAATTTTGGCGAAACTGACTGTTACGTCTCCTGTACCGTCGTCTGGGCTTTGCTCCGCACCATCTCACGATAGTCACAATCAATGCCAAACCGCAAAGCATAGCAAATGGCCAATTACCAAAAAGTGACCAAAGCATTGTTCTAATAAGTGAGACAAAATCAACTTCCATATCTAAATCATAAAAACTCTTCAGAATGTGTCTAAACGAAAGAGATACTCATTTCCTTATGATTATGCATTCCTTTTCATATAATCCATTGTCGCGTCGATCATCAGAGCAGAACGCGTCGTATCCCTTTGCCGTGCATATTTGGTGATAAGATCAAGCTTGTTCTGCGGAATCGTCATGCTGATGCGGACAATCGGCGAATCCATGGCAACAGTGATCGGCATGATAAATGCGACAGGGCCAAAGTCTTCTTCCGCCTTGGAGGACAATGCATTATAATCCTCTGTAGGAGTAGGCGGCTCAACTCCTTCATCCTCCAAGTCCTTCAATTTTTCAGCCAGAATTTCCTCCGCCATTCTGGCGATGCCTTCCAACGTATTCTCTTCAGTTGCCATATTGTCGAAATCAGGGAAGGCACAGATATACCGCCATGGGCCGTTCTTGTCTTCATGAACCGTTGCAAAATACGTTTTTTTCATGATTCTACCTCTGTATTATCAATTGAATATTCAGTCTATTACCCCAATACACACCTAAAAAATCAAAAATCCCTAACCTTCTTAAGAATAGACTTGGCTAGCATTTCATTTATTTCCGCATGGCGAGGGATTGGAATTTTTTTGCCATTTTTCCCGTATATATCGTGATTACCGCCATGGGAAATGAATGTCACACCTAGCTTTGCCAATTCTTGAACAAGGTCTTTCAGTTTCATTACTTTCCCATAATTGAACATTCAATATGAATACGCATCATAGCTTTTTACACACATTAATATATATTAAATACATATTGATGCAAATGCTAAATCCTGTCATTTTCTTCTTGCTATTTTCTTTTTTGAACATACCTTATATTAATTGATCTTTTCGTATCCACAACCACCCACAAAAGGAAGCCACCATGTACAAATCCAGTTACAGAACCGTTTCATTCACACTGCCTTGGGATGATGTGCCAATCGATCTCTCCTACATTTTCGCCGATGAAAAGCCTGCGGGAAAGCATGGCTTCCTGACGGTCAAAGACGGCAAATTCGCGTTCGAAGACGGAACGCCCGCGCGTTTTTGGGGCACGAACTTCAACAGCGGTGCCAACTTCCCGTCCCATGAATACAGCGAAATCGTCGCGAAACGCCTTGCCAAGACTGGCCTGAACATCGTCCGCTTCCATCAGTTGGATGGTGACTGGTCCACGCCAAATCTTTTCCAATTCACGAAGGGCAAGCTACTTAAGAACACGCGGTCGTTGGATCCGGAAAGCATGGATCGCCTCGACTATCTCATCTTCGCACTCAAGAAAAACGGCATCTATGTCTATTTCGATATGCTGACCTACCGTCGTTTCCGTGAAGGCGACGGCGTTGAAAACACGAAACGTCTGGCGGATTCCGCCCGTCCGCAGTCGAATTTCGACGAACATCTCATCGAGCTCCAAAAGGAATTCTGCGAGCAGATCTGGACACACGTAAACCCCTATACGCAACTTGCTTACAAGGACGATCCTGTCATCGTCATGTCTGAAATCGCCAATGAAAACGAAATCTTCGCGCATTGCGAGCAGCTTGTGGAGCCCTATCGTACACGCCTTGAGGAGAAATACCAGGCATGGCGCAAAGAGAATGGATACCCTCCAGCGGAGACGCCCGTCGATTTCACCGATAACTCCACGCTCGCGATGTTCAACTTCAAGCTGATGATCCAGAAGAGCTATTTTGATGACATGCAAGCATTTATGCGCTCCATCGGTGTCAAAATTCCGATCACGGGAACCAACTGGAATTCCGGCGGCGGCGGCACCCTGCTTTCGCAAGCCGACATGACCTACATGGACAGCCATACCTATCATTACGGATGGAAATGGACGCCCCATGAAAAAGGCATCATGAACAGCAGCTTCCTCTCCTACCGCTCCACATGGATCGACGGATTCCCCTTCATGCGCGCCGCCGACCGGCCGTTCTTCATCTCTGAATGGGACGATCCATGGCCGAACGAATACCGTGCCGAAGGGCCCCTCCATCTAGCCTCCCATTGCGCGTTGCAAGGCTGGGCTGGTGCCGCCATCCATACCTACCGTTACGACTGCCGCCCGAACATCGACATGCTCGCCGCTCCTGTCACAGGCGAAGCCCTCTCCGGCGTGCCCTACCGCAGCGGCATTTTCGACGCGTTCAACGATCCTGCCCGCTACGGCCTTTTCTACCATGCTGCACTGCTCCTGCGCCGCGGCGACGTGAAGGAATCGGACGTCATGACCGTCATCCCCTACAACGGCCCCACGAAAGCGAACGAAAATCCCGCCAACAAGAATAGTACGGTCAACAGCATTCCGCCAGCTTTCGAATGCGCCGCACAGTTGAGCAAGACCGCCGTCGCTATTCCGACGACTAAGATTCCCGAAGGCGCAAATATCGTCGATCCAAACACTTCCCGACTGCCGAAGGACGCCCGAATAATCGAATCGGACACAGGCGAACTCCGCCGTGATTTGGACAAACGCCTCTTCATCATCGATTCGCCACGCACGAAGGCTGTCAGCGGCTTCTTAAACGCCGCAGGTGAAATCGTGTTGAAAGGCCTGAAAATCAAATGCCGTAACGAATACGCCGTTATCGCATTGAGTTCGCTGACCGACGATCCGATCACCGAATCAGAGAACATCTTGCTGACCGTCGTCGGCCACGCCGACAATACGGGCGCCGTCTATAACGACAACCATACCATCCAGTATGACAAAGGCCACGGCCCCATCGAAGCGGAAGTCATCGCGGCTGATTTCGAACTGGATACGACGGTCAACGCCTTCCGCGTCGATGCCATCAATTCCTTCGGCATGCAGGTCGGCCAGACACCTGCCGAAGTCACAGACGGCAAGCTCCGCTTCTCCACGGGCGG
>JAEEGG010022778.1_pt1 | contig 12294 bp, 6 predicted proteins | sample 9134161 | NCBI WGS metagenome assembly JAEEGG01 (sample SAMN16246543, study PRJNA631951) | gut metagenome | biome: gut microbiome; feature: rumen; material: CR-attached | host: Bos | place: Iran: Karaj | collected 2018-10
TTGTTGTCCTTTGCTTCGTCTTTGGGCTGCCAGGCACACGTGACGCGGACCCTGCCTGGGTTCTGGGGGTCGAAATTATCGACGACGAACGCCAGCTGCGGTTGCGATTCACGGACGACGATGTCGGGCAGGGCTGGAGGAATGGCTGCCTCGCCATAGAGTTTCACGCCGATCACCTGCTGATGCTCTTCGTATGTAGCCTTCTTCGAATCGTCGGTGTATATGAAATCACAGCTGCCATTCACGCCTATCACGACATAATACTCGCCGTCGACCTTGATCTTGTCGCCTATCGACAGTTTCTGAGCGTCTGCTCCGAACTCCAAATAGACGGCATTCTCGGCCACCTTCTTCTCGGCCTTGCGCATCAGGCCATAGAAGTCGGCATTCATGTTGATTTCTTTCCCTGAGAAGTTATTCTTGGCACTCTGTTTGTTCATCGTGCCAAATTGCATGACAGAATCACCACCCAACTGGTCTGTCATGCTATTCCACGGGTCGATGTTATTTTTCTTGTGCTTTTCGTTCAGCCCAACCGTGACCGAATTGGCCAATAAAAACTTGAGGCCTATTGTCACACCAAAGTCCCCTATGATGTCCGCAAGCGATTTCCCCCCGAGCACCATAATGATAGCACTGGCAATGTTTTTGCTGATGAATCCCATCTGTTCCTCCATATTCGTGAACTCCTTACTGGTTGCATGCAGATAGTCATCATAGGGCAGGGGATTGCTGTAGGGCCTTGAATCGGCCGTGGGATGATTATCGTCGAAGTAGTTGTAGGAGTAGTCGGTAGTCTCCGTTCCCTCTTGCAGAATGTTCTCGTAATAGCGTTCAGAGGCTATCTGCGCATAGTCGGGGTCGCCGTTCCCAGCCTTGTCGCTCATCTGCATGCCTAAGTGCAACTGGCCGTTCTCATGATACAGGAATTCTCCGCACCGGTTGGCCGTGCGCCGTATGAAATCATAGAAACTCTCGTTGTACTGCACCAGATATGGCTGAACAAATTCATCAGTGCCGACTTCCTTGTTATATTCAACCACCTGCAGATTTTTGCACGTCTGGAGCCCGAGGTTGAAACTATCCACTTCTTTAGAGAAGATGTCCACCCCGAGTTTCTTGTCCGACCAAGCCTTCGAGTATTTGTCGAGAGCCAACAGTTTGTCGCGGCTGAAGATGGTCAGTTCCAACTTTACACTGCTCCCAGTCGATACCTTCTTGAAAACCGGCTTGACATTGAACACGAAATAGTCATCGGCCACTGTCTCACCGTCGACCGTCAGTTTCACGATTTTCTGGTGGAAAGCACTGACCAGATCGCTGTTTTTCACATTCTGGCCACTGACGTTCATAGTGACCTTCATCTCTGCGGGACGGTAGATGCCTTTGTCATACGACAGCTTCTCCAGAGTGAGCGTGTAGTTGCCCATCGTCTGATCTTCCTGGAAACGGTAATCAGTGCCATCTATTGTTAATACATATTTATTATTTGCCATATTTCTTCTTGACTATTTAATTTTGTTTTTCATCTTTTCACTCTGCACTACTGTTTATCACAAGCTGCCTGTCCATCATCTTGCCTTTATAGGTGATGGCGTTTACGAACAGCTTCACACGGACGAGCATCTGCCTCGTTTCCTTGTCGCCAGAGTCAAAGTCATCCTCCACGTCTATCACATAGCCGTTGACGATAAACATATTATCGTAGCTCTTCAGTCTCTGCTGGTCGTTAAACGAAGCATTGAAAAGGAACGTATAGTCAGAAGGTGTGTTCTCCATCAGCCGCTGATGATAGATTGTTCCTTCCTCTGACGCCACAAGTCGCACCGTAAACGACAACACTGCAGGATTAGTGGACCCATAAGGGAAGCCGGCATCATTACGGCTCCGTTCACAACGGTAACCGAAATATTCCAACGTGCAGCACTTTTCTTTCAATACATTCTGGCCCCCGTCCTGCATCTCGTCAGCAAAGAGCACAGCTTTCAAATGATTCGATAAGCGTTTTTTAATCATAGTCGTTGTCATTTTTCGTTTAAATACGGATTCTTGAACGTAGCACCCTCAAAAGTCACCTCGTTCGCCACAATACTCAGTTTCACCGTGCGTCGCATCATAGCGTCGATTCGGTATTCCTCCTCGATAGCATAGCAGTAGGCATCTTCAAACTCCAGCTTCATGTCTTTTCCATCCGCACTCGCCTGACCGTCTGAAAGATCCAGCACCACACGTCCATTCAGCGGCTCACCGCTAATATACCATTCGTAGAGAGAGAGGTCCTCCATATTCGGAGCCACCAGCGTCAAAGCGATATGCTCACATAGGGCATCTGTGTTAGGTCGGCTGCTACTTGTTAGCCTCGTGTAGTGACAAGTCAGATTCACCACATTGTATTGCTTCGAATAAATCTGGGAACTGTTGTCACCAATCTGTAATTTTGCTTGTACTTCCATATTTAGGTAGTTTTAATATTATTATTCCATCATCTATAATTTAGTTCTTGACCGATTCGTGTGCAAAGATACAACTTTTTTCGGAAAAACATCCTTTTTTGAAAAAAAAAATTGAGGGGAAGGCAAAATCCCGTTGCGTAACGGAAGTCAAAGGGAGGTTAAAAACAAAGGATATATTTAATGAAAAAACAACGGATTTCACGGATGAAACGGATTATCTAAGTCAGAAAGGCTTAAATCCGTAAAATCCGTGCAATCCGTTGTAGTTATTTTAAGCGTATTAACGCTTCAGAAGGTTCAGCGGGGTTTGGGGTTTCAGGACATCGTTGGCCTTGACTGTGCTGGCCTTGACGGCAGCAGGCAGCGTAGCCTTGATGTCTGCGGCAGAGGCAGCAACGAGGAACTGGTATTCACCCTCGGCGACCACCCACGCAGAGGTGGCTTCGTCGAACGAGGCGAGGTCGGCAGCCTTCACTTCCATCTTGACGGTCTCGCTCTCACCGGGCTTCAGGTTCTTCGTCTTGGCGAAGGCCTTGAGTTCCTTCACAGGCTTGTTGGCAGCCTTTGAGTCGGGTGCAGCAACATAAAGCTCTACAACCTCCTTGCCTTCACGATCGCCAGTGTTCTTGACAGTGACGGTGACCTCGTAGCCCTCGCCCTTGTCAGCAACCTTGGCATCAGCATACTCGAAGGTGGTGTAGCTCAGGCCATAGCCGAAGGGATAGGCCACAGGCACCTCGAAGCTGTCGAAGTAACGATAGCCGACATAGATGTCTTCCTCGTACTCGGTGTAATCGACGGTGCGGACATTACCCTTCTGTCCCTGGTTCATCATATCGATACGGGGATCCTGATCGATGGGGAAGTTCTTGGAAGAGTAAGCATCGGTGAAGCGGACGGGCCACGTCATCGTGAACTTACCAGAGGGAGACTGCTTGCCGCTGAGCACATCGACGACAGAGTTACCACCCTCCTGTCCAGCCTGCCAGGCGCAGAGGATAGCATCGGGCAGTTCACGCCAAGAGGCGGTCTCGATGACACCACCGATATTCAGCAGCACCACCACCTGCTTGCCTGCCTTGTGATAGACGTCGCAGACCTGTTCGATGAGCGAACGCTCAGAGGCGCTGAGGTTGAAGTTGGAGACATTACGATCAAGGAACTCACCAGAAAGACGTCCGAGAGTGATCACAGCAACATCGGCCTTGGCAGCCTGAGCCGTGAGTTCATCAGCGGTGAAGAGTTTCTCTGCGGGCAGCGGCTGGGGCAAGAACTTCACGAGCATCGCGTTCTTCGGATCCTTCTTGGCTGCCTCCTCGGCAGCAAGCTCTGCAGCCTTCTTGGCGTCAGCGATATAGGTCTCGTAGGTGGTCTTCAGCTCCTCGGAGACGATGTAGCCACCGTTCTTCAGACCGTCGAGCAGAGAGACGACATAGGCGTGGTTCACGTTACCAGAACCAGTACCACCAGCGATGAAGTCGTAAGAGGTGTTGCCATAGAGGGCGACGTTCTTCACGGTCTCAGCGAAAGGCAGGGCCTTCTCGTTCTTCATCAGCACCATACCCTCGGCAGCAGACTGGCGGGTAACCTCGGCGTGTGCCTTGAGATCGGGCTTGTTGGAGAACTCATAACCCTGATAGCGGGGACTCTTCTCGATGAGGTTGAGGATGCGGGCGACGTTGCGGTCGAGATCAGCCTCAGCGAGTTTGCCGCTCTTCACACCAGCAACGATGCTATCGAACTGCTCAGCCTTACCAGGCTGAAGCATATCGTTACCAGCCCACATCTGAATGGCACCGTCCTTACCACCGAACCAGTCGGTCATCACGGTTCCCTCGTAGCCCCACTCATCGCGGAGGATGGTCTGCACGAGATCCTTGCTCTCAGAGCTATAGACACCGTTGATATAGTTATAAGAGGTCATCACCGTCCAGGGCTTGCTCTCCTTGATGGCGATCTCGAAACCCTTGAGGTAGATCTCGCGGAGGGCACGCTGGGAGATACGGGCATCGTTGTTCATGCGGTTCGTCTCCTGATTGTTAGCAGCAAAGTGCTTGATGCTCGTGCCGACATCATTCTTCTGGACACCAGTGATATAGGCTCCAGCGGTCTTACCAGCCACTACGGGATCCTCAGAGTAGTACTCGAAGCTACGTCCGCAGAGGGGGTTACGCATAATGTTCAGGGCAGGCGCCAAAAGCACGTCGGCACCATATTCCTTCACCTCTTCGCCGATGGCCTCACCAACCTCCTCCACGAGCTGGGTGTTCCAGGTAGAGGCGAGCAGGGTGCCGATGGGGAAGTGTGTGCAGTAATAGGTGGCATCGTCTCCTTCACGAGTAGCGTCGATACGGAGTCCGGCAGGACCGTCAGCGAGTACGATGGCAGGGATGCCGAGGGAATCGAGAGGATAGGTGGTACCAGCTGCACCAGGCACAAGGCTGCGGGTGGCACCGATCACGGCGTCATTGCCAGAGAAGCCGGCCATACCTGTTCCGATGACGAAGTGGGCCTTGTCTTCGAGCGACATCTTGGCCATCACCTCCTCCTGATTGAGGGTCTTCTGGACAGGAGCTTTGTCGGCTGTGCTACAACCGACCACAACGACAGCTGCTGCTGCGAGACTTAAAATTACGGATTTCTTCATAATGCTTTCTTTTATTTTGCAACGGACTACAGGACTATAGGACTTATTTGCGTATAGTCCTTAAGTCGTGTAGTCCGTTGCTAATTAATTATTTAAACAATAGTGGGGTGAACTCTGAGAGGTAGATACGCCAGTTGCGCCAGATGTGACCACCATCGGTCTCGAGGTAGGTGTACTTGTGACCCTTGGAGTCGAGGTAGGCACGCAGGTCGTTGTTGTTCTTAATGAGGAAGTCGGTCTTGCCGCAGCCAATCCAGAAGAGGTTGGGGTTCTTGCTGAAGAGGTTGTCGATCTTCCCGTCACGATCAGCATAAATCTCGGGATGTCCATTGGGATCAGGCTGATTCTGATCTACGGCAGCAGAGAACAGGCCTACATAGCCGAACATATCAGGATTGTTGATGCTGATGAAGAGGCTGTGGAAGCCACCCATCGACAGACCTGCGATGGCACGGTGAGCCTTGTCCTTCTTCACACGGTAGGTCTTCTCAACGAATTTCACCACATCAGGGAAAGCGGTCTCGAATGAGCCCTCCATCGTCTTGGGGAGCATCATCGTGGGCACCTTGAAGCCCTCAGAGGTCTCACCCGGGCAAGCCTCCTGCGAGATGTTGCCGTTGGTCATCACCACGAGCATGGGCTCAGCCTTGCCCTGGGCGATGAGGTTGTCGAGGATCTGGGCAGCACGTCCGAGTTCACTCCAGGCGTTCTCGTCGCCACCGATACCATGCAACAGATAGAGCACGGGATACTTTTTCTTGCTCTTCTCATAACCAGCTGGGGTATAAACCGTCAAGCGACGCGTCAGACCTGCCGTAGGACTCTCGTACCAGATCTTGCTCACGGTGCCGTGGGCCACCTTGTTCACCTTGTAGAGGTCTGCACGGGCATCGCCGCCGATGAGCAGCACGCTGAACAAGTTGTTGATGTCGCGGATGTTGTAGACATTCAGCGGATCGATGATCTTCACACCGTCCACAATCATATTGTAGGTATAGAGCTCGGGCTTCAGGGGCTCGGAGGTGAAGCTCCACACGCCCTTGTCGTCCTTCACGAGATCCACCACGCCAGGAGCGTCGTAGGTGTTGCCACCAAACTCAACCTTCTTCGGGGGGAGGAAGTCGCCAGTGATCTCCACCTTCTGTGCCTGTGGGGCAATCATGTTGAAGGTGACGGTATTGTCAGCATTCACTACGGGCGAAGCCACCTGCGGGCCCTGTCCCCAGCTGAGGTTCTGCTGAGCCTGTGCTGCCATGCCCGTCAGACAGAGGGCAGCGATTACGAATAATTTCTTCATCTTTCTCATAATTTAGTTATTCATGGTGCAAAGATACAAATGTTTTTTGAAATCCCTGCACCATTATTAGTTAAAATTTACCAACCGGGATTCTGCTTCATGTTAGGATTGAGTTCGAGTTCCTTGAGAGGGATGGGCAGGAGCATGTGCTTGTCCTTGAAACCATAGACCGAGTTCTGCCAGTTCCACTGTACACCGTCAGTGGTGAAGGCTGGAACCTGCTTTCCCTGTTCAGCCATGGCGCTCTTGGCATCGTTCCAGCGCACGAGGTCCTGATAGCGGATGGCCTCACAGCAGAGTTCCAGACGCTTCTCCGTCTTGATGTCATCGAGGGTGACAGCTGTCAGCGGCTGCTCCTGGGCACGGGTACGGATCTGGTTGATGTAGTCGAGGGCCTTGCCGCTGTTGCCAGCCTGCAACTGAGCCTCGGCAGCCATCAGCAGCACCTCGGCATAGCGCATGATCTTCAGGTCGATGAACTGTCCGGCCTGGAAGAACGACATATCCGTCACACAGTCTTCCTTGTATGACTGCGTCTTCCAGTAGAAGTAACCCTCGTCACCATAGACGGCGTTACTACCTGAGATACTCACACCGAGTTCCTGGAGCTGCTGATAGGTCAGCACGCTCTTGTTCAGACGGTATCCGTCGGCACCCTCCCACTCTACGAAGGCATCATAGAGCGACTTACGTGGGTTCAGGAAGCCGTATGTACCCGTAGCGAGCACATCGGCAGCCGTTCCCTTATACTTCAGCTTGTCAGAACGCCAGCCCTGCATGATGTACACCATGTCCATCTGGTTCCACATCTGCTCTGTGTCGTAACGCTTCTGGAGTTCGAACACCGACTCACAGTTGTTGTTGGCGGCGGCGTGGAACTGCTGGTCATATTCGCCAGAGAAGAGGGCGTACTTGTTAGAGTTGATCACGTTGTCGAGCATCGAGGCAGCCTCGCTGTACTTACCCTGGAAGAGGTAAGCCTTACCCAGCAGTGCCTGTGCGAACTCCTTGGTGGCACGTATACCTGTCTCCGCGTCATTGACGCTGGTCTTAGAGGGCAGTGTACCACTGTTGATGGCCTCAGTCAGGTCTTGCTCCACGAAAGCCCATGTCTCTGCGGGGTCGCTGTTAGCCTGACGGTACTCATCGGATGCCAGCAGATGGTCCACCTTCGGAGCGGTGCCCCAGAGGCTGACGAGTTCGAAGTGAGCCCATGCACGCAGCACCTTGGCCTCGTTGATGGCGTGCTTCATGACGGGGGTGTCGCCCTGGGTCATGTCGATGATCAAGTTGGCGTTGTAGATGACAGAGTATAAGCCGGAATAGACGCCCTCTACCGAACTGTGATTCGAGTCGTAAGTGTACTCATTGAGTTTCTCCATCTCACCGTTGTCACCACGCTGACCGCCGCCGCACCATACATCGTCTGAAAGCAGATTCTTGAGGAAATACCAGGTGAAGTAGTTCGACCTTATCGACAGGTACAGAGCTGCCGAAGCGGTGTTGACATTCTCGTCAGTGGTGTAGTATGTGTCCATGCTACCCATGTTGCCGTGCTTCTCGATGTCGAGCTCACTGGAGCAACTTACGAAGAGATAAGAGGAAAGAGGAAGGAGGAAAGAGAATACTCCTGCCACAACCATTTTATAAATATTCTTTTTCATAACTGTCTTTTTTATCTGTGATAATCAAATCTTCTGTGATAATCTGTGAAATCTGTGGCTTAGAATTCGACGTTGAAGCCCAGCACCAACTTCTTAGATGTAGGATAAGCGCCCTTGTCGATACCCATACCAGAGAGGGCATTGGCCGAAGCCTCGGGATCGAAGCCGGGATAGCTGCTGATCGTGAAGAAGTCGTCGAGAGAACCGTAAACACGGCAGTGGGAAATGCCGACCTTGCTCAGCAGGTTCTTCGGCAGGGTGTAACCCAGCTGAATCTGCTTGAACTTGAAGTAGTTGCCGCTGTAGACCATGGCGTCAGAGTCGGCGTACTTATCCATATCGTTAGCACCTGCACGGGGCTTGGTGCCGCTCTTGTTGCTCTCCGTCCAGCGGTCTTCATACAACACTTCCTTCATCTTGTTGGAGGTGGCGTAGTCCGGACGGTTGATACAGTTGAAGATCTTGTTGCCTGCAGCACCTGTGCCGAAGATGGTCAGGTCGAAGCCCTTGTAGGCAGCAGTAATCGTGAGACCGTAGGTCACTTTGGGAATGGCGTTGCCGATATCAGTACGGTCGTCGTCATTTACCACACCGTCACCGTTCAGGTCCTTGAACATCGGATCACCGGTCTCAGGATTGATCTTATCGAACTGATAGCCACGGAAGTAGTACACGGGATAGCCCTTCTCGAAGTAGGTGATGGTATAGGTGTGGAAACCAGTACCGCCCAGACGTACGAGTGAAGGATCAAGGAAGGTCACCTCATTCGACAACGTCGAGAAGTTACCACGGACGCTATAGTTGAAATCACCGATATGGTCGCGCCAGCCGAGCTCGAGCTCGAAGCCCTTGTTCTCCACGTTACCGGCGTTGATGGGTGATGTCGTACCACCGATGATGAGCGACGGTGTGGTTCCTGATACGAGCAGGTCCTTGGTCTTCTTGATGAAGTAGTCGATGCCGAAGGTCAGGCGTCCGCCGAGGAGGATACCGTCGAAGCCGAAGTTCAGCTGCTCAGAGGTCTCCCATTTCAGATCGTCGTTACCCATCGACGTGGGGGTAGCAGCCTGAGTGTACTGGATACCGCTGGTGAAGGGGTAGAGACCACCCTGCGTCATGTCGGTGCTGTAGGGATAACCGCTCAATGAGGAGAGGCTACCGTTCTGACCCCAGGAGGCACGGAACTTCAGGCTGTCAAACCATTTCTTAATCGGATTGAAGAATTTCTCTTCGCTGATGGTCCAACCTACTGACACAGCGGGGAAGTAACCCCAGCGGGTCTTCTTGGAGAGTTTCGAGAGGTCGGCGGCATCAGCACGGAGCGAAGCCTGGAAGAGATAGCGGCCCATGAAGTCGTAGCCCACGCGGCCGAAGTAAGAATATTTGGTGGTGTTGGTGGTCTCACCGCTCACGCCCTTTGTAGCCGAGGCGTTGGCATAGTTCAGATAGTAGAACAGCGGATCGTTCTTCAGCAGGGCGTCCTCACCGTTGTCACTCAGACTGCCCGTCACGAAATCATAGTCGCTGTCCTGGAACGAGATACCGGCCATGGCGCTGACGGTGTGTTTGTCGGCAAAGGTCTGCATGTAGTTGACGAAGTTCTCCCACTGATAATAGATAGAGGTGCTCGAAGTGTTGCTCTGGCTCACGTAGTCGCGGTTCTGTGTGGAGTTGCCGTAGAAGGGCAGGCTCGTCGAAGCGTTGCGCGTGCCACCCAGACGATAGCCGAAGCGGGAGGTGACGGTCACATGGGGGATGAGCGTGAAGTCGCCATAGATAGATCCCGTCACGTTGAAGCCCTCATTCTTCGACAGGTTGTTGTCGCGCATCACCAGCGGGTTGTACTGCTCACCCTTGTAGAACTGGGAGGTGCCGTAGTAGTTGCCGTCCTCGTCCTGGAGCAGGTGCTTGCCCTGAGCGACCAGGTCTGAAACCGTCTCAGGCACGCCGTTGCTGTAAGACTCCGGTGTCAGCGGATCCATCATCAGCACAGCCGTCAGCAGAGAACCATATTCATTGTTGGAAGAAACCGAACGCACGTCGTACTTCTCCACCTGGTTCGTGGTACCCACCTTCAGCCAGTCCTTGATCTTATACTCACCGTTGATGGTGGCGGTCAGACGCTTGTAGAGGTCGGCGTCACCCTTCACGATACCGTTGTTCCTCAGATAAGAGAGGGCCAGATAGTAGTTGCCGCGGTCGTTACCGCCAGTGAACGAGAGGTTGTGCTTCTGCATGTGTCCGTGGGTGAAGGCGACGTCAGTCCACTTCGTGTCGGTGTTGCCATATCTGTTCTCATCCATGAATTCCTGCGTGAAGAGCTTACCCTCAATCATATACTTCATATACTCCTGGGCGTTGAGCATCGTGGGAACCTTGGCCAGGCTCTCGTCAGTCCACTGGAAGTCGTAGGCGATCTTGCCCTGTCCGGCCTTACCTTTCTTGGTGGTGATCAGCACCACGCCGTTACCAGCCTCAGCACCGTAGATGGCAGCCGAAGCAGCGTCCTTCAGGATTTCCATCGAGGAGATGGTCGAGGGGTCGATGCCGCTGATGTCGGAGAGTCGCACACCGTCGACGACGTAGAGGGGATTAGAACTGGCATTAGAGGAATAGCCGCGCACACGCACTGTAGGAGATGAACCCGGGGCGGCGGAGGTGCTAATCACCTGCACACCCGAGGTCTTGCCCTGCAGAGCCTGCTGGGCGTTAGCGATGGTACGGTTCTCGATGTCCTCGGGCTTCACCTGCGAGATGGCACCCGTCACCGAGCTCTTCTTCTGTACACCGTAACCCACGACCACCACCTCGTCGAGCACCTTGTTGTCTGGCTGCAGGCTAATGGTCATACCGTTCTTAGCGGCCACTTCCTGAGATTCGTAGCCGATGTAGGAGACGACGATCGTCTGTCCGGCCTTCACGTTGATGATGAAGTTACCGTCGAAGTCGGTGATGGTGGCGTTCTTGGCATCAGCCTTGTCGCTGACGGTCGCACCGATCACGGCCTCACCGCGCTCGTCAATCACAGTGCCCTTGATTCCCTGGGCGAAGGATGTAGCTGACACGAACAGTGCCATCAACATCATTAGAATACTGCTCTTTTTCATTGAGTTTTAATTGTTAGTTTAAAAATGTTAGATGTATAATTGTTTCATTCCGTTTGGCCTTTGCGGCCGATTTCGGGTGCAAAAGTAGATATTATTCCTTTTACGCTCATTTCAGCATGTTCTTTTGATTGTCGCCAGTGTTCAAAAGTGTTTTCCGGCGTTTCAATTTGTTCAAAACCGTTCCGATTTGTTCAAATCAGAGGATTTGGAGGCCTAAGGAATATAGGATTTTAGGATTTTTTATTCTCAATAATTCAATTTTCAATTATTTTTCTTAACTTTGCACACAACAAAGTGAATAACGTATGAATAAGACGATAAAGATAGCGGTGGGACTGCTGACACTGGTTCTGCTCTCCTGCCAGAAGACAGAGCCGCCACAGCAGCGAGACAAAGACGAGGAGAACGGCTTTGTAGTGGCGCAGGAGCTGTCGAACAGCCGTGTGCAGTGCATCGCGGAGGACAAGGCCGGGCAACTGTGGATAGGCACGTTCCGCGGACTGAACCGCTACGACGGGCATGAGTATCACCAGTATTTCTGCGCTGACGACACAACCGGACTGCCAGACAACCAAATCAAGGACGTGCTCTGCGACCAGCAGGGACGGCTCTGGGTGGCAACGGTGAACGGCGTCTGCCGCTATACCCGCCGGGACTGCTTCAAGCGCATCGGCGTGAAATCGGCAAACCTGAACATACAGAAGCTGCTCGAGGACAGCCGCGGACGCTTGTTTGCATACAACGGCACGGAGGTGCTTCGCTACGACGACCAGCTGCAGGCCTTCCACCCGATTATCTCGCGGCAGACAGCGGGGCAACAGTGGACGTGGGGCAACTGCGTGATTGACGCCTCAGACCAGATACTCATCACTGAGAGCCAGCGCATCCTCATCTACGAGAGCTCGACATTCAAACTGAAGCGCGAGGTGGCGCTGGGCGACCAGTACTACTTCTACTCAGAGATGCTCGCCAACGGGCTGATGATCCTCTCCGGCTACGGCAACCTGCGGCTGTTCGACACGAAGTCGCTGCGCCTCGTGCCCCTCCCCACGGAGATGGAGACGCGGCTGACGGCCCACAACAGCATCATACAGGCGGCAAGGCTGCTGGAAGACAACACCATCCT
>JAEEGG010022779.1_pt1 | contig 12294 bp, 6 predicted proteins | sample 9134161 | NCBI WGS metagenome assembly JAEEGG01 (sample SAMN16246543, study PRJNA631951) | gut metagenome | biome: gut microbiome; feature: rumen; material: CR-attached | host: Bos | place: Iran: Karaj | collected 2018-10
ACCGAGGCCGGAATCAATTGCGACATCGCCCTGTCGGGCAATTTGGAGTCGGAGGATGGTACCGCAACTTACACCGTCAACGGCACAACTTACACCACCAGCATTCCCGATTACTACCGCGAGATTATCAGCAATCACCGTGTGCTCTATGTGGGCAAGCAGAACGGTCACACGCCTTCCTATGACCATGCCCTCTATTACACCGACCAAAGCCGCTTCGCCGAGTGGATCCAGGAAATTGTGCGCTTTATCAACGATGAGGACCATCCCGTTCCGTTTCAGATCCATTGCCACTTGGGGGCTGACCGCACCGGTGTGTTCTCAGGGGTTCTTGCCGCGATGTGCGGCGCTGCGTGGGATGACATTGCTGCCGACTACATGCGCACCAGCGACATGCAGATTTCGGAATACCGTCACTCCAACCAATTGCGCTATGCTTTCTATCTGCTCACGGGCTTTGACCCGTTGATTCTGCCCTCAGGCTCCGATGCCGTGCCCACGGTATATACTGCCACCACGCTCGATGAAGCCATCGCTTCACACACTTCCTACAGTGGCGGAAAGGTGCTTTACAGCTATCCTGCCATCGGCACACCGCTGCCCACGTTGCAGGATGCCATCGCTGCCCACTTTGTCAATGGCGGCTACCTTGAGCAGGGTGAGATTGAGGCATGCGTTGCCAAGTTGCGTGGTGACGAGCAGCAGCCCACCGGTGTTGTCGATGTCCAAGCCGATAAGGGCGACAACAGTGTGCGCAAGGTCATCTGCAATGGCCAGGTGCTGATTATCCGCGACGGTGTCACCTATGACGTTTGTGGCCGCATTGTCACCCGATAAGTACCGCATATAGGCTTTAAGCTTCTATGTGAATAGGATTTTAATGGGTGCAATAATTACAAATCCTTGATTCCCAAAAAGGATTGTAATTATTGCACCCATTGTTTTCTTTTTTTTGTGGGGGTTACAGGCGGCGGACGAGGGAGATGAATTCCTCCTTGGGAATATCGGAGCGGTTGCGAACTTTCATGCGGTAGTTGTACACGGTCTGCGGGGAATAATGCAGGAAACTGGCAATCTTGGTGCTGTCGTTGATGCCCAGGCGAATGAGCGCATAGATGCGCAGTTCGGGAGTGAGCAGGTGTTTGCCCTTGATTTCAATCTGTTCGTCTGGTCGCAGCAGCGCGTTGAAACGTTCGATGAAATCGGGGAACAGTTCCAGGAAAATCGCGTCAAAATTGTCAAACAGCCGACTCAAGTCGTGTGCCATGGTCGAGGAACTCAGTTGCTCCTGCAATTCCTTGACTTTTCCCATCTTGATGCGTCCCAGCATCTTGGTGCGGTTGTTCTCGGTGTCACTGATGTATTTGGAGCACAGGTTGAACAACTGCCCGATGTATTCCTCCTTGATGCGGTTGCTCTCGACCAGCGCCTGGCCTTGTTCCCTCAACTGGCGGTTGAGTTCCTGCAGACTGTTGTTGCTCTCGGTCAACTGGGTTTGCATCACCCGCATCCTCTTGTTGCTGCGGTAGATGACCGTTAACAGCGCGGCAAGGATGGCAAGGACAAGGGTGCCGATGGCGATGAGAATGTTGCGGCGCACGTCGAGGGTGTGTCGATGATGGGTATAGGCAGCAGTGATGATGGGCAAGTATTCTCCCACCAGCGCCAGCCTGTTGCGCGCATTGCACGACATGACATCGTTGAGCGAACAGGTGATGTAACGGTAGGCGCGCTCGGTGTCCTGTTCCTGGTAGAGCAGCCACGCCAGCGACTGCAGCGACGTGTAGGTCTTGCTGCTGTTGCGCTTGTCGATGATGGCCGACATGGTGTAGCAATACTTGGCGCTCTCCAAATCATCCAGATTGCGGTAAGTGTCGGCCAACTCATACCAGTAAATCGCCGAGTTGGCAACAAGGTCGCCATGAGTCTCTCCAAACCGCAGGAGCCCTTCCAACGCCTCCTTGAAGCGTCCGTGGCTCTTGTCGATGGCACAACTGTTGACACACACCGTCAAGGTGTCGTGAACATTCACGAGATTGATGGTGTCGCGGTAGTGCATCAGCAGGGATTTGTATCGCGCCACTTCCTGGTCATCGGTGGTCATCTGGGAGAGGGAGAGCAGGATGCTGAGGTAGAGCGAGAAATATTGGGTGTTGTTGCCGATGTAGGCATTGTGCGGCATGGCATCGAGCACTGCCAGGGCGTCATTGAGTCTGCCCAAGCACTTCAGTGCATCGGCCTCGTCGAGACGTGCCGACAGGATGGAATCGGGGATATTGAGCCGGTAGGCAATCTGGACCCGCTGGCGGGCATAGTACAGTGCCGAATCGAGGCGATACTTGCGGTAGGTCTTGAACAGGGTGTGCGCCTGGTGGAAACGGGCCTCATCGTCCTCGGCGTTGTCAAAGGCAACCCGGTAGCCCACCAAATCCTGGTGCAGGCGAGCATCATAGACGGCGCTGCTGTCGATGACGGTATCCAGCACCTGCAGCAGTGAGTCAACATTGTAGCGACTCCCTGCACGGCTTGTGGAACAACACAGGCATAGCCACAGCATTGCGGCTACCCTCAGGATGTTCCCTACACGCATGAGTAATGAAGGTTTTTAGTACTGTTCGTCGGCGTTGGGGAAATCACCGCTCTTGACGTCGGTGATGTAGTTGCCCACGCTATCGATGATCTGTTCTCCCAGGTTGTTATAGACACGCAGGAATTTGGGCTTGAATTCGCGGTTCAGACCCAGCATGTCGTGCAGCACCAGCACTTGTCCGTCACATGCGCCGCCGCCACCGATGCCGATGGTGGGCACATTGATTGATTTGGTGACCTTGGCAGCCAGTGTGGCGGGAATCTTCTCCAGCACGATGCTGAAGCAGCCGATATCGGCCAGCACCTTGGCATCGGCCAGCAGTCGCGTGGCCTCAGCCTCATCCTGTGCACGTGTGGCGTATGTGCCGAATTTGTTGATGCTTTGAGGTGTGAGTCCCAGATGTCCCATCACGGGGATACCAGCACGCAGGACCATTTCGATAGCATCGCGCATCTCGCGTCCACCCTCCAGCTTCACACCGTCGGCGCCAGTCTCTTGCATGATGCGCACGGCATTGCGCTGTGCCTCCATGGGGTCGCCCTGATAGGTGCCGAAGGGCATATCCACAATCACCATGGCCCGCTTGACGGCTCGCACCACGGTGCGGCCATACACAATCATGTCGTCGATAGTGATGGGGATGGTGGTGGCGTTGCCTTGCATGACGTTACTGGCGCTGTCGCCAACGAGGATGATGTCGATGCCGGCTTGGTCAACAAGGGTGCCCATGGTATAGTCATAGGCGGTAATCATCGCGATTTTCTCACCCGAGGCGCGCATGTCGGCGATGCGCTTGGTAGTGACCTTGCGGGGGTCTGATACGGTATAGGTTGACATGATTGTTCTGTGATGTATAATTGATTATTCTAAGTGGCTGCAAATGTACATGTTTGCTTGCAAAGCGCAAAATTTTTGCATGGATTAAACCAAAAAAAACAAAAATCATCTAAATATTCGGTTTTTATTGCTAATTTTGGCGCACTAAATCAAACACATATTCTTTAAAAAACAACAAAACTACAATGAAGAAATTTTTATTATCACTCGCTATTATGGCATTTGCCGCTAGTGCATCGATGGCTCAGGCACCCGTTAAACCTGCAAAAGTTGTAGCTCCCAAGCATGAAAAGTGCGAGGGTCACAAAGATGGTCAGGCTTGCAACAAGCCCGCCGACCAGCAGTGTGACGACTGCAAGGCCGCTGCTAAGAAGCACGAGTGCAAGGAAGGCATGAAGGACTGCAAGAAGGCCGAAGGCATGAAGCACGAGTGCAAGGAAGGCATGAAGGACTGCAAGAAGGCTGAAGGCATGAAGCACGAGTGCAAGGACCACAAGGCAGGTCAGAAGTGCGACAAGCCCGCCGACCAGCAGTGCCCCGACTGCAAGGAAGCAGCCAAGAAGAACTGATGATCGATCAGTGAATTCTTGCCTTAATTAAGCTGCTAAAGGTTTAAAGACAAGAAGGACAAACAGGTATCATCCTTGCCCTTCTTGTCTTTTTTATTTTCGACTTTTGAATCGGGGGTGAAACTAACAACGCTCGTATTGTTATTTGGCATCGTGGCGTTGATGCCGATTGCTGCACAGTCTCAGAGCAATGGGGCGGCGCAGTGCCCTGTCGTGAAGATTGAGGTCGAGCGTCTGCCAGACATGAACCTTCCCCGATTGGGACACACGGTACTTAGTTTAAACGGTGAGCCAACGGTCATCGGCGGCCACACCACCAACTTTGTGCCCACGCCCACCCTCGAGTACTTCAAGGATGGGAAATGGCACCTGGTGGAGATGGCCTTTGCCCACGATGACGGCTGCGCTGTGGAACTCTCGACAGGCAAGGTGCTCATCTTTGGCGGTCACGAGAAAAACTTGGGCATTGGGCAAACCTACGAAGCCGAATTTTATGACCCTGAGACCCGTGAGTGTGAGGGCTTTGCTAGCACCGACACCAAGCGGGCAGCAGCATCGGCACTAGCAATGGATGGTGGTTGTGCAGTTATCGCCGGCAACTGGTATCACAAGGATGATATCGAGATGTATGACGGAAAGGTGGGGTTCACGCACGTGAAGGAGGTGAATATCGGCCGAAGCTCTCCGTACATCCTGCGCATCGCCAAAGATGATGCCATCATCGTTGGCGGATGTGATACCATAGGTCAACAAATCACCCTTCCAGTGGCTGACCGTCTGCATGGAGAGCCTTACCATGTGCCCTTGCTCGAAACGTGGAGAATGCTCATCGGATTCATGCCATGGCCCTCGACCAATCTCTTTATTGGCGACGAGGCCAAGGGGGACTATTCCTATCTGCTTCCTGTCAAGAATGATGAAGGACAGATGGCGATCGCTCGTGTCACCAATGGGGAGTTTTCGCTCCTGCAAACCGATGTGCCTATACCTAAAACCTGTCAATGGGGTGAAATCTTCTATACCATTAACTTCCTTGTTGACCGTAAATACCAGCGGGCTTATCTGCTGGGCTTGGATGCTCGGGACGTTGCAGTCCAAAGTGGCAAGGCCCGCATATATGTTGTCGCTATCGACTATGCCACGGCACCGGCCCATGTGACATTATATTACACCGATGTGTTAAGCGATGCGTCTAACGCTAATTCACCACTATTGACTCCCGATGGCGACATTATGCTGACGGGTGGAGCGCCTGAGGGTTCATTCTTCAAACCTACCGCCGCCACTTGGTTACTGCACGTCAGTCCTGATGACCAGAAGGCCAGTGTACATTGGCCCATGTGGGGATGGGGCATCATTCTGCTGGCCATTGCCGCCCTGGCGGCCTTGCTCATACTGTTGCAGCGTAGGAAAAATAAGTCAACTCAAAAACTAATTACTGTTGTCTCCACTGAACCGGATATTGTTACTGACACCCCCGTGGAAGACAGCCCAGAGACATTAGATAAAGGTGAGACTGATGGTAAAGATGGCATCGAGGATGACATTGAACTTATGCGTCGCATCTGCCAGCTGATGGAACAGCAGCAACTCTACCTGAACCCGAATTTGAAGTTGGTCGACCTGGCCACCACCCTAGGCACCAACCGCAGTGTTATCTCCAACTGTATCAACTCGCAGCGCGACTGCTCCTTCCCACATTTCGTCAATACTTACCGCGTTGCCCATGCCCAAAATCTGTTGCGCAATCAGCCCGACCTCAAGGTTGCCCAAGTGTGGATGAATGCGGGTTTCCCCAGCGAAGCATCCTTCTACCGTATCTTCAAGGCTATCACCGGCGCCACCCCTAACGCTTGGAAAACCAGTCATTAGTTTCTGCCATTTCACAGGTCCATTAACCCTCGCGACTTTGCGCTCTTGCGTGGCCCAATGTGGTGTTTAGGGTGATAATCATAAAAAATCGACTCTCAATTTATCTTTTGAGAGTCGGTTTTTACGTTTTGAGAGCCGTCGAGAGCGTCAAACCCTTAACTTTGCATGCAACTTTAACTAGCAAAAACATTTCTCCAAATTATTTTATCCCGAAGAGTCTGTAAACAATTAACATTATATATTAACTTTAAACTCGTAATGCGTATGAAAAAATTATTATTTCTCTTAGCAACGATGCTGGCAACCTCGTTTGGATTGCTGGCACAAGGCACTTCGTGGCAAACTGCTACGCTCATCACTAGTGGGTCAACCAAGACCGGAACACTCGACAACAACACAACCGAAGCTTGGTACAAGATCAATGTGACCCAGGAGGGACACGTTGACTTTGATGTAACAGCCACTGGGACTCTGACGTTCGGTAGCTGCAACCTAAATGGTTACTGGAATGATGCACTCCGTTATTATGCTGGTTTCGATGGCTATGGCAGTAATCATGAAACCTGTAATATCGTCAACGCGGGCAGGGGCACCTATTATATCAGGATTGTACGTTATGGTGGCAGTGGCACTTTCAAGCTGAAATATACGTTCACGGCCTGCTCCTTGTCCAATGACCCGGAGCCTAACGAGGATTACCAGCAAACCAGCCTGCTGCAGAGCGGCAGGACGGTACAGGGACGCCTGGGCTACCGTAACTCGGAAAACGAGACCGATAACGTTGACTGGTACAGGATTGAGGTTCCCCAGGAGGGCCATGTCGATATTACCGTTACCGGTACCGAAACCCTGACGTTCGCTAGCTGCAACCTAAATGGTTACTGGGATGATGCACTTCGTTATTATGGTGGTTTTGCTGGCTATGGCAATGATACGGCTACCTATAATGCCATCGATGTGGGCAGGGGCACCTATTACATCAAGATTGAACGCTATAACGGCAGCGGTGGTTACAAGCTCAACTATAAGTTTACGCCCTGCTCTCTGTCCAATGACCCGGAGCCTAACGGGGAGTACCAGCAAAACAGCCTGCTGCAGAGCGGCAAGACAGCACAGGGACGCCTGGGCTACCGTAACTCGGAGAACGTGACCGACGGCGTGGACTGGTACAGGATTGAAGTTCCCGAGGAAGGACATGTCGATATCGTTGCTACCGGTACCGAAACCCTGACGTTCGGTAGCTGCAACGTATTTGGTTACTGGAATGATGCCATCCGTGAATATGGCGGTTTCTCTGGCTATAACAATGATACGACTATCTATAGTTCCATCAGTGTGGGCCCAGGTACCTATTACATCAGGATTGCACGTTATAACGGTAGCGGTGGCTACAAGCTGAACTACACGTTCACACCCTGCCCGCTGGCCAACGACGCTGAGCCCAACCAGGATTATCAATCCGCTGCTTGGCTGCCTAGCGGAATTACCATGCAAGGGCGCTTGGGCTACTGTAATTCGGAGAACGTGACCGACAACGAGGACTGGTATCGATTCACCGTTAACAAGGCTGGCGATGTCGAGTTCACCGCTACTGGCACCGAAACCCTGAAGTTTGGTTCTTGTACAGTATATGGTGTCAGGGATGATGGATCTTTGTATAGCAAGGGTAATTTCTCTGGCTATAACAACTCCACGGCAACCTTTAGCGGTACCAATTATGATGTGGGCACTTATTACGTCAGGATTACACGCTACGGCGGCAGCGGCGGTTACAGGCTGACCTATAACGGTCCCACCATGACTGGCGATGTGGATGGTGATAACACAGTGATCATAAACGATGTAACGGCTCTTATCGACTATCTGCTGGGTTCAACTTCCGCTGTCGAAATTGCTGACTCCGACGTGGACGGCGACGGCGTGGTTAGCATCAGCGATGTTACCAAGTTGATCGATGCGCTGCTGAAAGGGAATTAACGTCACTTAGGCACAGTTTCACATTTTAAATGCTTTCGGGCTGGGGCTTACTGCCTCAGTCCGATTTTTCATCTTCCCTGCCAGCCAGCGACAACAAGTAGAGACGCAAAATCTTGCGTCTCAATACCCGCACCAGGTCGATGTAGAGACGCAAAATTTTGCGTCTCCATGTCCGCAATAGGTAAATTCATGTGTCTCCAGGCCCGCAATAGGTAACCTCTCATGTTTGGAGACGCAAAATTCTGCGTCTCTACATGGCTCTGTGTCAATCAAGTCGTTGAACCCCGCGGGGGGCTGTCGGCCTAATCACTTTGATTGATGGTTGAGAAACATTTAGATTTTTCTAGCTATTTCAAATGCATAATCGCTTTATTTTCAATATTTTGGTTTTAAATTAGAGTTAGATTTTTGTTTAGGTGTATTGTTGATGTTCTTATATTCTAATAATTTTGTGAAAAATTTATGTGTAATAGAACTGTTGACCTATGAGACAAAAGATGACTTCAATGATTTTTGCCGCTGTTGCACTGCTAGTGGGTGCAGGGAGCGGCAATGTATGGGCTCAGGATGCGTTGCAACTCACGGCTGACGCGACCCAAGTGACCCAGAACTTTGACGGTATGTGGGACAGCGATGCCCAGACAGCGACCCTCAACATGCCGCAGGGCTGGCGTGTGGAACGCCAGATGAACGCGCCCCGCACAGTGGGCCGATATGATGGTGCTTCGACGGTCGTGATGTACACTGGCGGCACCAGCCTTGCCAGCAATGCCAAGAACGGCACCTGGAATTTTGCTTCCAGCAGTGTGCCCAGCGATTGCTCGGTGGGTGGCCTGTCTACCACAGTTGACGGCGGCACCCGCTGCATCAACGTGATGACCTGCCTGCACAATGCCGGTGCCGAGGCCATTACCAAGTTAGCCATGAACTATGACATCGAGAAGTACCGCGACGGTGACAATGCCGCCGGCTTTGCCGTGCAGCTCTACGTCTCGACCGATGGCGTCACATGGACGAATGCGGGTGATGACTTCTATACCTACTTTGCTCCTGACGCCGCCACGATCGGTGCCGAGGTTGTGCCCATCAGCACAACGGCAGTGGCAGGCAAGCAGCTCAAGGTGGACGTTGCCGCAGGCACTGACCTGTATCTGGCCTGGAACATCAGCGTGGCTAGCGGCACTAGCCCTAACAAGGCGATGGGCTTGGCCATTGACAATGTGGTCATCGATGCTACCTTTGCCTCGCAGGACCAGTCCTGCTACATCTATGTCGAGGACGTGACCAAGTGGGCTGCCATGTACATGGCGGTTGACGGAGCGGCAGCCGAAGCGCCTGCCAGCAGTGCTGTGGTGAATGGCGTGACCTACAAGGTGTGGGAACTCGATATGGACGGCAACGACCATTCGTTGGCCCTGACCGACAACAATGGCAACACCTTGACCACCAGTATCACGGCCAACCGTGACTACTACCTGTGCGTGACCAAGGAGGAGGTGACCGAAATCACCGACCCCGAGAACTACACGGGCTATGTGGATCCTACCCGTCCTCCCTTTGTCGCTTCGGGCATCTATCTGCGCGGCGAGGTGAACAGTTGGGGAGCCTCGAGCGACTGGGAATTCAGCAACGAAGGTAATGGCACCTACGTGCTGTATGACAAGACGTTGAGCGGCCAGTTTAAGGTCGCCGACTCGGGATGGACCAGTGCCTGCAACTATGGCAGCAACGGCACCAGCGTCCAGATGGGCGTTCCCTACAGCCTCGTGCTGGGAACCAACGATAATATTTCGTGCGGTGGCAATTCATTCATTTGCAAGCGCATCGTCCTCACCATCAACAACGGAGCTGCCACCTTGTTGCTCGAGAGCGATGATGACGACACGGGTTTGACCTCGGTCTATGTCATCGGCGACAACAACGGCTGGAACTACATGGACGCATCGGGCAAACTCGACCTCGTTGAGGGCAAGACCTTCCAGGGTCAGGTGACCATGCCTGCCGTGGGTGACGGCTACAGCCATTGGCGCATCTATCAGCGCCTGGGCATGGGCGGCGTGTGGGGCGCAGAGAGTGACCTCACCGGGGACAACACCAGCGGCACGCTCATCAAGGGCGCAACGGGTAAGGTTTCGACTGCTCCGGGCACCTATGACGTGACCTTCAACCTGGAGACGGGCGAGTACAGCCTCGTGCTGGCAGCCTCCACTCCCACCACAATGACGCTGCAGCCCGCCGACGTCGTGCTCGTGCCCGAGTTGCCCGAGCAGGTCAAGGTGCTCTCGCTGAACAACAGCCTCATTTATTATAATGATCAGGACGCTGTGTTCAACGGCATCGCTGAGGCTATGGGTAAGGATGCCCATTGGACCAAGCACACCCTGTTGGGCAAGTCGCTCTTGACCCATTGGGAGGAAGGCGACGGCGTGGCCGAGGACGGTAACCCCGGTGCCAAGATGCTCGTGCGCAGCGAGGCATGGAGCCACATCATCCTGCAGGAGCAGAGCTCACTGCCGCGCACCAATATCGAGTCGTTCCGCGCCAATGTCAAGCGTTGGGTGGACTACATCCGCGACTACTGCCCCAACCCCAACGCCATTATCATCGTGCCCGTGAACTGGGCCTACAGCGGCGATTGGGAGAACTATACCGCCTTTAACTCGACCTTTGTCCAGAACTATCAGGATGTCGCTCTTGACCTGGGCGTGACGCTGTGCCCTGTGGGCGTGGCCTATCAGGAGGTCTATGACCTGGAGGGCAGCGAAGGCACCCTCACCTGGTTCCTCGATGACCGTCATCCTACCCTCAAGGCTACCTATATGGCGGCTGCAATGGAATATGGTCTCATCTTTGGCGTTGACCCGATGGAAATCACTTGGGCTCCCAATGGCCTGAGCAGTGACGATGCTGCCGCCATGCGCGGCTATGCCAGCCGTGCCTTGAACGGTTTCACCAACTATGTGGATCACACTGCCGGCAAGGTGCATTACAAGGTGACCGTGCGCGACCAGTTCGGCATGGAGATCGATGCCCCCACTCCCGTTGAAATGACGTTGAACGACGGCGGCGACATTGACGCAGACCTGGTATTCACCAGCAACGGCACCAATGGCGAATATACCGTGACCGCAACGACCGGTGACTTCAGCCAGAACGCAACCGTCAAGGTGGCCAGCGCGTTGACCGAGGTGGTGACCTATCCCGCTATCGAAATGAACGAGTCCATGCTGAGTGCCAGCCAGGACTTTGACGTGATGGGCGAGGACGCTACCGCCACGTTGCCCGAAGCATGGCGCATCGACCGCATCCTGACAGCCCCGCGTACCGTTGGCCGCTATGACCAAGCCGATGATCAGACGATGTACAGCGGCGGTGTGAGCCTGCCCAGCAATGCCAAGAACGGTACTTGGAACTTTGGCGACAACGCTGGTGACGACCGCGCTCTGGGTGGCATCTCGACCGGTGTGGCTGGTGGCACGCGCTGCGTCAACGTCTATGCTCACCTGCTGAACACAGGTAAGAAGGACATCGAGAATGTCAATGTTACTTATAATATCGAGAAGTACCGCAAGGGTAACAACAGTGCCGGTTTTGCCGTGCAGCTCTATTATTCCATCGACGGCCGCAACTGGACCAGTGCCGGCAACGATTTCTACACCTACTTCGCTCCCGATAACGAGACAGCAGGCTATGAGACCGTTCCTGGCGCGGTGGTTCCCGTGAACGCTATGCTGGGCACGAAGCTCGCTCGCGGCTGTGACCTGTATCTGGCATGGAACATCAGTGTCGCTAGTGGCGATGCTGCTCAGGGCGCTATGGCGCTGGGTATCGACGACTTCACCATCAGTGGTGAACTGCCCAAGATTCCCGCCAGCAAGCACTACATCTATGTCAACGACCAGACGGGTTGGGATGCCCTGGGACTGTATGCTTGGGGTGACAGCGAACTCTTTGGCGCATGGCCCGGCGAGGCCAGTGTGGGCGATTCTATCGTCAACGGCGTCAACTACAAGGTGTTCCTGCTCGATACCGAGGGTGGCAATTACCACTTGATTTTCAACAACTGGAACAACGGTGTGCAGCTGCCCGACTATGACATCGTGGCCGACCGTGACTACTTCTTCACCATCACCGCCGACGGCGTGACCGAAGATCATGCCTCGGTCATCGAGAGCCTTGTTGATATGGCCCCGTCGATTCAGGTCTATGGCAATCAGGTGACCTATCCTGGTGTTATCACCGTTTATAACATCAACGGCCAAGCAATCGCTACCGGCAAGGACTGCGTGGGTCTTTCTCACCTGTCTCGCGGCATCTACATCGTTCAGGGACGCAGCGGTAGCAATATCTCCACCATCAAGCTCACTATCGGTTCATAACCAACCATTCATTTAATTTTCTGGCTGCCGCATGATATCGTGCGGCAGCTTTTTTCTCTAAGAGCAGTTA
>JAEEGG010022780.1_pt1 | contig 12294 bp, 11 predicted proteins | sample 9134161 | NCBI WGS metagenome assembly JAEEGG01 (sample SAMN16246543, study PRJNA631951) | gut metagenome | biome: gut microbiome; feature: rumen; material: CR-attached | host: Bos | place: Iran: Karaj | collected 2018-10
CCTTCGAGCGCCTTAGCCCCAACGCCATCCGGGAGCTCATCCAAAAAATCAAATGCTTATGAAGAACAGCCTGGGTACCAGCGTCATACTGACCTTATTCGGAGAATCGCACGGCCTGGAAATCGGCGCCGTGCTGGACGGACTTGCCCCCGGCATCCCGGTAGACGAGGCCTTCATCGCCGCCCAGTTGGCGAAACGCCGCCCGCAGGGCAAGACAGATACCGCCCGCCGCGAACCGGACGCTTTCCGCATCGTCAGCGGCGTCTTCAACGGCCGGACAACCGGCGCGCCGCTCTGCATCCTGATCCCCAATACCGATACCCGAAGCGCGGATTACGAGAAGAATCTCGGACTCCCCCGTCCGTCCCATGCGGACTATGCCGCCCATGTCAAATACGCCGGGTATGAGGACTGGCGCGGCGGCGGCCACTTCAGCGGCCGCATCACGGCGGCCCTGGTCGCCGTGGGCGCGATCGCGCTCGCCGCGCTCCAGGCCAAAGGCATACGGATCGGAACGCACATCCTCCGCTGCGGGGATGTCTGCGACCAGGCTTTCACCGATATCGATGGCGAGATCAAAGCCCTGGAATCCAAGGACTTCCCCGTCATCGCCCCCATCGAGGAGGCCATGACGGCCCGCATCCTGGAAGCCCGGGAGCAGGGCGATTCCGTCGGCGGCGTCATCCAAACCGCCGTCACGGGCCTCGAAGCCGGCGTGGGTGAACCCTGGTTCTCTTCGCTGGAGGGCGTCCTCTCCAACGCGCTTTTCTCCATCGGCGGCATCAAGGGGGTCGAATTCGGCAGCGGTTTCGATTTCGCGGCCTTGCGCGGCTCCCAGGCAAACGACGCTTTCTGCCTGGAGGACAAGGAGATACGCACAACGACCAACCACAACGGCGGCATCAACGGCGGCATCTCCAACGGCATGCCCATCGTTTTCAACTGCGCCGTCAAGCCCACGCCTTCCATCTCCCGGCCCCAGCAGACCGTCAATCTCCTGACGGGACAGGAAGCGACTTTGCAACTGACCGGCCGGCACGACCCGGCCATCATCCGCCGCATCTGCCCGGTGGTGAAGAGTCTCGTCGCCATCGTGCTCTGCGACCAACTCGCCCTGCGGCACGGAACGGACTGGCTCAGATGATGGAATTCGGACTCATTGGCGAACACCTCGGACACAGTTTCTCGAAGGAAATCCACGAGAAACTTTCCGACCGTCCCTATGAGCTCCGGGAGGTCGCCCGCGACGAACTGGCGGGCTTCCTCTCACACAGGGAATTCAAGGGAATCAACGTGACGATCCCCTACAAGGAGGCGGTCCTCCCCTGGCTGGATTTCATCTCCCCGGAAGCCCGCAAGATCGGCGCCGTCAACACCATCGTCAACCGCGACGGCCGTCTTTTCGGATACAATACGGATTATTTCGGCTTCAGCGCCCTGGTCGACCGGATCGGGCTGGACTTCAAGGGTAAGCGCGTGCTGATCCTGGGAGCAGGTGGCGCGGCCAAGACGGTCGCCGCCGTAGCGGAAGACCGGAGCGCCGCCTCCGTCACCCACGCCGTACGCCACCCCAAGGCTCCCGGCCAGATCCCGCTCTCGTCCCTCGCCTCCGAACCATCTTACAAAGATGCCATCCCCGGATTGACCGGGGAAGTAGTCATCAACTGCACGCCGGCCGGCATGTTCCCCCACGAGGAAGAAAGGATTGCCGACCTGGAAGCATTCCCTCAACTGAAGGGAGCCATCGACCTGATATACAACCCGCTACGCACGAACTTCATCCTGGATGCGCAGGCCCTCGGCGTCCCCGCGGAGGGCGGTCTTTACATGCTGGTGGCCCAGGCCGTCAAGGCGCGGGAGTACTTCGACGGGATCCCCGGTCCAGCCGGGGATAACATCTTCGAAAGCCTCCTGAAAGCCAAGCGCAACCTCGTCCTGATCGGCATGCCCGCCTCCGGCAAAAGCACCCTCGGGCGCGCGCTGGCCGAGCGGACAGGCCGTCCCTTCCTCGACACCGACGAGCTGATCGTCGGGAAATCCGGCAAGCCCATCCCGCAAATATTTTCGGACGAAGGAGAAGCGGCCTTCCGCGCCATCGAGTCCGAAGTCATCCGGGAGTTATCTCCCCGTACGGGCCTGGTGATCGCGACCGGAGGCGGCGCCATCCTGGATCCGCAAAATGTACGCCGGCTCAAGCGGAACGGATTGCTCTGCTTCATCCGACGCGATCCCGAACGCCTCAGTCCCACGCCGGACCGGCCGCTCTCGTCCGACGGTGCGGCAATGCGCGCCCTCTACCAGCGTCGGAAGGAAGCGTACAGGCGCGCCACCGAGCTCGTCATCGACAACGACGGATCCCTGGAAGACAGCTTGAAGCAACTTGAAGCACTGGTTTAGAAAAAGAAGATTATGTTGCAGAACAACACTAAGATACTCATCATCGGACTTGGCATGATTGGCGGCAGTTATGCCGAAGGCTTGAAGAAGGCCGGCTACGAAGTCGGCGCCATCACCCGTTCGCAAAAGACCCTGGATTACGCCCTCGCCAAAGGAATCATCGACAGCGGTTCGACCGAGGTGACCCGCGACTACGTGTCCCGTTTCGACATCCTCGTTTTCGCCCTCTATCCGCACGTTTTCCTGGACTGGATCGACAAGTACCAGGATTGCATCAAGGACGGGGCCCTGCTGACCGATGTGACCGGCGTGAAAGGCGCCGTCGTCTACAAGGTCCAGGAAATGCTGCGCCCCGGCCTGGAATTCATCGGGGCCCATCCGATGGCCGGCCGCGAACGCTCGGGCGTAGAAAATGCCGACAGCAGCGTCTTCCGGGGCGCCAACTACATCGTCACGCCCACTGAAGCCAACAGCCTCGAGGCCATCCGTACCTGCGAGGACCTCGGGCGCACCCTGGGCTTCGGAAGGATTTCCACCCTGAATCCCGAGCAGCACGATGAGATGATCGGTTTCCTGAGCCAGCTCACGCACTGCATCGCCGTCGCGCTGATGAACTGCAAGGAGTCCGAGCATCTGGTGCGATTCTCGGGCGACTCGTTCCGCGACCTGACGCGCATCGCGCGCATCAACGACGAGATGTGGCCGGAACTCTTCGCGCTCAACAAGGAAGAGCTTCTCGCCCAGATGGACCTGTTCCAAAAGGAATTCTCCCGCCTGCGGAACGCCATCGCCAAGGATGACCTGGATACGGAACGGGAGATGATGCGCACATCCACCGAGCGCAGGAGTTACTTTGATAAATAATTGAGACAACTATGAATATGACCCTGAAACGCAAGCTCTTCGAGCCGAGGGAAATCAAGGAGATGTATCCGGTTTCCGCGGAGGGCTGCGCCTGCAAGAAAGAGAATGACCGCCAGATCCAGGACGTCCTGGCCGGCCGCTCGGACAAAATGATCCTCATCATCGGCCCCTGTTCGGCGGACCACGAAGATTCGGTGATCGACTATATCAACCGCCTGCGCCCCGTCCAGGATGCGGTCAAGGACAAGTTCGTCATCATTCCGCGCATCTATACCAACAAGCCGCGCACCACGGGCGTCGGTTACAAGGGCATGCTCCACCAGCCCAATCCCCTGGCGGACCCCGACATCTTCAAGGGGCTGATCGCAATCCGGCACCTGCACATGCGGGCGCTCAACGAGGCGGGATTCTCCTGCGCGGATGAGATGCTCTATCCGGAGAACCACCTCTTCCTATCCGACCTGCTGTCCTATGTGGCCGTGGGCGCCCGGAGCGTGGAGGACCAGCAGCACCGGCTGACCGCCAGCGGCCTCGACATCCCCGTCGGCATGAAGAATCCCACCAGCGGCGACCTGTCCGTGATGATGAATTCCATCAAGGCTGCCCAATCCGCCCAGAACTTCATCTACCGCGACTGGGAAGTGGAAAGCCCGGGCAATCCCTACGCCCACGCCATCCTGCGCGGCTATGTGGACGACAGCGGCAAGACCCATCCCAATTATCATTACGAGGACCTGATCCGGGTCTGCGAGCATTATGCCGCCATGCCCTCGCTGCAGAACCCTGCGGTCATCGTGGACTGCAACCACTCCAACTCCGGCAAGCGCTTCCTGGAGCAGATCCGCATCTCCAAGGAAGTCCTGCACAGCATGCGCCACAGCCAGGACATCAACCGCCTCGTCAAGGGCCTGATGATCGAATCCTACATCGAAGACGGATGCCAGGGCGAAGGCGAGAGCACCTACGGCAAGTCCATCACCGACCCTTGCCTGGGCTGGGAAAAGACCGAGCGCCTCATCTACGAACTCGCCGCCCTGCGTTAGGACTAAGCCTTGCGGCGGGCGTCGACGTAAGCGATGATGTCGTCCAGGGACTTGAAGGTCAGCAAGTCGCTATTGGGGATCGACAGGTCGAAGCGCTCCTCGATGGAGCTGATCATCGCCATGAAAATGAACGAGTCCACACCCATCGCGGTCTTGAACGCCTGAGCTGTATTGATTTCTTCTGCAGGGACATCCACGTATTCGCGGATGATGTCCAGAAGGGCTTCTTTTGTATCCATCTCTTAATCCATGACTATGCCCTGCCCGGAGCAGACCGTCGGCAGGAGGGTTCGTTTGATCTTGCGGGTCGCCGTCTTCTCGTAGGGAACGTCGGGCAACTCGATGTATTCGATGCGCTTGTAGGAAGGAAGCGATCCGTTGATACGGCGGATGTCCGCCTCGACCGCGGCGCGGTCCGCACGCTTCACATCGTCGCTGATATACAGGCCCGCGCAAAGGACAGGCTGCGTCATCGTGCCGGTCACTAGGTCGGCCTGGTAGACCGCTATATCGTCGGCATAGCCGTCCAGGCCCGCCTCGATGGCGTTTTCCACCTCCTCCGGCGAGACGTTCTTGCCGTTCGGGAGGACGATGGTGTTCTTCTTGCGTCCCACCAGCATGATACGGCCCTTGCGGTCGATCCAGGCGCTGTCGCCCGTATTGAAGAAGCCGTCAGCGCCGAAAACGGCCGCCGTGGCCTCCGGGTCCTTGTAATAACCATGGGAAACGCTCTTGCCGCGCACGCAGAGTTCGCCGATGCCGTTCTCGTCGGGGGCGTCGATCCGGACTTCCATCGACGGACAGGGACGGCCGACGCTGAGGTGCTCCTCAAGCGGGTTGGCATTCATCGAGATCAGCGGGCCGCATTCGGTGATACCGTAGCCGTTCTCCACGCGGATACCGAGGTCGTTCATGCCCTTGATCACGACAGGATTCAGCATCGAGCCGCCGCATACGATCATATAGAGATTGCCGCCGAAGGGCTTGTAGAGGTCGGCGAACAGCTTGTGGGTGATGTCGATTCCGAACTTGCGCAGGAAATTGCTGATTTTGATGCCCTTCTCTAGCTTTTCTGCCTTGCCTTCCTTCCTGGCAGTCGCCCATATGCTCTTGTAGAAGGCGTTGACGATCATGGGCACGACGGTGATGATGCCCGGCTGGAAAATGCGGATGTTGACCATCATCTGCCGCATGTTGCCGTTGATGTAGGTCAAGCGGCCGCTGCCGATGCGCGCCATGATGTGGGTGTTGATCTCCGTCGCGTGGTGCATCGGCAGGACGCTCATCGAGGTGTTGCATACCTCGTTGGCCATGATGACGTCCATGCAGTTGAGCATGTTGGCCGCCAGGTTGGCGTTCGAGAGGACCACGCCCTTGTTGGCGCCGGTCGTGCCGGAGGTGAAAAGGATCTTCGCCGGAGCGTCAAGGTCCAGTTCGAGCGTGCGGAACACGCTGCTGTCCTTCAGGGCGGCTCCTGCGGCGACGATTTCCTCATAGAACGGGACGCCCTCGACCTTGCGGTCGATCGTGATGACGGTCTTCAGGCGAGGGCACTCTTTCTGCGCCTGCCCCAGGATCTCCAGGCGGTCGGCTCCGCATAGCACGGCATCGGCGTCACACTTGCCGAGGAGCGTGACCAGCAGCGGCAGGGGTGCGTTGTAGTCGATCGGGGTCACGACACCCACACCGCTCGATATCGTCATGTCGGCGATGACATAGCGGCAGCAGTTCTCGGACACGATCGCGATGTGCGCGTCTTTCACGCCCGCTGCGATCAGGCCGTCGCCGAGGTTCATGAACTCCTCATAGATGTCGCTCGCGGTATGATAGACGATCCGTTTGTCCTTGTCCAATTCGGCGAGGATCTGTGCCCCAGGCTTCTGGGCGGCGAGGCGTCCGATCATGTCGCGGATGCTGCGGTAGTCCCCGTCCCTGAGCAGGGCGTTCGCCTGCATTTGCCGTTCGGTTTGGAATTTCTTCATCAGAACAGTTCTTTCATGGGCACCTCAGGACGGGCGATCACCTGCTCCACGACATGGACCCAGGTATTCTGGAAATCGACCAGCTGCTGCGGCGTAATCATCTTTGTCTGGATATCGTAGACGGTCTCAATCTCGTCGGTTTCGACATTATGCATCATGGCGATGTAGCCGGTCAGGGCGCCCTTTCCATTGCTATGGACCTGGAGCGTAATGCCCTTGGGCATCGCCATCGGGATGAAGGAGAAACAATAACTCGTGACCTGGCCCAACATGCTGAAATCGTAGAACTTGTGAGTCAGATCCTCGATCTCCAGATAAGTCAGGCGCGTATGCCTGTACAGTTCCTTCTGCTCGTCGGAAAGCGCCGTGACGCTCTCCAGGAACGTTTTTTCATAATCCACGGTAACGCAGACGCCCATGCTTTGGACCTTGGTGCCGGCCGCTTTCCGTTCGGCGAGGCTGCCCCGGCAATTGAGCAGTTCGAGTGGCAACTGATGCTTGGCGCGGTCGTTCAGTAGCGAGGTCGCTATGCCGCAGGTATAGAAGAAGAAGGTATTCATCGTGATCGCGTGGGCGGCGCACCACGCCCCGACCTGCTGCGTCACGGCGGCGGGAATGACGAAGCGGTAGCCTTCCGTGTCGCATTTGATGAAGAGGTACGGGAGCGAGATGGCGCCCTTCCGCTTGTTCTTGAGCCAGCGGTCGCTGCCGTTGCCGTGGATGCCGCAGTAGATCGGGCGCTCGGGATGGCGGACCTTGAAATAGTCGTCGAAGAAGGCGCGGTCCTTCTCCACCGCCGCTTCGTTGGTGCGGAATTCCGCATCCTTGGCCATCACTTCCTCGAAGCGGCCGGGCTCCGGCGGAAGCGGCTGCCCGTCCTTCAGGGCCTCGTAGACCTTCATCAGGTCGGTGACCAGTACACCGATGCCGTAGGTGTCGGCCACCATGTGGCTGACCTTGAACAACACGAACTGCTTGCCCTCCGGATTGCGGCCGAAGACCGCCTCGAGCGTCTTGCCCTTCCGCAGGTCGGTGGGAGTCTTGCGGAAACGGCGCAGGAACGCGTCGAATTTGGACGACGTATCGAAGTTGTGGGACGGGATGGTACCGATCTTACGCTCAGACGCGAAATAAAGCCTGGAAGCCTTGCCTTCCTTGACTTCCGTCAGGCGCAGGCAGTCGTTGCGCGCGATCATCGCATCGATGGCCCTGTGCATCAGGGCCTCGTCGAAGCCGTCATCGACCGCGACCGAAAAAACGATGTTGATCACGCGTTTGAACAGCGCATACTTGGTCTGCAGGGTGATGATGTCCTGCGAATAATTGAAGGGATAGAGGGTCTTGTCCATATGGGGATATCAGTTTGTTTTCCATTGTTCCGCCAGGGATTTCAGCGTCTTGCTGTCCCGGGCGTCCATCCGGGTGTGGCGGGGAGCGGCATCATATCTGCGGATGGCGTATTGCAGGAGGGCGATGGCCTCTTCCCTGTCACTCTGGGCAGAGAGAGGCTTGTCGGACCAAGGCGCCTTCCCCTCCGGTCCGGATGCGCCGTCGAAATATCCGAAGCGTTCCGAATTCTTCAGGCCGGCCGCCTTGAAGCGGGCGGCGTCGGAAGCAATCGCCGACGCCCGTTTGGAGGCGCTCCAGTTCCGTTCGTGCAGCAGACGGGCCAGATAAGCATAGGTCGAAAGCCGCAGTTCGGAGGGAGGAATCGTCTCAGCCGCCTTCCGGGCATAATTGACGGCCTTATCTTCCGGCTTGAACGGATGGGCATGATAGATCTCAGACAGGGCCTGCCAGGCCTCCGAACAGTCCGTCCTGCCGTAGCGGTCAAGGATCGTCTCCAAATCTTTCAGCATCGCCGGCACAGCGGCCGCCTGCTCCTTGACCCCGCGGGTCTGGCATTCGCGGCCCGTGTTGGCGCAATGCCACATATAGCACTGGACGTTGGCCGGATCGGACTGGATGCCTTCGGAGGCATAGCGGACGCCTTCACCGAAGACGGCGCGTTTCTCCTCGCGTGAAGGAGCCTTCTCCCCCAGCATCAGCGAGACCCGGGACAGGCGCCAGAGCACTTCCGCCTTTTCCTTTCCGCTTTGCGCGCGAGGCAGCATCACCACAAGGGAGTCGCGGCACTCCGTATAGGACTCGCGGACAAACGCGCGGTCCACGCCCGTGAAGGAGAGGACGGTAAGGAATAATCCGAAAAGAAGATTCGTACTCATAAGGTGATTCAAAGATAAGGCATCGTCCCGGCTTGTGAAGAATCTTGGGCCGGAATGTGCATCCTGTCGGTAAAAAAACTATATTTGTGACGAAATGCCTGCTTATGTGACAGAAATCTGTCCCGAGCCGCTTTCGTCACACCCTGCATATGACACGACTGCCCCACGTTTACGACCGCTTCACGACACAGCTCTGGTACATCTTCCTGATACCGGCGTTCTTTTTCCTGTTCGTCGTCATCTACCGTCCGTTCGACATGTATCCCGCCCTCGAGATGGGACGGGGCCTGTTCTTTTTCAACGCCACGATGCTGATGTGCATCCAGATGGGCGTCCTCCTGGTGACGAGGTCGCTCTTCTATCTGATGCACCGGCACAGGAAGCGCAACTGGTGGGAGTGCAGTGCCTGGTTCGTGCTGGAGCTAACCGCCATCAGCTACCTCAGCGCCCTGTATCTTTTCCTGATGTCCCGGCAAGCGCTCCCCTATTTCGAGCAGCTGGCCCTCTGCGTCCAGTATACCTTCCTGAGTCTGCTCTTCCCCTATGTCATCATCACGCTCGTCTGCGTGATCGTCGGCCAGGGCCACGCGCCGGAAACGCTCCAGGGTAAGGACGTGATCCGCTTTACGGATGCGAGCCGGCAGGTACGGCTTGCTCTGGACAAACGTGCCGTGCTGTTCATCAAGGCGGAAGAGAACTACGTCAAGATCCATTATACCGAAAACGGCAGCGTCAAGGACTTCCAGCTGCGTTCGACCATGCATGCGATGGAACCCCTCGCGAGCCGCTACGGCCTTTTCCGCTGCCAGCGCTCGTATTTCGTCAATCCGGACCACATCACGGCCCTGCGCAAGGACGTCGGCGGACTGATGACCGCGGAGCTCGATGCCGGAGGATTCATCATCCCTGTCTCGAAGGCGCTGTACCGGGATTTGTCCCATCTGATCTGACCCGTCATGTTTGAAAGATCCAAGCCCGATCCGCCGGCCGCTCCGATCCAGCCGGGACTGCGCCAGTACGTGGAGGCAGACATCATTCCCCGCTATGACGGTTTCGACAAGGGGCACGGCCGCGACCATGTCCTGACCGTTATCCGGCAGGCGCTGGAGCTGAGCCGCTTCTATGACGTGGACCCCGAGATGGTCTACGTCGCCGCAGCCTACCACGACACGGGCCTCTGCGAGGACCGCAAGACCCATCACCTGGTTTCAGGACACATCATCCGTTCCGACAAGCGTCTGCGCGATTGGTTCACCCAGGAACAGATCGAGACCATCGCCCAGGCCGCCGAAGACCACCGGGCTTCTTCCGACCACGCTCCACGCACGGTTTACGGGCGCCTGATCGCCGAAGCGGACCGTCAGATCGTCCCGGAGACCGTCATCCGGCGCTGCATCCAGTACGGCCTGGCCAACTACCCGGAACTCGACCGGGAAGGTCATTGGCGCCGCACCGTCGAGCACCTGGAAGAGAAATACGCCGAAGGCGGTTATCTCCAGCTCTGGATCCCCGAGTCCCCCAACGCCACCCGCCTGGCGGCGCTGCGCGCCATTATCCGCGACAAAGCCCTCCTGAGACAGTTCTTCGAGCGGATCTTTGAAGAGGAAAAATAATAATTGAAGAAACTTATCTTATGAAGAGAATCCTGACATACTGCATCGCGCTCCTGCTTCCCGTCCTTGCGGACGCGCAGAGCATCCCCGTCAACCCCAAGTTCGGCGCTGTTTCCAAGGAAGAAGTCGAAATGGAAACGTACGCACGGGACACTTCGGCGGCCATCATGTTGCTTTATACCTGCCGGAGCGTGGAAGTCGGCATCAACATGGGCGGGCTTTACCGCAACCTCCTGGTCCACGACCGGTGGAAGGTCCTGAAGGAAGCGGGCAAAGACCAGGTCGACTATGAGATCTTCCACTCGTACTCGAATGATTATCTGGAGAACGTCCGGAAAATCAACGTCGTCACCTACAACCTCGAAGACGGCAAAGTCAAATCCCAGAAAATGTCCAAGGAGTATATCTTCGATGAAAAACACACAGAAGGAGTCAAGCGGCTCACCTTCGCTCCGGAGAACGTCAAAGTGGGCTCCGTCGTCGAAGTCACTTACCTTATCGAATCCCCTACCATCCAGATTGGTACGGTAGAACTGCAGAAAAGCGTTCCGATCAATCTGTCCGAGGCGAAGATCTCCTATGGGGAATTCATCTCCTACAACGTGACATCGCGGGGCTTCATCTCATTCGACCGGGAACAGAAGGCCAACCAACGCTCGCTGGGCGCCAACTACAGTTACACCGAATATACGGACATCTACCGGGCCGTAGACGTCCCTGCCCTGAAAAAGGAGCCTTATTGTTTCTGCCCGAGATTCTACCGCTCGGCCATCAGTTATGATGTCCGCAGCATCTTCATCATGGACGTCATCAACAAAGACTATTCACGGACATGGGAGGATGTGGACGAGCAGATGGTTTCCACGGGACTGATCGATTGCTGCAAGGCCCCATTCAAGGAAGCCAAGAGCCTGGCTGCATCCCTGTCGGACCTTCCGGATGAGGTTTCCCGCATCGCCGCCGTACGGAATTTCGTCATGGACAAGGTCACATGGAACGAAAAAGTCGCCCGTTTCCCCGCCAAGGGAAAGTCCGTCGCCAAGGACGGGACAGGAGACAGCGCCGACATCAATGCATTGGTCGCCTCTGCGCTGAATACCCTGGGATACAAGGCGGAGCCGGTGCTCGTCAAGTTACGCAGCAGCGGTCCCATGGCCAATTTCATGATATCGGTAAACACATACGACGCCATGATCCTGCGGATCGCCTGCCCCAACGGCGAGACCCATTATCTGGATGCCGCCCGCAAGGATGCCTTCGTGGATATCCTGGATCCCGACTATCTGGTTTCCCAAGCCCGGCTCATCTCCCTGGAGAAACAGGGAGCCTGGGTCGACTTGACCCAGCTTCGCACCGCCAATGTCATCAATGAGACCGTCCAGATGCGTTTCAATGAGGAAGGTGTCCTGTCCGGCATGGCCCGCGTCATGGCCAGCGGTCTGGATTCCTACAATATCCGTAGCCATTACCATTCCTTCGCGAATGAAGAAGAGTGGATCGAGGACACGGAAAAAGACGAAGGAATCCGCGTCAAAGAGATGCACCTGGACCAGCCGGACGAATATTTGGGGACCAGTACCGTCAACTACAGTTTCGAGACGGATCAGACCCTGGGCCAGGATTATCTTTATATCAACCTGTTTCTCAGTAAGTTCCATCCTGAAACGGCTTTCCGGAGCGAGGAGAGGACACTGCCCGTCGAGTTCCCGTATCCCAACCAGATCACTTATCGCGTCTCCATCTACATCCCCGAAGGATACAAAGTCGAATCCCTCCCGGAGAGCGTTGTTTACACCTGTACGGCCCTGGACAATACCGAGATGATGCTCCGATGCTTACAGCAGGGAATGGTGGTCAATCTGATTTACAAGATGACCCTGGGCAACGTCCTGGTCCCGGATTACGGGTATAAGGATCTCCGGTTGTTCTGGGAACAGCTTTGCCGCATCGAAAAGTCCGTTCTTGTCTTGAAGAAAGTATGATCAGAAGATTGCTCCCGTTCTTGCTTATCTTGGCAGCGGCCATCCCCGCCCCTGCCCAGGACCGTTATGCGACGATTCTCGAAGATAGCCGGACTTTCACGATGCAGTCTCTCACGGACGGGACCCTGACGGTCCGGCGGACGGTGGAGGTCCATTCCAAGCAAGGCGACGAAGCCGCCATCTTCCTC
>JAEEGG010022781.1_pt1 | contig 12294 bp, 12 predicted proteins | sample 9134161 | NCBI WGS metagenome assembly JAEEGG01 (sample SAMN16246543, study PRJNA631951) | gut metagenome | biome: gut microbiome; feature: rumen; material: CR-attached | host: Bos | place: Iran: Karaj | collected 2018-10
GGCTCATCAGACGGTAAAGCGTCTGCAATTCGGGATGACCACTCAAGGCCGCGATATGCTTATCCATCACATTCGTGTCATAACGGACAGCCGGACCCGTCTGCGCCGCGCGCGGTGAAAGCTGGCGGAGCTTGGCTGTTGTTTCCTCGATCAGCGGCAGCATCACATCAAAGGAAAGTCCATTTTCGGTCAGTATTTTTTCGGAAAGTGTATAACAGTGATTCGCGAAATTACAGGCAAACACCGCCGCCAGATGAAGTGCCTGCCGCTGGGTACTGTTCACCGTCTGAACATTCCGTGAAAGCGTTTTTGCCAGGCGCGTCAATACTTCCCCATCTTCCGGCGTACCGGCTTCGATAAAAACAGGGATATTCTCAAAAGCGACACGCCGTGCCTTGCTGAAGGTCTGCATGGGATACAGCACCCCGTAATGTTCCAGTCCCGGCACAGTCTTCCAAAGGTCGATCGGGATGCTCCCCGCCGTATGGACAAAGAAGCGGCTCTCCCGTCCTTTCACGATCCGCGGCAGTAATTCCACCAAAGCCGTGTCCCTGAGCGAGACGATATACAGATCCGTATCCGGGATCAGTTTTTCCAAATCAGTCGTCCAGACGGCTTGGACCCGATCCGCCAGGGCGCGCGCGGAACTCTCCGTCCGGCTGTAGATCTGTTCGATGACGTATCCTTTTTCACTCAGGGCCGGTGCCAGATTCGAGGCCAGATTCCCGGCTCCGACAAAAACGATGCGAAAAGTTTTAACTTCCATCACAGTTTGATTTTGGCGATCAGTTTCTTGATCTTTCCGCTGCCGATCAGCGGCGCGTGAGGATCCTCCGGATAGATCACGGCGAACTGCCCCGGCAGCAGATCCACGAACGCTGTCGGCGTGTCCGCGTAGAAAGCGATATCGCCGCCTGGCGCAAAATCCTGTGTCTGGCGCATGAGTGCTTTCAGCGCTTTCCAGCCGATGCGCTCCCGGCCTTCCAGCAGGATATGCACATCAATATACTCACGATGAAGCTCCAGTGGACGCTGTTCCGCCGGTTCACCGTCAGCCGTCATCTTGTTAATGAAAAACCGGTCACCGTCCAGTTCGACGTGCCCGTCCTCCGCGTTCAGCAGTTCCTGCCAATGGGCGCGGACGTAATCGAACAATTTGGTAAAAGCCGGATGGAACGTCTCCACCCGTTTGCTGTCGTCTAAAGAAGAAAGGATCATATCAATAATCAAAAATCAACATTGTTTGAACAGTGCCGCCAGCGCGCCGTGCTTCAGCGCCTCCAGCAGGGAGTGATCCGGCGGCGGGAACGCGTACCGATCCAGATCCTCTGCCGTGACCCAGGCAAAATTGGAACATTCGATCGCCCGCGGTTCTCCCTGTTTCAGACTGCATCGGAAAAAATGCAGCTTCACCGTCTTTTCGGGATAGGAATGGACACACTCCTCCAGCAGCTCGTGGACTTCCACCTCGATCCCCAGCTCTTCCCTCAGCTCCCGCGCCAGACATTCCGGCAGTGTCTCGCCCGGATCCTGTTTACCGCCGGGGAATTCCCACATCCCGGCCAGATGTGTTCCCACGGGCCGCTGTGTGATCAGCAGTTTGCCCCGGTGAAAAACCAGACCGGCCGTAACTAAAATAACTTTTTCGTTCCGTGTCATTTCAACTCGAACCACCGCTATTGAACCACAGATTTCACTAAATAAACACTAAATTTTGTTTTGGAACACTGGATCCTGAGATGTTAGCGATTTGTTTTTTTAATATTTATATTATTAAATATTATTATATGAAAAATTATTTTCTATAATTCTTTGTTGACATTTTCCCTCAATCTGCTAGTTTATCAATGTGCATTTGCTCTTTTGAGCAAAAAATATGGATGAAAGGTTTGCTTATGAAAAACAAAATCACAAAAACGATTCTGCTTTCAGCAGCATTATTGCTTGGGATTTTTTGCAATACCCAGGCACAAAGCAATATCGCGAGAATTATTCCTGGTGGAATATGGAGTACTGAAGGATCGTATCCTCAGATACACATATCTACTGGGAGTGTATTAGAGCATGTTCATCCGGACGACTGGATTTCAGCATACACCGGCTTTGGGATATGGCAATGGATGGGTGAATATACATTTTCGGGTTTTGTGGATGGCATAGGTTTTCGTGCTTTTAATGTAAAAAGAAACGATGTTTTCTCTTGGGAAAAAATTAAATCGGGAACCTATAAAGAAGTAGAAAACGTATCAGTATCTGATTGGATAAACCAGAGAATCGTTTATTTAGGTATTTATACCGGAACATCACCTTGTTATGACGAATATGATGGATATCCTCCCGGAAATGAACATTATGGATATTATCCCGATCCACTTTTCTGCTGGGTAAAACTTAAATTCAATGAAGATGGCTCATATAAGCTAATGAGCAGTGCCATGGGCTATAAATGCAAGGGCATTATTGTAGGAACAGAAGAGCTCATAGTCCCAACGATCTCCAGCAAAATCGAGGGGCAGACGATGACTCTGACCTATTCGGATTCTCTCTACGAAAGTGAAGATGCTCAAAATTGGACAGAGGTTTCTGATGCCGAAGATAACTCTACTTACACTGTGGATATATCGCAAATCGGCAGGAAATTTTACACCAGTATTTACAAAGAGCATATTACTCCTACATTAAGATATTATTATTTTAGTTCTGCTTCTAAGCCATTTGTAATAATAGTGTTTAAAGGAAAACTTCAGGAAAGCACCGATGGCATCCACTGGACAGATATTGATGCTGAAGGACAAATCGAAATAACCCCTGGAGAAGCTGCCTCCAAGTTTTATCGAGCCGTTTCAAAATAAAAATATTGTAATCAAAAAAAGGGGGAATGATTTCCCCCCTTTTTTATTTTACGATTTTCTGCCGTCTTAGCGGCCCACGCTCTTATAGATAAAGCCCAGGGCTTCCATCTGAGCCGGATCGAACAGATTGCGGCCGTCGAACAGGATCGGGTGCGTCATTACCTTGCGCGCGTTATCCAGATCCAGTTCCTTGAACTGCGGCCATTCCGTGGCGATCACCAGCGCGTCGCAGCCTTCGGGCACCTTGTTCATGTCGTCCACAAAAGTGACCTCTTTGAGCACGGTCTTGGCCTTGTCCATTGCCTTGGGATCGTACACACGCAGATGCGCTCCTTCCTTGCGCAGACGCTGGCAGAGTGCGATCGCCGGCGACATCCGGATGTCATCCGTGTTCTGTTTGAAGGCCAGACCCAGCACGCCGATCTTCTTTTCTTTGATGACCCACAGCGTGTCGGCCATCTTGCGCACAAAGCGTTCCATCTGCAGCGCGTTGATCTTCTGCACCTCGCGCAGCAGACCAAAGTCATAGCCCAGCTGCTCCGAGATCTTGATGAAGGCGCTCAGATCCTTGGGGAAACAGCTTCCGCCAAAACCGAGAGACGCGTTCAGGAATGACCGTCCGATGCGTTTGTCCATTCCCATGCCGGCGGCCACTTCTTCCACATTGGCGCCCGCCTCCTCACAGATCACCGACACCGCGTTGATATAGGAGATCTTCAAAGCCAGGAACGAATTGGAGGCATGTTTGATCAGCTCGGCGGAATTGATGTCCGTCACCACCACCGGTGCTTTGATCGGAGCGTAGATCGCCTTCAGCGCGTGGACCGGACGCTGATTCTGCACCCCCAGGACGATGCGGTCCGGATGCAGAAAATCATCCACCGCGAACCCTTCGCGCAGGAACTCCGGATTGCTCACCACGTCGAATTCCACCTTCGACTTGCAGTAGCGCTTGATGGTCTCGGCCACCTTCTCACCCGTGCGCACCGGCACTGTGCTTTTGTCCACGATCACCTTGTACCGTGTCAGCACCTCGGCGATCTCGCGCGAGACCTTCTCCATAAAGCTCAGATCCACGGAGCCATCGGGCTGGGGCGGTGTCGGCACCGCGATGAAGACCACATCCGACTTCTCCACGCCTTCCTTGGTGGAGCTGGTGAACTTCAGCCGTCCCGCCGCGGCGTTCCGTTTGACCATTTCTTCCAGACCCGGCTCAAAAATCGGCATCTGACCCGAATTGAGCATTTTCACCTTTTCAGGCGCGTTATCCACACAGATCACATCATGACCGATCTCCGCGAAACAAGTTCCGGTGACCAGTCCCACATAGCCGGTACCGATGATGCAAATTTTCATAGGTGCGTTGAACATAGATTCTACCTCGATTTTCGTTTAAAAATTCTTATAACCTCGCGTGGCAGCCCCGCACAGAATTGAACTGTGATCGATGGTTTAGGAAACCACTGCTCTATCCATTTGAGCTACGGGACCCCTTTGACTTAACCACGCCTCAAAACAAGCGCGTTGTCCATCATATATCACCCGGCCCCGTGAATCAACTCTAAATTTACTTGCATCCAAGACCTTATTGCCAAACCTCCTCTCCCGTCGCTGAAAACGACCCAAAAAACGTAAATCAATACGGATCAATATAGATAACTTATTGTTTAATAATAAATTATCTATGTTTATCCGTATCATCTGTGATTCTGGAAATTGCCATAATTGCCACAGAGTGTTTTGAGCCGGAAACGTCTTCTGTATCATCGCTGCCATGTTTTTACACGAAACGCCCGCGCTCACCGGGCCAAAGATGAGCCATGAAAATACCGAGCCTTCACAAGAAGCTCACCAAACCGGTACCCTGAAGGATACCCAACCAATAGATACCCGCGCCGGACTGCTGTCCCGCCTGAGCGGATTCTTTCGCCGCCGGAACAGGATCCGTCTGGCCAATGAAAACGCGCGTCACGGCTACGCGATCACCAAGTACAGCACCGGCAGCATCAGCCAGCGCTGGCTGCTGGGTCAGCTGCACACCGACACCACCCAGATCAAACCCTGCGCTCTGGCCTCGGCCATGCCGCTGGGCATCATCACCGATGAAGCCTCCGCGGCCGGTGAAACTGTCGCCGTGGAACTGCTCGGCGCGATACCGGGAACCATCCGCGCGGTCGCCGCCGGAGCCGTTTCCGCCGGTGAGGCCGTCTATACCGCGGCTTCGGGCCGTGTCCAATCCCTGCCCAGCGCGGCCGGGACCTATTACCAGGTCGGTGTCAGTCTGACCGCCGCCGCTGCCAGCGGGGACGAGATCGAGATCATCACCTGTGTTCCCCGTAAACTCGTTGTCGAACAACCCGTCTAACCCCTATCAACAGAATGAATATGAATATCGAAAACCATCAAGAATTACAGCCCGGCCGGATCGCTCTGGCCAATACCTCCCGCTTCGACGAAGCCTACCTCAGCGAACCCCTGACCGCCTACGCGGTCGGCTGGAGCGATGACGGCGTTCTTCAGGCCGACCTGGACTTTGTGGCTCCGTCCGTCCTGGTGCCCAGACGCTTTGAATACCGCAAAGCCGATAACAATGACGAATTCCTGGAAGAGAAAGAAGACATCCGCGCCATCGGTGCCGACTTCCGCAGGGTCGAACCCAGCGGCGAGATCGTCCTGAACAAAACCTACAACAAAGGCCTGACCATGAGAGTGGATCTGGATCAGGTCAGCGGCATCCTCAACTGGCGGCAGCTGACCGTGGCCAAACTGCTGCGCCGTCTGCTGCGTGCCGAGCTCAAACGGGCCATCACCCTGCTCTATGACTCCGCCACAGTCACTTCCGTCACCTGGAGCGGAGCCAGCGGCGAGGATCCCGACATGGATCTGATCACTGCCCTGCTGGGCGCGGCCAACAGCTCCGGTGTCAAACCCAACCGCGTCTTCTTTGGCGATTCTTCCTGGGCGGCGCGCTGCCTCTCCCTGCGTGCCCAGTCCACCGCGGGCGGTTTCGCCTCTGCCACGATGACCCCGCAGATGCTGGCCGGGCTGGTGGGAGTGGATGAGATCCGCGTCTGCACCCAGCGCCGTCAGTCCACCGCCTCTACCAAGGCCGGTTTCGCGGAGAATCAGGTCCTGCTCTTCAGCGCCGACAGCCATCTCTCCACGGAAGACCCCAGCAACATCAAGCGCTTCGTGACTCCCTGCCAGGACGGCTCCCTCTACCGTGTCTATGAGCAGGCCGTCACCGGCAAGATCACCGACATCACCGTGGAACACTACTCCAATATCGTCATCACCTCTTCACCGGGGATCGCGGTACTGGCAGTAAGCACCTCCTAGTCAAAAACTAAAACAAACCCCGTGAGCCTTCACACAAAAAGGATCACGGGGTTTCTTGTTATTGTATCAGAATGGATTATGGATTTTTCATCTTCCAATAAACCAGTCCGCCGATGATCAGTATCTGGAGGATGACGACCGTGTAAAAGACCCGGTTGAAAGAAGATTTGCTCCGTTTGTGGCCGATGATGACTTCGCCCAGCAGGACAGCCGGGCTGGCTCCGAGAGCCGCGTAGAAATGGAGAGTGTTCTCCGGCGTTCTCCACCAGCCTTTTACGGCGGAAAGCTTATCCAACGCAAAAACGAGGAACGTCCACACGTTGACCACCGCGGCATAAACCAAAACCCAAACCGGCTCTTTGAGATACAACAAACAGATCCCGGCAAAGATCACCAAACCCAAAAATACTCGCATCATAACAAATCTATTTTCTGACAGCACACTTCGCGCTGTCACACAGGCTAAAAGACTCCGCTCATGAAATCAAGACACTTCCCGGAAAATCTTTTCCGTCATAAAAAACTTCACAATTTCCCTCATAAAAGGTAGCATCAGGCGATGAATGAATTTCAGAAGACGACTCCGTCAACGGCTTCGACAACCTCTTCGGTCAACAAGATGCCCTTCTATGTGGCCGACGCGGTACTGATCCTGGCCTCTATTTGTATTCTCGCGTTCGCGCAGCACCCTCTCAGCGGTTCGGCCTGCTGGGCGCTGGCGATCATCCTGGGCTGCGGTGCCTGGATAGCGATCCTGCCCTGGTTCCAGGAAAACAAAAACAACGCCGCGCTCTCCCAGCTGGATGGTCTCCGCAGCGTGAGCGAGTGCATCCAGCAGATGAACACCTTCTCCGCCGGCATGAACAGTGCCATTGCCTCGCTGGCCAACGTCCAGAAAATGACAGAAGCCTCCGCCAGAGCCGCTTCCGACGCGGAAAACAAGATCGTGGCTCATTCCCAGGACTTTGCGGAGCGCATATCCAAAGCGGTCAGCTATGAAAAAAGCTCCTTCCAGATAGAGATAGACAAGCTGCACCGCATCGAGAACGACTGGCTCAGCACCGGCATCGGCATCATGGATCATGTGCTGGCTCTGACCAACGCGGGCATCCATTCCGGCAAACCGGAGATCGTTGAGCAAATGCGCCGTTTCCGCGGAGCTTGTCTGGAATTTGCCGCGCGAGCGGGACTCCAGCCTTTCCTGCCGGCTCCGACCGATACGTATGACCCGGAAAAACACGTCCTGCCGCCTAATACACCGACCCCGGATCCCAGCACCAAGATCAGCCGGGTGATAGCTCCGGGCTTCAACTACCAGGGACAACTGGTTCGCAAAGCGATGGTTCTGGCAGAAAATATTGAATTTACCCAGGGCGAGGCCAAAATGCCGTCAGACGCTCCCGTGGTGACTCAGAGCAACATGGAGAACACCTTCTCTTCCAGCAGCTCCGCTCCCATGGAAGAACCGGAGGTAGAAAAAGCCGCGCCTGTCACCGAACAAGCCCCGGAAATACCGCAGCAGGAACCTTTGCCGCCGGAACCGGCCGAGCCTTCCGCTGAACAGCAGGAACAAGCACCCGCTGAAGAAGATACCTCCGATCTCTTCCGCCAGGAATCCTTTGAAAGCATCCTGAACGAAACTCCTCAGCCGGAAACACCGAAAAACCCCGGAGAGAATAATCAACTTCCCCTTTAATCAATCGCTATGAATGAATTAGCTCAATTATCAGAAACTTTTGGTAAACGTTCCGCGGAACTGAAAAGCCTGCCCATCGTGGCCGGATTCGACGGTTTCGTGGATGAGATCATCTCCGTTGTGGAAGAACGCTCCAGCCTGAAAGAATGGACACCCGTGGGGACTATCGCCCGTTTCGGTGAGCTGGTCTCGGCCGCCGCCGGTAAAAGCAGTCTGCGCGAGATCGTTGTCCACCGCATGGATGCCGGCGGATGCACGGTCAACCTGGGTGACGGTGTCGCCACGCTGGGGATCCCCCTGCACGCGTTCGCCACACTGGGCGAGCCGATCCACTCCGCGTTCGCCGGGCTGGTCAAGAAGTGCGCCAGCTGCCGTTCCTGGGGCGCGACTCCGGGACGGACCCTGGCTTTCGAGTTCGCCGACGGCAAGTATATGCTCAGTGCGGTCTCCCAGCTGGCCGATTTCACCCCCGAATATCTGGATTCCATGCTGGCGGACGGCTTCTATCAGCAGTGCTGCGAAAAGGCGGGACTCCTGGCCATGACGGACTGGAGCCTGTATCCGCACATGACCGCCTGCTGGGACAAGCTGAACACGCAAGTCTTCAGCAAACTGCCCAAACAGATCCCCCTCTATCTGGATCTGGTGGATCCCTCCAGCCGCGCGGACGCTGACATCGCCGATATGCTGAAGGTCGTCAGCAAGTTCGAGAGCAACGTGGAAACCATCCTGGGACTGAACGGCGTGGAAGCCAACGTCGTCAGCCGGGTGCTGGGACTGCCTGCCGGACAAGAGACCGAACAAAGCATCGCAGACCAGGCCGCCACCATCCGTGCCAAGCTGGGCATCAGCGCAGTCTCCATCCATTGTGTGAAGATCGCCTCCATGGCCGATGCCTCCGGTTCTTATGCCGTGGCCGGTCCCTACTGTCCCAAACCCAAGAAGAGCACCGGTGCCGGAGACCGATTCAATGCCGGTTTCTGCGCTGGAACATTGCTGAAACTTTCACAACGGGAAAGACTTTTACTGGGCTGTGCCTGTTCTGGGTTCTTTGTCAGAGAAGCCCGCAGCGCAACAGCGGAAGAGCTGGCGGCCTTCATCGGAAAATGGAGCCGCTCCGAAGTTTAAACCATTTAAAACCAAAAATATAAATCATATCAAAATGAAAAAGAATACGATCAAATTGTTATCCACAGCCGCTTTTGCCGCGGCACTGTTTTTCACCGCGTCAGACTCTCAGGCCGCCGATGGCCGTGCCGTGGAACTGATGAAAGCCGACCGCCCGATCGTGGTAGCCCACCGCGGTTTCTCCATGTACGCGCCGGAAAACACCATCCCCTCCTTCATGTGGGGCAAGTGGGCCGCCGCGGATATGGTGGAACTGGATTTCTACACCAGCAAGGACGGAGTCCTCTTTTGTCTGCATGACGGCAACCTGAACCGCACCACAGACGTGAAGGAGAAATTCGACATCGAAAACACCGCTCTGGGCAATCTGACCTCTGAGCAGCTGCGCCAGCTGGATGCCGGCAAATGGAAAGCCCCCATCTACAAGGGAACTCCGCTCCCGACTCTGGAAGAAGCCTTGACCGCGATCCAGGCCGACGGCGGCATCACCCTGGCCGAACACAAGATCGGCAGCGCGGAACAGTGCGCCGCTGTCCTCAAGAAGCTCGACTGCGTCAATGACCTGGTCGTCCAGTCCTTCAACTGGAACTTCCTGGCCGATATGCAGAAGGTCCTGCCGGAGCAGATCACCGTGGCGCTGGGACCGATCGGCACCCGCGACGGCGTGAAAGTCCCCAAAGAGAAATTGGCCCTCGATAAAGAATGGGTAGATTCCATGCTCAAGCTCAATGTCAAAGGAGCCGCCTGGGATTCCAGAGTTACCAAAGAAGGCATCGAGTACGCCCATGAAAAGGGTCTGAAAGTCTTTGTCTATACCATTGACAATATGCAGAAAGCGCAGGAGCTGCTGGATATGGGTGTGGATGCCATCATCACCAATAATCCGGCTCTCATCTGGAAAGCGATCGCCCTCAAGAAATAAATAATATGCCTAACGAAGAGCGTAACGATCTGAATGATTTGAAGCCGTCGCGGCAGGGATCCTCAAACGCCGCGGCGGCCGCGCTCTTTGTTCAGGATCTGGCGGTCTATTACCCGGCCGGACGCGGAAAGTTCGTTCACGCGGTGGACGGTGTCTCCTTCCGGCTTCATTCCGGCGAGACTCTGGGACTGGTGGGCGAAAGCGGCTGCGGGAAAACGACTCTGGGCCGTGCGATCCTGGGACTGGCTCCCGTTACCCGCGGAACGATCCTGTTTGAAGGACGTGATATTTCCACCTTCAAAGGTGAAGCGCTGAAAGAACACCGCCGTCATATCCAGACCGTTTTTCAGGATCCCTACGGCTCACTGGATCCGCTGATGACCATCGAGCAGATCCTGAGTGAACCGCTGAAGATCCATCATCTTTGCTCCGGCCGGAAGGAGCGCTCCGAAAAAATCGCCGCTCTGCTTCACTCGGTGGGGCTGGATCCCGAACTGGCCAAACGCTATCCCCATGAATTCAGCGGCGGCCAGCGTCAGCGCATCGGCATCGCGCGCGCCCTGAGTCTGGAACCCCGTGTGATCGTCTGCGATGAACCGGTCAGCGCTCTGGATGTCTCCATCCAGGCGCAGGTCGTCAATCTGCTCATGGATATCCAGGAAGCGCAGGGCATTTCCTATCTCTTTATTTCTCACGATCTGGCGGTCGTTCAGCATATCTGCCACCGGATCGCAGTCATGTACCTGGGGCGCATCGTGGAACAAGGCTCTACCCAGGATATCCACGATCAGCCGCTCCATCCCTATACAAAAGCGCTGCTGGACGCGGTCCCTTCTCTGGAAAAAAGCTCCGGAGCCAGGAAGATATTCCTTTCGGGCGAGATACCTTCCCCGGTGGATCCGCCGGCCGGCTGTCACTTTCATCCCCGGTGTCCTTTTGCCACCGAGCGCTGCCGACGGGAAGCTCCGGTCCCGACCGAGGTCTCGCCGGGACATACGGTCACCTGTCACCTTTGTTCACCTGAAAAAAGCCGATCCCTGTGAAAAATCAGACCGTTTCCATCCAGACAGAAGCCAGGCCGTTCTGTCCGCTCTGCGGCGAACGGGGCGAAATGTTCTACAGCCGGCTGAAAGATCAGCTGTTTGGAGCGCCCGGCGAATGGGATCTCTGCAAATGCCCGGCCGGGAACTGCGGTCTGCTCTGGCTGAATCCGGCTCCTGTTCAGGAGGATATCGGCAAGGCTTATCAAAGTTACTACACCCACGGCGGCACCGGCGAAAGTCTGATGCGCAAGTGCGTGAAAACGGCTTACACCCTTCTGTCGCGTCTGCCCGAATGGACAGTCGGACTGGCTCAGGCACGGAACCGGATGCGCTGGCTCTATCTGGATAACCTGTTCTCGGGCAAGCTGCTGGATGTGGGCTGCGGCGACGGGCTGTATCTGCACTTTATGGCTGGGAAAGGCTGGAAAACGGAAGGTCTGGATTTTGACGCCAACGCGCTGAAACGCGCCCGCGAGACTTACGGTCTGAACGTCCACCAGAGCGACCTTTTCAGCCGTCACTATCCCGCGCATACCTTTGACGCGGTCACTCTCCGCCATGTGATCGAACATCTTCCTGATCCGCTGGGTGTTTTACGAGAATGCCTGAGGATACTCCGGCCCGGCGGCACACTGGTGATCGTGACTCCCAACAGCGAAAGTCTGGGACACGGGCTGACGCACGAGTGCTGGCGCGGACTGGAAGTGCCCCGCCACCTGCAGATCTTCTCACTGACCTCGCTGAAGCTCTGCGCCGGGCTGCTGGGATACAAACCTGGCCATTTTCAGGCGTTCACCACAGCTACGGGAGCGGACTTCATCCTGGATGAAAGTCTGGCCCTGCAATCGAGAGGCCGCTCGGATCTGCCTCACGGCGAACAGAAAAAGACCCTCCACTGGACGCGTACTCTGCGCGCCATCCGCCTGCAGTACCGGGAGCATCTTTCGCTGGAGAAAGACCCGTCCATCGGCGAAGAAGCCGTACTCATCCTCAACAAGAAATAAAAGAAATCAATGAAAACAAAAAGAATTATTTTTAAAACATTGATCATATTACTTTCGGTATTTCTAATTTTGTGGACTCTTTTGTACATAGTGGGAAATGGGATCGATGAGGGTAAAAAAAGGGCAAAATATATGTTTATGTACTATGACGTGCAAGCATGGAAAGAAGCCGGCAGTCCTCGCGGTGAAGATTTAGAAAAATGGCTTAAAACTAGAGGAGGTTTTTCAATCGGTGAAAATCATTATCCTATGTATGTCGCCAGCAATCTGGTATTCAAAATCAGAGGGACGAATGTAACAACATTATTTG
>JAEEGG010022784.1_pt1 | contig 12293 bp, 8 predicted proteins | sample 9134161 | NCBI WGS metagenome assembly JAEEGG01 (sample SAMN16246543, study PRJNA631951) | gut metagenome | biome: gut microbiome; feature: rumen; material: CR-attached | host: Bos | place: Iran: Karaj | collected 2018-10
ACGAGTGAGAGTTCATGTGAACCGTTGACCATGTCGATTCCCGATGTGTACATCTGGTAGGAATAGCAGAGGCTGACGCCATGGAAATTACCTCCGATCATGAATGTGGCTGAGACATCCGGGCTGTATCCCGCTCCGATGAACATGGCTTTTCCGTCCCACTCGTATTTGAGTTTGCACTGTATGTCCTCCCTCCAGTAGTCCATATCGGTCATGACGAGGAAAGAGGGTTGTAAAGTTAAGAACGTATTTTTCAGCCGGATATTGCATCCACCCATCAAATAATACATCCTGTCGATTTGATATTGGTATCTTTCGTTCATTTCGATGAGCGGCGCAGTGAGGTGCATGGAACTGATTCCTCCCCAGAATTTGGGGTTATAGACATAGATACCAGCCCCGAGGTCAACATGGTTTCCGTTGACAGCCGATGTTGGGAAAGCCGGGTCAGAAGGGTCTTCAAGTTTTATACCGCTGGCGTCGATTTTTTCCGTAATCATTCCAAACTGTGCACCTATAGCGAGTTTTGTGTTCTTTGCGATCTTCATATTGTAGGCATACTGGAGAGAAATTTTCTGCTGGTTGAAGATGCCAAAATCGTCGCTGAACAGGCTGACTCCTGCTCCATGGTGGGGATTGAGGAAATAGACCGGCATATCAGCTCCCACATAAAGCGTTTTCGGTGCATTGTCGAATCCTACAAACTGCATGGCGTATGCCGCAGCAACGTTGAGCATACCATCGGTTCCGCTGACAGCTGGGTTATAGAAAGACTTGAGGCGGGTGTAGTCGGAGAACTGCGCCTCATTCTGCGCCGCAGCCCTTTGCGCCACCGCCATCGTCATGGAAATCAATATATAACAAAATCTCTTCAGGTTCATCTTATGAAAATTGTTGACAGGACAGACCGTCACTAAAGATTTATAACGAAATTCTCACCTATTTATTGTAAGAAACTTAAATAATCTAAAAAAACAAGACTGAATAAATCGTGAATTGATGTTGTTTTCACCACTGCAAAGTTACAAAAAAGTTTGCAATATAGAATCAAAAGCGTTATATTTGCATCATAAACGATGCACCCTGGAAGAAAAAAAATATAGTTTTTGTTCTTCTCTCGGCTTGTTGAAATTATTTGGCTTTGCCAAATATTATTACTGCATCTGCAATCAAAGAAAGCATTTATTCACCCCAAAACACAGGATGATATGAAAAAGCGACTAACAATGGCCATTTTGGTGATGTCGATAGCGTTGGCTGGTCATGCGCAGCTGGTGAAATTCGGTTTGACCGCCGGCGGCAACATCAACCAGATGAAATTAGACAAGGAAGTGATCAACGAGGAGAATTTCACAGGATTTTTCGTAGGAGCGACTATAGACATCGGCCTTCCTCTTCCAGGCCTTTCAGCCGAAGGCTCCGTGCTTTACGACCGCCGTTCGGTGAACGTTCTCGGCGAGGACGACCACATCGACTACATCGATGTTCCTCTGAATGCGAAATATTCCATTGGCCTGGGCAGCTTAGGCAGCATCTATGGCGCCACAGGACCGCAGTTTTCCTTCAACATCGGAGATGACAACATTTTCAGCCACAAATATGAGTTGAAGTCCTCCGCTTTCAGCTGGAATATAGGTGCCGGGATCAAAATACTGAAGCACATTCAGTTGGGCTACCGCTACAACATCCCAATCAGCGACACAGCCGAGACCATCGAAATTAAAGAATCATTTGAAGAAGTGAAGAAAGGCGTGAAAGACAAGAGTGGCACCCACCACATCTTCCTCACCTACTACTTCTGATTCCCAATTTGGATTCGCGCCTGTCATTTATTTGATTCCAGGGGTTGGATTCACGCCAACCATCTTTTTAATTCAGGGATTGGACTCGCACTCCAATCCCTCATTTATCAGTCCAGACCTCTATGTACGCCGACATCACGTTACCCATCCCTTTCGACACCTTCACCTACCTTGTTCCACCCGAGTTGGAGCAAGGCATTGGTATTGGCATGCGGGTGCTCGTTCCTTTCGGTAAGAACAAGAGTCATGTGGGAGTGGTGATACGCCTTCACGACACCCCTCCCACAGGAGTTCAGCTGAAACGTATTGACACCCTGCTTGATGAGCATCCTTCGGTGACTGACCAGCAGCTGACCTTTTGGAAATGGATCAGCCATTACTACATGTCGCCCCTCGGCGATGTTTACAAAGCCGCCTTCCCTGCTATTATGAAGCACGACGCTCCTGAGAAAAAGCGTCGTAGGAAAAACATTGTGGAGAAATACGAAGGCACACTTGCAGGCGGCATCCAGCATGAGCTGAACGTCCATCAGTCCGCCGCCTATCGGCAGATTCTGGAGAGTTGGAAATCCCATGACATCACATTGCTTCACGGAGTGACCTCGAGCGGCAAGACCGAAGTCTATATCCATCTTATCAAGAAATTCATAGACGAAGGGCATCAGGTGCTTTACCTGCTTCCAGAGATTGCCCTAACGACTCAGATTACCGACCGCCTTCGTTCCGTTTTCGGCAACGAGCTGGGCGTTTACCACTCCCGTTTTCCCGATGCCGACCGCGAAGCAGTATATCGCAAGCAGCTGAGTGATAATCCCTACCGTGTGATTCTCGGTGTCCGATCTTCTATTTTTCTCCCCTTCAAGGACTTAGGTCTTGTGATTGTGGATGAGGAGCACGAGACCTCTTTCAAACAACAGGATCCCGCCCCCCGCTACCATGCCCGCTCTGCCTCCATCATGCTTGCCCGTCAGTATGGCGGCAAAGTTCTTTTGGGCACCGCCACTCCAAGCATAGAAGTCTATAAGCTGAGTCAGGAAGGGAAATACGGCTACGTCCGTATGGACCGCCGTTTTAGCAACATCGAACTTCCTGAGATAGAAGTGGTTGACATCAAGCGTTTGAAATTTCAGAAGCGGATGAAAGGGAGTTTTTCCCAGACTTTGCTCGACAGTATCGGAGAGACTCTCCGCGACAATGGTCAGGTTATCTTGTTTCAGAACCGCCGCGGGTTCTCAAGTTTCATCGAATGCAAGATGTGCGGTTGGGTCCCCCGTTGCGAGCACTGCGACGTGAGTCTGACCTACCATAAGAAAACAAACTCGCTGACCTGTCATTACTGCGGCAGTACCTACACCGTTCCCGAGCGTTGTCCGAACTGCGAAACCAGCGACTTCATGAATGTGGGTTTAGGCACAGAGAAGATTGAGGAACAGGTCCACACCTATTTTCCCGACGCGAGAGTGACCCGCATGGACCTCGACACTACCCGCAGCAGCCAGTCGTATGAGCGTATTATCCACGCTTTTTCCCAGCATGAGAGCGACATCTTGATAGGCACGCAGATGGTATCGAAAGGTTTGGATTTCGACAATGTGAAGGTAGTTGGCATCCTGGATGCTGACATGATGCTGAACATCCCTGACTTTCGGAGTTACGAGCGCACATTCCAGATGTTGGCTCAGGTATCTGGCCGAGCTGGCAGGAAAGGGAAGAAAGGCCGCGTGATTCTTCAGACCCGTTCTGCCGACAATGCCATTATCAGCCAAGTGGTTGAAAACGACTATGACGGTATGTACCGCACCCAGTTGGAAGAGCGCGAGTTATTCCGCTATCCTCCTTTCTGCCGTTTGATTTACGTTTACCTGCGCCACACTGATTTCCGCACAGTAGATCACCTTGCCCAACAGACAGCCAAGCTGATGCGTGAGGCCCTGGGCGACCGCGTGTTGGGTCCCGACGCCCCATTGGTGAGCCGCGTGCAATCAATGCATATCCGAAAGATTATCTTGAAGATGCAGCTGAGCGACAGCATCACCACCACCCGTCAGGTTCTGCAAAGCATTGCCGCTAAGGTGTTGGAACAACCGATAGCAAACAGCCTGAGGATTTATTTTGACGTGGATCCGCAATAGCAATTATTGCTTCACAACAAAGCCGTGATTCCCGATTGGGAACCACGGCTTTTGTTTTGAAATGAATTGGGAATCAGAAGTTGATACCGAGATTCATAAAGAAAGATCCGTTGTGTGCATCCACATCTTCGATATCGCTCACATTTGCAAGTCCAAAGTGGTAGCCGAGCTCAGCATAAATCATGTTCCACTCCACACCGCATCCGAGTTTGATGCCCATGTCGAAATGGCTGAATCGGTCAGAATGGAAAGTGTCGTATTTTCCTGGCTTCACCTTGCCAGCCACACCTACAGCAAAAGTTGGCCCCACGAAAGGCAGCACTGCCAAGTCGTCAGTGCACGGAATTCCATACTTCATGAGGATAGGAACTTCCAGATAGTCCATGCCTACCTTAGAGTAAGTCGGCACATCATGAATGGCCACCTTCTTACCACCCTTAGACTCATAGTAGAGTCCACTCTCGAGGAAGAGCGGAATGGAAGGTGAGCACTTCAAACCAGCCACAAATCCAAGGTTGAGCCCTGTGCGGCTGTTGGAGTCAAAATCTCCACCGATGGTAGAAGTGTTGAAACCAAGACGGATACCGAAGTAAGTAGTACGTCTGTCGAGATGGAATCCCCCACTCTGCATCTGTGCGAATGCCGTCACTGACAGCATGAGTGCACACATAGTTACGAATAATTTCTTCATTTTTACTTATTTTTAAGAAGTTATCAATGATTATATTAGATTCTTTGTCCTTCTTGAGTTGCCAAAACTCAGTGCAAATTTATAAAAAATATCTTTATGACAATATTTTTTGAATAAAAAAAGGTGATTACCAGTCTTCAAACCCCAATTTTTCCATTGGCCGCTTCCATTCTGCAGGTATCTGCTTATAGGTGTTGAACCCACGGATTAATTTTTCATTCATGTCGATTTCCTCATATTTGAACTTAACACGGAATTGCGGGTCGCTGTTCTTGTTGAAAGAAACTGGGTCGCTGGTGATGCGGAACATTTTTTGCGCCTTGATACCTTTTCCAGCCGGCACAAACTTCGTGAAATAGAACTGCGCCGCACTCCCAGCTCCGCCTCCATAGACCACTTTGTTGTCCATGTCGAAGATGGGCTGCTGCATGGTGATGTCATCGCCCTGGTAGTCGTATTTCGCTGTCTGAGGGTTGTAAATAATCGGGGTGATATAATTTCTAGGCGCATCCATACCAATGAGAATATCTGTATATCCGTCGAAATTAACGTCGGCATAATGAACGAATGAGATGTCGCCCCCATAGCGGTTGACATTCACGTATCCCACGTTCATGGTCTGTACCGGCATGGCGTTCTTGAAGATGGTCAGAATGGCCATCCCTTCCTCATTCTCACCCGCATAGACATCAATCCCATCAGGAGCATCGCCTTCACACTCTGATAGCGACTTCAATCCCAGTTTCTCATTCTGGGCTTTAGCGTAGGCAGCAAAAAGCACGCACACCATCAAAACAAATAGTTTCTTCATATCACAATTTTTAAAAAGTTCATCAGACGATGCCTTGTGCAAGCATGGCCTTTGCCACCTTCATGAATCCAGCCACATTCGCTCCTTTGACATAATCGACATATCCATCTGGTTGCCGCCCGTATTTCACGCACTGCTCATGGATGGAATGCATGATGTAGTGGAGTTTTTCATCCACCTCCTTGTCGCTCCACGAAATTCTCATGGAATTCTGCGTCATCTCCAGTCCGCTTGTGGCCACACCACCTGCGTTGACCGCTTTACCAGGAGCAAAGAGCATCTGTTTTTCGACGAAAAGCTCGGCCGCCTCAGCAGTGCATCCCATATTGGACACTTCTGCAACGCATACGGGTTGGTTGTCGATGATTTGCCTAGCGTCGTCACCATTAAGCTCATTCTGTGTGGCACATGGTAAGTAGATATCAGCCTTTCTTTCCCAAGGTTTTTTGTCGGGATAGAATGTGGCTCCCGGAAATTCATCGGCATAAGGCTGGCACACATCGTTTCCGCTTGCCCTAAGTTCGAGCATATATGCGATTTTCTCGTCGTCAAGACCATCTGGGTCGTAGATATATCCGTCAGGTCCACTGATGGTGACAACTATTGCACCAAGTTGTGTAGCTTTCTTCGCTGCACCCCATGCCACATTCCCAAATCCGCTGATTGCCACGGTCTTTCCTTTGATGTCGATACCTTTTGTGGCGAGCATGTGATTGACGAAATAGATAGCTCCATATCCTGTTGCTTCTGGTCGTATCCGTGATCCACCGTATTCCAGCCCTTTTCCTGTGAGCACTCCTTGGAACTGCCTTGTGAGTTTCTTATACATACCGAAGAGGTATCCGATTTCTCGTCCACCCACACCGATGTCGCCAGCCGGCACGTCGGTGTCAGGACCGATATTGTGGAAAAGTTCGGTCATAAAGGCCTGGCAGAATCGCATGATTTCGTTATCGCTCCTTCCCCTGATGGAGAAGTCACTTCCACCTTTTCCGCCACCCATCGGCAGCGTGGTCAGTGCGTTTTTGAAAGTCTGCTCAAATCCGAGAAATTTGAGTATGGACAAGTTGACTGAAGAATGGAATCGAAGTCCTCCCTTATAGGGGCCGATGGCGCTGTTGAACTGGACTCGGTAACCGATGTTGACATGTACCTCGCCCTTGTCATCTACCCACGGCACCCGGAAAGTGATGACCCTCTCCGGCTCAACAATCCTTTCGATGATTTTAGCTTTTTCAAACTCCGGGTGCTGATTGTAAACATCCTTCACGGATATGAGCACCTCGTGTACAGCCTGCAGATACTCCTGTTCACCAGGGTGTTTGCGTTGCAGGTCCTGCATAATTTTCTCAACTTCCATAGTGGATTTATTTTAGATTTAAGACAGGTGAAATTCAGCATTCACCTTTTCACCGCAAAAATATATGATTTTTACGGATTATGCAAAGCAAAATCGGAAAAAAAGGAAAAAAACGGCGATTTACGCCGTTTTTTCCGTAACGAAGTCAGGATTGTAAACTCTCAATAATAGTATGGTCTGTGGTGATAGTGATGATGTCGGTGAGGCGGTGGTGGTCCCGGCTCATCGTACCAGTCGTACCATCCGAAGCAGCTCGACATGAGCAATGCAAATGTTGCAGCAGTGAGAATCACTGTAAGCATGTGTTTAATTCTTTTCATATCCTTTGGTTTTATTGAGTTAATAATTCATTTTTCTGATGCAAAGATAGCGACAGCAGGTTAGACTTGCAAACAGATATTCCTAAAAGCCAGAAGGTTTTTCCCTATTTCGCATGGGGAAATCCCAGCATCTCCCACAGCGCCATGGAGAAAGAAATTATGATGAATTCGCATGTAAAGTGTGGTGTTTACACATTATTTTGATATATAATTTTTCAGAATCAATTATAAATCGTAAATTTGCAGAGAAATATGTGTCCACGAAGGTATGCATATTGTGTTTGCCGACTTGCGGATGTCGTATGTTCGAAGGAGGCGAGCATAGTGGGTTTATCATTAGTACATCATTAAAAAAACGACAATGAAAGTAATGAAATTTGGCGGAACATCCGTTGGTTCCGTGGAAAGCATTCTGAATGTTAAAAAGATTGTAGAGGGCAGCGAAGAGCCCGTAATCGTAGTAGTATCCGCATTGGGGGGAATCACCGACCAGCTTATCAAGACTTCGCATCTGGCCCTGTCAGGAGACACCCGTTACATTGATTCTTACAATTCGATGGTGAACCGTCACCATCAGATGATTGACGCCATCATTCCCGACGCCGACAAGCAGGTGTCGCTGTTGAAGACGGTAGATGCCTTATTGGACGATCTGAAGAGCATTTACCAGGGCGTGTATCTGATCCGCGATTTGTCGGAGAAGACGGCCAATGCCATCGTGAGTTATGGCGAGCGCATCTCGTCGAATATCGTCGCCACGATGATTTCCGGTGCCAGCTGCCACAATGCCTTGGATTTCATCAAGACAGAGAAGAAGCAGAAAGGCAACATGCTGATGAGCAGCCTGACCTACGAGCTGGTGAAAGAAGAATTCAAGAACTTCATGTCGGTGGGTAACGATCCGAAGTCAAAACGCCCTATCGCTGTAGTTCCCGGTTTTATTTCGAAAGACAACAACACGGGTGAAGTGACCAACCTGGGCCGTGGAGGTTCTGACTACACGGCTTCCATCCTTGCCGCTGCCTTGGATGCGAATTGTCTTGAAATCTGGACCGACGTTGACGGTTTCATGACAGCCGACCCAAAAGTGATCAACACGGCATACACCATCAACCAGCTTTCGTATGTAGAAGCAATGGAGCTTTGCAACTTCGGCGCTAAGGTGGTGTATCCTCCAACGATATATCCGGTATGCATCAAGAACATACCGATTCTGATTAAAAACACCTTCCATCCCGATGCCAAAGGCACTGTCATCACTCAGGAGAGCGACAAGAGCGACCGAGCAATCAAGGGTATCTCATCGATCAACGACACGAGCCTGATCACTGTTTCCGGTCTTTCGATGGTGGGTGTGATTGGTGTGAACCAGCGCATCTTCTCCGCCCTGGCCGAAGAAGGCATCAGCGTGTTCATGGTGAGCCAGGCCTCCTCTGAGAACTCCACGTCCATCGGTGTGCGTAATGAAGACTCCGACAAAGCCTGCGAGGTGCTGAACGAAGAGTTCAAGAAAGAGATCGAGATGGGCGCGATGTTCAAGATGTCGCAAGAGAAGAACCTGGCCACGGTGGCCGTAGTGGGTGAGAACATGAAGCACACCCCCGGCATCGCGGGTAAGCTCTTCGGCACTTTAGGCCGCAACGGCATAAGTGTGATTGCCTGTGCCCAAGGTGCGTCAGAGACGAATATCTCGTTCGTGGTGGAGAGCCGTTTTCTCCGCAAGTCGTTGAACGTGATTCACGACAGCTTCTTCCTTTCCGAATATCAGGTGCTGAACCTGTTTATCTGCGGAATCGGCACTGTAGGCAGCAAGTTGATAGACCAGATCAAGCGTCAGCGCGAGACATTGATGAAAGAACGCCGTTTGAAGCTGAACGTAGTCGGCATCGCCAACGGTCATCACGGCATGTACGACCGTGAAGGCCTTTCGTTGGAAGGCTATCGTGAGGCCTTGATGGCGAGTCCCGCCAGCAACATCTCGAAATTGCGCGACGACGTGATCGGTATGAACATCTTCAACTCTGTGTTCGTGGACTGCACGGCAAGTACAGAAGTCGCCTCTCTTTACCACGACTTCCTGAGCCACAGCATCAGCGTAGTTGCCGCCAACAAGGTTGCAGCTTCATCCGACTATCCAGAATATGCGAAATTGAAATCCACAGCCCGTGACCGCGGTGTGAAATATCTGTTTGAAACCAATGTGGGCGCCGGCCTTCCTATCATCAGCACAATCAACGACCTGATCAACTCAGGCGACCAAATAGAAAAGCTCGAAGCTGTGTTGAGCGGCACGTTGAATTTCATCTTTAACACCATCTCAGCAGAAATCCCATTCTCCGAGACGGTTCGCAGAGCCAAAGAGGAAGGATATTCAGAGCCTGACCCAAGGATTGACCTGAGTGGCAAGGACGTAATCCGCAAATTGGTGATTCTCAGTCGCGAAGCAGGCTACAAGCTGAATCAGGAAGACGTTGAGAAGAACCTGTTCATTCCAGAGTCGTTCTTCACTGGTAGTCTGGAAGACTTTTGGAAAGGCCTTCCTTCGCTCGACGCCGACTTTGAGGCACGTCGGAAGGTGCTGGAATCCAATGGTAAGAAATGGAAGTTCGTCGCCACCTTATGCGGTGGGAAAGGCAAGGTGTCGCTTCAGGAAGTTGACACTCACCATCCATTCTACGACCTTGAAGGCTCAAACAACATCATTCTCATCACGACAAAACGCTACCATGAGTATCCGATGCTCATCCAGGGTTACGGTGCCGGAGCCAGCGTAACTGCCGCCGGTGTGTTTGCCGACATCATGCGAGTTGCCAATATTTAAAGACGGAGGACGCATATGAAACATATCATCATCTTAGGCGACGGCATGGCCGACTGGAAAGTAGAATCGTTAGGTGGCAAGACCCCACTTCAATATGCTCCAACCCCTTACATGGATGCCTTGGCCCGTATGGGTCGCACCGGCATGCTGAAAACCGTTCAGGACGGCTTTCATCCAGGCAGCGAGGTGGCAAACTCTTCAATCTTAGGCTACGACCAGGAAAAAGTTTATGAAGGCCGCGGTCCGCTTGAAGCAGCGAGCATCGGTGTGGCTTTGGAAGACGGTGACCTCGCCATCCGCTGCAACCTCATCTGCATAGAAGGCGACCACATCAAGAATCACTCTGCCGGTCATCTGAGCACAGAAGAGGCAGACGTGCTGATCCGCTATCTTCAGGATAAGTTGGGTACAGACCGAGTGCAATTCCACACAGGCATCCAATACCGCCACTTGCTTGTGATTAAAGGCGGTGACAAACGTATCAGTTGCACCCCACCCCACGACGTACCAGGTCAAGCCTGGCGTCCACTGCTGGTGAAAGCTGAAGTACCCGACGCCCAACCAACGGCAGACCTTTTGAACGATCTTATCATCCGTTCGCAAGCCCTGCTCTCAGCCCATCCGCTGAACCAACAGCGTGTGTCGGAAGGGAAAGACCCTGCCAACAGCATCTGGCCTTGGGCTGGCGGTTACCGTCCAGCCATGACCCCGTTGACCACCACCTTCCCTCAAATCAAGCGAGGTGCTGTGATCACTGCTGTTGACCTACTGCGCGGCATCGGCAAGCTTGCAGGCCTGCGTTGCATCGACGTTGAAGGCGCAACCGGCTTATACAACACCAACTACGAAGGGAAGGCCCAAGCAGCGATTGACGCGCTGCGCACTGATGACTTCGTCTATCTTCACATCGAAGCGAGCGACGAAGCCGGTCATGACGGCAACCTGGATTTGAAACTCCAAACTATCGACTATCTTGACCGCCGTGCCATAAAACCTATCTTCGAGGCTGTTTATGGCAAATTGGAAGATTTCGACCCATCGCACCCCCATTCAAGCCTTGGAGAGGACGTAGCGATTGCCGTATTGCCCGACCACCCCACTCCTGTGGCTCACCGCACACACACGAATGAGCCTGTTCCTTTCCTGATTTACAAACCAGGAGAGCCTGCAGACTCAGTTCTGAGTTTCGATGAGGAATCATGTCAGGCAGGAAGCTATGGCCTGTTAGAGAAAGACGGTTTTATCCGTGCCTTGATGGACGATTGAGTCTTTGCTTTATCATCATATAAATCCTATATGCCCTCCTTTGGGTTAAAAATATATAAATTTTTTTATAAATAGAAAAAAAGCATTATTTTCGCACCAAACAAATTCAGATATGAACTATTACAGCACAAACGGGAAAGCCCCCATGGCAAGTCTTGAGAAAGCAGTGGTGAAAGGTCTGGCCGAAGACAAAGGCCTGTACATGCCCGAGCGCGTGAAAACCCTTCCCCAATCGTTTTTCGACACGATTGACCAATTGAGTTTTCAGGAGATTGCCTACACCGTGGCTGACGCCTTTTTCGGTGAGGACGTTCCCGCAGACGATTTGCGCCGCATTGTATATGACACACTGTCGTTCGATTGCCCATTAGTTCCAGTGACCGACAGCATCTATTCCCTGGAACTTTTCCATGGTCCAACCTTGGCGTTCAAGGATGTCGGTGCCCGATTCATGGCCCGTCTGCTCCAGTATTTCATCAAGAAAGAAGGCGGCAGAGGCGAGGTGAACGTGCTTGTAGCCACCTCTGGCGACACCGGTTCGGCCGTAGCCAACGGTTTTCTCGGCGTTGACGGCATCCATGTTTACGTACTCTATCCCAAGGGCAAGGTGAGTGCGATTCAGGAATGCCAGTTCACGACGTTAGGCCAGAACATCACAGCAATAGAGGTTGACGGCGTGTTCGACGATTGCCAGCGTTTGGTGAAGTCCGCCTTCATGGATGCGGATTTGAATGCCCACATGCAACTCACTTCCGCCAACTCCATCAATGTGGCCCGTTTCCTTCCTCAGGCGTTCTATTATTTCCACGCCTACGCTCAGTTGAAGCGTATGGGCAAGGCCGATGAGATGGTAGTGTGCGTCCCATCCGGCAATTTCGGCAATATCTGCGCTGGCTTGTTCGGCAAGCGAATGGGTCTGCCCGTGAAGCGCTTTATCGCCTCCAACAACGCCAATGACATCTTCTACAAATATCTTCAGACAGGCCATTACGACCCGAAGCCATCCGTCCAGACCATCGCCAATGCAATGGACGTAGGCGACCCTTCGAATTTCGCGCGAGTGTATGACCTGTATGGCAAAAGCCATGCC
>JAEEGG010022786.1_pt1 | contig 12291 bp, 21 predicted proteins | sample 9134161 | NCBI WGS metagenome assembly JAEEGG01 (sample SAMN16246543, study PRJNA631951) | gut metagenome | biome: gut microbiome; feature: rumen; material: CR-attached | host: Bos | place: Iran: Karaj | collected 2018-10
AAAGGATTATTGAGGATTTCAATGAAGTCGTAGAGTGGGATGAAAAGCTCACTGGCATTGGAAAGTAGAGGATTGGAGAATGCGTGCCATAAAGGGAGATATAACAAAGATAACTGACATGCAGGCCATCGTGAATGCTGCCAATGAAAGCTTGCTTGGTGATAGGGTGCTCAAACTATCCTAAATGCCATTACACGCGATCCATATGGAAAAAATAAAGCCTTCTGGAGGTGAATTAAAGTGGAACACATGATGAATATTAATCCCAATAATGTTATTGGAGATTGCTTGGAAAATGCCTTTGGTCTGAAAACATACATGCGTATTATGCAGAATGCATCTGCAGATGATTTTAGTGCTACACCGGAATTTCGAAAATTGTTTAACGGGTTTTATAAAGTACAGCGGAAAACCCAGAAATGGTATGACCGTTATTATGAACTTATGGAAGAACAAAGGATAAAATCACGCTCTTTTTCGGAAATTCTTGTTGAACTTAATTCCATTAATCCTTCAGTTGAAGCGTCCTTTGCAAGCAAACTGATAGCAACAATAAATCCTGACTTTCCTATATGGGATCAGTATGTTTTGCGAAATCTGGGGTTTGAAAGGGAATGGGAAAAATATAGATCATGTTCTGCCGATGCGAGAATTGAAAAGGCTGTTGAAATATACGAGATAATACAATCTTTATACTCTGAATTTGAGTTAAGTGCTGAAGGGAAGGCGTGCATTGCTGCTATTGATAGTGCATTGCCTATGTATGCAGAAAAGCTTTCAAATACCAAGAAGATAGACTTCATCCTGTGGAGCAAAAGATGCTAATTATGCAAAAAAAACAAAACGAACAGAATTGCTTAGAGATGACAAAGCAATATGTCGAAAAACATATGAATAATAAGTCTCGTCGATACTTCAAGTCATTGTTTCCACTGAACTATTCGGCTATTCAGAGTGAAAGGCCTGATTTCGTAGTTAACACTGAATCGTCTTCCTATGCGGTGGAACACTTTATGATTGATTTTTGTTATGATGGGCCCCAAAACGATCAATCTCAAAGTCGCAGGGCGCAACGTAACATTCATGACATATACACTAAATATCATGATCCTGGTATTGGAACCATAAAAGATTGTGATGTTGAGGAGGCTGTGCATGATGTCGAAAACGAGATGAATAGAATTGTGAACTTATCGCAATCTTTCAATTATGAGATATTTATCGAAAGATTTAGAATGGTGTTTCAAGAACACTATAAGAAATTGCAAAATTATCGTTCGAACGCGGAAATAATGCAAGATAATGTTAGGACGGGATTTTTGATTGATTTTCATCGTGATACCTTATTGATTAAAGCGTTGCTGAATGGGGTGGTCGTAAGTTTTATGGGTGGTACAAAGGAATTTCCTATTACACATGATATTTTACATATTTTTGAGTATGCTAAAGGATTGGATTTTATAATTCTATCACAGTTTAATGAGGGTGCTGCCACAGAAGCATCAAGTGTCAATATATTTGAACCGAACAACTTGAAGAAATCCATTGAAATACAAAATATTAAAGTTTATGATAAGGTATTCTTTGATAAGTTAAAGAAGGAATTAAAGCTAAATATCGAGGATAGAAAATTCTAAAAGAAAGTGCTGTCTCTACAAATTTCTACAATGTATCTTGGCAAGGTAACTCCATGACTGATCAGCAGCTTCAGACTGATCTCTTATCAGGGCGCGGAGGATGCCGTTTTTAGGTCCTGGGGATTGAATAGAATATGAAAAGAAGGACGGAAATGACATGATAGGCAAGAATACCGTACAATTGTCGAGAAACGATACCGCGACATTTTGAAAAGGGATGGGACAATAAACTTGCGATGAAATATCAAGTTTTGAGCATGACAAAGAAATTGCCGCTCAATGCTGAGACAAAAAAGGAAATACCATCTAAAACTGACTTGAAGATGGGGTGTAGAAGAATGGAAAGTCTGGCAAAAATTTATTGGAGAGCTAAGGGATATAACATATAAGCGACTAAGGAATTGGCTCCACATGTGTAGCCAATTTTGTGGAGGTTGAATATGGAAGAAGGAACTCATAGAAGCAGTGAAAACGTTTGTTACGATTGAACTTACGCCAAAATCTGAACGCAAGGTACGCCCAATAGCAGTGAAGCCGATTGTTACGATTGAACACCCGCAAATATCTGAACGCAAGGTGAAGATTAGTGGATCTAAATTACCAGTATTACCAAAAAAATTTGACGTATTGGATGTTAAGGACAGTAGTTGTCAATTCAGAATTAACATTGATGTTTTGAATGAGGCATTTGGTGTAGGAAGATCAATGTACGCAAAAGCCTCATATCCCGATAAAAAGGGAGGCTTCATACCTGGTACAAAGGCTGGAGACAAGTTCTTTATTTGGATGCCTAAGCTTTATGGAAACAGCTCTGAATGGAAGAATATTATTAGCAAAGATGGAAGCGAAATCTATGAAGTTGCAGAAGGAGATCGCCATGAAGATTGGATAAATGAAGACACGCAGCACTTGATTGACAATATGCGCATCATATTTGCGCAGGCTAGATATAAAGGCATGTACAAATTCGTGGGAGTATTCAGATCTTCGAAAATTGAACATTGCAATCATACCTACGAGCGAATAGCCACTAGAGTTAAACTGATAGGGAATCCAGTAACTAGAATCGAATTATTGGATGACTGCCGATAGGAGGATCATCACATGTACGGAGCGATTTTAGGAGACATTATTGGCAGCGTTTTTGAATTTGATGCCCCTGGCTGGAGCAAGGATTTTGGACTGTTTACGGAGAATAGCTTCTGGACGGACGACACGGTCATGACCATAGCGGTTGCCGAGGGACTTATGAATGCGGGCAAGGATGCATCCGTGGAAGAGATGGAGAAAGCCTGTGTTCGGAGCATGCTGAAATGGGGCAGGAAGTACATTAATGCCGGTTACGGCGTGAGGTTTATTAACTGGTTGCGTTCGAATGATCCAAAGCCTTATGGAAGCCTCGGAAATGGCTCTGCCATGAGGGTATTGGCGGCGGGCTGGCTTTATGATACGCTTGAGAGAACCCGAGAGGCGGCAAGGGCAACTGCGAACGTGACGCACAATCATCCTGAAGGAATCAAGGGCGCGGAATGCACGGCGGCTGTTGTATTTCTTGCAAGGTCCGGCGCATCCAAGGAGAAGATCAGAGATTATGTTGAGAAGGAATTCGGCTATGATTTTTCTGAGACACTGGAGGAGATGCGTGCCAGACACGAGCATGTTGAAACCTGCATGGATTCCATGCCAAAGGCACTGAGGAGTTTCTTTGACGGCGTGTCCTACGAGGACGTGGTACGAAATGCCGTATCCCTTGGCGGCGACACGGACATGATAGCGGCCATAGCAGGAGCCATGGGAGAAGCATATTTCGGTGTGCCGGAGGAATTAAAGGCGGATTGCCGCTCGAGACTGGAAGACGACATGCTGGAAGTGATCGATCGATTTGAAAAGCGTATTGCATGATGATTTTGCAAAAGCACTAGTTCAGAGAAAATGGAATAAGGCTTGCAAATAATCGAAGATAGATGGGAGGAGCACGATGGCTGATAAGAGAGTGATTCGAGTGACGGGAAAGGGATTCATTAAATTAAAGCCTGATCTGACGATTATTAACATTGACATGGAAGGATGTTACAAGGCATATGAAGATACTATGCGCAAGTCCAGCGAGGACACGGAGCTTTTGAAGGACATATTCGAAAAACTGGGATTTGCACGCGATGAAGTCCGCACGAGATCTTTCGGCATAAGCCCTAAGTATGAAAGCTATCAGGCTAAAGACGGAAGGTGGAAGAATAGATTTGTCGGATATTCGTACAACCATGCGCTTAAAGTGGAATTTGATTCCGATAACGAGAAGCTTGGCGAGATTATGTACGCGCTTGCTCATGTAAAGGGAATATCACCAGAATTTTCACTTGTTTATGCCGTTAAAGACGTGGAAGCGGCAAAGAATCTGCTTATCGGAAGGGCTGTAGAAGATGCAAAGGCGAAGGCGGTAATTCTAGCGAAGGCAGCGGGAGTGAAGTTGATCAACATTCAGTCCATCGATTATTCCTGGGGAGAGATAAGATTTGAACGCCCAATGTCTAGATTTGATTGCATAAAGCATAGTGAAGATGATGTTTATGCATCGCCGAGTTATAAAATGGATATTGATCCGGAAGACATCGAGGAAGAAGACACGGTTACGGTCGTTTGGGCAATAGACTAACCATTAAAAAAACACGCGTGATATCCTTAGGGCGTGGCCGGAGAGTCACGCCCTTGTTTTTGTTCCCTTTTCACAATCCTTTGGAAAGAGAGTTTTGATTTAAACGGAAATTTCAAAAAAATACTAAATTGCACTTGACTACTAACTAGATCGGGTGTATATTAAAAGAGTGCTGAGCAAGGCATAGGGATTGCATAGCACTACATTGGCGACAAAGCATTGTTACCGGAAACAATCAAAACACCAAAATTCTGACAGGAGGGATAAGAAAAATGCTTGATTACAATAAGCCGACAGAAGAACTGACGGAAGAGGAGCAGTGGGAGATCATCGAAGAGATGACGTGCAACATGAGCCCTGAGGAAAGGGAAGAGTGGCTGGAAAGTTGGGGGGAATGACATGGTTTTGACCACCGATAAAGATCTTTTGGATAATATAAATGAGTTTTATGGCCACAGCATTGGCTCGCAAAGGGATTTAGCAAAAGAATTAGGGGTATCACCGAGAATGGCGTCATGCCTTACGCAGGAGGCAGGCTATCATAGGCACAAACTGGATGATCCAAAGAAACCAGTATTACTTGCAGATTTTATTAAGCAGCCTTGTGCTGCATGGGTAATAAAGACGAAGGGACTGCAGAAGTATGAAGAAAAAGCATCCTAAAGGATATGTTCTTTCATATTTGATGGAAAGAAATCTGCCCTTTAAGGAAGATATCTGCGAAGGAACTCATCGGATAACCACGGCATTCAGTGGTTATCCGAACAGCCCCAGTAAGTGCATTGAAGCCTGCTGTTACTTTTATACTGATGCAAAAGCAATAGAAGTACGTGTTTATTATGCGTTGCCCGGGCCGAGCATAGTTGAACAGGGAAAGAAACGATTACCCGAATTGTTTCGACTACTTAATTTCATTAATGCTTCCGTTTTCGCCAAAAACATGGATGGGGTTGGAAATCAATTCTACAGCCCTTCTTATTTATTACAACCGAGGTTTTACCTCACTGAGGACGGATGTAACGATATAACGGCAACGGTGATCTTTGAGGAGGACATGTTCTGGGTGGCGCCTCTTGAGATCTTGGATTTCATAACGGCAGGTCTTCCTTCGCTTATGAATCAGTTGTCGCTATATATTTATGGTGTGCTGATAGGAAACGTAGATGTAGATAACGCAATTACCCACATTAGACGGAATATTCTTGGAGGTGGATGCGATGCTTAAAATTGTAAATGGAGAAAAGGTAAGCGTGGGAAAATGGAAACTGCTACTTCAGAAAGACTTCCCTTTTATGGAACAAGATTCTAATGATGAGCATAACCTCTATAAAAAGTGGGGGTTCGAATGTGGTGGAGGATGGTATGAGCTTCTTCGGGAATGTTGTGAATCGATTGTCGCTCGATATGCAGAAGACGGTATCGAAATTGATGATATTGATTTTGAACCAGCCCAGATCAAGGAGAAATTTGGAACACTTCGATTTTATTATGGTTACACGGATGCACCATGTGGAATAGCTGCTTTTGATAACCTTGCTACAGGAGAAAGCATAAGGTTCGAACCAAAAGCAGAAGGTGATATTGATGATGCCAAGGCAAAACTGCGACAGGATATTCGCTCCATTGTAAGAACGGCGGAGGAAAAAAGCAAACACACCTGTGAAGTTTGCGGAGCAGAGGGTAAACTACGGAACGATTCTGATGTAGGCATTCATTGGGTTCGGACGTTATGTAATGATTGCCATGAAGAGCGCATAAAAAAGGCAATAGAAACCCGAGAAAAAAGAAAGAATATGTCTCCGGAGGATATCCTGAACGAGATTAAAAAGAACATGGAAGAGAAAAAAGGAGGAAACGATCATGCAGATTAATGTATTCCTGAAAAAGAACAGTAATGAGCAGGCTGAAATTATTAGAAAAGAGTGGTTCCCTACCACAACATCAAACACTACAAGAGACGCTTTTATATTCGATGATAGCATAACTCGGTTTAGTGGGAAACCCGAAGATTTGCTTAAGTATCTTAAAGAAGATGATGAGATTGAAACCGTGCAGAGAAAGGTTACGATTAAAAGTGATTCTAATGATAGATTAAAAACAATAGCGGCAGCGATAAATAAACCAATTTCTGCGACATACAGAGCGATAATTGCTTATACGATTGATCATCTTCCGCCTGCTAAAAGCGAAGAGAATGCGAAGGAGCCAGTGGGCGTTTCGCAGTTATTAGTCGAGAAGATTGCTCTGTTGGAAAAGCAGATGGAGGCATGCAGCCAGACGCTGAATGAAATAAAAGCCTTAATGGAATAATGAGCAAAATACACCTAGACCTTGAGGCGTTGCCCTTGAGGTCTTTTTTTGTGAAAGACTCGTCCAAACCTAAAAAAAAGTTTGGCTTGTCACTGCCCAGAAAAATCAGACAATTGACGAAAATGTCAGAAAATGTTACAATTATTATGTATATAAATGCTGAAAACATGTAACTGTCGTGATCTATATCGCATGAGATTGGAGGCGCAGCTATGGAGAAAAAAGTGTGGAGGCAATGTGGGAGCAAGAACGATTAAAACATGGATGATAAGATTTTGGTAATTCCGGACGTGCATCTGAAGGGATGGATGTTTGAGGAAGCGGACAAGCTCATGAAAGAGCATGGAATAGAGCAGGCAGTTTGTTTGGGGGATTTGGTGGACGATTGGGACCAACAGTTGAATCGACAGGCGTACGAGGATGTTTTTGATCAACTGATGGCGTTTGACAAGAAGCATCCTAATACGCTTTGGTGTTATGGAAATCATGACATTTCATACACCTGGCATAAGTTGGAATCTGGATATTCTCCCTATCAGGAAGTCTTTGTTGAAGATATGATGATTACATGTAGCGAGGAAGTTGTATGAATGTAGAAAAGATTTACTTTGACATGGACGGAGTCCTGGCGGACTTTGAGCGCGGCGTGAGGGAGATCTGTGGCGTGATACCGCCTGATCAGAACGCAAAGAATCACAAGCCAGGTGACGACGATGAGATGTGGGAGAAGATCAAGGCCACAAAGCATTTTTATGATTACCTGGAGCTGATGCCTGGCGCGCAGGAAATGTTTAACCTGCTCTATAACAAGTATGGCGATAAATGCGAGATTCTGACGGGCATTCCGAAGCCGAAGCGCGGCATTGAGACCGCTGGCGAGGACAAGATAACATGGACGCATCGCCTTCTGGCAAAGGACATTAAGGTGAACATCGTCTTCCGCGAGGAGAAGCCGCAGTACTGCATCGGCCCTGGCTGCATCCTGATCGATGACATGCAGCGCAACATCCGCGACTGGAACGCCATGGGCGGCAAGGGAATCGTCCACGTCAGCGCGGAGGAGACTATCGAGAAGCTGAAAGAAATGGGAGTCATATGAGATTTAAGCATACAAGCCGTCCGGGCTTTCTGCTCGGTTTTATTGACTTTTTTACGGCAGGTATATTCTTTTTGCTATACATGCTGTTCGGCGGCCTGCAGGACGAACTGGAGGAGATCCTTGGGCACAAGGTGATGCCGTACTGGAAAGCATACCTGCTGGGAATTCCCACGATGTTTATTTATACGCTTGTATGGATGGCGCGGATAGCAGAGGAGCTGAAGGGGAAAGCCATCAGGCTTGGAGTGGAAGGCCCGTATACATCATGGTGGCACATGTTTGGATGGAATGTCTTTGGATTGCTTTTGTTCGGACCAATGGTGGCTACAAAACGATTCTTTGATACTTTGAACAGGGTAGAGAAGACACTGAATGCATTAGAAAGCGAAGGCAGTACAGAGGCATGATGGAACGAGACGAATTTATAAATAAATATGCTTCGAACCTAAGCGGACAGCAGGTTGCGGCCGTGACGGACGAGGAGAAGAACATACTTCTTTTGGCAGTGCCTGGAAGCGGCAAGACGACCGTGCTAGTGACGAGGCTTGGATACTTACTGTCCGTATGCGGCGTTCGACCGGAGAGCGTGCTGACGCTTACCTACACGATCGCCGCGACTAAGGACATGGGGGACAGATACGAAGCAGTTTTCGGTGAGGGATCGTCTGTTGGAATTGAGTTTCGTACGATCAACGGCATCTGTGCGAAGATCATTCAGAGATATGCGGAGGCGATTGGAAAGCCCGCGTTTGAGCTGGTGACGGAGGAAAAGGAAACGGCTAAGATTCTGACGGACGCGCTTAAGCAAAACCTTTCGGATTATCCGACGGAAAGCGACGTAAAGGCCGCCAGAACGCTGATCACCTATTGCAAGAACATGATGCTTGAAGCAGAGGAGATTGAGGCGCTGGGAAAGAAGGAAAGCTTTCCGCTCATGCCGGTATACAAGGCATATAATGACTATTTGAAGTCGCATTCTCTGATGGATTACGATGACCAGATGAGGTACGCCCTCGTCATGCTAAGAAAGTCTCCGGAGATGCTTTCGTACTGGCAGGGCAGATACTCGCACGTGCTTGTCGACGAGGCGCAGGACACTTCCAGGATCCAGCACGAGATCATTAAGCTCCTGGCCGGAGGCGGTGGGAGCCTTTTCATGGTGGGTGACGAGGATCAAAGCATTTACGGATTCCGAGCGGCGTATCCGCAGGCCCTTCTTGACTTTGAAAACGATCACAAAGGCGCGAGGGTGCTCGTCATGGACAGGAATTTCCGTTCGAACGCGGAGATTGTCTCCATGGCTGACAAGTTCATAGGACGCAATAAAGAAAGACATGAAAAGCACATGGTGGCGACGAGAGAAGCCGCTGCGAAAATAGACTTTGCCCAAGTGAAAAGCAGACAGGCTCAGTACGGATACCTTCTTAAGGCGGCGGAAGGATGCACAAGACAAACGGCGGTCTTGTACCGAGACAATGAAAGCGCGTTGCCGCTCATTGACCTCATGGAACGGCGGGGCATTCCATATCGCGTGAGGAACGGGGACTTTTCCTTTTTTACGAGCAGGGTCGTGACCGACGTGACGAACGTGCTGAGGCTCGCCCTCGATCCATATGACGGAGAGCTTTTTCAAAAGACTTACTTTAAGCTTCAGGCTTACCTGAAAAAGGATCAGGCTATGGAAATGGTCCGGATCAGTGCCGAAGGCGGCATGACGCTGTGGGAGGCTGCGGAAGAGGTTCGAGGCCTTAATCCAAAGACGCTCGGCAGGTGCAGGGCAATGGCAACGAACCTTCGCGCCATGCTTACGGAGACCCCGGCGAAGGCGCTCTTTCGTCTAAATAACCCAATGGGCTACGGCGAATACATGGAACGAAGCGGTCTCGACGCGGGAAAGATGTTTCTGCTGAAAATGCTTGCCATGCAGGAGGATTCGGTGTCTGGATTCCTAAAGCGTTTGGACGACCTTCAGACAATGCTTAAGGACAAAAAATATGATCCAAAGTGCAGGTTTATCCTTTCAACGATCCATTCTTCAAAGGGGCTCGAATATGACCGCGTGATCCTTATTGACGCGATTGACGGCGTTTTCCCGGCTCTTACGGAAAACGGAATACCGGAAGAGGAAAGACGGCTTTTCTACGTGGGCATGACAAGAGCCGTAAACGACCTCACGATCCTGTGTTACAATGGGGAGAGGTCAAGTTTTCTTGCAGAACTGAAGCCCGTTACCTATGCGCAGAAAGCGACGCCGGCCAGGACGACGGTAAGACAAAAGCCGATGCCTGCAGTAAGGCCCTCTTATGAGTACTTAAAGCCCAAGAAGCAAACGACGAACACCAGACTGTCCGTGGAAGAAGGCGACAAGGTCATTCACAAAAAGTACGGCCGCGGGATCGTGGTAGGCGTTAAACTCGGTGAGAACGGCAACGCTGAGAGAATCCGAGTTAGACTTGAGAACGGTGAGGTAAAGCTCTTTACGGCACTGGCGTTTCAGCAGGGAACTATGAGGATTGATGACGGGGAATAGAGGTATGAGCCCGTCAGGACAAGTATAACCTGATCTTAAAAGGCGGGATGTTTATCTATACACTGACTGAATTAGATTCAAGACCGACGAGGGACATTGATTTTCTGATAAAGAATCTGCACGGAAGCTTGGAGAATATCGAGCATATCATGAGAGATATCTGCAATATAAGTACAGGCAATAGAAAGAATCAAATATAAAATATCAGGATCTCTTCGGAGGTCCTTTTATATTGCCATTTTTACGAGGGCGCACGATGCCCGGTGGACATCGGCTTTGCGCCGACCGTAGCGAAGCGAAAACAGGAGGGATTCCGATGGCGGGGAGAAAGCCGAAGCCTACGGCGCTGAAGAAGCTGGAAGGCAATCCGGGAAAAAGAAAACTGAATGCGAAAGAGCCGGTGCCTGCAAAGGGGATGCCCGACTGTCTGAAGTGGCTGAATCACCTACATTTTTGTTTTGCAACAATCTACATTTTGGGTCTGCAACTTTCTACATTTTTATTTTACTATAAACAAATAGGTTGAATAATAGCTATAATGTGTGGTATACTATGGTCATAGAATGGAGGTGTTTCTAATGACCATAGATACCAACACAATGATTTCTATTACGGAAGCCAACCAGAATTTCTCAAAAGTTACAAGACTGGTGGATGAAAGAGGAACTGCGGTTATCCTTAAGAATAATGTTCCCAGATATCTTGTTATCGATTTTAGTAAAGCAGACGAAAGTGCAATCGCAACTGATGAAGATGTATTAGCCATTTCGAAAAGATTATTGGCACAGAATAAAGAGGCATATGAGGTACTTGCTAAATGAGAAAGTTAAGTAAAGAGCAGATCTTGTTGCTTCATACTCAACTGATCGAAGAGTTTGGCGGAACTGATGGAGTGCGAGATTACAACCTATTGGATTCGGCGCTGGAAACCCCATTTCAATCTTTTGCCGGTGAAGAGTTGTATCCGACTATTCAGGCAAAGGCAGCGAGATTGGGGTATGGGCTGATAAAGAACCATACAATGCTTGACGGAAACAAAAGAATTGGAGCTCATGCAATGCTGGTTTTTCTGGTATTAAATGGCATTGAGATGAAATATACTCAGAGGGAACTCTATGAGATCGTTCTGTCGGTAGCGGCAGGAAGTCTGGAATATGAGGACTTGCTCCAGTGGGTGTTGGATCATCAAGCATAAACAAATAAGATTTGGGCGAAGACCGGGCAGAAAACTGTCCGGTTTTTTAATGCCCGAAAACAGGAGGTAACAAGTGGACAGCATACTTCAGTCGATCGAGGACTGGTTTCGCGAGCTGCTTGTTTCAGACATTATGAGCAATCTCACCAATAAAAGATCTGCAGAAAGGACATCAGGAAATCCTCACCCGGATAAGGAGTAGTATCATTTGATACTTGAGTACGAGAATATGGTTGCTATAATGTAAGAGACATTGTAGAATTATTGGCATAGATATTTGTTTCGTAGGGAGAAAACTAGAGCATTCAATGCATGGGGCCGTTATGTCAAAGGCTGGAGAAAACGCATAAGCAGTTGGAGAAGATGATCTGGAAAAGATGGAAGAACAGCAAATATTATACTGGCGATGATAATGAGGGATATGAAGAATGCCTTGCCGTGCTTAATAACCATGAGTTGTCGGCAGAGGAGAGGTATGATCAGTTAATGGAATGAATTATGAATGCAGGGAAGAACTTTTCGTATGGATGATAAATATCCCATTCACTTAAAAACTGAACAGAATTATTCATTTGAACGGCTTGAGAAACTGTGGGAGCGATATCCGCAGTTTCATGAGGCATCCGTCTTTACGACGCTGGACGGGCTTTTGGAAGAACATGAATCTTATCAGAAGGACTTTGATGACACGCTGAAGGAAGAATACTTGAAGAAGCGGTATGACAGGTTTCTGGTGCAGCTTTCCTGGTCAGATTTGCCGTATCGCCGTGAAACGAAACGGCTCATCGAAGGGCATGCGGATTTCCCTGAGAATCCGTACGTGAAGGCGTTCATGGAACAGTTCTCTGACCTTTCCACGGACAGGGA
>JAEEGG010022791.1_pt1 | contig 12290 bp, 6 predicted proteins | sample 9134161 | NCBI WGS metagenome assembly JAEEGG01 (sample SAMN16246543, study PRJNA631951) | gut metagenome | biome: gut microbiome; feature: rumen; material: CR-attached | host: Bos | place: Iran: Karaj | collected 2018-10
TCGCTGGTTCAAGCCCAGCAAGAGCCGTAAAAATAAAACTCACCTAACGGTGAGTTTTATTTTTTTAACGAGTATTTGCCTTGCTCACAAAGTTCGCATTTTTGCTTCGCAAAAAACCGCAAAAACTCCAACACACTGGAACAAATTGCTCGCACAGTTCATAATTTTTTATGCTCTTTTACCCTTTTCATGCCGATAATAAAAGTGTATTATTTTAAACTGGATGGAAAAGGAGTAAAATGTCTTCTTTACAGAAGGCGGCATTGAGTTTTTTATCAGCTCTTGTTCTTTTTGCAGGGTTTGTTTTCTTTGCGCAGATTGGTTTGATGGCGCAGATTGAAACAAAATTTTATGCGCAGACAAAAATCAACGAAAAGGACGACCAGCTCGAAAAGCTTTCACAACGCTGCAATTCCTACATTTCAGATATTCTCACAAAGATTCAAACTGGCGATAACGCATATTTAAAATCGTCAGCAGTAAAGACATTTGTACATCAAAATCCTTCGGAAAAAGATTCAGCAGAAAGAAAAAATCTTACCGCCCAGTTATTTGACCAACTAGAAGATTATGGTCTTGATGGAATTCGTATTATAGAAAAAAATGGCCGAACCCTGCATTACAGCTCTTTTGAAAGCGATGTTCTTAAGCGTGTAAGCCTTAATACAACTTATAAGCTTTACACCGATGTTGTAAAAGATGCAGACGAGCTTGACAGCGAACTCTTATTAGTTAATGCCGATAAACCAGAAACCAAAATGATGTTAGATAAATCTAACAATCGTCTTGTAATTTCTTTTCCATTCTATATAACCGATAATACATATTTTGCAACTCTTGTATGTTATTTTGATATTCATGCTTTTGAAAAGCAGATGATAAATGAAAAAATCATCAATTTTGGAGACAGTTTTACAACAGTTACCGCAAAGGATTCTTATAAGGGTGGATTCGTGTTAGGCCTGCCTAAAACTTCTCAAAGCGAATTCTTTACACCAATTCTTAACGTATGGGATAAGCTTGCAAAAACACAAAATAAAGATTTAGGTCTTGAACGGATTCTCGAAAAATCAGACGGCTCTTACTGGCTTTTGATGACCAGTCCCGAAGGTAAATATTTTAATGTTTCGGCTGTTTATTCAAGCACACTTTTTGAACTTCCACGTGAGCTCGAATATTTAATTTATGCCTGCGTATTCATGACCTTGCTTTTGGTTGCTGCATTGTTGTTCAACTTAAAGCGCGATTATGTTGCAGTAATAAAATCTCGCATTAAGAAAGTTCAGTTTGGTATTATTAATGAATACCTTGAAAATAAAGAAAAAGTAGAATGGTCTCAGGTTGCACGCCAGCTCGAAAATCGTAAGGCAGAATTGTCAGAAGAAATTAAAAAGAGCATTGGTGGAAAATCAAAAAAATATTCAAAAGAAGTAGATGCTTACCTCGATTCAAGTTGGGAAGAAATAATCGGACTTTTAAAAGCCCAGACAGGTGCACAGGAATCTTCGGGCCTTGTGTCTGCTGGTGCCTCTATTGAAGAAATCAGACGTGTAATTGAAGATGTACTTAAGACTTCAAAAATAAATGTAAACGTAGCAGGCGGACTTGCTCCTGCTGCAAAAGGCCCTGCTGTAACTGCGGTCCCTGAGCCTGTCGAAGGTGTTGAAGAAATAGAAGAAGTTGAGGAAGTAGAAGAAGTCGAAGCTCTTGATGATGCAGAACCAGTAGAAGAAATAGAAGAAGTTGAAGAAGTAGAAGAGGTTGAGGCCCTTGAAGAAGCAGAACCTGTTGAAGAGATAGAGGAAGTTGAAGAAGCAGAACCTGTTGAAGAGATAGAGGAAGTTGAAGAAGCAGAACCTGTTGAAGAGATAGAGGAAGTTGAAGAAGCAGAACCTGTTGAAGAGGTTGAGGAAGTTGAAGAAGCAGAACCTGTTGAAGAGATAGAAGAAGTTGAAGAGGCAGAACCTGTTGAAGAGGTTGAGGAAGTTGAAGAAGCAGAGCCTGTTGAAGAGATAGAAGAAGTTGAAGAGGCAGAACCTGTTGAAGAGATAGAAGAAGTTGAAGAACTTGAAGAGCTCGAAGAATTCGAAATCAAACCTGTAATGCCTGTGGCTGCTCCTCCTGGAAGTTCACACTTCTTTGTAAGCAATGATGATCCTCGTTTCCATGAAGAGCTTTGTCTTGGAAGAATTGATACAAAGGGACAGCCTGCAGAAGAAGAAGCTGGAGAAATCCCTGAAGGTTATGCATTTGTTGTTGAAAGACCATCCTTTTTCATTCCAAAAGAAGAGCCTTTAGTACTTGAAGACGAAATAGAAGATGCCGAAATGCTTGAAGAAGCTTCTGAAGAAGATCAGAAACCTAAAAAATCTTCACAGCCATATTTTGTAATGACAAGCTTTGGGCAGAACTCTGATCCTGTAATTGAACTCAAAGGTGATGGTGATGAAAATGGCCAGAACACAATCGTAGAGCATAACGGTGTATACTCAATTTCTGATAATCTTTCTTACACTAATGTATTCTTGAATCAGGAGTTCAAAACACTCGTTGATTCTGTTTTACAAAAATAAATCTTATTTAGCGTAAAATCTCAATAATGCTTGCTGCGGAATGCCCTTTGCAATTTCAAGAATCTCTTGGCGGGTAGCGTTCATTATAAAGTTGTATTCTTTTAAATAATAATCAGGTTGAATTTCGTAAGGGAAATATTCAAAGCCTTTTTGCAAAAGATAAGCGGTTCCTGTATTTGTTTGAGACTGTGCAAGATATGCTTTTGTCCAGGAATCTTTTATTTGCTGTAAAACTTCAGCGTGTGCAGGTCCATTCAAAAGATTGTTCAGCTCTGTTACAGCTGCTGCCCAGCAGACATCAGCCTCTTTCTGGACTTCAACATTTTGAATTGCAAAAACTATTGTGTCGGTATTTGGATAAGGTTCGTTCAACTGTGCACTCGCGGCTTGGATTTTTGCGTTTGAAGAAATCTGCTTCTGAACGAGAGTTTCCATATATTTTAAAACTGCAATTGTAAGGGCATTATCTTTTGTTCCCGCCTGTGGAAGTTTGAATACATACATAACAGGATCCAAAAACTTTGTTGTAGGAATTAATTTAGCTGGCATTGGTCCTGCTTTTTCTGCAGGAATATCTGTTAAGAATGTATGTGTGAGTTTTACTGATTTTTTTATACTTGAGTTTTTGAGCTTGCTCTGAACTGTCAAAAGATTTTGCATTGAATTTCTCTGGGTTAAAATGCCCATGGAAGCTTCTAAAAGATCCTTTGCATTTTGTGGAACAAGACCTGTTACAATTATACTGTAGCGGCTTGCATCAAGAAGTGAAGGGTATCCTTCCATAATCTTCTGATATTTTGTGTCTACAAGAATTTCTTCCTTTGCATCAAAAATCTTCTGGAATGCCGATTTTGGATAAAGCTCTTTCATTACTGCTGCAAACATCTGTCTTGAAACACTTCCATTTTCCAGGCGTTTTTTGTATTGCGCATTTGCAACAGCTCTATCGGCTTGAGCAGGAAGAATGTCGCCGTAAATTATTGCATCAGAGATGGCTTTACAGCATGCAGGAAAATCATAAGGTGAACATTCAATTGTCACAGTGCCGCTTGTAATAGCACAGTTATAATCTACTATTGCATTTCCAAGAATTACAGCTTCCTCTTGTTTTCTTGCAATTTCTTTCTGAATGTTCCAGGCAAGCAGAGTAATCAGAACTTCTTCATAACCGTTGTTGTCGCAGGAATTAAGTTTGCCGCCTCTTACCGAAATTAAAATTGTGATGTTTGAAGAATTGTCATTTGGTTTTGTAACTACAGGAATACCGTTTGAAAGAGAAGTAATAGAAATTTTACTGAGGTTTTCTGTGAAGAAATCTTTTGTATAGAGCGGGGTCGCCTTGTTAGGGTTCGCTAACTGTGTTACAGATGCAATTTCGGGATCATTGTAATTTCTAAAGATAGCCTGATTGTACCACGCCGCATTTGATGTGTTTATTTCTTCAAAGCCCGCCTCTGTGTATTTAGATTTGTTTTTCTTGAAATCCTCTGTATTGATAATTACAAAGATATAAGGGTCTTCAGCCTCAAGCTTAGAAATGATTGTTGCAAAATCCATTGCTGTAATTTTTTCTTCTTGAGAAAAAAGATTTCTTGCAGTAACAGATTTTTGAGTTTCTTCCAGGACATCTTCAATAAAAGAATCTTGTGGTTGGAGTGCCCAGTAAGAAGCAAGGTTTGTCATAAAATCTGTTGAAGAAGAATTTGTTATACCAAGGTTACTTGAGGTCATCATCTGGGCTGCATAGAACTCAAGATAATTTGTTTCTTTAATTCCGCTAAGAACTGTTTCTATAAAAAGCTTTGCCTGATCAAGTGAAGTTATTGACGAAGCATTTTTACCCTGAGGCTTTTGAAGCAGACTTTGAATAATCAGTCGGGAGCTGTCTTTTTTGTGAGCACCTGCTGCATTTATATATTCATTTCCCGGAATATTGAGCGTTGGCTGATTCACAAGATTATACTTAAAAAATGAATTGTCGTTATTCAAAAGCTGTGCAACTAATTCTGTTTCTTCAATATTTAAGCCGGTGTATTGCATTACAACCTGGGTCATGTCTTTAGAAATTTCACTGTTGTGAATTACAAACTTTTTTGTTTTGTAGGTTGGTGCATTTTTAATAGCAGCAGTATTCATCTTATAAGGAATAGAATACGAAGAATAATAATATCCAAACGAATCATTTATAAGAGAAAGAATTTCTTCTGCATTAACGTTACCGTTTATAAAAAGTGCGCTGTTTTGAGGTGTATAATATCGCTCAGAAATTGTTCGTAAAATGTTTCGTGCCTGCTCAACTGTAGTCTTATTAAAAAGAGATGGGTAAACTCCTGAATCATGTTTCCATGGCGCTGCAGAAAAAACTCGGGAATCTATGGCGGCATTTATAAAGCCACCGGCAGAAGCGGCTTCTTCAACAACTTCCTTTTTTAATGAAGAAAGCTCTTTTTTCAAAACATCATCGGAAAACGAAATTGAAAAAGCATTGGCTGCAAGTGTATTAAAAGTATTTTCAAGCTCGGAAGGAACAAGAGTTAAAACATATCGAGAAGAATCGGCATTACATTCCGCAAAATCAAAATCAAGCTGTGAGGTGCTTTCAAAAATCCTTGTGTACAACTTAAAAAATCCACAAGTTTCCTTAGTCTGATTAGAAAATCCCGCCCGTGCAGTATATTCCACCCTTATAAGCGGCGTAGAAGTATCTTCCAGCACAAACACCGTCAACCCATTTTCCAACGTATACTCGCGCACATTATCATATGGAATAGCATGAAGCGCAGCAAATAATACCAGGCCAACCAGCACCATCGAAAAAAACTTTTTCATAACACCATTATATTCTATTAGGCTGGAAAAATCCACGACAGAAGGCAGAAGACACAAATATCTATATTTTTTTCGAAAAATACTTTATAATAGTACTATTATGGTTAAAGTCGAAGAATTTGTTGAAAAACACGACAGCGTGGCTATTCCACAGGAACTCCTGAAGGGAAAACGCCATTTGAACAAAAATGAGATTGAAATTCTTGAAAAGAATCTCAATCATAACGATGACCCAACTTGGGATAACTTTTATGTTGATGAAGCTGAAGGTTGCTTTGATCCTACTTTAATTCATCTTTCTTTCTTTTCTGGTTTCATCATATTAGGTAAACTCCGCAAAGTAAATCTTGTATATAATGATCTTAAACTCACATGTGGTATCCGCCGTTCACGTTTGAACAATGTTGTAACTGGTGATGATGATGTTATCCGCAATGTTTATTACTTTGATAATTATCGCATTGGAAACCGCGTAATTCTTTTTAATATCAACGAATTGTGCTGTACAAATCATGCTAAGTTTGGAAACGGTATTCTTAAAGAAGGCGAACCAGAAGAGCACAGAATCTGGGTAGGTGTAGCAAACGAAAATGACGGACGAAGCGTACTTCCTTTTGAGAGCATGATTCCTGCCGATGCCTACATCTGGTCTCACTACCGCGACGACCCTGAGCTTTTGAACAGATTTGTTGAACTTACAGAAAAGGGTAACGACGGCAAACTTAATACCTACGGCTTTATTGATGATGATTGTGTAATTAAAAATTCCAGCATTATTAAAGATGCCAAAATCGGAAAGTGTGCCTATATCAAGGGTGCCTTCAAACTCAAGAACGTTTCAATCCTTTCTTCACCAGAAGAACCAACTCAGATTGGTGAAGGTGTAGAAATGGTAAATGGAATCCTCGGTTATGGATGCCGCGCTTTCTATCAGGCAATTGCAGTTCGCTTTGTAATCGGCCGCAACTGTCAGGTAAAATATGGTGCCCGCGTTTTGAACTCGGTACTTGGTGATAACTCAACAATTTCCTGCTGTGAAGTTTTGAACAACCTTGTATTCCCATTCCACGAGCAGCATCATAACTCTTCATTCCTTATTGCAACTACAATTCAGGGACAGTCAAATATCGCTTCTGGTGCAACAATCGGAAGTAACCATAACAGCCGAAGTCCTGATGGTGAAATTTTTGCAAAACGTGGATTCTGGCCAGGCTTGTGTTCAGACTTTAAGCACAACAGCCGCTTTGCTTCATTTGTCCTTGTTGCAAAGGGAAGTTATCAGAACGAGCTTGATATTCCTTATCCGTTTGCACTTGTTTCTCCTGGTGAAAATGGAAAACAGTCTATCCGCATTATTCCGGCTTTCTGGTTTATGTATGATATGTTTGCTATTACACGCAACAACAATAAATTCAAAAAGCGTGATAAGCGTGCAATCAAAGTTCAGAACATTGAAACAGATCCATTTGCTCCAGATACAATGCAGGAAATAATGTCGGCTTTGGATAGAATTATCGGACTTTCTTCAAAGTATCTTCTTAATACAAAGAACGAAGCAATGGAAGGTGCTGCAGATCAGGCATCAATTTATCAGAAGGCAAAGGATTATCTTCATCAGAATCCTGAAGCTGATTTTGTTCTTGAAGATCCTGTTTGTCAGAAAAAATATGGTGCAACAATTCACAAGCCTGTTCAGGCCTACAAGATGTACCGCAAGATTGTAAAATATTTTGCAACCCGTTCACTTATGGAATACTGTAAGTCTGTTGGTGCTGAATGTCTTACACTTGATTTGATTAAACAGATTCGCGAACTTCCTCTTTTTACAGAATGGGAAAATGTTGGTGGACAGATTGTTCCTTCTCAGAAAGTTCAGGAGCTCTTTGCAAAAATCAAAGACAAAACAATTGATGACTGGGCTGATGTTCATAATTATTATGATGAATGCCAGAAGGAATACGACAAGTACAAGGTTCGCTATTCTCTTTATCTTTTGGAAAAACTTTATTCACGTCCAATCGAAGACTTTACATTTGATTTGTACAGAAATATTTCTGATGATGTTACAGTCTGCGCATATGATATTTACAATGCTGCATTTGGTTCTCGCGAAAAGGACTACACTGATTACTACAGAAATATGGTTTATAGAAATCAAAAAGAAATGGATGCAGTTATTGGACCTTTGCAGGACAACTCATTCCTCGTTGGACTTCGCGAAGATACTGCACAGTTCACAAAAGAAATCAAAGGTATTTTCAGCGGGCTTTGCGAAAATAAATAATACTTATGAAAATAATTGACGGAAAGTACAGACAGTTTCAAGGTGTATCACTTGATGACAGGACCTGGCCTTCAAAAAGGTTAGAGACTGCTCCTGTCTGGTGTTCCGTTGATTTGCGCGATGGAAATCAGGCTCTTATAAATCCAATGGGCATTGAAGCAAAAATTGAATACTTCAAGATGCTTGTAAAAATCGGATTCAAACAAATTGAAGTTGGATTTCCTTCTTCGAGCAAAACTGAGTATGATTTTGTACGCCGTCTTATTGATGAAAATCTTATTCCCGATGATGTAACAATTCAGGTTTTGAGCCAGGCACGCGACCAGTTTGTACAGAAAACTTTGGAAAGCGTGCGTGGTGCAAAGAATGTAATTTTCCATCTTTACAATGCAACTTCTCCTGCTCAACGAAAATATAATTTTGCAAAATCAAAAGAAGAAATAATTGAGCTTGCAGTTCAGGGCGTAAAAAGCCTAAAAAAGAATCTTGCAATTCTTACAGACTCTGGAACAAAAGTAACGTTTGAGTATTCCCCTGAAAATTTCACAGAAACCGAAATGGATTTTGCTTTGGAAATCTGCAGGGCTGTAATGAACGAATGGGGTGCAACTCCTCAGAACAAAATCATTTTGAATCTTCCTTCTACAGTTGAGTGTAATTTACCTAATCAGTTTGCAGATCAGATTGAATATTTTTGCAGGAATATTGGCGACCGCCAAAGCTGCATAATTTCTCTTCATAATCATAACGACAGAGGCGAAGGAATTTCTCATTGTGAGCTTGGACTTTTAGCAGGTGCTGAACGTGTTGAAGGCTGTCTTTTTGGAAATGGAGAGCGCACCGGTAACATGGACCTTGTTACAGCAGCACTTAATTTTTATACTCAGGGAATTGATCCTGGTCTTGATTTTTCAAATCTTGATGAAGTTTCTACAGCTTATGAAAGGCTTACAGGTATGAGTATTCATCCTCGCCAGCCATATTCGGGCTTGCTTGTTTATACTGCGTTTAGCGGAAGTCATCAGGATGCAATTAGAAAAGCAATTGAAGCTCGCGAACAGACGGGTGAAAATACTCTCTGGGATGTTCCTTATATTCCAATTGATCCGCATGATATTGGTTACGATTACACAGGTATTATCCGCATAAACAGTCAGAGCGGAAAGGGTGGTGCAGTTTATATTCTGGAACACGATTTTGGAATTGTTCCTCCAAAAGAAATGCATCCTGTTATTGGCGCTGTTGTAAAGGCCCGCGCAGACGAGCTTCAGCGTGAACTTTCTTCAAGCGAGATTTATGATTTGTTTGAAGAAAAATGGCTTTCCACAAAATCGCCACTTAATGTTCTTGAAATTAATGAAAAGCATATGGAAGGGGAGCGCGGAGGTCCTGGCATAGAGCACGTTGCTGCAACTGCAACAATTGAATGGCTTGGCAAACGCTATGTTATCACTGCAAGCGGAAACGGACCTTTGGATGCCTTCGTAAATATTATGAGAAGAACCTCTGCTCCTGTTTTCAATATTTCTTCCTTCCACGAACATTCTATTGGTACCGGTTCCGATACACACGCTATTTCTTATGTTCAGATTACAAAAGAGGATGGCACAAAGGTATGGGGTGTTGGAAAGAGTTCGAACGTTGGACGTGCCGGTGTCGCTGCAATTGTAAGTGCGATTAATTATAAATAGTCTCTACGGCCTTCATGAATTTTTCACCTCTATCAAATTCATTATTAAACATTCCAAAAGAAGTTGCGCCTGGGGAAAAGACAACTATGTCTGAATGAACATCGTTGTTTGTAAGATTGTTTTTAAGTGCGCTGAGCATTTCATTAAGGCTGTTGTATGGTCCGTTGTATTTTGTGTTAGTTTTGTCTAACTCCGGGATGATTTTATCTGTTGCAGTTCCTGCAAGAAGATATATCTGTTCAATTGAAATTGAGTTTTTACCACCAGAGCCAGTGAGTACTTCTGTCAATTTATCAAGTTCAAGACCTTTTTCTGTTCCGCCAGTGAGAAGAATTACAGGGCGACCGAATGCCTGTGTTGCAGCAGCTGCTGCCTCTGGAACAGTAGCTGCAGAATCATTGTAAAACTTAAAGCCTTTCCATTCGTGGAAAAACTGAAGTCTGTGTGCAATGCCTGGCCAGGTCTGTAAGATTTCTTTGGCGCGCTGTTTTTCTACTCCCATAAGCTGAAGTACTGTTGCTGCATTCTGTGCATTAAGCTTCATGTGTTCGCCTGGAACGAGAAGACTGTCAAAATCAACTGAATATTGTGTTTTTGTGTTGTAGCGTATAACTTTCGCACGGGTTTCTCTTGCAAAAAGGTCGCCCCAGGTTCCACCGCAGTCTGGGCCTGTTCCTGGTTCATCTTCGCCCGCATCAAAAATAGAAAAATCATCAGCAGTCTGATCTGCGTAAATAAGGCGCTTGTCTGCAACATAGTCCTGCATATTGCCGTACCAGTTTTGATGATCTGGAACAATTTTTGTGATAACTGCAATGTGTGGTTTAAGAACTCCGCGGCCACGAAGATCGGCAAGCTGCCATGAAGAAAATTCTATTACAACAGGAGTGTTAGAGTTTACCTTGTCAAAAAAAGTGAGCGGGCTTACAGTAATGTTACCGCCAAGGAAGGCATTAAAGCCTGCCTGCTGCAAACCGTAATAAATTGCACTTACTGTAGAAGATTTTCCTTTGCTTCCTGTAACTGCAATAATCGGGCAATCTGTAAAGCGTAAGAAAATGCTGAGGTCAGTTTCAATTGCTTTTGCCGCTGCCAGATATTTGTTTCCTTCAAACTTTACACCAGGATTTTTAATAACACAGTCGGCTGTTTCAAAATCGGCAAGGTCGTGACCACCAAGATGATATGTAAGGCGAGAATGGTCCAATGTATCGTCATTATTCAGGCGTTCAAGAGTAGGGGCAAGCTGTTCTGTTGTTTTCATGTCTGTAACAGTAACATATGCGCCTTTATTCAGGAAAAATCGCGCTGCAGCTTCTCCACCACCGTTTAGTCCAAGACCCATAATTGTGATTTTTTTGTCTTTAATATCTTCAATAGATTTGAAGGGACATTCCGAAGAGTAAGTATGAAAAGTCATGACGGCACTCCTAAAAAAAAGGTCTTCCTTGCGGAAGACCAGCATGCCGGGAACCAGAATCGAACTGGCACGTCGGTTGCCCGACACAGGATTTTAAGTCCTGGGCGTCTACCAATTCCGCCATCCCGGCAGGTAAAATCATATTATCGTAAATTAAGGGATTTTTCAATACATATTAAAATATAGTATATTTGCAGCCAATGGTTAAAGAAATCCCCGGCATAGAATATCCTTCAACAGACTGGTACTGCCAGTTCAAAAGGTTATCAACTTTAAGATACGGAACAATTTTGTCGTGAATAGGCGTGCCCTGGGCACTCAAGTTTACAAGAACATATGGTTTTAAATAATACAGATTCATATTGTCTGTGTAGCGGCGACCGGTGTAGGTGGCACTTAGGGAAATGTCGGCTGAGTCAAAGTGCAGGGCTGTAGTGAGGTTGCATACAAAATCCGGGGTCCACATGATGCGTTTGCCGTAAGTGTATTCGTTTGACTTATCAAGAAGCCTGTTATAAAGGTATTCTCCGTTCAACGCCAATGACCAGAAACCCTGGAATAGTTCTGCTTCAAAATTAAAATCAAGGCCAAAATAAAATGCGCTCGAAAGATTTTGTGTTGTTCCGCTTCCCCATTTAATTTTGTCTTTGTAATAATCAGTAAAAAGGGAGAGTCCTCCCTTCATCAAAGTTTGACGATTACCAGACCCCGCTTTTACTCCATTGAACGCAAATCCAAGATCTGCGCCCCAGCCGCTTTCTGGAATCAAATCTGGGTTTCCATGAAAGCCACCGCCTTCCCAAAATAAATCATCCATGTTTGGGAACTGAGCCATGCGATAAATATCTGCACTAATTTGCCAAAGGTCCCGTTCCCAAACAGTGCCCGCCTTAGGAACAAAAGCAAAATTTGCATTATTATCATTCACGCAAAATTTAGCCGCAAGTGGAATACTAAAACTCCATCCACCGCCCGCTGCAATTTTACTTGTCTCTTTTATTACGCCGGAAAACTGAATGTGGTTCCCATCATTTGTAGATTCAAGATTTGTAAAGTCTGCAGAAAGTCCCGCAGTCTGCTGTAAGTGCCCGCCCGCAAGCGAAGTAAAATCCGCGGTTCCTGTATATTTAATTGTATTAATAAAATGTCTGCTGTTTTCTCTTCCGTTAAACGTTTCGTAAAAACGATTATTACACATCCAGACAATGTTGTTTTTCAAATTAAAAAGTTCAGCTACTCCAGGATTCCACAGCGTAAAAGAAAGATTGTTGTTGTAGTCCTGCTGAAGTCCCAGGTCTTTTGTATTCGCAGCTCCAGGAGTATTTTTGTATCCACCGTAAAAAATATCACCAAAACAAAAATAATTTCCCTTGCCAAAGTAGTGAGTAAGATAAGCGTTTGCGTGCCCGTCAATTACGCGTGCGTTTTTTTCGGTCTTCCGTGTGCCTTCTTTTCCCTGGTAAAGTTTACCGTCTTTGCCTACTGTTACAGCT
>JAEEGG010022797.1_pt1 | contig 12288 bp, 10 predicted proteins | sample 9134161 | NCBI WGS metagenome assembly JAEEGG01 (sample SAMN16246543, study PRJNA631951) | gut metagenome | biome: gut microbiome; feature: rumen; material: CR-attached | host: Bos | place: Iran: Karaj | collected 2018-10
TCATCGGCAAAAGCCAACAGTTCTTTATCGCCCCGGCTGTCACCATAGGCCGTCAGATGATAATTCTCACGATGTGGATAGAGGGCCATGATTCGGTTCACTTTCTCCTGACCATAGCAGTTCTTGGTGAGGAAGCGTCCTGTCAGCAGACCATCCTTCACCTCTATCTGAGTGCCAAGAATCAGAATACTCCGATTATTCTGATTACTCAGATTCTCAAAGAAAGGCTTCACCCAATTGTCGATCGAGGCACTGACGATCATCACTTCAGCACCATCGCTGAACGCCTGATTCATTGCCTCGATACCTTGAGGGCGAAGCAGATGATGATTATCCTGCGCAAATCGCTGACAGAGAGTATCAAAAACCTCCAGCTTCATCCCCTTGAAGAAATACGAAAACACCTTCTGCTTGACCTTATAGTTTGGATAAAGTCCCAGTTTCATCAGTACCAACAGCGGTGAATAGCGCAGGAACCCTACAACAAACGCCCAGAACCCGCAGGCATAGCGGATAAACACCAACAAAGTGTCTTTCGTGGTGAGCGTTCCGTCGAAGTCAAAGGTAACAATCTTCTTCACTATTCACGGGGTTTGGGAATCATATTGATCAGTTTCATAAACAGCCAAGAGAGTAGGATCGTAGCTACCATATAGAGCAGCAGACCTGCATACTGGTCGTATTGGAGATAAGGTCGCACAAAGACCTTGCGAACGATGGGATGAACCACGAAGATCGCTGCTGATATACCTCCCAGCCAGACAATGTATGGCAAGACTTGCCTGGGCACCAGTTTTACCAGTGCGATGGTGCCCCAGATGATCAGTACTGGCACGAACAGCCATTCGTTGAAAAAGGCACTGGCCCAGAAGATACCGACGATAGCAATGACAAGATTCAGCAGCCACGCCAGCATCAGCGGTGTGCCCGTCGTCACTTTCCAGTTGTTCACCATCCTTTCTTCGTAGCGTGCCAGGAGCAGACCGATGCCGAAAGGCAGCATCCCGCCTATGAGATTATAGCGCAGTCGCTCCAACGTTACCATATCGTTGTAGCAATACAGTTGCCAAGCCCAACATGCCACTATACAAGCAGCAATCACGCCCCAATGTCGCCAGCGGTAGAACACCAACCTGTAGAAGATATACATCTGCAGCGTGATGCTGAAATACCAGTAAGGTCCAGGCCACACCACCTGCGAGGGATCCTCCAGGAAGTTGGCAAACATGCCCAGCAATGCCACCACCTCCGTCCACCGATATCTGTGCATATCTGGCGTGATGGCATCGACTATGATAAACGCCACAAAACCCACGATGAAGATGCGGAACAGCTTCAGATAGCTATAGCGAATGAAGCGCCACGACCCGACTCGTTTAAGTTCGTATTTCTTCACCAGACCGTAGCCACTCAGAAAGAGGAACACAGGCACACCGTAATGTCCGAAGAAAGACAGCAGATGCATGGGCAGCAAGGCATCAGGATTCATCGCCACTTGCCACAACTGGTCCCACTTCTCTTGATGCCAGGTATATTCGTTTTCCCTGACGATGCCTTTCAGCCAATGGGTATAGTTGTGCAGCATGATGGCGAGGATGGCTATACCCCTCATCGCGGTACACTCGTTCCGTGTCAGCAGTTCCTTCATTTCTTGAGTGTGTTATAGTCTGTCTCATCTTTCAGGATCCTTGGGCGCTTCTCGTCGTACTTAGGACTGATCACATTCAGTTCCTCACGATACAGAGGCGAGGAAATACCACCCAGATACATCAGCAGATGGGGCAATGCATCGATCATCAACGGACGATTCTTGGCATTTTGTATCGCTAGCCAACCATAAGGGTGATTTTCACGATACTGTGGTGAGCCCCATATCCAGAAAGGTATCTCCATCTCATTGCGAGCCAGACGGTAGTCGATGTTGGCACTATGCATGCGACCATACATATATGGACTGTCGTCGAAGATCTCCTCACCATGATCGGGCATATAGATTACCACAGCATCCTTGTCGATGAACCGTTGTGTGACAACAGCCACAATGGAGTCATTATAGCGCAGCGAGTTGTCATAATGCGCCAATATCTGTTTCTGCTGGTCTGAGAGTTCAGGACGGTTGTACATCTGAGGCGTAAACACGGTGTTTGTCTTCTGCGGATAACGGGCGCGATAGTCCACATGCGAGCCCATCAGATGCAGAATCACTAGATTGTGCTTGATGGTCGAATCCTTCAGGGCATCATATTCCTTGATTACACCGTCATCGAAACGATGTGTTTTCGTGTTATGGCTGTCAAACTGTCGCTGACTCAGTTCTGGGTCGTTCAAGAAGAATCCGCCACTGAAGTCATACACAGCATCCTTTGCCTTAGGCTCAAACTGGTTGGTGACGAAGGTTACATGATAGCCTGCCTTTCGGAATACCTCTGGGAAGAGCGGTTGGTCGCACCACTCGCCTGAGTCGCCTACAGCATAGAGCGAGAACAGGTGCTTGAACACAAAACTCGTCAGGTTCCACGTCGATACCACATCCGTATATTTCACCAGACTGCCCTCTGCTTCGAGCGCCATCTGTCGAGGTGTCGTTGCCTTGTCGTAGCCATAAAGCTGGCTATGGTGCTTGTTATAGCTCTCGCCAATCACCAATACGATAGTCGGCACACGATAGCAGCAGCTGTCTATCTGGATCTTGTCGCTCGTCACCTCCAACTGATCTATCTGAGTATCGGCCAACCCATTGGCATAAAGGCCGAAGGCCAGACGATAGACGGGGATATAGAGATTTGCTTTGTCCTTCTTGTTCAGCTCGTGTTCCACTTGTCCAATGGTTTCACACGCGAAGAGCCGACGTATAGCCATCTTGTTGTCCCACGTCTGAGAGATTGCGCTATAGAGGCACCAGGCTGTGAGCAGTCCAATCAGCAGTTTCGGAATAATATAGACTGACTCGTGAAGCTTGGGTAGAAGTATCCGTCTGCTCATTTTTTTTGCGAGAAGCCTGACAAAAGTCCAAACGACATGAACAGCCATCAGCAATAGAATCCAGCCCACGTTTGTCTTGACGGTGTCCCAAGAGAGATAGCCTGAGAGGAATTCTTTGGCTTCCTGACTTGTAGTTTCCATTGCCAGCATCAGCATCGTGGGCGTGAGTGTCGACTCGAAGCGCTCATAGCAGAACATATCTACCAGCGCCAGTCCGTATAGGAAGACATAGAGCAATGCCTTTACCCAGATGCGGATTTTCTTTGGGATGAGCATCAGTAGGGCACAGACGATATAGATATCGAGGAACAACTCTGGAACTGTCAGTTCGTAAGGCTCAGCACCTTTGTTCCTCAGGTAATAGGGCATGATCTCAAGATGCGTACAGATCCATCCCAGTGCAAACATAAACACAAAGAATGCGCCGTTCTTCTGAATAGGACTAAACAGATACCCTATCCACTTCAAGGGATTGATCTTACGCTTATTTCGCATAGAGCTTGTTTACTTTGATAAAGTCCGCCACTGCCTTTGGCACAAGCCTGCGGATGCCCTTGCCGGCCTTGATGCGCTCTCGTATTTCAGTGCTTGAAATATCGATATAGCCAGGTTCTCCAGGTGTTCTGTCGTAAACGTAAATCTGATAGTTGTTGGCGATATCCTTGTGATGATACCAGCGATTGAAGAGCGCCCAATTGTCACCACCCATCAGCAGTACGAACTCACGATCGGGATAGTCTTTCGAAAGCGCCTGCAACGTGTTCCAGGTATAGGAAGGTTTGGGCAGATGCATCTCGTAGTCACTGGCCAGGATGCCTTCCACACCCTTAAGTGCCAGGCGGGCCATCTTCATGCGGAGGGTATCGTCGAGCAAATCAGCCGATTGCTTCAAAGGATTCTGGGGTGATACCATCAACCACACCTCATCGAGCCCTGCGCGCTTCCGTAGCAGCTGAGCCAGTGAGATATGCCCTTTGTGTATAGGATTAAACGATCCCCCGAAAATCCCCGTCCTTATCATAACGGATAATTGACAATTGATAATGGACAATTATTCATGAAGAAAGGCCTGGACCAATTCCAATGCATCAGCTTCGGCCTGAGCAAGATTATCATTCACCACAATCTTGTCGAACTTATCTGCGAAGGTCAGCTCGAACTCTGCCCTTGCGATGCGTTGGTCGATGACTTCTGGTGCATCTGTTCCACGACCCTCGAGTCGTTTGCGCAGTTCAGCAATCGATGGTGGTTGGATAAACAAACTCATGGCCTCGTCGCCATAATACTTCTTGATATTCACGCCACCTTTCACGTCCACGTCGAACACCACGTTCTGTCCAGCCTCAAGCTGACGCTCCACCTGAGCCTTCAGCGTTCCATAGAAGCGGCCTTCATATACCTCTTCGTACTCCAGAAACTCATCGTTTTCGATTCTTTGGCGGAACTCCTCAGGTGTCAGGAAGAAATATTCCACACCATTCTGTTCCGCTCCTCTTGGCGGCCTCGACGTGCACGAGATCGAAAACGCTAGATTCAACTCCGGATGTTCCTTCATCAGCCATCCGATAATCGTTGACTTTCCCGTTCCACTCGGCGCACTTATGATAATCAGTTTTCCTCTCATTTTTGTTTATTGTTTAATGTTTATAGTTTATAGTTGATTACTACAGTATCGAGAGAATTATCATTGGCTTGCAAGGTAATCATCTCTAAACTCTAAACTATCAACTATAAACTCCTTACGCACTAAAGTGCGTTCAGCACTTGTTCTTTGATTTGTTCCAGCTCATCCTTCATCTTCACCACGATGTTCTGCATCTCGGCCTGATTACTCTTCGAGCCAGTCGTGTTGATTTCACGTCCCATCTCCTGAGCAATGAAACCAAGTTTCTTACCCTGTCCTGCAGGCTCCTCCATCGTTTCACGGAAATACTTCAGATGGTTGGCCAGACGCTGCTTCTCCTCACTGATGTCGAGTTTCTCGATGTAGTAGATCAGCTCCTGTTCCAGGCGGTTTTTGTCGTATTCCACATCAGGAATCTGCTTCAGACCTCCTTCGATACGGGTTTTAATCTTCTCCACACGGCCCTTTTCGTAAGGCTCGATGTCTGCCAACAACTGGGCGATATTATCGATCTTCTCCGTGAACTTCTTCTGAAGGGCAGCACCCTCCTGCTTGCGGAAATCCACCAGACTCTTCAGCGCATCCGCTACAGCTCCCTTGACGACAGCCCACTCCTCATCTTCGAGTGTCTCCACATCCGTCTTCGTCAGTACATCGGGCATACGGGTCAGCGTATACAACCAGTCTTCCGGCTCAGGGATACCCACTTTCTGGGCCACATCCTTCAGCTGGTGGTAGTAGTTCTCCACGAGCGCGGCATTTACAGGAGTCGCATCCACTGTGCTCTCCTTCTCTATCCACACGCTCATATCCACTTTTCCGCGAATCAGGGCCTCTGCCACCATTGCTCTGCACTCCATCTCTTTCTCGCGATAGAGGGGTGCGATACGGGTCTGCAAGTCGAGCTGTTTGGAGTTCAGCGACTTGATTTCCACATGAATTTTCTTGTCCTTGTAGCTCACTACAGCATTGCCGTAGCCTGTCATTGATTGTATCATATCTTGCGTACCTATTTATAATTTGGGCACAAAGGTACGAATAAGTGAGAACAATACAAAACAAAAACTGCTTTTTTTTGCTTTTATTGTCGATGAGCGTAAAACAGGTTTTGGGTAAGAAAAACGTATAAATATCCCGTTTTACCTTAAATTTATCGACAAATCGCAAAAAATCTCAAAAAAAATTTGGAGATTTCAGATTTATTAGCTAACTTTGCGGCAAATTCTAATTAAAAGTGTATTATTTACAATTAAAGTCAACTATTAAAACATGAGAAAGAATCTTTTCACCGGAATGGCCGCTATCTTGTTCTGCGGCGTATTCACAAGCTGTTCGCACGACATGGACGTCGACACATCAGCCTTTGAGCAGAGTATCCAACAGAAGTACGAGGAGGCCTTCAAGGCCCGCTTCGGTAACCCCGCACCTGATCAGACATGGGGCTTCGGTGCTTCAAGCCAGGCTCGCACCCGTGCTGCCAACGATGCGCCCACACCCACTTACGTAGGTCCCACCTACAACGCCATCATGGCCCAGGCCGCTACGAATACGGGTAATGCTTTCAGAAGCAATCAGGTGACTTACAGTCAGATCGAGTTCCTGAAAGAATACCAGTCTTGGGACAACTCCGGATGGTCTGACGCATTCTATCAGATCGATGCCAAGCCGAGAGCCAACATCTACTCCGATGAGAAGCTGAAGGCTATCAGCGACGTCATCCTCAGGGAGATTCCCGAAGGAAATGACAACCGGAGCAAAGCCGTTTCCCCTGGCTATAGCCTTACCACTGCCGGTGGTCCTGTCACCATGACTCCCATCTACCACAACTCCAGCTCAGCTGACAAAATCAGCTACTATTATTACAAGGCAAGCGAGGCCAGTTCCATGACTCCGGAAAAAATCAAGGCCCTGCCGAAGTATACTGTCGGTTACATGGCAGACCCCAATGTAGTGAAGAACGGTGGCCAAGACCAGTATTCATTCTATCACGACACCTTCAGCCTGGTTTATGTCGACGCTAACGGCAAGGCATCCTATGACTTCCCCAAGGGCTACGAGATTCATTTCATCATCTCTAACGTAGACCTGGCACATAACTTTGACATCAACATTTTCGACAAGGTGGAGAACGGTCAGGTAAAGACGAAGCAGATCAACAACTATCCCGAATACTATGCCGACGGTCGTATGAACACAGCCATCCACAGCTCCGGAATCAACCAGTGGAAGCTGAACGATGGCATGGCAGAGACAGCTCACGCCGCTATGTTCCGCATCGGCGAGAAGGACTATGTAGGTTTTGAGGACTGGACCGACCTCGACTTCAACGACGTGATCTTCGAGATGACCGGTACCGGAGGTGGTACGATCATCGAGGGTGGCGACGAGTGGGATGAACTCCGTGTGATTGCCGAGGACCTTCAGGTTGGCGAGAGCACCGACTTCGACTTCAACGATGTAGTATTCGACGTATACCTTTATAAGAAGACCACCGAACTGCATACCGCAGGCGAAGTATGGATTATCCTGCGAGCCGCTGGTGGTATCCTGCCGCTCTATGTGGCCGGCAATGAGGTGCACGATCTGTTCGGGGTCGATCAGGACGTGATGGTTAACACGAATGCCAAGGCTAAGGGTCTGAAGGGTGCCGACAGAGCTCCCGTGGCCATCATGCTGAACAGCAGCCAGTACAATGGTACGACCATTAATGAGATTGCCAACAGCATCGAGGTTAAGGTCATCAAGGACGGTGTGCCGTTCATCCTGCAGGCTCCCGTGGGTGAGATTGCCAGCAAGATCGGTGTGGGTCCCGACTTCAATTGGTGCGCTGAGCGTCAGGACATCGACAACAAGTACAAGCTGACCACCGGCGAGCCCCTGTTTAAGCAATATGTTCAGGGCATCCTGCCTGACTTGCGCTGGTATCAATATGCTTACGACGCCATCCTCCAGTTCAAGCCCGCTTTCTAAGATTCATTCTCACATAAATATGCAAAGGGGTGCCTCGACGTTCGAGACACCCCTTTTTTGTTGCGTTAACCGGATTTCCATGTGTTAATTATAATTAATAATAGGTCGTAACGCATGGTCATCTGCAAAAAAAATCCTATATTTGCATACTTATTTTAATTGACGTATAATCCTACGCGTTACTACGACCATTCCTGTATGGTAAAACTGTCTAAACATATTGCCCCTCATACGTCGCGCCGCCTGAACGTGATAGTTCTCGTTGTTATGGCACTTTTTCTTTCGGTATCGCTTGCCGTCATGTATGGTTTCGCGCGTCATACGCTGAAGGAAGAAGTCGTGAATGGGGCTTGGGAGACGTTGGACGCCACAGAAGTCAAGATTGACAATATCCTGCATAGTGTCGAGGAAACCACCGAGAATGTCTATGCCGATCTTCGCCTGCACCTGGATCAGCCTGAACGTATGTTCACCTATAGCCGTCGGATCGTGGAGTGCAATCCTTATATCGACGGCTGCGCCATCGTGTTCAGACCTAACTATTACCCTGGCCATGAGTTGTATATGGCCTATGTCCATCGCGATGTAAACGGTGAGTTCGTGACGCAGGAGACGTTTGCCAACCGCCCTTACACCAAGCAGGTATGGTATGAAGAGACGGTAGCCAGGGAAGCAACCTTCTGGACGGCTCCACTGAAGAATGACGATACCGAAGACAAGCCGCTCATCACGTTCTGTCAGCCTATCTTCGATGCGAATAATGAATGTGTGGGTGCTGTAGCTGTGGACATGTCGATCATGGAACTCTCGCGGATCGTGCTGGCCGCCAAGCCGTCACCGAACAGCTATTGCACGTTGATGGACCAACACGGCTCGTTTATCGTTCATCCCGATGCAGAGAAACTAACCCACCAGACGGTATTTACGCAAGCCAAGATCGGTGTCGACCCAACGGTAATGGTAGCAGCCAAAGCTGCATTGTCAGGCGAGACGGGCTACAAGCCTTTCCATTTGAACAGCGAAGACTGGCTGGTGTTTTACAAGCCTTTTAAGCGATCAAAAACATTGTCGTATCCTGTGCAGGACCTCAACTGGAGCTTGAGTCTGATCTACTCCGAGAACGATATCTTCGGACTATTTACCAACCTGCTCTTCCTGGTGTTGGCCTGTGCCCTCATCGGATTGCTGGTTTTCACCTTCATCTGCAGCGCATTCGTCCACAGGGAACTGAAACCTCTGAAACAACTCACCCGTTCGGCGCAACGCATCGCACAAGGCCATTACGACGAGGTGATACCCATTAGTCTGCGTGACGACGAGATAGGTCAGCTGCAAGGCAATTTCGAGAAGATGCAGCAGTCGCTGGTGGCTCAGGTCAACGAACAGCAACGGATTTCCACTTCGTTGAAGAAACGTGGCGAATACCTGCAGCAAGCCTCCGGCCATAATCTGGAAACCGACAGGCTGAAGACCGCTTTCCTCTATTATATCACCAACCAGATGACGGCTCCTTCGGTTATCATCGACAAGAGCGTGACCACCCTCTGCAACGACTATCACACCATCAGCCTAACGGATGCGGAGCGTGAGGCAGAGAAGATCAAGAAGCAGAGCAAGGTGATAATCAGCCTGCTCGACGAACTGGTACGTATCACCGAAATATCGAGCAGAAAGGAGGTGGACCATGATTAAGCGTCATCGCAGCCTGTCGAGGAATCTCAGCCTAGGTATCCTGCTACTGGTAGTGCCCACCTTCGTATTGGCACTGGGCATACTCTTCTTCCAGTCACGGCATCTCATCCGTCAGAAAACCACGACTAATTTCAACACCATCGTCACTACGGCCGTACAGCAGGTCAAGAGCTATACAGGAATGGTAGAGACGGTGACAAATGCCAACGCCTGGCTCCTCGAGGAACAAAACGACACCGTTTCCCTGCAGGCCATTGCCAAGCGCATTGCAAGCCTCAATCCCAATATCTCCGGCTGTACCGTCAGCTCCCAGCCCAACCACCTGAACAAGACGGTGTTTGAAACGGGCAAAGCCTGTTGGGTCGATACGGCGGACATCGTCTCCTATTGCCGGCCTCTGCGCACCAGTGAAGGCCGTCTGATGGGTGTAGTAGCCGTCGATCTCACCCTCAGCCGTCTCGCCGAAGCTGTCAATAGTATCGAGCAGCCTTATCCCTATGCCTATTTCATACTGATCAGCAGCGATGGGCGCTATCTGATCCATCCTGACACTGCCAGCATCTTGCGCAAGACCATCTTCTCCGATCATGATGCCAACCTCCGTCCCGACATGATTGCCTTGGGCTATCAGATGACGGCAGGCAAACAAGGCACCATGCATATCGATATTGATGGCAAGGAATGTCATGTGTCCTATGCACCTGTGGAAGGCACTGATTGGAGCCTTGCCATGATCGGACCCGAAGACGAGGTGATGGCCAACTACCAGCATCTAGTGTATGTCATCGTTGCGCTCATCTTCATCGGACTGGTACTCGGATTCTGGCTCTGCAACCGTGCGGTCAAGCGCATCATCAGTCCCATCAATGCTCTGTTGGACATGACGCAGAGAATCACCAATGGTCATTACGATGAGGTGATTCCGCACTCCGTTCGCGAGGATGAGATCGGCCAGCTGCAGAACAGTTTCGCCACCATGCAACGGTCGCTCAACAATCATTTGGAGAACATCCACGATGCGACGGATGCCCTCAGGCAGCGCAACGAATATCGTGCACAGGACGTGGAAACCACCAGGTTGAATATCGAGAAGAAAATCTCCTTTATTCAGAGCGTGCTTCACCAGATACGGACACCGCTGAGCATCATCACAGGTTTTACCGATATGCTCCGCAACAGCATTGCCGCACAAAGGGCTGGCGACCGTGAGCACGTCATCAGCACGGACTATCTGAACGAAATCAAGGCCAGCATGAAGCACAATGCCATCCACCTGAAACGGATGGTGCTCATGCTCTTCGACAGTGCTGAGACAGAGGTCTCCTCAGCAACGGGATTCCTGTATAACCGAAGCGATGAAATTCCGTGTAACTCGCTGGCCCAAAAGTGTATCGACCATACGCAGAGCCACTTCCCTGGCGCGAAGATTACTTTCGATACCGAGCTGCCTGATACCACCTATATCCTTACCAACCATCTCTTCCTGTTTCGCACCATCCGTGAACTGCTGTCAAACGCTGTCAAGTTCTCCGATGGCAAGCATATCCGGTTGCGTGTGACAGAGACGGAAACCACCGTCCGCTATATCATTGAGGATGAAGGACCGGGCTTGGCTGAAGAGGCACTGGACCTCACGCTCAAACCGCTCGTAGAGATGGACGATCAATTAGAGAGCAGCGGGCTGGGTCTACCTATGGCCTACCGTCATGCCAAAGGTCTTGGTGGCACCCTCATCCATGATTCCGACTACAAGAACGGTTGCCGCTTCATCCTGGAGATTCCCAAATAAAAAATGTCACGCTGAGGACAGGCAAGCGCTTCGCGATTGCCTGTCCCCAGTGTGACATTTAGAAAGGTCCGTACCCCATACAACTCGTGGTTGTTATGGCTGTCAGAAATGCCGTGAGAGCAGCTACTATCACCTTCACCGCCACCTCAATGATCTTCTTCTTCATCCTCATCTATCTTTTTACGTTGTTCTACTTATGGCGTTCCAGCGTCACACTGGGGACTGGCACCAATGTGCTATCTCCGATGGCACAGTGCGTGCCTGTCCCCACGTGTGTCGCTTAGACGGCCCTAATCCTTGTCAATTCCGTCTCCACTATCCCCGCCTTCTGCAGTTCCAGTGTTGATCACGAGGCTTGAAGCCTGTCCTGGCATAGCGAAGCTGCCTGCATACACACCATCATCCTCAGTCAGCTCGATAGAAGAGCCATTGATGGATGCCGTCGGCACCTTGCCCTCCGCAGGCGTGATACTGATCTCCACCTCTGCATCCTCGCTGAGGCTTGCACCCGAGGTCACCACATTACCACCGCTAGTCACACTTGCGGTACCCGTACCGCTTGTCGAGATCGTCAGCGCAAACCCAGAACCCTGATTCTGCTCACCCTGCTGGCCGCTCTGCGAGCCACTGTTGTCACCACCGCTCTGCGAGCCACCCTGCTCGCTACCCTGGCTCTGCGAACCCTGCGAACCCTGCGAGCCGCTTGAGTTACTACCGCCCGTAGCTGCATTCTTTGCAGCCTGGATCTCAGCAGCAGCCTTGTCGGTCCAGCCCAACTTACCGTCCTTGTTCAGCTCCTCTCGGGTATACTCACCCGTAGCCTGTGCCAACAGCTTCAGACTATGCACAGCCGGACCCGTCTTGTCGTTCTTACCAACAGTACCGATGCTGGCAGTAATGGTCTTGTCCAGGTCTGCGTCATACAGCTGCTTGCAGCCGTTACCGATCACACTGACCTTGAAGATCGCCAGGTTATCCACCTTCACGGTGTTACCATTCAATGTCTGTTCACGAACGCACTTCACGAAGTCCCTCAGGATACCCTCGATGGTACCTTCGGAGAACGGGGTGTTGTGCTCAGCCATATGAACCGCCATGTCATGGATGTTCATGGTCTGCTTGTACGAAACTCTGGGGTAGTACTTACCGTACGCCTCACTCTGAGTGTTCTTGTTTTGAGAAATGTAAAGTTCAATCATCTTTGTTAATTGTTTAAATGGTTAGTACTTTT